>Ga0207873_1002226_pt1 | contig 16547 bp, 17 predicted proteins | sample BGWIniCompost_FD_187373 | JGI IMG/M metagenome (GOLD analysis project Ga0207873, IMG submission 187373) | Cellulose adapted compost microbial communities from Newby Island Compost Facility, Milpitas, CA, USA - BGW Initial Compost (SPAdes)... ...
AATATCTTGTTACCGATCGTCAGGCGAATGCGTGATTTCAATTTCTTCTTTTCCATAGATCTAAATGAGTATGGCAAGTCGCGTGAGCTCCGTGGATACTTTCAGTTTTCTTTTGCTGACGGATGCCTGGTTCAGCTCAAAGGCGAGTCTGCCGTCGCGGTCTACAAAATTGATGTCGCTACCCTTCACGCCAAGCCCGGGTTCCTCGGTCACTACCAACACTGGACGATCGCCCAAAGCCCCCAGCGTTTCTTCAAGTCGTTCCGACTGCGACACAGGTATTACCAGGATATGACATGAACCGATGTCGGAAGGATCACTAACCCGCGTAACGCGGATGTTGCGATTGCCGACCTTCTTCGATTGCGCCATGATTTTCAACTCTTCTTCGAGGCCGGATGTGCCGAGAATCTTGATCTCGAAGTCGCCTGTGGTAGCCGACTCGGGCCATAGTACATAGCGCGTAAAACTGTAGAGGACAACCGCCTTGAGCTTTTCGTTCTGGGAATACCCCGGGGCGACCACCAATGAAAAAAATAGTATCAAAAAGGCGACCTTCTTCATCGAAAGACGAAATTATGACTCACCACCTCCCAAAAAGTGTAATTCCTGCAGGATTTCTCACATGGCTGCAAAAGTTGCCGAAGTAGGAAAAATTTGGGCGCTTCCGCGAATGCTATTTTTGTGATAGTTTCGGCGAAATTTTTCCCTTCATGCAATACGACGTGCTTATTGTTGGTGGCGGGGTAGTTGGATTGGCCACAGGGCTGCAATTGCTCTCCGGAAACCCCTCACTAAAGGTCGCCATCCTGGAAAAGGAAGACCGCGTTGGCCGCCACCAGACGGGTAACAACAGCGGCGTCATTCACTCCGGTTTATACTACAAGCCCGGAAGCCTCAAAGCCCTCAACTGTACCCGGGGGTACAATATGCTGATTGAGTTCTGCCAGCGCCATAACATACCATACGAACTGTGTGGAAAGATTATCATCGCCACCGAAGAGCGGGAGCTCCCCATGCTTCAAACCCTGTACGAACGAGGCCTGCAGAACGGATTAAAGCCTCTTACGATGCTTTCTGCGGAACAAATCCGCGAATATGAACCCCACGCCGCAGGTATACGGGGGATCCTGGTGCCGCAGACCGGTATTGTCGACTTCCGGCTCGTAGCACAGAAGTACGCAGAAGTGTTCCAGCATTCGGGTGGAAGCATCTTCCTTGGTGAGAAGGTTAACCGCATTCAGATCAATCAGAGTGTGGCTCATGTGTCGACTCAGAACAAAACCTACGACGCCAGACTTGTCATCAACTGCGCCGGATTGTACTCCGACAAGATCGCACGGCTCACATCGAAGAACATTAACGTTAAAATCGTTCCATTCCGGGGCGAATATTACAAGCTCAGGAAGGAAAAGGAGTACCTCGTCAAGAATTTGATCTACCCTGTACCTGATCCGGCATTTCCTTTCCTTGGGGTGCACTTCACGCGCATGGCGCGTGGCGGTGTGGAAGCCGGGCCTAATGCAGTGCTCGCATTCAGCCGCGAAGGGTATCGAAAATCCGACATCAACCTGGCCGAACTCGGTGAGACACTGGCCTGGCCCGGATTCAGAAAGGTTGCTGCGAAATACTGGCGAACAGGACTTGGTGAGATGTATCGATCCTTCTCAAAGGCAGCCTTCACGAGAGCGTTACAGAAAATGGTGCCCGAGGTGCAAGAGTCTGATCTGGTCGAAGGTGGCGCTGGTGTTCGCGCTCAGGCTTGCGACCGTACAGGTGGGCTTGTCGACGACTTTATGATCGTTGAGGAACCTCGCGTCATCAACGTATGCAATGCGCCATCACCTGCAGCGACATCATCTTTGTCGATCGGTCTGACGGTGTCAGAGCTTGCACGCAAACGACTCTGATCGTTATCCGCGTATAGCAGTGACTTCAATTTCCACGTGATAGCGTGGATCGATAAGACTTTTCACTTCAATCATAGATGTTGCAGGTCGGATATCCCGAAAGAATTCGCCATGAGCGCGACCAACATCTTCCCACCGGCTGATGTCCGTAACAAACATTCGCGTGCGCACAACATGACCCAGGGAAAAGCCCGCACCTTCAAGGACCCGTTGGATCTTAAGCAGCGCTGAACGTGTCTCTTTGTACAGGTCCGAAGGATCGGACAGGTCTTCATCGGCTGCCACGGTTCCGGAAATCTCAAGGTGGTTGCCGACCTGAACAGCGCGAGAATACCCGACGGTATCCTCCCATATCGCGCCGCCCGGGATACTTTTTCGAGTTGTCATATGTTAATGGTGGTAGATTCTGACATTTTCAAAAGTCGCGGGAATAACAAATCTTTGTAACCCTTAACCGACGATAGCATGAAAGAAATAACGGTTGAAGAACTAAAGGAACTGAAAGACTCAGGCGCCGACTTCCAATTGATCGATGTCCGCGAGCCGTACGAGTACGACATCTGCAACCTCGAAGGTGAATTGATTCCACTCGCGAGCATTCCATCCAATGTGGACCGCATTTCGCGCGACAAGCAGGTGATCGTGTATTGCAGAACCGGTCGTCGCAGCGCTGACGCCATAACCTGGCTGGAGAAAAACCACAAGTTCGACAACCTGTATAACCTGCAGGGCGGCATTATGGAATGGGCGCGGGAAATTGATCCCGACATGGAGCAATACTGATTGGCTGCTAAGCGGAAGCCTCCAGGGCTTGCTTAATATCGCCGATAATGTCGGTGATATCCTCCAGCCCTACCGATACCCGGATGGTACCCGGGCATATTCCTACAGCGGCACGTTCTTCATCCGTAAGTTTTGAGTGCGTAGTTGAAGCTGGATGCGTAACCACCGTGCGCGTGTCGCCAAGGTTCGCTGACAGTGACGACATCTTCAGTGAATTGAGGAAATTCCGGCCTCGTTCAACTCCTCCTTCCACTTCGAACGCGACTATACCGCCACCAAGCCTCATCTGCTTCTTAGCAAGTTCGTACTGCGGGTGAGATGACAAGTGCGGGTACTTCACGGACTTCACGCCCGAAACACCCTCAAGAGCGCGGGCCAACTGCATTGCATTCTGGCAATGACGCTCCATGCGCACAGCAAGTGTTTCCAGGCTCTTCGAAAGTACCCATGCGTTAAAGGGCGACAACGAAGGTCCTGTATGTCGGGTAAACGTTCGTACCTCTTTAATCAATTCTCGCGAACCAAGAATTGCACCGGCTATCACCCGGCCTTGCCCATCGATAAACTTCGTCGCAGAGTGCGTTACAATGTGGGCACCCCAGCGCGCGGGATTCTGGAGGTATGGCGTTGCAAAGCAGTTATCCACATTGAGTATGAGATTGCGCTTTCGCGCCAAATTCCCAAGCGCCTCAAGGTCGGCAATGTCCAGCGCCGGGTTTGACGGCGTCTCGACAAACAGCATTTTTGTTTCAGGCCGAATCGCGGCTTCCCATTGCTCAATAGGCGCAGTGATATCGACATACGAATGCGTGATGCCAAAGCGCGGGAAGATGGAATTCAGGATCTGGTGCGTTGATCCGAAGAGCGAACGCGACGCGATGATGTGATCGCCTGCCCTGAGTAACGAAGCCATGCTGGAAAACATCGCAGCCATGCCCGATGCCGTGGCAACGCCATCCTCGGTACCTTCAAGAGCACAAAGTTTCTCGATAAGTTCCGTCGTGTTCGGATTGGAAAACCGCGAGTAAATGTTGCCGGGGATCTCATCGGCAAACATGGCCCTCGCTTGTTCCGCATCTTCAAATACGAAGCTCGAGGTTAGGAACACCGCAGTCGAGTGTTCGCGAAAGGGAGTTTTCTGTTGTCCTTCCCGTATGGCACGGGTCTCAAATTTATGTGAATCGTTCATTACCTCAGCTTCCTGATATGATTTCAAAACTATGGGTGATGGTGGTCTTCGCCATGGTCTCTGCCACCGAGCAATATTTTTCGACCGCCAAACTTACGGCTTTCTCAGCTTTGTCGTAGTCAATGTTGCCGTAAAGCTTGAAATGAAGGTGTGCCTTCACAAACGGAGCAGGTACCGCATCCTTTTCACGTTCACCCGTCACCGTGATTTGAATGTCAGTAAGGGGCTGTCGCTGCTTGCGGAGGATATTGATCACGTCTATGGTACTACATCCACCCAGCGATGACAGGAGCAGCTGCATTGGTCGCATGCCGAGGTGTTGTCCCCCAATATCAGGTGAAGCATCGATGTGAACGGTATTGCCCTGTTCGTTGGTGGCTTCGAGGTGAAAGGCATCATTAAGCCTTCGCAGTTCTATTTTCATCGTCGACAAAGTTAGCGATTCTGCGGTTGAAGACAGCAGACCCGACCAGCATAGCCAGCGTGCTTGCTGCGAGTCCGGGTATTAATGACGGTACGCTTATTGGATTCCATTCAAACCAGGCCCAAACGACAATGCCGGCAATCATGGAAAGAAACGCTCCAAATGGTGTCGCCTTCCGCCAATACATGCCGGCAGCCATCGGAACGAACAATGAGACGAGGCTCATGATCGAAGATTCCGCGACAAGCTCGTAAATGTTGGACTTCATACAGGCCATCGCAGTTGATGCCGTGCCGATCACAACGATGGCAACACGCGTCCACCACACGAGACCTCGATCGGACAGCTTTCCCTTCATGATAGGCTTGACAATGTTTTCGGAAACGATTGCGGAAGGCGCAAGCAGGGCTGAGCTCGTCGTACTCAGAATAGCGCTCAACAACGCACCGAAAAAGAACACCTGCACAGGGAGAGTTGTATGGGCAAGCACCATGGCTGGAAGAACAAGTTGGGTATCCTCAGAGTTTCCATCCGGATAAAGTTGCTGCGCGCAGAGGCTGATAAACAGGGGTAGCATGGCGATGGTCAGATACAGCAAGCTTGAATAATAACATGAGCGAACCGCAACGCGGGCTGATCCTGACGACATCACGCGCTGAAAGACATCCTGAGAGGGTATGGAACCCAAACCGAGGACCGACCATGCAGCGAGATATGTTGCCACCCCCGTTGGTGTCACCTCTGGAAAAAACCTGAAGGTGTCGGGTGGAGCATTGTCGATAACATGGAGAAAGCCACCGGCCTTGTCGTTAACAACCACGGCAAGCACTACGAGTCCTGCAATGATCACGATGCTTTGGACAAAGTCCGTTATCGAAACCGCCCACATGCCCCCGGCACAGGTGTAGAATATTACGACGGAGGCACTGATCACAACGCCCTGCCACAAGGGTAAGCCTGTAATAATGTTGAGGATAAGGCCGAGTGCTACGAGCTGGCCAGCGGCATAGCCGAAGTAAGAAGGCACCATAAAGATGCTGGCCACGAATTCGGTGCGTTTTCCGAATCGAGCCCTAAAGAAGTCGCCCAGCGTTAGCAGGTTCATGGCATACAGCTTTCGGGCGAACAGGGTGCCAAACAGGAATAGGCAAAGGGCAGCGCCAAACGGGTCCTCGATAACAGCGAGAAGTCCACCCTGAAGGAATTCTGATGACGCACCGAACACGGTCTCTGAGCCAAACCAGGTGGCGAACAGTGCTGACGTGCTTAGTAAGAGAGGAAGGCTCCGGCCTGCCAGCATGAAGTCGCGTGAACCCGAGACGCGCCGCGAAGCCCACACGCCCAACGCGACCGTGAGAAGCAGGTAGACTATGACCGATGCAAGTAACAACGGGTTAGGCGGATGATGCTGTCCGCAAAAATAAGGGCAACGTTCAAGGCGACAAGGAAATGGATGAGAAGGGAGCCGGATTAGAAAGGTCCTAAAATGAAAATCCCCCGAAATCCTGGATCACGGGGGATAATCATTGTCTATAGTTGGCTTTAATCTTGATTCAAATGTATAGAATACGCCTCAATTCCCGGTCGGCAAATCGACCATATGGTGTTTACGCGGTTAAGTGGTTATTAGGCTGGGCGAAAGGGTTAAGAGACAGGCGTGCCAAAAATGAAAATCCCCCTAAGTTCTCGACTAAGGGGGATAGTCATGTCTATAGTTGGCTTTAATCTGCTGTAAAAGTAAACAAAAACGCCAATTCCGCAACCGATTGATTGAAATTTCTGTCAATTTGGGATTGTCGTCTCCTTCTTTTGCCCGGGAAAGGTTGTCCGGCGGGCAATGTCATAGCTCGCGTAAAGCAACAACGCAAGGAAGATGGCAGCTATGATAAGAAAGATCTTCTTTTGTCTGCTCATGCCCATCAAGGGCTAAATGTACTGCAAAATCCGGTCCGACAGGCTGACGTTATCGGCCAGTATCTCGTAGAATTGATCCTTGTTGAAGCGAAGCGCCACCAGATCCGTTTGAGCTACAATGAGATTTGTATTCAGGAAGGATGGTTGAGACAACATTTCACCAACGAACTGGCCTTCACGGAACACCGACTTAACCTCTCCCCGCTCGTAATACTTAACCGATCCCGATACGATAACAAGGAAGTCGTTGTTTCTCGTCGTGTCGAGTGTCAGCGATGCCCCTTTCGACAGCCTGATCTCAGAACTGATATCAGCGAGATACGATAAAGTGATACCATTGGTATCCTCAAAGACGGGAATTCGCTGATAGAACAACACCTTTTCGAAGGTGGTCATCCGCGTGCCCCGGAGAATGAGTTCATCAAGTTCGCGTTTCTTTGCAGCACCAAGCCGCGGCGTGTTGCGGAAGTATTCGTCCGGATCAATCTGGTACAACGCCCAAGCTGCAATCTCGCAGATCAGGTTATCAGGATTGAACAACTGCGCGATCAAATCGAGGTTGAAATCTTCGATGCGCTGGGTTCCGATCTGGAAGAGAATACACGCTTTGGTCCACCGGTTGGCCTGGGTAAAGTCGCGGTTGATCATGAACTTGAGAACGAGCTTCGAGTTAAGCTTCACTCTCGGATAGAACACGTCAAGCCGGTGAATTCTCTCATTGTCTGTCAGGTCGTCCAATACGGGTATTACCCGTTGCTTCAATTGGTCCGAAAGGAATACGTCGAGCAGTTCGACGGCATACGTGATGCCTTCGCTCGTGCCGCTGTCGATGTTTTCCTTGACGAGCTGGATGGACCGCGTATCGTACAACATCGCGAGCAGCATGTAGATGTGTTCGATATCGCTTTGTATCTCCCAACGCAACGATTTCTTGATCTGGTCGGCAAAGCCTTCGTCGCCAACCTCCTGGATGGCGCTGAGGTTCCAGCGAATGTCCGCGATATCAGCCTCGATGGCGTGTTTGATGCGGGTGATCTGAGAAATACCCGCTTTGAATCCGGCTTCGCCCAGTGACAGTAGCACCTGTGAGACGATCACCTTGTCCGGGTAGTCGATCTTGCTCCAGAGCATGTCCTTGGCCTTCTGCCCGCCAATGCGTCCCATTACCTGGACCAGCCTCAGCATAACCTGGGTAGGCTGCCCGCTCCGGTAGAAGGCTGCCTCCAGCGCAGGAAGTGTTGGCGCCCCAATGAGCACAAGCGCGTTCATGGCCTGACTGCTGAACTCGGGATCTGCCAGGTTCTCGATAAGCGCGTTAATGACTTCGTGGTTGTACTTTTTGGTTGCTGTCTTGATCGCAGTGTTTCTGACCTTGGGTTCCTGGTCGGACAGCAACTCCACGAGGAAACGCATGCCATCGTCCAGCGAGGTATGAAGCAGTAGTTCCGCAGCATAATGACGGTCGTCAGGATCTGCCGATCGGGAAAGCTTCTGCACTCGCGTGCGGGTAATGTCTCCGCCATTCTCAAGTATCATCCTAAGGTCAGACTTGCTCAGTACGTTCCGAGCTTCATTTCCCGGAACATTGTCGCTCGCCCGTATGACGTAGCGATCTGATACAGAAAGACCTTTATACTCATTCATCCGTTCCTGGGCGTACTGACGCGCAGACTCATCGGGATTTCTCAGTAGCGTGTTAATCCAGGCTGGTACATTCGCTGAGTTGATCTTTTCCAGGAGCCGGAATGAAAACACGGCCTTGGAAGCTTCAGGTCTGTGCAGCATTTCTTCAAGCCTGGATGTCACGCGCGCAAAACCCTTTTCCAGCTTTTCCTGCTGCAAGTCAGAGCTCTCCAGCTTAGCACGGATCTGCGACCGGTATCCATTGTACATTCTGTGGACGACGAAGTAGTACAGGACGACCATGACGAGCAGCAACGCCACCACGTGGATCACTTTGATGAATGGCAGGAACGCAATTCCAAAAATCAGCAACCCTGCAAAGAATCGTGCGCCTTCGTTGACGATACCTTCAACCTTCGTCTGAATATTAAACCGGATACGGCTGTCCAATGGAATAAAGAACAACTTAAACACAGGGTTCTCAAGCGAATCGCGCAATGTCCAGTTGAACATCCTCCCGATCGCTATAAACAGGAAGAAGAATACGAAGCCTGCCGGTGATGATTCCTTTTCAAATCCCATGGTGACGCCCGTTAGCAGCGACGCTATTGAAAAGATTCCGACGATAGTAGGCAGAAGGAACAGCGCAATCCGAAGACCGTAGTTGCTGATGATCCGGTTGTTGGCGAACGTCTGCATGAGAAGACTTAGCGCGTACACCGAACCTGTAAAGAAGGCGTTGAAGTTTGTCAGCTCGCGTTCTCCCGGATACTGTTGCTTGATCAGCTGCTGGAATGCATACTGGCTGAACACGTACGTGATCATCGACACGAACAGGAACAACGACAGCAGCATCACATACGGGTTCCGCATCAGCTTGCTCACACGTGTCTCATCGCGTACGGCCCGACCAAATTCGCGAGGATTGTCTTTAGCAAGCGTGAAGCCCGTGGTAATGACGACCATCAGCGCGAGACACACAAGAATGCTGCCCGCGCAGAACAACAGGTAGTCGGACGTGCGGGGAACAAGTCTGTTGGTTAAGGGTATCGAGAACGTCGCGACAATCGCTGCAATAAGCTGCCCGGTGTCGATCCAACCGATAATGCGTTTCGACTGCCGGAAGTTAAACAGCCTTCCAAAGATACCCCAGAAGCTGAGCAACAGCACTGCGGTGATGGGGCCGGTCATACAGTACATCATGAACAGCAGCCCGTCATGCAGATTCTCATTGCCATACTCGAGGAGCAGATACACTCCGATGGTGAACAGAAGTATCAGGAGCACGCTCGTCAGCACCAGTGTGCTGAACCGAATGAAGTTTTGGAAGAGGGTGAAAAGGGCTGTGGTAATGAGTCCGAGACCACCAGCCACGAGGAATGCCTCGTCGAGATAGCGTGCCAGCCGGTTCAGGAAGAGTGAGTCGGCAGTAACCTGGTAGGTGGCGATAAAGGCTCCCATGAAGAAGCCGGTGCATAGCATTAGCAGCACCTGCCCGCGCTCAGCATCTCGCCGAAGGGAACCAAAAAATCGACGTACCATAGTTCACCGGAAGATCAAATATAGCGCAATAGTGCCCACCGGCTTTCGGCGAAAACCGGCCGGACATTGCATGGGTTATTTGTGCCGGGAATCAGCGCTTGGTGGAGTCCGCAGGTGCTTTTGCGGTCCCGTCCTTTTGTTCAAACTCCTCGTTCAGGCCGCGGATGACTTCGTTGGTGATGTCCAGGGAGTCTCCAGCAAACAGCACGTCGCTGGTCTGGTCGTACTTCAGCACAATATGGAGGCCATTGGTCTGTCCATATTTCTTCAAATAGCTCGTCACGCGGTCGTAAAGCTCCTTATTCAGCTTGGATTCCTCCGCCATGAGTTCCTGCGTGAGCGTTTGCTCGTACATCCGCAGATTTTGTTGTTTACGTTGGAGGTCTTCTTCTACCGCCCGTACCTGGGAGAGCGTCATGTTGCCGACGTTACGCTGATAGTTGTTGATTTCATTTTGCAGTCCTTCCGTGCGGGTACGGTACTCCTGCTCCATTTTTCGTGTTTTTTCTTCCAATTCCTTGCGCTTCACTTCAAGGTATTTGTAGTGCTTCAACACTGAATCCGCATTGATGAAAGCAATGAGCGGCTTTTCACCGGAGGTGAATCCGGACCCACCCTGACCGGAGTCGGACTTGCTCGAAAAATGCAGGAAGTAAAGAATGGCGACGGCAACGAGAAGAACGCCGTTAAGGGCCAGGGATAGATTTTTCATTCGGTTCAAGTTTGAGTAGCCGCAAATATAACCATACTATGGAAATTGACCGTTTGCTGTCCCCATAGGGTTCGTCGCCGTCTGCCTCTACTCCTTATACCATCCTGCATACATGGGATAGTTCATCGCCGTACGCCGAATCGTTTCCCTCATCTCCTCCCCTATGTCTTTCAGCTTCCGGGCGGGTGTGCCGCCGTAGATGCTTCCGGGTTCGACCTTCGTGCCGCCGAGAACTACAGCGCCCGCGGCAATTACCGAGTTCTCGCCGATCTCCGCATGGTCCATGATAATGGCACCCATGCCGATGAGTACGTTGTCGCCAACTGTACAGCCATGGACGATGGCGCCATGCGCGATGGACACGTTGTTGCCTATGACCACCCTGGCTTTCTGATAGGTGCAGTGAATGATCGCCCCGTCCTGAATGTTCGTATTGTCGCCGATGGTTATGGAATGGACGTCACCCCGGACCACGGCGTTGTACCACACGGTACAGTTGTCGCCCATTGCTACCTCCCCTACCACAACGGCAGTTTCTGCCAGAAAGCAGTTCTTGCCAAAGCGTGGTGTGAAACCCCTGACGGAACGGATCAGTGCCATATCGTGTTATTTTTCTGCCAATCTAGCACATCCCAGAATTTTATTTCCATCGGGGGAAGAGCGTAAATCTGCCTGACAAGATGTCACGGCAAAAGACTAAAAGTTTGTATTTTTGCGTCCCTGAAGTGTGTTTTTATGGAGGAATTGCTGGGAGATATTGGACTATACGAGACAAAAGTCCCGACATCATCGGGGCAAATACCTGCCGCCGAGCCGGGAGTGACGCGGGAAACCCATACCGGAAAGCAGCGCAAGCTTTACATCGAGAGTTATGGATGCCAGATGAACTTCTCCGACAGCGAGATAGTGGCGTCCATACTCGCCAAGGAAGGTTTTGACACGACTTCGGACATCAACAAGGCCGACGTCGTCTTCCTGAACACGTGCGCCATTCGGGAAAAGGCAGAACAGACAGTGCGGAACCGTCTGGACCACATTCAGGGGATCAAGAAAAAGAAACCCGGGATGTTGGTTGGCGTGCTGGGCTGCATGGCCGAGCGTCTCAAGGCTCAACTGCTTGAGGAGGAACAGCTCGTGGACCTGGTGGCGGGGCCGGATTCGTATCGCGACCTGCCCCGACTGATAGGCGAAGCGGACGACGGAGGGCGCGCGGTGAACACATTTCTCTCACGCGAAGAGACCTACGCCGACATCAGTCCGGTACGGCTGAACTCGAACGGCGTAACGGCCTTCATCTCCATCATGCGGGGATGCGACAACATGTGCACGTTTTGTGTGGTGCCTTTCACCCGCGGACGTGAGCGCAGTCGCGACCCTGAATCCATCGTCGCAGAAGCGACCCGGCTATTCGAAAACGGATACCGGGAAGTTACGCTCCTGGGTCAGAATGTCGACTCTTACAAATGGTCGCCGGAGGCGAACGCCAAATCAAGGATAGAAAAGGGCGATGCGTCCGAGGTAGTGACCTTTGCAAATCTGCTCGAACGCGTTGCTCGTGTTCATCCCGACCTGCGTGTGCGGTTTTCAACGTCGCATCCGAAGGACATCACAGATGATGTGCTTTATACCATGGCGCGGTATGAGAATATTTGCAAGTACATCCACCTTCCCGTCCAGAGCGGAAGTACACGGATACTTGAGATGATGAATCGGGGTTATACCCGCGAATGGTATCTGGAAAAGATTCGCAGAATCCGGGAAATATTGGGAGAAGACTGCGGCCTGTCGTCAGACTTCATCGCTGGGTTCTGCAGCGAGACAGAAGAGGACCATCGCGATACGCTGACCCTTATGGACGCGGTCCGGTTCGACTTTGCTTACATGTTTGCTTACTCAGAACGTCCGGGCACACCTGCAGCGAAAAGGTTCGCTGACGATGTGCCGGCTGAAACCAAGAAGCAAAGACTAAATGAAATTATCGCTAAACAGTCAGCGCACGGTCTCGAGCGAAACCGGGCTGATGTAGGCAAGACATTCACCGTGCTCGTCGAGGGGCCGTCCAAACGCTCGGAGGAATTCCTCCAGGGGAGAAACTCGGCAAATAAGGTTGTTGTGTTTCCCAGAAAGAATTTTGTCAAAGGTGAGTATGTCCGGGTGCGGATTCACGACTGCACCGGGGCGACGCTTATTGGAAATGCGGTTTGACTATGACGATCACAGATGCTGACATACAGAGTGTAAAACAAAGGTTCGGCATTATCGGCAACTCGCCGTTGCTGAACAATGCGGTTAGGGTAGCGATGCAGGTGGCACCGACCGACATGTCGGTGCTGATTACAGGGGAAAGCGGAAGTGGTAAGGAATCGTTTTCCAAGATTATTCATTACCTGAGTCCGCGCAAACACGGACAGTTCATTGCCATCAACTGCGGATCGATTCCTGAGGGAACGATTGACTCAGAACTGTTCGGTCACGAAAAAGGATCCTTTACCGGTGCGTACGATTCACGGAAAGGATATTTTGAAGTAACTAACGGAGGCACTATCTTCCTGGATGAGATTGGTGAAATGCCACTGGGAACCCAGGCAAGACTACTTCGTGTATTGGAGAACGGTGAATTCATCCGCGTGGGTTCATCCAAGGTGCTCAAGACGGATGTGCGCGTGGTGGCTGCAACGAACATCAACCTCATGCAGAAGGTCGAAGAAGGCAAGTTCCGTATCGATCTGTATTACAGGTTAAGCACTGTGCCTATTTACGTTCCTCCACTCAGGGATCGCGGTAGTGATATCGATTTGTTGTTCCGGAAGTTCGCGGGTGATTTTGCTGAGAAATATCGTGTAAAGCCAGTGACGCTTACCGACGACGCGAGAGAGTTGCTGCTTCAGTATCGCTTCCCCGGCAACATTCGCCAGCTTAAGAACCTGGTCGAGCAGATTTCGGTGCTGTCAACAGGTGATCGCGTCATCGATGCTGCGACATTGAAGCAATATCTTCCTCAGGAAAGCAATCTCCCTGCACTGTTGCCATCAACAGGAGCTGAAAAGGAATCCATCAGTGAGCGTGACATTCTCTATAAGGTGCTCTTCGACATGAAGCGCGACATGGTGGATCTGAAGAAACTGGTGCTGGACATCTATAACAACCAGGGAAAGGGCGGTCAGCTCGTGAAGGATCACCCGCAGCTGTTCGATGGCATTGAGCACGAAGCTCATAAGAGTGTACCTGAACCCGTTTTGCTGAAGGTTCATCCGAACCCTGAAGAACAGGAAGAAATCCAGGATATCACACATGAAACAGAAGACGACGATTCACTGTCGATCGAAAAGAAAGAACGGGAGTTGATTGTACGCGCGCTGCGCAAGAACAACAACAAGCGCAAGTACGCCGCGCGAGACCTCGGGATATCGGAGCGTACGCTCTACCGCAAAATAAAGCAGTATGATCTTGAATAAACTCTGGAATGCTGCTGCGGTCCTGACGCTTGCTTTGGGTCTGAGTGGATGCGGTGTGTATTCGTTTACCGGCGGGGGAACGAACGCGAACACCATCACCATTGAGGACATTTACAACAACGCTGACATGGGTCCTGCCAATATGGGGCAGGACTTCACAAACGCGCTGAAAAATTACTTCGTGCAAAACACGAAACTTTCAGTCGTTCGGGAAGGCGGCGAACTTCAAATGAGCGGAGAGATCACAAGTTACAGGTTAAGCCAGATTGCTCCGGTGTCTACTGGCCAACCTGACGATTACGATCCCGCGTCAATGACCCGACTTACCATCACGGTTAAGATTACATACACCGATACGATTGACGAAGAAAAGAGCTTTCGCGACAAGACTTTTTCGTTTTACAAAGACTTCCCGAACGAGCAAAATTTGAGCGATGTAGAGGACGCTTATGTCAGAGAAATATTTGATCGACTGGTTAACGACATATTCAACGCTTCGGTTGCCAATTGGTGATTTTTGCCCTATTTTTAAAAGTCATGCAAACCAAGAACCAGTTCATTAAGATCCTCCACGGTTACCTCAGCAGCACGGAAGAAGATGCCTGGCAGATACAGGCATTGAAGGAAGCGTATCCTTACAGTCAGGTTTTGCATGTGCTGGCAGCGCGACTCAGCAAAGATCATCACCTTCCCACCGAGCAAGCAGATCTGCAACGCGCCGCAGTGCATGCTGGCGATCGCGCTGTACTTAAGGACATCATGACGCGCATTCACACACCGAGTGTTACGACAGAGGAAGTTCCGGCACCTCCGACTGGCAAAGTTGTAGAAGAGCATGAAGTTGCTGAAGACGTGATGAGCGGGTTAAACCGCTTGCATGAACTGCGACAAAATTTCGAAAATCTCTTCGAAGCAGAATCTGCCCGAGCAGCTGAATCTCAACCTCAGGTACCGGCAGAAGAAGCAACTCCTTCTGAACCAGAGCAGACTGAAACTCAACCGGCTGCTCCCAGGAAACCCAAAGGGCGTGTCGGACGAAAGCCCGGCAGAGCGAAAGCACAGCGCATTATTGAACTGGCGCGTCAGTTAAATCAACAACATCAGCAGCAGAGCGAAGAAAGTTCAGAGAACGAGGAGTCGAAGAAAGGCCCGGGTCAAAAAAAAAACGCCGCAAGTCCGGATGACCTGATCATCGACGCCATCGAGCAATCAAAAAAAAAACTCGCACCGGCAAGTGAGCGGCAGCAGGAGCAGCTCGAGATCATAGAAGAATTTATTAGCGCCAGTCCCACGATTTCCAACATCCGAAGCAGGCCGACGGCAGTCTCCAATGACGACCTGAGCCAGGTCAAGGCAGGCGAATTCGGCGACCATTTGGTTAGTGAAACCCTGGTCGAAATCCTCATTAACCAGGGTAAAAAGGAACGCGCCATCGAGGTGCTGAAGAAGCTTATTTGGAAGTTCCCGCAAAAAAAGGCTTACTTTGCAGCGCAGATCGAAGACCTAAGAAAGTAGACCATGTACGAGCTTATCCTTGGTATAATCATATTTCTGGCCTTACTCCTGGTACTTATCATCCTGGCCCAAAATGCCAAGGGCGGCGGCCTCAGCAGCCAGTTTGGCGGCAGCGGCGCCAGCAACATTATTGGGGTTAAGAAGACCGGCGACCTGCTCGAAAAACTAACCTGGGCTTTTGCTATAGGGATTATGGTCCTCACGCTCTCGGCGAGCTTTATCCTCCCTACCTCGAACCAGGCTCCGAGGAACGAGATTCTGGATGCGGCTGGACAGCAAGTCACGCCGGGCATGATACCGCCGATGCCAACTCCCTCTGAAGATGAGTCGACGGCACCCGCCGACTCGGCCAACTAAGCTATACTCCCGGATTTTCTGCCTCGTACAAGCGCGAAAGGTGCTTGACGAATAACCTTTTTGCGACCGGCATGAGCGTTTCCGTGAAGGGAAACTTCATCCGGGACAGGATCAGGTATGTCGCCGGATTAGGCATGTCCTTCCACCGCGCCAGGAGGTCAAGCTTGATGCGCTCATAGGTATAGAGCGGCTTTTTCTGGACGCTTTCGATGAATTCTGTATTCAGGCTCCGCAGCTGCTCCTGGCTGTCCTCGTAAAAACTGATCTGGTACCGGTAGACGTTCGTCTCCTTTTCCGGTGGCTGAGTCACGAACAAATATCCCTCCCGGGCGTACAGTGGCGTAACGCCGACGGGGGAAATCTCACACTGGGATTCAACGTAATCGTAGATGATCGTCCCTTCCTGCAGGGAGTCCTTGATGCGCGGGATTGCGAAGTTGATGATCTCATCCAGTTCCGCCATCACGTTGTCGTCCTCGATCAGCTTCCGGTACGACAGCTCCAGCCGTCGGAATTCCTCGAGAGAAAGCTCTTTGGGAAACGACTCCCGGAGGAGGGCCTTGTTTTCGCGGATCGCCAGGGCGTTCCGGTAGTGGAACACGAGATCGGACAAGAACGGATACAACTCGGTTTTTCCGAAGGATTCGCTAACCGTCTTGAGATAGGCCAGCAGAATGTACTTCTTGTACTCGAAGTCGATCAATCCCTGCGTTAACCAGTCTTTTGGCAATTGCATAACCCTAAAACCATTAATCGAAACACTACCAAAATAATACTAAAAGACCGGAATGGGACACCGGAAATCCGGAAGGGGTGTGGTATCGACGGTCCTTCCTGGTGAAAAAGACAGTTTTCGTGCCAGAAAAGGCCGAAAAATGTCATGTCAGAATTGCGTATCGCTGCTGACAACCTGCCATTTTCAGGGCTCACCGACAGCCCTGTTGATCCAATATTATCGCACAAAAACTGCCATTTTGTAGCAAAATTGTGCTTTCTTGCATGCCCTTTCACATTGGCACAAAAGATGAGTGCCGCTGTGGCAGAACTCAAAAAATTTGTTCAACCAAAACTTCCATTACGTATATGGCGAAAATCAATTTCAAACCGAACGAGGACCGGGTTC
>Ga0207873_1002228_pt1 | contig 16536 bp, 11 predicted proteins | sample BGWIniCompost_FD_187373 | JGI IMG/M metagenome (GOLD analysis project Ga0207873, IMG submission 187373) | Cellulose adapted compost microbial communities from Newby Island Compost Facility, Milpitas, CA, USA - BGW Initial Compost (SPAdes)... ...
ACAGCTTCATGATCGACGAGTTCCTGGCACGGCTGGCCGAGAACGGGGAGCTGGACATCACGTGGCACGAGGAGCCGGGGCCGAAGGTGCTCTTCCACGGCCACTGCCACCAGAAGGCGCTCATCGGCGTCGGGCCGTCGATGGCGGTGCTGCGGGCGGCCGGCTGCGAGGCAGAGGAGAGCGGCGCGGGCTGCTGCGGCATGGCCGGGTCGTTCGGCTACGAAGCGGAGCACTACGAGGTGTCGCGCAAGATCGGCGCGGAGCGGCTCTTCCCGAAGGTGGAGGCGCAGAGCGCGGGGACGCTGATCGCCGTCGCCGGTGTCTCCTGCCGGGAGCAGATCGGCCACTTCACCCACCGCCGCCCGCTGCACATCGCCGAGGTTCTGGCTACCCGCCTCGCCCCCGCCGTCCGCCCCGCGGCGACCCAGGCCGCGGCGGATTGAGCCGGGCCTATCGAGCGCACGCGGTCGGAAAGGGCCCGGGGGTTTACCCCCGGGCTGAATAATTGGGTAAGCCCACTGAAGGGGCTGTGATGGCTACTTTCAGGCGTATCCAGGTCGGCATCCCGCCGGGGTACTGCGTCCCCAGTCCCTTCAGTGGACTTCGCCGTGTCAGCCCGGGGGTTCCCCCGGGCCCTGGCCGCAGCCTGGGGATCGTTCTGCCACTCACCCGGGCATGTACCCTGGCGCGGCTGATGCCGCGCCGTACCAAAGCGGCGGCCAGCGCCGCCGCACTCCAAAGCCGGCTTTAGCCGGCTTTCATTGTGAGCCCGGGGGTTTACCCCCGGGCCCTTACCGTCGCGGAAAACCTATCCCGGCCGACCCCATATGCCGGATCAGTCCGTCGTCTCGCCGAGGGCGATGGCGAGGAGCTCGGCGGCGACGGCGGTGCTGCCGCCGGAGGGGTCGAGGGCGGGGTTGAGTTCCACCCAGTCGAGCGAGCGGATCGGCAGGTCGGAGTCGCGTAGCATGCGCAGCAGGCGCGCTGCCTCGCGGAAAGTCAGGCCGCCGTACACACGGGTGCCGGTCCCCGGCAGCAGCAGCGGGTCGAGCACGTCGAGGTCGAAGCTGACGTGGACGGCGTCGGCGCCGGAGGCGCGGAGGCGGTCGATGGCGTCGGCGATGGTGGCGTCCAGCCCGCGGTCGTCGATGTGTGCCATCGTGGCGTAGTGAATGGTTCCTTCGGCCAGCCAGGCGCGCTCGCCGGGGTCGAGATCGCGCAGGCCGAGCATGACGGTGTCCTCGGGGCGGATCGGCGGCGTCCCCGCGAAGAGGTCGGTCAGCACCGACGGGCCGCGGCCGAGCGCGGCGGCCAGCGGCATGCCGTGGACATGGCCCGAGGGGCTGGTCTCGGGGGTGTTGATGTCGCCGTGGGCGTCGATCCAGAGGACGGCCAGCCGCTCGGCGGTGGCGGCGGCGCCGGCCAGTGTGCCGAGGGAGAGCGCGTGGTCCCCGCCGAGCGCCAGCGCCAGCGCGCCGTCGCGGATGGCGTCCGCCACGGCCGAAGCGAGCGGTGGCATCGACGCGGCGATCTCGTCGAGGTACATGGCCTCGCCCGGGCGCCTGCGGCCGTCAAGCGGTTCGTCACCGGCTTGCGGGGCCGGGATCGTGATGGCCGGACGCAGGCGTTCGAGCAGGTCTGGGAACCCGCGGCGGATCAGGCGCGCGCGGAGGGCGTCGTCCAGCGCAGCCGCGCCAAGCTCGACCCCCGCGCGTACGGCGCCGAGCGCCAGCGGGAAGCACACCGGCTGGATCGGCCCCGCCTTCAGGCGGTTGGTCGTGGCAACGGCCTCGCGGATCCTGTCGCTCTCCACTACATCGTCTCCGGCGCGGCGATGCCGAGCAGGCCCAGTCCGTTGGCCAGCGTCTGGCGCGCGGCGGCGACCAGCGCGAGTCGGGCCGAGCGCTGCGGCTCCTCCGCCTGCAGCACCGGGCAGGCGCGGTAGAAGTCGTTGAAGCGCTTCGCCAGCTCGTACACGTAGTTGGCGATGACCAGCGGCTTGTACTCCGCGGCGGCTCGCTCGACCTCGCTCGGGAAGATGGCGACCTGCTGGATCAGGTTGATCTCCTCCGTCGTGAGGTCGGTGAAGGTCAGCCCCTCGGTCGGGATCTGGTCGACCTTCTCCAGGATGCGGCAGGCACGGGCGTGGGCGTACTGGATGTAGGGGGCAGCGTGCCCCTCAAAGGAGAGGGCCTCCTCGATGTCGAACACCAGCACGCGGTTGTTGTCCCGCATGAGCATGCCGTACTTCATGCTGCCCAGGCCCACATCGTTGGCGATGCGATCCTTGACCTCGTCCGGCAGGCTCGGGTTCTTCTCGTCGATGATCTCCCGTGCCCGCTGCAGCACCCGCGCGGCGATGTCTTCGTACAGGACCACGTTGCCGGAGCGGCTGCTCATCGCCCCGGTCGGCAGCATGACCGTCTCGTAGCTGAGGTGGTAGCACTTCTCCGCCTGCTCGAAGCCCCAGAGCTCCATGATCTTGAAGATCTGCTGGAAGTAGAGGCTCTGGCGGACGTCCACCACCCAGATCGAGCGGTCGACGTGGTACTGCTCGAACTTCATCTTGGTCAGCGCCAGGTCCTTGGTCGAGTAGAGGGTGGTGCCGTCGGAGCGGAGGATCGGCAAGGTCCGATACGTCTCCTTCTCCAGCCCCAGCTTCTCGTCGATCTTGACCACCGGTAGCCCGTCGCTGATCTCGGCGATGCCTCGCTCCAGCAGCTCCTGGACGATCTGCCGGCCCGGCTCCTCGACCTCGCTCTCGTAGAACCAGACGTCGAAGTGGACGTCGAGCTGGTCGTAGATCCGGTGGAACTCCTCCATGCTCCAGGCCTTGGTCTCTTCCCAGAGCTGGACGAAGGCCGGGTCCTTCTTCTCCCAGAGCTGGAAGGTCTGGCGGACCTCGCGCTGCCACTCGGGCACGTGCGGCCACCAGTCCAGGTGCTCCCCGAGCCGCCGCCACCGCTCCAGGCGCTCCTCGTAGTCGGCGGCGGTGAAGGGCTGCGGCTCACCCTCGGCGGCCGGCTGCGGCGGGTTCTCGCGCACCGCCTCCAGCGACGTGGTGAGCTGCTTGCCGACGATCGGCCAGAACTTCTTGATCGTCTCGTCGTCGTAGAAGGCGTCGGTCTTGATCTCGCGCGCGTTGGCGATCTGCCCGAGCAGGTAGGCGACATCCTCGCCGACCTTATGCTCGCGCCAGAGCTCTTTCATCATGCGGTCGACCGCCTCGCGGAAGGTGGCGTCGTTGCGGGCCAGGTCGTTGAGCAGGTCGACCACGTCCTGGCGGTAGTTCAGCCGCTGATCGGCCTCGGTGTAGATCTCGCCCAGCCAGCGGCCGCGCTGCGCCCGCGGCGGCTCCTCGCCCTGGTGGAACCGCTGGTAGCACCACAGCGTCTTGATGACGTGCAGGCCGATGTCGCCGATGTAGTTCGCCTGCAGCACGTCGAACCCGGCGAACTTCATGATCCGGCTGAGGGCGTTGCCGAGACAGACGTTGCGCAGGTGGCCGACGTGGAACGCCTTATGGGTGTTCGGCTGGGAGTACTCGACCATGACCCGGTCGGTCTTCGGCTCCCCGCGGCCGTAGTCCTCGCCGGTAGTGAGCACGGCGTGGACCACTTCATTGCTGAAGCGGTTGGTGTCGAAGCCGATGTTGATGTAGCCGTTGACCGCCTCGACGCTGGCGAAGCCGTCGGCCGCCCGCAGCCGCTCAGCCACCTGCTCGGCGATCGCCTGCGCGCGCTGGCGGACCAGCTCCTGGGTGCGGCGCTTGGCTTCCTTCTTGGAGAGTCCCTCAAGCTCGGCGGCGGCCTCCGCCGTCACCAATTCGGTGGCGATCTGATAGCTGACCGAGGCGGAGGTGCCCCAGACGCCGGCGAAGGGGATGGCGCGCATGTCGAACTCACGCCGGCCGTAGCCGAGCTCCTCCAGCGCGTCGTTGATCAGCGCGGCGGCCCGCCGCTCCTCAGTCTGAAACGTCGTTACCATCGCGGGCTCCTGTTAGTGTTGCGTATTGCGTGTTCCGTATCGCGTAGTGCGCACTGAGTGTTCCGCCGTGCGTCAGGCGTTCCCCTTGCTCCCGGCCCCTCTTGGACGGAGCCCACCAGGGGCGAGGGGAGGTGTACGCACTACGCAGTACGCAACACGGAACACGCAACTCGCCCTACGCCTTACGCACGACGGATGACGTATCCTCCACCGGCTGCGCGCGCCAGCCACGGCGCTCGGCCCAGTAGCGATTGGCGCGGTGCAGGCTCTCGAACGTCCCGGCGTCGGTCCAGAACCCTTCCAGTTCGACCCAGCGGAGGAGGCCGTCTTCCAGGTAGAAGTTGTTGACGTCGGTGATCTCCAGCTCCCCGCGATCCGACGGCTCCAGGCGCGCGATGTAGTCGAAGACGCGTGCGTCGTAGATGTAGAGGCCGGTGACCGCGTAGTTGCTGGCCGGCTCGCGCGGCTTCTCCTCGATGCGGAGGATGCGCGTCGGGTCGTTCGGGTCGAAGCGGGGGCACCCGAAGCGGTGCGGGTCGGGCACCTTGGCGAGGAACAGGAGCGCGCCCCCCGTGAATGACTCAACGGCCGGGCGGATATCGGCGTCGGTCGTGTTGTCGCCCAGGATGACGCAGATATCGTCGCCATCCGCGAAGTCCTCGCACAGGCTGAGCGCCTCGGCGATGCCGCCCTCGTTCTCCTGGTAGGTGTACTCAAGGTGGCGCACCCCCAGGTGCTTGCCGTCGCGCAGGACGCGCAGGAAGTGCCCCGCGTGTGGGCCGCCAGTGACGACCATGATGTGGTCGATCCCCGCGTTTACCAGGGTCGCGATCGGGTAGTAGATCATCGGCTGGTCGTAGATCGGCAGCAGGTGCTTGTTGGTCGCGTGGGTCAACGGATAGAGCCGGCTGCCTAATCCTCCCGCTAGGACGATCCCCTTCATCGCGGCGTGTCCCCCGTCCGTCGCGTGACGGCGCTCTCGCGCCTCGCTCGCTGTCGGATACGGTCGGAGCCGGCGCAGACCCCCCTGCACCGGCTTCCCGGTCCGCTCCTGAGTATAGCACCGGGCCGATGACGGGCCCGAGCGGCCTAGAACGGCGCTGGAACGCCGACCTCGTCGCCGAGGGCGCGCAGCTCGGCCAGCACCTTGGGATGCACCGGGATGCCGTTGGCGCGGCGGTCGGCCTCGGCCAGGTCCTCCGGGTCGCCGGGGACGTAGACGCGCGGCTGGCCCTCGACCGGCTCGGCCGCGCGCAACTCGGCCAGCATCTGGTCGATCTCGGCCAGGAACTCCTCCTCCGGGCGGAAGGCGTCGATGCGCCAGGCCATGAAGGCGTGGCCGATGTTCGCCGGCCGGGGCGGCACGGTGCGCGACCCGGCGACGTAGCGGCTCCAGGCCGCGCCGGCCAGTTGCCCGCAAAGCACCTCGACTACGAGGGCCAGCGCGTACCCCTTGTGGCTGCCCAGCTCCCGCGTGGCGCCGAGCGGGGTCAGCGCCACGGCCGCGAAGGGGTCGGTGGTGATGTTCCCCTCGGCGTCGAGGGCCCAGCCCCACGGGATCGGCTTCTCCTCCCGCCGGGCGATCTCGATCTTGCCCCAGGCGACGGTGCTGGTCGCCAGGTCGACGACGATCGGCCGCTCACGACCGGCGGGGATGGCCACCGCGATCGGCGCCGTGCTCAGGTACGGCTCGCGGGCGAAGGTGGGGATCACGAGCGGGGTGGCGTTGGTCATCGCCACGCCGCACAGCCCCTCCTCCAGCGCCATCATGGCGTAGTACCCGGCGATGCCGAAGTGGTTGCTGTGGCGCACGGTGGCCATGCAGAGGCCGGTCTCGCGCGCCTTCTCGATGCAGCGGCGCATGGCGCGGTAGGCGGCCGGGTGGCCCATACCGTTGTCGGCGTCGAAGGCGATGGTGGCCGGGGTCTCGGTGATGACCCGGAAGTTCGGCGTGAGGTTGATCAAACCCTTCCGCAGCCGCTCGGCGTAGTAGCCGAGGCGGGGGACGCCATGCGAGTCGATGCCGCGGATGTCGGACGCGATCAGCACCTCGGCGGTGATGGCCGCCTCGTCACGGCTCAGCCCGAATCCGACCAGCACATCGGCCGTGAACTGCTGCAGCACCGCGGCGTCGACTCGCACGTTCGGCTCGCCCATTCGATCTCCCCCCGTTCTCCGCGGGTTCCCACGACCGGATCTCCGTGCTGCGCATGATACCGCGCCCCGGAGCCGGTCGCTGCAACGGGTCTGTCACGCGGTGCCCCACTTCGGTGGTTCCTTTGCCATGGTGCCTGTTCTAGACTGAGAGACAGTCGTCCCGTCTGGGCACGCGGCGTGCCGCTGCGAGAGGAGTACGCCGCTCGGGCACAGGATAGGAGCATACGCGATGATCGGAACGGTGATCGTCCCACTGGATGGGTCGGAGTTAGCGGAAGAAGCGCTGCCCTTCGCAGCGGCTATCGCCGAGCGCTCCGGTGCCCCGCTCCACTTGATGCGCGTCATCGCGCCCGACGAGCCCGCGTCGGCCGAGGAGGAGGCGCGCACCTACCTGCGCGGCAAGGCCCGTAGCTATGGCGACCGCGTGCAGATCTCGATCCGCATCGGCGACGCGGCCGAGCAGATCGTCGACGGCGCCGAGGAGATGATCGACCCGGTCATCGTCATGACCACGCGCGGCCGCAGCGGGATCGGCCGCTGGATCTACGGCAGCGTGGCCGAGCGGGTGGTGCGTGGGGCCGGCGTTCCGGTGCTCCTGATCCGCTCCGGGATGGCACAGCCCGAGGGCGGCACTTTCCGCCGGATCATGGTGCCCCTTGACGGCTCCGCCTACGCCGAGGCCGCCCTCTCCTACGCCGTGCAGATCGCGCGCGCGTTCGACGCGGAGCTGTCGCTGGTGCGTGTGGCCGAGACGACCCAGATCTACGCGATGCTGACGCCGCCGGCCCAGACCCCGCCCGCCGTCGAATCCCTGAACGAGGTCGTCGCCCAGCTCATCGCCGACGCCAACGCATATCTGGCCAAGGTGGGCGAGCGGCTCCAGGGCGAGGGGCTGCGCGTGCGTACCCAGACGCTGGAGGGGATCGCGGCCGAACAGCTCCTGGCCTATGAGCAGGAGGAGGACATCGATCTGGTCGTGATGGCGACGCACGGCCGCAGCGGCTTCAGCCGGCTTGTCTTCGGCAGCGTGGCCGAGCGGGTGCTGAAACTGGGCAAGACGCCGGTCATGATGGTGAAGCCCAAGGGGGCGATCGCCGAGTCGGGCGACGCGGGCAACTAGCCACCGCTCTCGATCGCACACGTTGTGGCGGCCACGTGCCGGCCGCCACACCCCCTAGACCCGGGCGATGGTGATGATCTCCCGGCTCGTCTCGGTGAACGGCGCGCGGGACCAGTCGCCGTACTGGGCCTCGATCCGGAATCCGGCGTCGGTGAGGAACGCAGCCAGGGTGTCGGCGTCGAGGAAGCGCAGGTCGGCGCGGTCCTCTCGCAGCACGGTGCCGTCCCGCTCGCTGGTAATCTCAACGAGCGTGACCACGTCGCCAACAACCGCCTCCACCCTATAGGAGACGCGGAGCGGCCGGCCCGCCGGATCGACGACATCGATCGGATGGTCCGGCGTCCAGGTTTCCCACTCGCGGACCAGCGGGTTCCGGGTCTCGAACGCGAAGCGTCCGCCTTCGACCAGTGCCCGGCGGATCGCCGCCAGCGAGGCACGCAGGTCGTCGTCGTCGACCAGACACTGGAAGGCGTGGCCGGTCATCACGGCGAGGTCGAACTCGTTCGACCATGGCATCGCCGCTGCCTTGCCTTCCCACCACTCGATATCGGTCCGCCTCCGTGCCAACCCGAGCATCGCACGGTCCGGGTCCACCCCGCACAGCCGGCCGGTGTGCCCGGCACCCCGCGCCCGGTGCAGCAGCGTGCCCGTCCCGCAGCCGACATCGAGCACCGCCCGGGCCTCCATGACGAGGCCGAGGTAGAACTCGTCGCTCGGTCCCCACGGGTTGAGCACGTTATAGAGGGCCGCTGTCTCCTCATCCGAATAGCGCACCGCAACCCCTCCTCCAACGGTCGCGCGGGCCCGGCGACGCGCAGACACGGAGCCGGCCGGCGCGGGTATTGATCTACACGGTGTCGTGGGCTGCCGTATACACAGCGTCTCGTCGCGGGTGGCGAACCGACCCTGGCCCGGCGGCTCAATCATCCGGTGGGCCGGAGGCCGGTCGCTCGCGGTCTGCCGGCTGCACCTCGCGCGTCTCCTCCGCCGGGGAGTCCGCGCCGCCGTGTTCGTCCCCCGCCCTTGAGCCGCTCCGACCCATACCGGGCGGCGGAGGCGGCGGTGCGGGCGGCGCCAGGCTCGTGACGGGAGCCCTCTCCTCGGGCGCGGGCACCTGTTCGAACGCGGCTCGCCCCTCGCCGCTGGCGAGATAGACCAGCACCGCGATCGCGGCCACGGTCCAGACCGGGAAGCCGAGCAGGGCCGGGATTGCCAGCACCATCGCCCCGATCCGCGACCAGCGCTCCTGCAGGAGCAATCCCCAGCCGACCAACGCCGAGCCGATGGCGAAGGCCAGAAAGAACCCGAAGAGCAGCAGCACGAAGAAGAGCCCGCCGACCGCCTCGCTGGGGCGACTCGCGGTGAAGAGCATGGCGGGCGTGAGGAAGACGAGCACCACGCAGGTCGCCAGCAAGCACACCGCGGCGGTGACGAACTCGTACAGCGCGATCAACGTGACGCCGGTCGGTCGCGGCTCCCTGCGGCCCATCGCTCCACTCCTCGTTCTCCCATGGCTGCGCCCAGCGCGCCCGCGCCACACCATAGCACGCTCCGGGGCGTGTGGCCGGAGGATCCAGCGCGGAGGCCGGGTAACGGGGCGCGGGCGGTCTCGGTTCGCCGCGTGGTAGGAGGGTTGAGGGCGGTGGTCGGTGCCCGGGGGGTTACCCCCGGGCACGGGCGGGCGCGGGCCGACCACGGTGCCGGATCCGTTCACCGCGCAGGCGACCACGCTCGGCCCGCGCCCCGGTGCACAGACCGCGGTGCGGGAGCCGGTCGCCGTCGGTGTCTCACTGCGGCAGACGGTTCAGGCGAGTTCCTCGGCCAGTGCGACGATGATGCCCGCAGGGCCCCGCATGTAGCAGAGGCGGTACATGTTGTCGTACTGGACTACCTCGCCGATGAGTTCGGCGCCGATGGCGCGCAGGCGGGCGACGGCGTCGTCGACGCTGTCGACGGTGAACATGACGCTTCGGAGGCCCGGCGCGTTCGGTGGTGCGATCGCCGGTTCGACCTCGATCAGTTCCGGGTTGTGGAACTTCGTCAGTTCAAGCCGCCCCTGCCCGTCCGGAGTGCGCATCATGACGATGTCGATCTGGACACCGTCGATCGCATTGACGCGGTCCACCCACGGGCCCTCGACGTGCATCTCGCCTTCGACCGTCATGCCGAGTGCGGCGAAGAACGCGGCAGCATTTGTCAAGTCGTCAACGACGACGCTGACATGGTCCAATCTGGTAATCATCATGCCGCCAAGTCTACCACGAGCGGAATCCGGGGGTGCGAGCCCGACCGTGCTCGGGGTGGGATGTCGTTCGCTGAGGTGGTGTTTCGCGGGCGCCGTCCGCCTGAGTTCGCTATGGGAGCACCGGGTTCTCGTCCGAATCGGCATCCATCTCCCCTGATATGTGAGCATCTTCTTAGGTCTGCTGGGCGTCGTGTTCATGTAGCGGGACTTTCCTGCGGTACGGTAAGCGGCTATACTCAGGAATGATTGTTGTTTGGTAAAGCCGGGGCGGCCCGCGGGCGCGGTCGTCGTGACCCGGCGGAATGGAGTCGGAGAAGAACGATGATGACCATCATGCGTTTCGCAGCCGCGGCCATGACGACGGCCACGCTCGGGCGCTGGTGGTCGAGTTCTTCGAGCCGGGGCTCCAGTAGTCCCAGTAGTTCTTCCAGTGGGAGTGACGTGACGATGCTGGAGAGAACGCTGCGGCTGGAGGTACCCGGTGAACGACGTGATCCGACTCGCGCTTGATCTCGATGGTGTTCTAACCGAGCATCCCCGGATTCTTGCCCACGCTGCTAACGAGACTTTTGGGCTGACGCTGCCGCTGCACGCCTTCGTGGACTCGGCGGGCTGCAATGTGCCGCTTGAGATCCGGCGCTGGGTCTACGGGCCGGATGGCCCGGCGCGCCGGCTGCGGCCGGCGCCGAAGGGACGCCGCTTCGTCGAGGCCGCCCGGGCGGCGCTCGGCGCGGAGAACGTGCTTATCCTGACCGCTCGCCCTCAGGAGGCGCGGGTTACGACGGAGGAGTGGCTGCGAGAGCACGGCTTCCCGGCCTGCGCCATCAGGTTTGCCGACGACAAGGTCGCGGTCGCCCACGCACTGGGCGTGTCCCACGCGGTCGAGGACAGCGTGCGGCACGCGACGGCGTATGCCGCTGCCGGCATCCGCTGCCTGCTGCTGACGACCGACCCGAAGCCGGAGGGGGAGTCGCCCCTGATCGAGCGGGTGCCCGACCTGGCGGCGGCCTGGGAACGATTGCTCGGGGCACCGGACGAAGAGGAAGAAGTGGAGAGCGGTCCCATTCGCTACAGGATCGTCATCAGTGACGTCATCGACCCTGCCGCCCGCGCCCGGCTGGCGCGCGAGGCGGAGTTGATCGATGTCGATGGACAAGATGTGGCGGCCCTCACCGCCGCGCTGCGCGATGCCGACGCCCTGATCGTGCGCAGCGAGACGCAGGTCACGCGGGAGGTGCTGGCGGCCGGCCCCTCGCTCCGGGTTGTGGCCCGGGCGGGCACTGGAGTGGACAACATCGATGTCCAGGGCGCGACCGAGGCTGGGATCCTCGTGCTGAACGCCCCGGGCGCTAACGCCGTCTCGGCCGGGGAGCACACGATTGCACTGCTGCTGGCGCTCACTCGCCAGATCCCGGACGCCAACGCCGCGGTCCACGCCGGTCGTTGGGAGCGCAAGCGGTTCAAGCCGTTCGACCTGCAGGGGAAGACGATCGGGATCGTTGGGCTGGGGCGGGTCGGCTCGGTCGTGGCCCAGCGGCTGCGCGCCTTCGAGACGCGCCTGATCGGCTACGATCCCTACATTGCCCGGGAGCGCTTCCAGCAGCTCGGGGTCGAGCCGGTGCCGTACGAGCGGCTGCTGGCCGAGGCGGACGTGGTCACCTTCCACGTCCCGGCCACGTCGGAGACGATCAACATGCTTGACGCCGACGCGATCGCCCGGATGAAGCCGGGGGCGATCGTGCTCAACTGCGCGCGGGGTGAGGTAGTGGACCAGGAGGCCCTGGCGGAGGCGCTCCGCACGGGGCGGGTGGCGGCAGCCGGGGTCGATGTCTTCCCGGATGAGCCGGCCCACACCAGCCCGCTCTTCGGCCTGCCCAACGTGATCCTGACGCCGCACATCGGCGGGTCGAGCCGCGAGGCGCTGGCGGCGGTCGGCGAGATGATCAGCACGACGACGCTGGCCGCGCTGCGGGGTGAGGCGGTGCCGAACGCCGTCAACCTGCCGCCGGCCTCGCTCCAGGGGCCGGAGTTGCAGCGGCTGACTCGTGTGGCCTCCGCCGCCGGACGGCTCCTCTCGGTGCTGCGGTCGGCGCGACCGGAGCGCCTGGAGGTCATCGTGCAGGGGGCGGTGCCGCTCGACGTGACGGAGCGCGTGACGGCGGCCGCGCTGGCTGAGGCGCTGCGACGCTGGACCGACCGGCGTGTCACGCCGGTCAATGCCCGGCTCGTCGCCCGGGACCTCGGCCTGGACGTCCACATCGTCACCGGGAATGCCGACCCCGCGCTCGTGCCCGAGTTCGCTTTCGAGGTCGACGGCGACGACCCTCACCGGGTCACGGTCCGTTGGGACCGCAACGAGGCGGGCATCATGGAGATCGACCGCTTCTCGCTGGAGCGGCCGCTGGCGGGCGACCTGCTCATCACGCGCCACTGGGATCGCCCCGGCGTGGTCGGCCGCGTCGGCACCATCCTCGGCCGCTATAACGTGAACATCGCCGGGATGCAGGTCGGCCGGCATGAGCGGGGCGGGCAGGCGATCATGGTTCTCAACGTGGACGACATCATCCCGGAGGCGGCGCTGGCCGAGATCGTGACGATCCCCGGGATCGAGTCGGCTTACGTTGTCTCGCTCCCCTCGGCCGTGCCTGAGTCGGGGGACGCGAACGGGTGGGGCGCGGCCCGCGCCGCGCGCTAGTCATCCGAAATGGAGACGGCCGCGACGGGTTGCCCAACCCGTCGCGGCCGGTCTGCTTCGCCTCGTCCGGTACAGGGGCTACGGGGCGATGCGGATCACCTGGCCCATCTCGGCCAAGACTCCGAAGTTGGACACGTAGATCGCGCCGTCGGGACCGAGTGCCACGCCGGTCGGGGCGACGAGTCCCTCGCTGGCGATCTCGGTCTGCGTCCCGTCGGGCGCGACCTGGATCAGCGCTCCGGTCGGCAGTTCGCCGGTCGCCTCGCTGGCCAGGAGCCCATCCCGTGCGATTTCGAGCACGAACAGGCTGCCGTCCGGCGCGAACGCCAGGTCGATGATGTTGGTGAAGCCCTCGGCGTAGACCAGCGGTTCCTCACCCGGCACGACGCGCCAGACGCGGGCTGCCCCCGGCACGAAGGGGAATCCGGTCAACTCCCCGACATAGAGGGCGCCGTCCGGGCCGTAGGTGACCGTGTCCGGCACGGCATGCATCGGGATCTGCGTCCCCGGCGGCAACCCCAGCTCCGGCGGGGCATCGACCATCCGCGTGGGGAAGACGGCCACCGTCTGGATCTCCCCCTGGGCCCCGACCGCGAGCAGGCTGTTCCCTCCGGCATCGACGACGAAGAATTGGGGGTATCCGGGCACCAGGGCGTACGGGTTCGAATCGACGATGTCTCCGTCGGGGTTGGCGGCCGCCTCGTACGCCGTAATATCCGGCCCCGGGTTCCACTCCTCGTCAGGGAGGGTCAGGACCAGCCGGCCGAAGAGCCCACCCTCCGGACCGAGGGCCGTGCGGCCGTCCGGCGGACCGCCCCAGCCGACCACGACGGCGGTGATGCCGTTCGCCAGCGGCACCACATCGGTCGGGCCGGTCGCGAAGCTGCCGTCATCCGCGGCCAGCGAGGGGAGGTCGCTCACGATGCGCTCCTGCTCATCCGGTGTGATGCGGGTGATGGCCCCGGATTCTCCGTAGCATTCGGTGTCGCCTTCCGGATTCTCCCGGCAGGGACCGTCGCCGCCGCTCCCGGCTTCGGCGACGTAGAGCGCACCGTCGAGGCCGAAGGTCAACCCCCGCGGATTGTCGAGCCCCTCCGCGAAGACGGTGACCGTGGGCTGGGCTGATGCGCCGGCGAGGGGTAGCAGCGCACCCATAAAGCCAAGTACCGCGATGATGGACGCCAGCCGGCGCCAGGTCGGGGTAGGACGGTACCCCATGACACTCCTCCGATCCCGGTGTTCCGACGACTCCCTACCCGCACGGTGCGGTTGCACCACGGTCCACGCTAGGGACCGAAGATGAAAAGCGAAGCACAACCTGTACGGCTGTTACTTACTAACCTGGAAGGATCGCGGCGGGGGGAGAAGCCGTCTCCCCCCTCTTCCCGTGTGGGAGAGGGGTAGGGGGGGAGGGGTACCGAAACCCTCCACGCGGACAAAACGCCCGCCCGCGGCAGAAGCCGCGGGCGGGAGTGGAGGAGGTGATGCCGGGCGCTAGCGCCCGGTAGCGCTTAGTCCGCCGGAACCGGAGCGGTCCGGACGGCAGGTGCGTGCAAGGCTGGCTTGCGGAATCGCAGCAGGCGAAGGCCGTTGAGAACCACGATGATCGTGCTTCCCTCGTGGCCCACGACGCCCAGTGGCAGCGGCACCCGACCCATGAGGGTCGCGATCACCAGGACCACGATCACCGTGAGCGCGAAGGTGAGGTTCTGCCGGATCACCCGGCGGGCCCGGCGGCTCAGCTCGATCGCGTAGGGGAGCTTGGTCAGGTCGTCTGCCATCAGCACGATGTCGGACGTCTCCAGGGCCACGTCGGTGCCCGCGTTCCCCATAGCGATGCCGATGTCGGCCGTGGCCAGGGCCGGGGCGTCGTTCACGCCGTCGCCGACCATGACCACCATCTCCCCATTGCGCTGCATCTCGCGGATGACGGTGAGCTTCTCCTCCGGCAGCAGCCCGGCGCGCCACTCGTCGATACCGACCTGGCGCGCGATGGCCCGCGCCGCGCGCTCGTTGTCCCCGGTCAGGATGATCGTCCGCTTCACGCCGAGGCGATGCAGGTCTTCGATGACCGCCGGGACGACCGGGCGGATGACATCGGCCACCGCGATCACGCCCAGCGCGCGATCGCTGGCGATGAACATCAGGGTCTTGCCCTGTTCGCGCAGCGCATCCCCCTGCCGCCGCAGATCGTCCGGCAGGGTCACGCCCTCGCTCTCCAGGAGCGCCTCGTTGCCGATCCGCAGGGTCTGGCCACGCACCACGGCGCGGACGCCCCGGCCGGGGACCGACTGGAGTCCCGTGATTTCCTGGTCATCCAGCGACGGGATATCCAGTTCCTCGGCGTACTGCACCACGGCCAGGCCGAGCGGGTGCTCCGACAGCCGCTCGACGGCCGCCGCCAGCATCAGCATCTCCCGCTCGTCGACGCCCTCGCAGGTGATGACGTCGGTCACGCGCGGGCGGCCGATCGTCAGGGTGCCGGTCTTGTCGAAGGCGACGGTGTCGACGGCACCGACGTTCTCCAGGTGGACGGCTCCCTTGAAGAGGATGCCCTGGCGGGCGCCGTTGGCCAGCGCCGAGAGGATCGAGGCCGGCGTCGAGATGACCAGGGCACAGGGCGAGGCCACCACCAGCAGCGTCATCGCCCGGTAGAACATGTCGTGGAAGTCGCGCCCCAGGAAGACCACCGGGATGATGACCGCCAGCGCCGAGGCGACGATGACGCCGATGGCGTAGGTCCCCTCGAAGGCGTCGGTGAAGCGCTGGGTGCGCGACTTCTGGCTGCGCGCCTCCTCAACGATGCGGATGATCTTGGCCAGGGTGCTCTCCTGCGCCAGGCGCTCGACCCGGACCCGCAGCAGCCCGTGGCCGTTGATCGTCCCGGCGAAGACCTGATCGCCCGGCCCTTTGCCGACCGGGATCGACTCGCCGGTGATGGGCGACTGGTCGACCGCCGACTCGCCGCTGATCACCTTGCCGTCGGCCGGGATGCGCTCGCTCGGCTTGACGATGACCGTGTCGCCGATGACGAGTTCGTCGACCGGGATGCGCTGCTCCTGCCCGTCGCGCACGACCAGCGCGTCCTCCGGGCTCAACTCCATCAGCGCGCGGATCGCGCGGTGGGTGCGGCCGAGGGCGTAGTGCTCCAGCGTGTTGCCCAGCGAGAAGAGGAAGAGCAGGATGCCGCCCTCGACCCAGCCGCCGATGGTCGCGGCGCCGATCGCGGCGGTGACCATCAGCAGGTCGATGTCGACGTGGCGCTGGAGGAGCGAGGAGATCGCCTGGCGCGTGGCGTAAAAGCCACCCGCGATGTAGGTCAGCACGTAGAAGCCGATCTGCACCTCGTGCGAGATCAGGCCGAGCCGGCCGAGCAGCCAGCCGCTGGCGAGGAAGATGAGCGTAGCGACGGTGGCGACCACCAGGTGGTAGCGGTCCCACCAGCTCTCCTCGTCCTCCTCTTTCTGCCGTGTGGGCGCCGGCGGGGCTACCTGGCCGCGCACGCGCACCCCGGCATCTTCGATCGTCCGGGTGATCTCCGAGAGGCGTTCCCGGGTGCCGGCGTACTCGACTGCCAGCCGGCGGCTGGCCGGGTTGGCGCTGGTCCAGATGATGTCGTTCCGCCCGTGCAGGCGCCGCTCGATGACGCTGCCGCAGCCGCGGCAGGAGACCCCGTTCATGGCGAACACGCAGCGCTGGTAGCGCTCGCCGATTTGCACGCCGATCCGGTCGGCCAGGCGCTCGACGGTCGCCAGGGAGATGACATCGGGGTCGTAGCGGATGCGCAGGGCACGACGGTCAGCATCGAGTTCGACGGCGTCGATCCCCTTATGCTGCATCAGGGTATCGAGCAACAAATCGGCGCAGTGCGCGCCGTTGCCGTCGATCTCGACAGGAATCGTTCGTTCTCTCATGTTCACCGCCGTTACGTCCGGGCGGGCGACCGGGGCGCCGTGCCCAGTTGAGAATAAGTCCTATTCGCGCCTCAGTGTACCAACCCTTGGCCGGGCTGTCAATGAAAAATCCGTGCCAATACGCCCAAACGCGTGCCAGCTACGTGGCGTGGCGCCCGCCCGTGCCTTGGGCTTGACCGATCAGGAATAACCTGCTATAAGCGATACGCTAGTTAGAATCGAGTGGGCCCAGCGCCCCGGCAGAGGAGAGGTGGGCGATGCACCCTAGCAACGGTCTGATTGAGCGGATCGAGACGCACTGGCGGGAGCTGCTGGCGGCGCTCGAAGGTATCCCGGAGGAGCACTGGCTCGTACCCGGCGCGGTCGGGGACTGGTCGGTCAAGGATCTGCTCGGGCACATCGCGTATTGGGATGGCGA
>Ga0207873_1002229_pt1 | contig 16526 bp, 19 predicted proteins | sample BGWIniCompost_FD_187373 | JGI IMG/M metagenome (GOLD analysis project Ga0207873, IMG submission 187373) | Cellulose adapted compost microbial communities from Newby Island Compost Facility, Milpitas, CA, USA - BGW Initial Compost (SPAdes)... ...
CCTTGCGGGGGCGCTCGCCGCAGGCTGTACGGACCGCGAACCACCAGCCGACTCCACTTCGATCCTGGGACCCTGGCGTTGGGTCGGCTCCTTCGGCGGGATCGCGGGGATCCGTCCCACCCCGGACGCCGAAGGATACGAGCGGATCCTGTACTTCCACCGCGACGGGCGGCTCACCATCTACGAAGGGGACTCGGTCCGGGCCCAGGTCGGGTACCGTATCGCTCCGCTGCGGGATTCCGCCGGCGCACCGCCGAGCACCGGGCTCCATTACGACGACACGCTCCCTGGCTTCCCCTTCGCGCCCGGCGTCGAGAAGCAGGTCGTACGCAGGAGCGGCCGCGATACGCTGATCCTCGAGGATCCGTGCTGCTTCCGCTACGAGCACGCCTTCGTCCGGATCGAGTGACCCGGGGCCGTCACGAGATCAGGCCGATGACCAATCCCTCGACGAGGACCGCGCCGAAGAACGCCACGGGAAGGAGGAGGGCGACCGCCAAGGGGCCGATCCGCGATGCCGCCGCCGAGGTCCAATTCAGCGCCGCGCGAACGAAGCTCCCGAGTCCCGCCGCCCAGCACACGACGCCGACCATCGTGGCCGCGGCGTCGCCCGCCGCACGGCCCACGAAGAACAGGCCGGCCAGCATGAAGGCTGCACTGACGACGAGTCGTCTCTCGAGCGGTGTGATCATGCGGGCGACGAGCAGGGCGACGAAAAGGAGCGCGAGCAACCCTGCGGTCGCCGCCGAAAAAGGATGGTCCGGGGCCTCCATCCGCCGTCTCCACTTCCTGGTCCGGCGAGCGGCGGACGGAAGATCCATGCCCCGTCGGGCGACGGGGCGAAGCGGGTCAGAGCTCGAGGATGCGCACGTCGACCGTCGCCCGCTCGACGGTCATGAGTGCCACGGAAGGAGCCAGACCGAATCGAGCCGGGCCCGCAGCGCCAGGATTCACCACCAGCCGGCGTCCCACCCGGTCCACGGCCGGGCGGTGCGTGTGGCCGTACACGATCACGTCGGCGCCCGGGTGCGCATCGAGGAGCGTCTCGGTCCGCGGCGAGCCGAGCTGATGGCCGTGTACGATCACGAACCGCCACCCCTCCAGCTCCACCTCCACGACCTCGGGCACACGGGCCCGTACATCGAAGCCGTCCGTGTTCCCCCACACGGCCTGGACCGGCGCGAGGGCCTCGAGCTCGGCGAGCACGTCCAGCGAGCCGATGTCGCCGGCGTGGAAGATCCGATCGACGCCCTCCAGCCGGTCGAAGACCTGCGGTCGGAGCTGCCCGTGCGTGTCGCTGATCAGCCCGATGAGCATCCCGCGCCCCTCAATCGGCTTCGCCACTCTGCCAAATCGGCCCGAGCCGCAGGTCGAGGCCGAGGTGGGCCGTGATCCGTGCGACCACGAAGTCGACGAGGTCCCCGATCGTACGCGGATTGTGGTAGAACCCCGGCGAGGCCGGGAGCACGACCGCGCCCGCGCGGCTCACCCGCAGCATGTTCTCCAGGTGGATGATCGAGTACGGCGTCTCGCGCGGCACGAGGATGAGCGGCCGACGCTCCTTCAGCGTCACGTCCGCGGACCGCTCGATGAGCGAGCGCGACGTGCCCTGGGCGATGCTCGCCAGCGTCCCCATCGAGCACGGGCAGACGACCATCCCTCGCGACGGCGCCGAGCCGGACGCCGGCGTGGCGCCGCGGTCCGCGTCGTCGAAGAGCGTCACACGGCTCCAGTCCCCCGTCCGCGCGCGAAGCTCCGACTCCCCATCGATCCCCGCCTCTTCCCGAAGCAGCCTCCAGCCGGTCTCGGAAATGATCAGTCGCACCGGGACGCCCGCGCCGTTCAGCACCTCGAGGAGGCGGACCGCGTATGGCGCGCCCGATGCGCCGGTAATGGCGAAGGTCACCGGGGCGTCGGCCTTGGAACCGCTCATAGGAGGAAGATCCTGTCGAGGAGCGTGAGCACGAAGAAGCTGGTCGAGACGCCCACGTTCGTGTGGAAGAAGGCGCGGTCGATCCGGCGGAAATCCAGCTCCTCGGCCGGGCGGCGCCGCAGCGACGCGTGCGCGAAGTGCAGCAGTAGAGCCATCACTACGACGCCGGCTAGGTACAGTCGCCCCACCGGGAAGGCATTGAGCCAGTACGGGACGAAGAAGGCGACGACGGCCAGGAAGTGGAAGAGCCGCGCGACCCCCAGCGCCTGCCCGATTCCGAGCCGCGCCGGGATGGAATGGAGCCCGTGCTCGCGGTCGAACGCCTCATCCTGCACCGCGTAGATGATGTCGAATCCGGCCACCCACAACATCACGGCCGCCGCGAGCAGCACCAACCCCCACCACGGGTCGCTCCACGCGCCGGTGACCGCGAGGTAGGCCCCGACCGGCGCGATCCCGAGTCCCAGTCCCAGCGCCAGGTGCGCCAGGGCCGTGAAGCGCTTCGTGTAGGAGTAGAAGAACACCCACGCCAGCGCCACGGGCGAGAGCCAGCCGCACAACGCATTGAGCTTGAACGCCGCGACCACGAAAACGACGGACGCGACCACCACGGACGCCGTCGCCTGGCCGAGCGTGAGCCGCCCCGTCGGGAGCTCCCGCTGCCGCGTCCGGGGGTTCAACGCGTCGTAATGCCGGTCGACGATCCGGTTGAACCCCATCGCCGCGAACCGTGCGGCCGTGAACGCGAGCACGATCCAGAGCACCTCGCCCAGCGAGACGACCTCCGGCCGGACGTACGTGGCCAGGATCACGCCCACACCCGCGAAGGGGAGCGCGAAGAGCGTGTGCGGCAACTTCACGAAGCTGGCGTATCGGGCCAGAAGCGAATCGCCGGCGAACGTCTGCCCCTCACGCGGCTCCGACGCCGCCGCGCCACTCTCGATCGCCGTGGCGTTTACCGATCTGTCCTGCCCCATCTACGGATCTTCCTCACCGGGCTGGCTCGTGTACGTGGTCGACGGGCGGCCAATCTACCCGCCCCGGGAAGGATCTTCAACGCCGACCACGCGCAGGGGTGCGCACCGAAATTGCATCCGGTCCGCGCCTCGACGGTCCGGCGGACCGCGCCGGGCGAGTCGTGCACGAACCCGATGAGGCAGACCCAAGGAGGAAGAATGGACCAGTCGACCACCCGCACTGCCCTGCGCGGCCTGACGTGGGCGTTCGCCGCGGCCGCGTTCGGGCTTGCCGCCTGCGGCCCGGCCGAGCGCGAGGTGCGGGTCCAGCCTGCCCCCGGCGAGAGTTTCATCCTCACCACAGCCGAGGCGGCGTCCATCATGTCGACGGCGAACAACGCCGAGATCCAGGAAGGGCAGCTCGCTCTGCAGAAGAGCCAGAACGAACAGGTCCGCCAATTCGCGCAACGCATGATCAGCGACCACAGCGCGCTGAACCAGGCGCTCGCGGAACACATGCGGCGCGACGGCATGGCCGGGGGCAACCCGATCACCCAGCAGCTCATCGCGAACGCGCAGGAGTCGGTGCAGAACCTCCAGCAGCTCGAAGGGGTGCAGTTCGACCGGGCGTACATCCAGCACCAGGTCGCCCTGCACCAGTGGCTGCTGAACACGCTCGACAATGCGCTGATCCCGGGGACCGACGACCGCCGCATTCATGCCGACATGCGCGAGGCGCGCGACGTCATCGCCTCGCACCTCCAGGCCGCCCGGCAGATCAACGCCTCCATGGACCGCTGAGGCCGGCTGGGCTGGGGCGTTGGGGTGCGCCGTCCGGCGCGCCCCAACGCTCCGCACCGCGCCCAAATGCCCGCGCCGCGCGTGGGCGTCGTGGGCGTCATCGTGTTCATTGCCGCCGCCGCACCCGGCACCTATTCTTCCGGAACTCGACAGACGGAACGTTCCCACCGACCGGGCCCTGTGACCATGACCCAGACCACGCAATCGAACGTCGCGGCAACGAGCAAGCTCGCCGGCTACTTCTTCGCCGTCGCCGCCGGAACGCTGTGGGGCACGACGGGCCCCCTCAGCACCGCCCTCTATGCGGAGGGCGCCCAGCTCACGGATGTCGGGTTCTGGCGCATCCTCCTCTCCGTCCTCGGCCTCGCGGTGTACGGCCTGTTCCGCCCCGACCTGTTCCGCATCGACCGGCGCGGGCTCCTCCTCATCGGCCTGGTGGGCGGCGCGCTCGTGGCGCTGTTCGAGGTCGCGTTCCAGTTCGCGATCGCCGGGGTCGGCGTGGCGCCTGCCGTCGCGCTGCTCTACACCGCGCCGGTGATCGTGGCGATCCTCGCCCGCCCGCTCCTCGGCGAGGCGCTTACCGTCAAACGCGTCGCGGTCGCGGTCGTGGTCATGATCGGCGTCGCCCTCACCGTCAACGGGCACACCACCAGCGAAGGCGACCCCGCGGCCGCGGCGGGCCTCTCCACGACCGCCGCCGGGATCCTCGGCGGGCTGCTTTCCGCCATGGGCTACGCAGGGAGCACGCTCCTCGCCCGCTACGCAGTGCCCAGGTACGGGGCGGTCAAGGTCCTCTTCCTCGAGCTCGTGGGCGGCACGCTCATCCTCGCGCTGTTCCTGCCGCTCGCCGGGCACACGCCGATGCCCGCCGGGTCGCTCGCCGGGTGGGTGTACATCATGGCGCTCGGGATCGGCGCCGTGCTCGGCGCCAACTTCTGCTACTTCGCCGCGGTGAGGCGGATCGACGCGGCCCCCGCCTCCGTCGGAGCCAGCGTCGAGCCCGTGGTCGGCGCGCTCCTCGCCCTTCTCCTCTTCGGGCAGGGGCTGACCTGGTTCGGCTGGCTCGGGCTCTTCATGGTCGTCGGCGGCGTGGCGAGCGGGTATCTGGGCGAAGCGTCGACGTCCGAGACGCGGGAGGATCGCCTGGAAACCGTCGGCTCGGGCGCCTGATACCGTTCGCCGCCCGATCCCCGACGCATGAACGAATACGACGCGATCGTCGTCGGCTCGGGCCCCAACGGGTTGGCCGCCGGGATCCGGCTGGCGGAAGCGGGGTGGAAGGTGCTGGTCCGCGAAGCCGCCGCTCAGTACGGCGGCGGCGTGCGCTCGGCGGAGCTCACCCTCCCCGGGTGCATCCACGACATCTGCTCCGCCGTACACCCCCTCGCCCTCGCATCGCCCTTCTTCCGGACGCTCCCGCTCGCGCGCTACGGGCTCGAGTGGGTCCACCCGCCGATCCCCCTCGCCCACCCGTTCGACGACGCGCCCCCGGCGCTCCTCACGCGGGGCCTCGACGAAACCGCGGAATCCCTCGGCCCCGATGCCGACGCCTACCGGCGCCTGATTGGCCCACTCGTGCGCGACTGGGAGGCGATCGTCCGGGAGGTGTTGGGCCCCGTGCTGCACCGGCCGCGCTCGCCGATCGCCCTGGCCCTCTTCGGCCTGCGCGCCATCCGTTCGACGCGCGGGCTGGTCGAGAGAGCGTTCCGGGGCGACCGCGCGAGGGCGCTCCTGGCGGGGCTCTCCGCGCACTCCCTCGCGCCGCTCGAGACGCCGGCGAACGCGGCGATCGGGTTGCTCCTCGGACTGGCCGGCCACGCCGTCGGCTGGCCGATCGCGCGGGCCGGATCCCAGCGGATCGCGGACGCGCTCGTTGCGCATCTCCGCGCCCTCGGCGGAGAGATCGAAACCGGCGCTCCCGTCGGCTCCATCGACGAGCTGCCGCCGACGCGCGCCGTGGTCTTCGACGTCACGCCGCGACAGCTCATCGACATTGCGGGCCCCCGCCTCCCGGCGCGCTATCGCCGGAAGCTCCAGCGGTTCCGCTACGGACCCGGCGTGTTCAAGATCGACTGGGTGCTGGACGGACCGGTGCCGTGGCGCTTCGAGGAGTGCAACCTCGCCGGCACCCTGCACCTCGGAGGCTCGTTCGAGGAGGTCTCGCGTGCAGAGAGGCTAGCGTGGGAGGGAGTGCACCCGGACCGACCCTTCGTCCTGTTCGTCCAGCCGTCGAACTTCGATCGGACCCGCGCTCCCGACGGGTATCACATCGCGTGGGCGTATTGTCACGTGCCCAGCGGCTCTACGGTGGACATGACGGCCGCGATCGAAGCGCAGGTCGAGCGCTTCGCGCCCGGATTCCGGGACCGTATCCTCGCACGCCGTACCATGACCACGGCGGAGTTGGAGCTGCACAATCCCAACCTGGTGGGTGGGGACGTGGCGGCGGGGGCGAACACGTTCCGGCAGCTCGTCTTCCGGCCCGTGCCGACGCTGGCGCCGTACCGGGCGGGCGTGAAGGGGATCTACATGTGCTCCGCGTCGACGCCGCCCGGCGGAGGGGTGCACGGCATGTGCGGCTTTCACGCCGCGGACGCCGTTCTCTCGGACTTCGACTGAGCCGACTTCGTCCCCACGTGGATCGCGGCGATCCCCATCGTCACGGGGACCCATCTCACATCGGTGAAGCCCGCCGCTTCCATGCGACGCGCGAGCTCCGCCGGCGGCGGGAACTGCAGCACCGACGCCGGTAGGTAGCTGTACGCGCTCCTGTGGCGGGAAACCACGCGCCCGATCCACGGCAGCACCTTGAGGAAATAGAAGAGGTAGAGCGCGCGGACCGGCGCGAAGGTCGGCGTCGTGAACTCGAGGATCACGAGCCTGCCGCCGGGCTTGAGGACCCTGGCGAACTCGCGGAGCCCCGCGTCCAGGTCCGCGAGGTTGCGCACGCCGAACCCGACCGTGGCGCCGTCGAAGACCTCGTCCGGGAAGGGCATGCGCAGAGCATCGGCGCAGGTCGGCTCCACGGAGCGGCCTTTGATCTTGGGCAGGCCGCGCTCCAGCATCGGGAGGCTGAAATCGGTCGCCACGACCTGTCCGGCGAACCCCTGCCGGCCCGCCAGCTCGAGCGCGAGGTCGAGGGTCCCCGCGCACGCATCGAGGTAGCGGCCGTGCGCCGAACGCCCTTCCAGCAGCAGGTCCACCGCCCGACGGCGCCAGCGCCGGTCGATGTTCAGGCTCAGGACATGATTGAGCAGGTCGTATCGGGGGGCGATCGCCCCGAACATGCGGCGAACCGCAGCCGCCTTCTCCTCCGTGGGCGGCAGGACCTCCGGACCGGCCGAGGGAACCGACATCGCGTAAGTCGCTCCGTTTTCGTAAAATCAGGGGGCTGGAAGCTAGCCCGGCGACGTATGCCGATCAAGGCCGTGTCGCCGAAACCGGCGCACGGCCTTCTCCGTATGATTGGCCGGTTGCATCTCGGGACCTGTGCCGCGCGGCGAATTGGACTACTCGAAACTGACCGATCAGGAGGTGGTGGCTCAGGCTCGCGCAGGTCGCGAGACGGCCTACCGTGAGCTGATCGGCCGCTATGAGCGGCCGGTCTTCTCCATCATTTACCGCCTGGTCCGTGACCGTGAGCTGGCCGAGGATCTCGCGCAGGACACCTTCATCAAGGTCCTGAACGCGCTGGACCGGTACGATCCGAAGCAGAAGTTCAGCTCCTGGATCTTCAAGATCGCCCACAACACAGCCATCGACCGACTCCGCAAGCGCGAGGTCGACACTCTATCCCTCGACGGTTCCCCGAACGCCAGGACCGCGGATGACGTCGAGGCCACCCGTATCGTCGTAGCATCGACCGAAGAGTCGCCCGAGGAATACGCCGCCAGCCGGGAGATCGGCACCGAGATCGAGAGGGCGCTCGCAAGGCTGCGTCCGGAGTATCGAACGGCGATCATGCTCTGGCACATAGAGGACCGCCCGTACGAAGAGATCGCTGAGATCATGGAGATCCCCCTCGGGACGGTGAAGACCTTCATCCACAGGGCGCGCAACGAGTTACGGAAGCACCTGGCCCATTTGCGGGCGTGAAACCTCGAATGGCGAGCAACCGTAAGGACCGTACACCGTCAGCCTGGAGAAGCTGAGCTCGTGAGTACCGACGGCATGCTGCACCCAACGCCCGACCGGCTCGAATCCTACGTGGAGGGCGCGCTAGACGACTCGGAGCGGGTCGTCATCGAATCGCACCTCGTGACGTGCGCCCGGTGTCAGGCGGAAGTCGACGAATGGAAGGCGCTGTTCACGGCGCTCTCGTCTCTGCCGCGTTTCGCGCCATCCCCGGGGTTTGCGGATCGAGTCATGGCGGGCGTGACGGTGAGGCGGCCGCTCTCGGTCCGGGTGCTGGAGCTGCTCCGGCGGCTGATCCCGACGGGGACGGCGGGGTGGCTCCTGGTGACGGCGCTCCTCGCTCTCCCGGTGGTCGTGACCGGCGGCCTGCTGGCCTGGCTGCTCTCGCGGCCCGGCGTCACACCGCTGACGCTGTGGCTGTTCGTGCGTGATCGCGTGAGCGACGGGATCATGTCGCTCGCGGGCCGCGCGAGCGCGTCGCTCCTGGAGAACAGCACGGCGCAACTGGTCTGGGAGTTCTTCCAGCGGGTCATCGCCGGAGCCGATTCGGCGCGGCTCGGGGTTGCGGCGGCGATGTTCGCCGTGCTGACGGTGATCGCGCTCTGGATTCTGTACGACAACCTGTTCCGCACCTCTACGCGGGAAAAGCACCATGTCCTGCATTGCATTTAACCGGCTAGCCGCGAGAGGAGTCCTGGCAACGGCGCTCCTGCTGATGGGAGCTGCCTCGGCCGGGGCCCAGGGCGCCGGCGACGGGTATACGGCGGTCGTCTCGAGTGAAATCGAACTGTCCCGGAACGCTGCCGAGATCCGACTCGAGCTCGCAGACGGCCGCAAAGTCGAATTCGCGCTCCGCGACGGAGCGGCCTGGATGGATGACCAGCGGCTCGGAAACGCACCCCGCGGCGAGCGTTTGGACCGTGCGTGGCGCGAGCTGCTCAGCCGGGCCATGGATGCGACGAGCGACGAGATCCCGGCGCTCCTCGTCGACTGGGAGGCGCCGGACGGAGAGGTGGGGCGGAGGTTGGATGAGGCGCTCGAGGAACTGCTGGTCGCCCGGGCCGGAGCGACGCGGGAGACGCCGCAGGCAACCGTGCAGGACCTGTCGACGAGCGACACGGTGGCCCGGTTGCACGCCAGGATCGCGGAGCTGGAGGCGCGCCTGGCCGAAACACGTGACCGGCAGGTGACGGTCAGGGTTGCCACGCCGAACGGGCGCCGCGACGCCGGCGGGTGGTGGACCAACCCGATTCGCCGCGTGGTCCGTGGCATCGCCGACGTCCTGTCGATCCTGGCCGTTTATGCGGTGCTGCTGGGGATCGGCTTCGCGGTGGTGTTCTTCGGCAGGAAGTACCTCGAAGGAGTGGCCGACACGGCGCGGCACGCCACGCTGCAATCGGCGCTGGTCGGGCTCGCCGGGACGTTCCTGATCCTGCCCGCGTTCATTCTCGGCGCGATCGCGCTGACGATCTCGATCGTGGGGATCCCGTTGCTGATCGCGTGGCTCCCGCTCTTCCCGGTCGCGGTCGTGGTCGCGCTCCTGTTCGGCTACCTCGCCGTGGCGCACGCCGCGGGTGAAGCGCTCGCCGAGCGGCGTTTCTACGGAGGCGACCTGTTCAAGCGGGCCAACTCGTACTACTACCTCCTGACCGGCGTGGGACTCCTGCTCGCGCTGTACATCGCCGCGAACCTGGTGGAGATGGCGGGACCGTGGCTGGGATTCATCAGCGGCCTGCTCATGTTCCTGGCCGTGGTGCTGACCTGGGCGGCGTTCACGATCGGCTTCGGTGCGGTGCTCCTGTCGCGGGGTGGTACGCGGCCGAAGGTCACGCGTCCCCCGGAGGAGCCGGACATCGACGTAGATTCCGTTCTCAACGAGGGGTGAAATGTCCAGGATGCGGTCGGCCTTCGTCATCGCCCTCGTCCTGAGCGGCGCTACCTCGCCCGTCGCGGCACAGGACTGGAGGACGATCAGCGGCCACAGGCAGGTGGCGGGCGAGGAGCAGTTGAAGGTCGAGGTCGAGTTCGGCGCGGGCCAGCTCCAGGTCGAACCTGGCGATGCCGGCGTGCTCTACCGGACGTCCCTGCGCTACGACGCCGAGATCTTCAAGCCTGTCCACGAGTACAGCCCCGGAGCGCTCCGGATCGGCGTGTCGAGCCTGGGCGACAGGATCCGCGGGGATCTCCGGGAAGGCGGGCGGCTGGCGCTCGCGCTCACACCGGACGTGCCCCTGGACGTGGATTTCAGGTTCGGCGCCGCGGAAGCCCGGATCGAGCTGGGCGGCCTTCGCCTGCGGCGAGTCGACATCGAAACCGGCGCCACGGATTCCCGCATCGGATTCTCGAAGCCCAACCCGATCCGGATGGAAAAGCTGGGTATCGAGGCCGGCGCCACCAAGTTGCAGGTCCGCGGGCTGGGAAACGCGAACATTGAATCCCTGGAGGTGAAAGGGGGCGTGGGTGAGATCACGCTGGACTTCACCGGCCGCTGGAACGGCGACACCAACGCTACCATCGACCTGGGTCTGGGCAAGGTGTTGTTGAGAATCCCCCGCGGGTTGGGCGTCAGGGTCTCGAAGAATTCCTTCCTGGTCGCATTCGATTCCGAGGGTCTGATCAAGCGTGGGAATGACTTCTACTCGCCCAACTGGGACTCCGCGGCCAGGAAGTTGACGGTAGAAATTTCTGGGGCGCTCGGTGTGGTCGAGGTCGACTGGGTCGACCCGAACGATGGAATCTGAACGGGGTAGCAGCGGCGGAGCCTGGTCGGACGGCACTTCTCTCCCGGAGGATAGAATGATTGGAGCACTGGTTACCTTCTTCCTGGTCGGTCTCGCGACGCTGGTGGTCGCGTCGATCGCGCTGGCGATCCTCGGCGCGGTCTTCTCGGTAGCGCTCTCGCTGGCAGGGTTCCTGCTCTTCAAGGTCGCGCCGATCATGCTGATCGGCTACCTGGTGGTGCGGTTCCTGGCGCCGAAGCACAAGCGGCTCAGCGCCGCGGAGCGGAGGTGGATCGAGAGCTGAGGAGCGATGCGCATCCTGCTGGATGGCGAACAAGCGATACGCGTCCAGGCGGCCGGATCCGGACTCGAGATCGAATCGACGGATCTGGCCGTAACTTTTTCTCCACTCCACATGCTCGCTGCATCGTTGGGGACGTGCACGATCGCGGTGCTGGCTACCTGGGCGACACAGGTCGGGATCGGGCTCGAGGGGCTGGAGATCGGGCTCGAGTGGGAGTACGTCGACGATCCGTACCGCGTCGGGCGCTACGACATGAAGCTCACCTGGCCGGAGCTGCCCGAGGAGCGCCGCGAGGCGGCGCTGCGCGTGGCGAAGCACTGCACCGTCGAGCACACGCTGCAGCACCCTCCGGAGATCGAGGTGTCGTTCGCGGACCGAGGCGGAGACCGACGGGGATAGTGGGTCGGCGGCCGCGGGCGCGCGATGCCACGCCGGCGCCGCGGCCGTCTCAGCGCACCCCCTTGCGCAACCTGGCGAGGATCAGGCGATCGCGGATCCGGTCGGGGAGCCAGCGGATGAGGGCGCGGACCCGGGCGTCGCGACCCACGAGGTACCGCGTCTTCGGCCGCCGCGCGGTGAGCGCGCGCTCGACGACGCGGGCGACGGCGTCGGGCGGGAGTCCGTGCGCCGCGCTGTTGCGGACGCTCTTCCTGACCAGCTCGATGACGCCGCCGTAGTACTCGAAGGCCTCAGGCGGGTACTGATCCATGATGCGCATGGCCGCGGCCTCGGAGGTCTCCCAGATCGGCGTGGCGATGACGCCGGGCTCGATGATCGAGACGTGCAATCCCCAGGGGGCGAGCTCGACGCGGAGCGCGTCGGCGATCGCCTCGAGGGCGTGCTTCGAGGCCGCATAGGCGCCGGTGAACGGGAGCGCCATGAGGCCGGAGATGGAGCCCATGAAGACGATGCGGCCATGCGCCCGTCGAAGGAGCGGAAGGAACGCCCGGGCCACGGCTTGCTGGCCGACGACGTTGACCTCGAGCTGCCGACGCAGCTCGGCGGGCGGGAGGAACTCGAGCGGTCCGGCGACGGCGATCCCCGCGTTGTTGACGAGGCCGTAGAGCCCCCGCGCGCCGACGGCGTCGTCGACCAATCGGGCGGCCTCGGCGATCGACGCCTCGTCCGTCACGTCGATGCGCACGGGTACGAGGCGGTCCGATGCCTCCGCCCGGAGCGATTCCCCGTCGGCCTCGGAGCGGATTCCTGCGAACACATGAAACCCGGCGCGGTCCAGCCGGAGGGCGCAGGCCCGGCCGATCCCCTTGGACGCGCCGGTGATGACGACGCTTCGAACTTCATCGTTCCGCACGGAAGACCTCCTCCCCGATCGTCACGATGGTACCGCGTCCCGCCGCGAGCTCCTGGGCGGCGCTCCCACCGTGCACTGAAACCTCGACGAGTCCCGTGGAGCCGACCAGGGCCAGGACGCCGCCGGGCGGCACATCGGCGTAGGTCCGGCGGAGCGGCCCCACGTCGCGCCCTGCCACGACGACGCGTGCGCCCGCGTCCACCCAGTCGCCCCGGACGTTGGTGATGAGGTTGCCGAACCGGTCGACCGCCACGACGTGTCCCCGGATCCCGCGGCCCAGCCGTTCCGGCCGGGGGATCGGCAGCAGGACGGGGTCGTCGACCGGAGGGCCGAACGCGTCGAGCGCCGTCCCGCGGGCGAGGTGCGCCGCGGCGGGCGCGAAGATGTCGCGGCCGTGGAAGGTGGCCGAGACGACGTCGCGCCGGAGCGCGGGGTTCTCGATCGAAACGATGGCCTCAGCGGGCACTTCGTCCAGGACGCGACTCAGCACGCCGTTGTCGGGTGCGACGCAGAAGCGGCCGTCGACCCGGGCGGCGATGGCGCGCCGCCCGGTCCCCACGCCGGGATCGACCACGACCACGTGCACCGTCCCGGGCGGGTAGAGGCGCCAGTAGCGGGCGAGGGCAAAGGCCGCCGCGTCGACGTCGCCGGGCGGGATGTCGTGCGCGGCGTCATCGACGATGGTCTCGGGCGCGATGGACGCGATCACGCCCTTCATCGCGGCGACGTAGCCGTCGGCGGTGCCGAAATCGGTCAGGAGCGTGATGCGACGCATGGGGTCATGAAGCGGCTCCGGCCGGCTCAGGCCATCTCCGCGCGCCAGGCGGTGGCGGCCCGGATCGCGTCGAGGAGCGGTCCGGGCTCGGGTACCGCCTCGGCGAGGGTCGAACCGCCCCGGGCCGGCACATCGACGCCGGCGTCGCGGAGCACGGCGAGCGTCTCCGGATAATCGCGCACCACGACGTGGATCGGGAGCGCGGCGAGCTCGGCCGGCCCGGGCGGCGGAGGGAGGACGGAGCGTGGCATCAGACTCCGGCGTGGACCCCGGCCTCGACGATTGCCGCGATGCGCTCGGCGATCTGCCTGAAGGCGCGACCCGCCGGGGATTCCGGCGCGGCGAGCGCCGTGGGCCGCCCCTCGTCGCCGGCCTCCCGGACCTTCACGTCGAGGGGGACCTCGCCCAGGAACTCGACGTGCATGTCCTCGGCCAGGACGCGGCCGCCGCCCTTGCCGAAGATGTCCACCGACGCGCCGCAGCACGGGCACACGAAGCCGCTCATGTTCTCGACGACGCCCAGGACCGGCGTGCGCACGCGCTCGAACATGCGGATCGCACGGCGGACGTCGCCCGTCGAGACGTCCTGCGGCGTCGTGACCAGGACGGCGCCGTCGACGTCGATGGTCTGGACGAGGGAGAGCTGCGCGTCCCCCGTCCCGGGCGGCATGTCGACGATGAGGTAGTCGAGCTCGCCCCACTCGACCTGCTCGAGGAACTGCCGCAGGATCCCAGAGATGAGGGGGCCGCGCATGATGGCCGGCTGCTCGTCCTCGAGGAGGAAGCCGAGGCTCATGAGGCGGACGCCGTGGGCCTCGAGGGGGACGATCTTCTCCTTGCCGCGCTCCCCCGTGACGCGAGGCTTGCGCTTCTCGCCGAACATGATGGGGATGTCCGGGCCGTAGACGTCCGCGTCCAGGAGGCCGACGCGCTTGCCGGCCGCGGCGAGGGCGGCGGCCAGGTTCGCCGCGACTGTGGACTTCCCGACACCGCCCTTGCCGGAGCTCACGGCGACGACGTGGGAGATCCCTTCGACGAGCCGGGGTTGCGGCGTCGGCGCGGGCACGCTTCCCGGCTTCAGAGTCCGGCCGGCGGGCCGCCCACCCTGGGGCTGCGACTGCATCTGCTTCGGGAGCCGGACATCGATCTTGACCCGGGAGACGCCCTCGACGGCCTCGACCGCAACGCGCGCCTCGCGCACGAGGGTGCCCGGATCCTCCGGACGGAGCACGAATTCGAAGCGGACCTTCCCCTCTTCATCGACGTCCAGTCCCTGGACCTGGCCTCCGGAGATCACGTCCGCGCCGGTTCCAGGGTGCCTGACCTGTTCAAGGGCTGCCCGGACCCTGCCGAGCAGCTCGTCGCGATCGATCATGAGTATCCTCCCATCGTGCAAACGGCCGGCGCCCCCTGGGGCGCCGGCCGCCAGAGGCGCCGGTCGGCGATTCCATTCAGTTCGCGAGTACGCCCTTCACCTCGGGCACCGCCATCATGATGCGCCGCTCGATCCCCTGCTTGAGGGTCAGCATCGAGATGGGGCAGGAGCCGCAGGCGCCCATGAGTCGGAGCTGGACGATGCCCTCCTCCTCGTCGAAGTCGACGAGCTCGACATCGCCGCCGTCGGCACGCAGAGCGGGGCGGATCCGCCCCAGCACCTCTTCGATCTTCTCGCGCGCAGTCATCGGCTTCTGCGTCATCCTGTCCTCTCGGGCACCGTGCTCAATCTATGGTTGGAACTTACCCCGAGTCAACGCAAGGGATCCGATGGGGGTGGCGGCGGCGGGAGGGGGTGAAAGCGCCGCGGGGGGCGGGCGCCGTGCCGCCGGGCGCAACACGGCAGGAGTGGTCTACCTGTCCGCGGGGCGCAAGCGCTACGGGTGCGTCCGACGCTTCGGGAGACCCCAAACGCCGCGGGGGCGGACGCCGTGCTGCGTCCGCCCCCGCCCTGCGCGTGCCGGTCACTCCGCCGCCATGAACGGATACCGGTAGTCGGTCGGCGGGACGAAGTTCTCCTTGATCGCGCGAGGCGAGACCCAGCGCAGCAGGTTGAGCGCCGAGCCCGCCTTGTCGTTGGTGCCGCTGGCGCGGCCGCCGCCGAAGGGCTGCTGGCCGACGACGGCGCCCGTGGGCTTGTCGTTGATGTAGAAGTTGCCGGCGGCGTGACGGAGCGCGGCGAGCGCCTCGCGGATCGCGCCGCGGTCACGGGCAAACACGGCGCCGGTCAGGCCGTACGGCGACGTCTCGTTCACGAGCCGCAGGACGTCGGACCACGACTCGTCATAGACGTACGCGGTGACGACGGGCCCGAAGATCTCCTCGCACATGAGGCGGTGCTTCGGATCCTTCGTGAGCACCAGCGTCGGCTGGACGAACCAGCCCTTCTCGTCGCTGTACTCGCCGCCGGCGAGGATCTCCGTGTCGGCGGACTCGCGGGCGTGATCGATGTACGAAGCGATCTTGCGGAACGCCTTCTGGTCGATCACCGCGCTCATGAAGTTGCGGAAGTCGCGCGGATCGCCCATGCGGATGTCCTTGATCATGGAGATCACGCGCTCCCGCACGTCGTCCCACATGGAGCGCGGGATGTAGACGCGGGAGACGGCGCTGCACTTCTGCCCCTGGTACTCGTAACCGCCGCGGACGATGGCAACCGCCAGCGCCTGGGGATCCGCGCTCTCGTGGGCGACGATGAAGTCCTTCCCGCCGGTCTCGCCGACGATGCGCGGGTAAGCGCGATACTTGTCCAGGTTCTGGGAGATCTGCTTCCAAAGGAGCTGGAAGGTCGCGGTCGACCCCGTGAAGTGCAGCCCGGCGAACTCGGGGCTCGTCAGGAGGACCTCGCTAATGGCGACGGCGTCGCCGGGGATGAAGTTGATGACGCCCGGCGGCAGCCCGGCCTCCTCGAGCAGGCGAATCACGTAGTAGTTGCTCAGGACCGCGGTCTGGGCCGGCTTGAAGATCGAGACGTTCCCCATGATGGCCGGGGCCGTGGGGAGGTTGCCGGCGATCGAGGTGAAGTTGAAGGGGCTGACCGCGTAGATGAAGCCCTCGAGCGGGCGATAGTCCAGGCGGTTCCAGGTGGTGGCCACCGAGATCGGCTGATCGGCGTAGATCTGCGTGGCGTAATAGGAGTTGAAGCGCCAGAAATCGATGAGCTCGCAAGCGCTGTCGATCTCGGCCTGGAACGCCGTCTTGCTCTGGCCGAGCATGGTGGCGGCGTTGAGCTTGGCACGCCATGGCCCGGCGAGGAGGTCGGCGGCCCGGAGGAAGACGGCGACGCGGTCCTCCCATCCCCAGTTGGACCACTCCTTCCACGCCTTCCGCGCGGCCTCGATCGCGGCGCGAGCCTCTTCGGGGCCGGCCTGGTGGACGCGAGCGAGGACGTGGCCGTGGTCGTGGGGCATGGTGACCTCTTCGATCCGGCCCGTCCGCACCTCCTCACCACCGATGATGAGGGGGATCTCGACGACTTCGTTGCTCATCCGGTCGAGCTCGGCCTTGAGGGCCGCGCGCTCGGGGGTGCCGGGCGCGTAGGAGTAGACCGGTTCGTTCACCGGGGTCGGAGGGAGGTAACGACCCTCGACCGCACGG
>Ga0207873_1002231_pt1 | contig 16514 bp, 11 predicted proteins | sample BGWIniCompost_FD_187373 | JGI IMG/M metagenome (GOLD analysis project Ga0207873, IMG submission 187373) | Cellulose adapted compost microbial communities from Newby Island Compost Facility, Milpitas, CA, USA - BGW Initial Compost (SPAdes)... ...
GCTGACGCTGGCGCGCGACCGGCTCGGCGAGAAGCCGCTCTACTACGGTCTGCAGAATGGGATCCTGCTCTTCGGGTCGGAGTTGAAAGCGTTGCGCGCGCATCCCGCCTTCGACGCCGGGATAGACCGCGGCGCGCTCGCGCTGTTCCTGCGATACAACTGCGTCCCCGCGCCCTACACGATCTACGCCGGCATCCGCAAGCTCCCGCCGGGATCACTGCTCCACGTGACGACCCGTTGCATCGCGGCGGAGAAGCTGCAGCCGACGGCTTACTGGTCCCTGCGGGAACTCGTAGCCGAAGGCGCCGGGCAGGCATTCGCGGGGTCCGCCGAAGAAGCCGCGGAGGCGCTCGATCGGATGCTGCGGGAGGCGATCGCGGCCCAGATGGCGGCGGACGTACCGCTCGGTGCATTTCTCTCGGGCGGCATCGACTCCTCGACCGTGGCGGCGCTGATGCAGGCGCAGAGCGCTCGGCCCGTGAAGACGTTTACGATCGGGTTTCAGGAGACGCACTTCAATGAGGCCGAGCACGCGCGCGCGGTTGCGCGACACCTGGGGACGGAGCACACCGAGCTGTACGTCACGCCGCGCGAGGCGATGGAAGCGATTCCGCGCCTGCCGGCGGTCTACGACGAACCGTTCGCCGACGCGTCGCAGATTCCGATGGTCCTGTTGAGCGGGCTCGCGCGACGGTACGTCACGGTGTGTCTGTCGGGCGACGGCGGCGACGAGCTCTTCGCCGGCTACAACCGCTACTTTTGGGCGCGGCGCGTGTCGCGAGCGGCCGCCTGGATCCCGCGGCGCCTGCGCACGGCCGCCGCGGGCTGCCTCATGCGCCTGCCGCCGGAGCGCTGGGACCGTATCGGGGCACGCGCGGCTGCCGTGTTGCCCCCGCGGTGGCGCTATGGCGGCTTTGGCGACAAGGTGCACAAGCTCGCGGAGCTGGCGCAGGCCGGATCGCCGAAGGAGATCTACCGGACGTTCGTTTCGCACTGGAAGGATCCGTCGCGCGTCGTCGTCGGCGGGTGCGAGCCGCCGACGTTGCTCGAGGACGGCGATGCATGGTCGCTCGCTTGCGGGTTCGAGCAGACGATGATGTATCTCGATGCGCTCACGTATCTGCCCGACGACATTCTGGTGAAGGTGGATCGCGCGGCCATGGCGGCATCGCTCGAGACGCGCGCACCCTTTCTCGACCACCGGATCGTCGAGTTCGCGTGGCGCCTGCCGCTGGCGCTCAAGATTCGCGCGGGCGAGAACAAGTGGCTGTTGCGGCGCGTCCTCGATCGCTACGTGCCTCGCCGCCTCGTCGAGCGCGCGAAGAGCGGGTTCGCGGTGCCGCTCGATGCGTGGCTGCGCGGGCCGCTGCGCGACTGGGGCGAGGCGCTGCTGAACGAGCGCCGACTGCGCGAGGAAGGATTCTTCCGGCCCGAGGCGATCCGGGCGAAATGGCGCGAGCACCTGAGCGGCCGCCGGAACTGGCAGTACTGCCTCTGGAGCGTGCTTATGTTCCAGGCCTGGCTGGAACACCAAGCGATCGCTGCGCGGGCGAGCCGGCCGACGGCGCGCATCATGCGCGGGACCGTCCCGTGAGCGCAACGCCGCTCGTACGTGAAGCGCCGCCTGCAGCCGCCGCTCGCGCAAGCTACGGACTGCGGGGACGCGTTCTGTTCTTCGTCAACGACGCGCAATTCTTCGTATCGCATCGGCTGCCGCTCGCGCGCGCCGCGCGAACGGAGGGCATGGAGGTGCACGTGGCGACACCCGCGGGTGCGGCGGTCGCGCGGATCGTCGAAGAGGGTTTCGTGCACCACGAGGTACCGCTGCATCGCTGGAGCGAGAACCCGGTGCGCGACGTTCCGACGGTGAAGCGGATCTACGCGATCGTGCGACAGGTGCGGCCGCGAATCGTCCACAACGTCACGATCAAGCCGCTCTTGTACGGCACGCTCGTCGCGCGCGCCTTTCCGGACATCGGTATCGTCAATGCAATCCCGGGACTCGGCACCGTATTCGTGCGCCGCGGCGTTTCCGCGGCAGCGCGACGTCGGCTGGTGCTGCGGCTCTACCGTCTGCTCTTTCGTGACTCGAGAGTGCGCGTCATCCTTCAGAATCGCGAAGACTTCAGGATTCTTCGCGCGGCGGGGGTCATCGAGGACCGACAGGCCAGTCTGATCCGGGGATCGGGCGTCGATCTGCAGGAGTATCGGTTTACGCCTTTGCCCCAAGGAATGCCGATCGTGATGCTCGCGGCGCGGATGCTCTGGGAAAAGGGCGTCAGGGAATTCGTCGATGCCGCGCGAGCGCTGTTGGCGCGCGGAGTGTCCGCGCGCTTCGTGCTGGTGGGCGACTCGGAGCCGGGCAACCCTTCGGCCGTGCCCCGAGCGCAGCTCGAGGCATGGGCTTCCGAGCGCATCGTGGAATGGTGGGGCAGGCGGGCGGACATGCCCTCGGTGCTGGCGCAGGCGAGCCTGGTGTGTCTACCGAGCACGTACGGAGAGGGGGTCCCGAAAGTGCTGCTCGAAGCGGCGGCTTGCGGCAGGCCGCTCATCGCGACAGACACGGCCGGATGTCGGGAAGCAGTGCGACACGGGATCAACGGGCTGCTGGTGGCGCCGGCGGACGACCGGGGGCTGGCAGGCGCGATCCGCGAGATTTTGGGGGAGCGCCGGCGCGCCGAAGCCATGGGCAGGCGCAGCCGCCAGATCGCCGAGCTCGAGTTCGGCGTGCAGGTCGTCGTGGACAAGACGCTAGGGGTTTATCGGGATCTGCTCGGGTGGATACGGTAGTGCCGGCGCCACTTCGGTGCTCCGCTTCGCCGCCGGTGTTCGATCGAACTTAGCGCGGCGGAATCGATCCGATAGAGCGGGTCGAAACACCCGAGCCTGGCGGCGATGAGGTTATTTTGCCGACCGGCGGCACGGTCGGCGGTGCGAACCGCGAGTGGCGTCGACAACTCGGTCAGGAAGACCGGTCAAATCAGGAAGACGGATTGCCGGCGGGTACGCCGGTCGGCGCTCCAGGGAAGGAATATCACGTGACGAGGGAAGCTTCTTCAGTGCGCGCGCTCGCGGCCTCGGCCGGCGAACGGCGATTGCGCGTCTTGCACGTCTATCGCACCTATTTTCCCGATACGCAGGGAGGGCTGGAGGAAACCATCCGGCAGCTCTGCGTCGGCAGCACTGCCGCCGGTGCCGAATGCCGCGTCTTCACCTTGTCGCCCGCTCCCGCCGAGTCACCGCTCGAGTACGCGGAAGCGGAGGTGCATCAGGCGAAGCGGCACCTGGAGGTGGCGTCGTGCGGCATCGGTCTCACCGCACTGCGGCGCTTCAACGAGCTCGTGCGCTGGGCGGACGTGGTCAACTACCACTTTCCGTGGCCCTTCATGGACCTCATGCACTGCCTGAGCCCGATGCGGCGTCCGGCGGTCGTGACCTATCATTCCGACGTGGTGCGCCAGCGACGGCTCGGCCGCCTGTACGCGCCGTTGCGCGATCGCTTCCTCGATGACGTCGACGTCATTGCCGCGACGTCGCCGAATTACGTCGCGTCCTCGCCGATCCTGCGTCGCTACCGGCATAAAACCATCACGATTCCCATCGGCTTGAACCGCTCAAGCTATCCGACGCCCACCGCATCGACACTCGCGCGTGTTGAATCCCGCTACGGGCGCGATTTTTTTCTCTTCATCGGCGTATTACGCTACTACAAAGGACTGGAAGTCCTCCTCGAAGCGGTGCGGGGAACGGATCTGCGCGTGCTGATCGTCGGCACCGGTCCGATCGAAGCGGAGCTGCAGCGTCGCGCCGAGGCATGGAAGCTCGCCAACGTTGCCTTCGCCGGTTACGTCGACGACGAAACCAAGGTCGCGATGCTGCGGCTGTGCCGCGCCGTCGTGCTCCCGAGTCACGAGCGCTCGGAGGCGTTCAGTATCGCTCTGCTCGAAGGTGCGATGATGGACAAGCCGCTCATCTCGTGCGAGATCCGGACGGGAACGAGCTACGTTAACGCGAACGGTGTCACCGGCTTCGTGGTCGAACCGCGAAATGCGGCGGCGCTGCAGACGGCCATGCACGTCCTACGGCACGACGACGCGCGGGCGCATGCCATGGGGGCGGCGGCCCGAAAGCGTTTCGAGCGGATGTTCACCGGGCAACACATGGCTCGGCGCTATCTCGCGGTATACCGCGAGCTGCTGCGGCGCCGCGATGCTCGGGCCACGGCGGCGGGAGCGGCGCCGACATCGAAGACCGCGCCGCCGACGGTACTCGGCGGACGTGGCCGCGCCGCCGATCAAGAGACCGATGCGATCACGGCGGACACGCGCCGAGGGTCCGCCCGGTAGGTTGAGACGACGGGAAGCGGAATGACACGACGTTCGCCGCGCGCCAGCCGCGGCGGCGTCGTGCCGACGGTAGTCCCAAGGAAAGAGGTCTCGCGGCGGCGTGAGACCTCGCGGGAGGCTGTGTCCGGCATGCTTCGGTCCCTGTGGCGCTATCGCCACTTCGTCCTGAGCTCGATCCGCAACGAGCTGGTGACGCGCTTCGCCCGCAGCAAGCTCGGTGGGCTGTGGATGATCATCAGCCCGCTGGCGCAGGTCGCGATTTACGCCCTCATCCTTTCGAACCTGCTGGCCGCGCGGCTGCCGGGCATGGAGAACAAGTACGCCTACGCCATTTACCTGATGGCCGGGCTACTCGCCTGGACGCTGTTCAGCGACATCATCACCCGGTGCCTCACGCTTTTCGTCGACCAGGGAAATCTGCTGAAGAAGATGAGCTTTCCGCGCATCACGCTCCCGGCGATCGCGGCGGGATCGAGCCTGCTCAACAACGCGCTGCTGTTCCTCGCGATGCTCGGGATCTTCGTGCTTCTCGGCCACCACTTCACGCCGGCCATGCTGTGGCTGGTCCCTCTGGCCGTGATGGTGGCGGCGTTCGCGCTCGGGATCGGGCTCGCGCTCGGCGTGATCAACGTCTTCGTCCGCGACGTCGGACAGGCAGTGCCCATCGTGCTGCAGATCTGGTTCTGGTTGACGCCGATCGTGTATCCCGTCGACATCATCGCGGAAGAGCACCGGCGGTGGCTGTATCTGAATCCGCTGTACCCGGTCGTGGAGGCCTATCACCGCGTGCTCGTGTACGGCACCGCCCCGGATTTCGGCGGGCTCGCATACCTCGCGGCCGCCGTGGCGGCGCTGCTCCTGTTCGCGCTGTTGCTGTTCCGCCGCGCGGCACCGGAGATGGTGGACGCGCTGTGAACGCGCTGGTGGCCGAGAACGTGGGCAAGGCGTTTCGCGCGTACCGCAGCGAGTGGCATCGCCTTGGCCGCTGGTTCGGCATTCCCGCCGTCCCGGCCGAGGAGAACTGGGTCCTGCGGCACGTGAGCTTCGCCATTCCGCGCGGGCAGGCGCTCGGGATCGTCGGACAGAACGGCGCCGGCAAGAGTACGCTGCTCAAGATCGTCGCGGGCACCATGCGCGCTACGGAAGGAAGGGTACTGGCGGCCGGACGCATCGCCGCCATCCTCGAGCTCGGCATGGGATTCAATCCGGAGCTCACGGCGCGGCACAACGTGCGGCATGCGGCGGGGCTTATGGGCCTCGCGCCCGCGGAAATCGAGGCGGCGATGCCCGCAATAGAGGAGTTCGCCGAAATCGGCGATTACTTCGATCAGCCGATGCGTACGCACTCGAGCGGCATGCAGGTGCGGGTCGCCTTCGCGGTCGCCACGGCGTGGAGGCCGGAAGTACTGATCGTCGACGAAGCGTTGTCGGTGGGCGACGCTTACTTTCAGCACAAGAGCTTCGATCGCATACGCGAGTTCCAGCGGCAGGGAACGAGTCTGCTGATCGCGTCGCACGACCGCGCCGCGATCCTCGGGATGTGCGATCGCGCGGTGCTGCTCGACCGCGGGCGGGTGCTGAAGGACGGGGTTCCCGAGGAGGTGCTCGATTTCTACAACGCGCTCATCGCCGAGCGGGAGAGCCGTACGGTGGCGGTCGAACGCCTCCGCGACGGCAGAGCGCGAACAGTGTCGGGCACAGGCGAGGCGCGCGTCGAGGAGATCGCGCTCTACGACGCCAAGGGACGGGCCACGGACCAGGTCGACGTCGGAGAAGCGGTGGAGCTGCACGTCGGCGTAAAGGTGCAGCGGCCGGTGCCGACGCTCGTGCTCGGCTTCGGCATCAAGGATCGCCTGGGACAGATGATTTACGGAACGAACACGTGGCACACCGGCCAGGTGATCGAAAGACCGCAGCCGGGCGATGAGTACCGCTTCGTCGTCGCCTTTCGCGCGAATCTCGGCGTCGGCAGTTACTCGATCGTCACGGCGCTGCACGCACGCGATACGCACGTCACCGGCAACTACGAGTGGCGTGATCTGGCGCTGGTGTTCAACGTCGTCAACAGGGAGAAAACACAATTCGAAGGGTGTAACTGGCTGGAGGCCAAGATAACCTATGAACGACAACAACGAAGGATTCTACAGGGCGTTTGAGGACAGGTTTCGCGGAAGCCGCGAGATGATCAAGCAGCGCCTGCGGGTCTACCTGCCGTTTGTGACGGGGCTGCGGAAGGCTTGCGCGGACTTCAGGGCGCTCGACCTCGGGTGCGGCCGGGGCGAGTGGCTGGAACTGCTGGCGGAGCAGGGGCTCGCGGCGCAGGGCGTAGACCGGGACGACGGTATGCTCGACGCCTGTCGCGAACGCGCGCTGGATGCGCGCAAGGGCGACGCGCTCGAGTTCGTGCGCGGACTCGCGGACGAGAGCGTAACGGTAGTCACGGCGTTCCACCTAGTCGAGCATCTCGAGTTCGACGAGGTACGTGCGCTGGTGCACGAGGCGCTGCGCGTGCTGCAGCCTGGCGGGCTGCTCATTCTCGAAACGCCGAATCCCGAGAACGTCGTCGTCGGATGCACGCGCTTCTACCTCGATCCGACCCACCGGCGACCTATCCCTCCGCAGTTGCTGTCCTTTCTCGCGGAATACTACGGCTACGAGCGTGTGAAAGTGCTGCGGTTGCAGGAAGCGGCCGAGCTTCACGGCGATAACGGCGGTATCGCGCTGCTCGACGTGCTGAGCGGAGTGAGCCCCGACTATGCGGTCGTGGCGCGCAAACGCGGTGACGAACGGGTGCTCGCCGCGACCGAGGCGGCGTTCGCGGCGGACCACGGTGTCACGCTCGAATCCCTGGCGGAGCGGTACGATCGGGTGCGCGAGGAGCGCGAGGAGGCGTTGCGCGCGGAGCTCGGGCGGCTGGCGGCGATCGCTGGGCTCGCGGAAGAGCGCGTGGCGCGGGCGGAGCGGCGGGCGCGCGAGGCGGCGGAACGGCGCGGGCAGGAGGCCGAGGAGCGCGCGGCGCGCGCCGAAGGGGAGGCGCGCGACGCCGAAGCGCGGGCCGCGGGCGCGGAAGCCGCGGCCACGCGCGCGGAGGAGCGCGCCGTGCGGGCCGAGCGCGAGGCGCGGGAGGCGGCGGCGATGCTCGACGCCGTCTTCCACAGCCGCTCGTGGCGCATCACCCGACCTTTGCGGTGGCTGTCAGGAGCCGTCCGTGACGCAGGCTGCGGCGCGAAGCAGCGAGCGAAGCGGGCGCTGACGCCCCTGTTGATGCATACGGTGCGTATCGCACGGTCGCATCCCCGGATGAAGCAGTGCATGCTGCTGCCGCTTCGGCGCGCCCCGCGGCTCGAAGCGCGTCTGCGCGACTACGTTGCGGTGCGCGAGCAGGCGGACGAAGTGCGCCGAGGCGCGCCGGCGGCGCTCGAGGACTCGGAGCTCTCGCCGCGTGCGCGCGAGATTTATCTCGAGCTCGCCGCGGCCGTCGAAAAGAAGGGACCCGGAGTTGGCTGATGCGCATAGTGATCGATATGCAGGGCGCGCAGACGGAGAGCCGCTTTCGCGGCATCGGCCGCTTCGCCATGGCATTCGCCCAGGCGCTGGTGCGCAACCGCGGCCGGCACGAGATCGTTCTCGCCCTGAACGGCCTGTTCCCGGAGACCATCGAGCCGATCCGTGCAGCCTTTCCGCAGCTCGCGCGCGAGCACATCCGCGTCTGGTACGCGGTGGGCCCGGTACGGGAGGGCGATGAGGGGAACGAGTGGCGCCGCCGCGTGGCGGAGCAGATCCGCGAAGCGATGCTCGCTAGCCTCGAGCCCGATGTCGTGGTCGTCGCGAGCCTTTTCGAGGGATACGTCGACGATGCGGTCACCGCGGTCGCGCCGGCCGCACGTGCGCCGACGGCGGTGGTGTTCCACGACCTGATCCCGCTGCTCAACCGGGAAATGTATCTCGATCCGCACCCGCGTTACGAGCGGTTCTACCGCGGCAGAGTGGCGCACCTGAAACGGGCGGATTTGCTGCTCGCGATATCGCAATGGGCGGCACAGGAAGCACAAGTTGCTTTGGGTTCCTGCGCCGATAAAGTCGTCGTGATATCGGCGGCGTACGATCCGGTGTTCCGGTGCCGGGAGGTATCGGCGCAAGAAAAGCAGGTGCTGCACGAGAAGTTCGGAATAGTGCGCCCGTTCGTCCTGTACAGCGGCGCCGCCGACCCCCGAAAGAATCTGCCGCGGCTGATCCACGCCTACGCCGCGCTGCCGCCGCACGTTCGCGCAGCGCATCAGCTGGTGCTCGCCGGCAAGATGCACCACGAGGAGGTGCTGGCACCGAAGCAGGCCGTCAAGGCGGCCGGCCTGCGCAGCGGCGAGGTGGTGTTCACCGGCTACGTGAGCGAAGCGGAGCTGATCGCGCTGTACAACACGTGCAGCGTCTTCGTGCTTCCGTCCTTGCACGAGGGGTTCGGTCTCCCGGCGCTCGAAGCCATGGCTTGCGGCGCGCCGGTGATCGGCTCAAACACGAGCAGCATCCCGGAGGTCATCGGCAATCCCGCCGCGCTATTCGACCCGCGCGACGAGGCGTCAATAACGCGCAAGCTGCTCGAGGCGCTCTCCAACGCCTCGTTCCAGGAAGCGCTACGAAAGAGCGCACGCGAGCAGATCGGAAGGTTTTCCTGGGACGCGACCGCAGAGCGCGCGCTCGAAGCGCTCGGCCGGCTGCAGGGGCGTGCACGCGGCGGCGCGCGGGGCGCGGCCGATCGTCTAGTGCGGCAGGCGGTGGATGCTGTCGCGGCGCGCGTGCCGGCGTCGGCTTCGGCGAGCGAGCTGCGCGCGGTCGCGCACGCGCTCGCGTGGAGCGTGACGGAGGACCGAGGGCCGAGACAGCTGCTGGTGGACGTTTCCGAGCTCGTGCAGCGTGACGCGCGCACCGGGGTGCAGCGGGTGACGCGCAACATCCTGCGCGAGTTGCTGGCGTCGCCGCCGAACGGGTACGTCGTGAAGCCCGTATGGGCCGATGCGGTGCGATCGGGCTACCGCTACGCGAACGAGTTCGCTGCCCGCGCCTTCAGCACGGTCGGCGACACGCGGGATGAGGCGATCGATTGCGCTCCCGGAGACGTGTTTCTCGGTCTGGACTTCCAGCCGCAGGTGGTTCCGGCGCAATCGGCGTACTTTGCGCGGCTGCGCCGGCACGGCGTCGCCGTGTGGTTCGTGCTGCACGACCTGCTGCCGGTACTCCTGCCGCATACGTTCCCACCCGGCAATGCGGAGGCGCACGCGCGCTGGCTCGCCGCGATCGCGCAAGCGGACGGTGTGGTATGCGTCTCGCGGGCGGTGCGGGAAGAGTTCCTGGGTTGGCTCGAGCGGCACCATCCGGAGCGGCGCGACGCCGTGAAGCTCGAGTGGTTCCATCCGGGCGCGGACATCGAGGGTGAGGTGCCGATGCGAGGGATGCCGGGAGACGCGGAGGAGGTGCTCCGGGCCGTGCGCGCCCGTCCGACGTTCTTGATGGTAGGCACCCTGGAGCCGCGCAAGCGCCACGCACAGGCGCTGTCTGCGTTCGAGCGGTTGTGGGAAGAGGGCCGCGACATCGGCCTCGCGATCGTCGGCAAGCAGGGCTGGATGGTGGAGGAGCTGACCGCGCAGCTGCGCGCGCACCCGGAGCGCGGCCGGCGACTGTTCTGGCTCGAGAGCATCAGCGACGAGTATCTGGAGGCGTTGTATCGCGCGGCGCGGTGCTTGGTCGCCGCGTCGGAGGGCGAGGGCTTCGGATTGCCGCTGGTCGAGGCCGCGCGCCACGGGCTCCCAATGCTCGTGCGCGACATCCCGGTGTTTCGCGAGGTGGCCGGAAGCCACGCGGCGTATTTTCGCGGACTCGACCCGAGCGAGCTCGCAACGGCGGTGGCGGAATGGCTGGCCCTCCATGCGGCCGGGGCGCATCCGAGGTCGGAGCGGCTGCCGTGGCATCCGTGGCGCGAGAGCGCGCGCATGCTGCTCGAGCGCGTACTGGGGCCGGAAAGCACCGCACCATCCCGGCCGGCGGCCGCGCAGAGCGAAGGCGCGTACGCGCGCCGCGGCACGGCAGTCCAGGGCGCATTCGGGAGCGCAACGTGAAGGGGCTGGAGCGCGAGCCCGGCATCGCGAACGCGCTGGCGCGCGGACCCGAGCTGCGGACGAAGCCGGCGCCGAGCCGGACGCGGACGCGGCGGGTGCCTCGGCCCTGTCTCTCGGTAGTGGTGCCGCTGTTTCGCGAGGGCGGGCAGGTCACGCATACGATCGCTGCGATCGTCGACGTGCTGACGTCGCTCGGCACGACGTTCGAGCTGATCCTCGTCGACGACGGCAGCCCCGACGATACGTGGCAGGCGATCACCGGGGCGGCGAGCACGTACCCGTTCATCCGCGCCGCGCGGCTCAGCCGCAACTTCGGCAAGGAAGCGAGCGTCTGTGCGGGCCTCGAGATGTCGCGCGGCGACGCCGTGGTGGTGATGGACGGCGATCTGCAGCATCCGCCCTCGCTCATCCCGGAGATGCTAAGGCTCTGGCGCAGCGGGGAGGTCGACGTCGTCGATGCGGTCAAGGAAGAGCGCGGAAAGGAGTCCGTGTGGAGCAGGATCGGCGCAAGCCTCTTCTACCGCAGCTTCAACGCGCTGGCGGGGCAGGACCTGCGCGGCGCGTCCGACTACAAGCTCCTGGATCGCCGGGTCGTGAACGCCTGGCTGCAAATGAAGGAGCGGAGCGTGTTCTTCCGCGGGATGAGCGCGTGGCTCGGATTCCGGCGCAAGCAGGTGCATTTCAAGGTCGAGGAACGGCGCAGCGGGCAGTCGAAGTGGTCGACGCTCAAGCTGGTGCAGCTCGCGCTGACCGCCGTTACCGCGTTCTCCACTGCGCCGCTGCATCTCGTCAGCGCCGCCGGCGCAGTGTTTGCCGTGTTCGCGCTCGTTCTCGGCGCGCAGGCGCTGTACCTGAAGCTCACCGGCGCCGCTGTCACCGGCTTCACCACCGTGATCCTGCTGCTGCTCATCATCGGCTGCGTGCTGATGTTCGCGCTTGGGATCATCGGCGAATACCTGGCGCGCATCTACGACGAGGTCAAGGCACGGCCGCGCTACGTGGTCGCCGAGTGGATAGAGCGGGAGCCGTGACCCATGGGTGCGCGGATCACGAGCATCGAGCAGCTCCTGGAACGGTTCCCGAAGACGCGCCCGCCGCTCCCGGAGACGCATCGAAAGGTGTACGTGAAGGAGTACCGCGCCAACCGCGAAGGTGCCAACTTCGCGAGCGCGATTGCGGGGAGGCTCGAGCAATGGATGCACCGGCGCGTCGCCGCGCTGCAGGGGCCGGCGGCGGTGCTCGAGCTCGGAGCCGGCACGCTCAATCATCTGCCGCACGAGCACGCGCATGCGGCCTACGACGTGGTCGAGCCGTTTATCGAGCTCTATGCGGCGAGCGAGCACCGGGGGCGGGTACAGCGCTTCTACGCGTCCGCCGAGGAAATCGAGGGGGCGGCAGTTTACGATCGTATTCTCTCGATCGCGGTGCTCGAGCACATGACGGACCTTCCGCGCGAGCTCGCGCACGCGTGCCGTTTGCTCAAAGGCGACGGTGTGTTCCAGGCGGGCTTTCCGACGGAGGGCGGAGCGCTCTGGGGCTGCGCCTGGCGCTTCGGGACGGGGATCGCGTACCGGCTGCGCACCGGGCTCGACTACGCGGAGCTCATGCGCCACGAGCACGTGAACCGCGAGGACGAGATCGTGGCGGTCGCGACGCACTTCTTCGACGAGGTGCGCGTGGAGCGGTTCCCGCTTCCGGCGAGGCATTTGAGCCTGTACACGTATCTCGAAGCGCGCCGCCCGCGCGTCGACCGGAGCGCGCGGTATCTGCGAACGACGGGCGCGCGCGGATCGCCGCGATGATAGGTGCATTCGCGCGGTACTCCGCGGTCAGTGCGATCGGCACCGCGGTGTACCTGATACTCTTCTTCGCGCTCGTGGCGCTTCCGATGGGCGCCGTAGGCGCCTCGGTGCTCGCGTTCATACCGGCGCTGGTGATTCAGTTCCTGCTCAACTACCACTGGACCTTCCGCAGCCGGGGCGAAAAGTTGCCGGCATTCGGGAAGTTCGCTGTGGTGTCGGCGACAGGCCTCGGGCTCAACGTGCTCGTAATGCACGCCGGCGTGAATCTCGCCGGTATCGACCCGCGGTACGTCGTAGTGCTGGCGCTGCTGGCCGTGACCATCAACAACTACACGTTGAACCGAGTCTGGTCGTTCAGGTTTTCCGGGAAGCGGGAGCCGGCCGGCGGCGCGAGGGCGCCTGGGCGTTCGAGTTGATGGATGACGACGAGATGGATCTCGCAGTCGAGAAGAGGGCGGCGACGGAACCCGACCGGGTGGATGGCGAGTCACGCGGCGTGCGTGCGGCACCGAGAGGTATGGCCATCGTCTTCGGCGTTGTTCCCGTCGGTTTCGGCGCGCTGGCGTTCCTGCTTGTGGTCGGCCCCCGGGTCTTGGACCCAACCAATATCGGCTGGCTCGCCGAAGGGGATCCGGCGACGCACTATCTCGGGTGGGTCTTCTTCCGGTACGCGCCCTGGTCGATACCCTTGGGGCTCAATCCGCAGTACGGTCTCGAGCTCGCGAGCGCAATTCCGTACTCGGACAGCGTTCCGCTGCTCGCGCTGCTGTTCAAGCCGTTCTCGGCGCTGCTTCCCGAACCGTTCCAGTATCTGGGTTTCTGGCTGCTGGCCTGCTTCGTGCTGCAGGCTTGGTTTGGCTGGAAGCTCGCGGGCCTGGCGACAGTGCAGTCGTTCCTGCGCATCCTGGCGACCGCGCTCTTCGTCTTCGCGCCGCCGATGCTCGCGCGGCTGCACGGGCATTACGCGCTCGCCGGCCATTTCCTCGTGCTGGCCGCGCTGTACCTTGCCTTGCGCGAGCGGCAGGATGCGCGGCTCTGGTGGTGGAGCGGCGTCCTGCTCGTTGCCGCGCTGGTGCACCCGTACCTGCTCGCGATGACCGGTGCGCTATGGTTGGCGAGCCTCGTCGACCAGGCGGTGCGCGTGCGGGCGCTTCGCTGCGCGCTGCTCGCCGAGCTCGCTGCCGTCGTTCCGGTGATCGCTGTCGCCGCCTGGCAGGCGGGATACTTCAGCGTCGACGGGAGCTTCGCATCGGGCGGATACGGCGTTTATCGCCTCAACATGCTTTCGCTGTTCGATCCCGCCGGATGGTCGTATGTCTTGCCCGACCTTCCGCAAGGACCAGGGGATTACGAAGGTTTCAATTTCCTCGGGTTGGGTCTGCTGGGACTGCTCGCGGTCTGTGTTGTCTTCATTCCCGGTAAGCGCGACGAGCTCATTGGGGCGGTCTCGGCCCGGCCTTTCCTCGTTGTCGTGCTCGCCGGGTTGACGTGCTTCGCGCTGACGCACCGGCTCGGCATCGGTGCCGCGACGCTGGATCTGCCACTCGACGGCGGGCTGGAGCGCCTGGCCAACACGTTCCGTTCGTCCGGCCGCATGTTCTGGCCGGCGTACTACGCCATCCTGTTCGCGATCGTCGCGTTCGTCGCGCGCCGCACGACGCCGCGCGTCGCAGGCGGACTGCTTGCAATTGCGCTCGCCGTGCAGATCGTCGACACCAGCGCGGGCTGGAAGCCGATTCGGGCGAAGCTCATGGCGGAGCCGACGACGCACTGGGCATCGCCGCTTGCGAGCCCGTTCTGGTCCGAAGCGGCACGCCACTACCGGAAAGTGCGTCTTGTGCCGCCGCGCAACGAAGCGCCGGCATGGCAGGTGTGGGCGAGCTATGCGGCGCAACATCGCCTCGCGACCGATGCCGTATACCTCGCCCGCATAGATGCCGAAGGGCTGGCGGCAGCGGCGCGTGACGCCGACGCCAGGCTTGGCTCCGGCGAGTATGCGCGGGATACGCTCTACATCGTTGCGGATAGTGCGGCCGTGCGCGCCGCGGCGAATGTCAATGCGGCCGAGGACCTGTTCGCGAGAATCGACGGCTTCAACGTGCTCGCGCCCGGATGGCGCGCGTGTGAGGCATGCTCGCCCGGACTGCCGCAGCTAGCCGTCGAGGACCTGCTGAAACGAGTCGTGCTCGGCGAGCGCCTGAGCTTCGACGGCTCCGGGACGACGAGTGCATACCTCCTTCGCGGCTGGTCCATGCCCGAAACCTGGGGGACGTGGTCGGAAGGCAGGCAAGCCGAACTGTTGCTCCCGGTCGAGCGCCGGCCGAGCAGGCTCGTGATCGAGGCGCAGCCGCTGGTGTCCGCATCGCACCCGCGGCAACGCGTGGCGATCGACATCAACGGTGTCGCCGTTTGGCAGGGGGTCCTCAGCGGCGCGGACGCGCGGCTCATCGAAGTCGCAGTCCCCGCCGCGGCATGGAGCGGCGGAGGAAACGACCGAATGCTGCAGATCGTGTTCCGGCTGCCGGATGCGGTGCGGCCGAGCGATATCGGAATCAATGCCGACACGCGCGTGCTCGCCTTGGGGCTGCGCGCGCTCACGGTTCAATGATCCCCATGGAAGCCGAACGGGCAGCACCTGGGCGAGGGGTCGTCTGCTACGACTTTCTCTACTGCCGTGGCGGCGCCGAGCACGTGACACTCGCGCTCGCGGCCGGGATCCCCGGCACCGACATCTGCGTCGGATTCCGCAATCCGGAAGCGTTCGCCGACCAGGACCTGCACGGCGTGCGCTGCATCGAGCTCGGCCGCATGCCCCGAATCCGCTTCGGCGCATGGCGTACGGCGACGGGCCTCGGCATATTCGCGCGGCGCGCGCGCTGTCTGGCCGAGTACGATTGGGCGGTATTCAGCGGCTCCAACGCGCCCGTCGCCGTGCGCCACCGGCGCGCAGGCGGCAACGTCTACTACTGCCACACGCTGCCGCGCTTCGCCTACGACTTGAGGGACTACTATCTCGCGACGCTGCCTGCGTGGCGTCGGCCGGCCTTCGAGGCGATGAGCGCCGCGGTGCGGTGGAGCTTCGAAGCGGCCATTCGCCGCATGGACGTAATCGTCGCCAACTCCGAAAACGTCCGCCGCCGGATCCAGCGCTATCTCGGGCTCGACGCGCGCGTCGTCTACCCGCCGTGCGACGTGAGCGGTTACCGCTGGCTCGGTCAGGAGGACTACTACCTTTCGGTGGCGCGTCTCGAAAGCTACAAGCGCGTCGATCTCGCGGTGCGGGCGTTCCTGCGCATGCCCGAGAAGCGCCTGATCGTCGCCTCCGGCGGCAGCCAGCTCGTGTATCTGCAACGGCTGGCGGACGGTGCTTCCAATATCGTCTTTGTCGGCTGGCAGGACGGGGCGCGTCTGCGGGAGCTGGTGGGACGCGCCGTAGCGACGCTCTATCTCGCGCGCGATGAGGACTTCGGGATCGCACCCGTCGAATCGATGGCAGCGGGCAAGCCGGTGATCGGCGTGGCCGAGGGCGGCTTGCTGGAGACGGTGTTACCGGGGTCGACCGGCGTGCTGCTCCCGCGGGAGCCGGAGGTCGACGACGTCGTACGCGCCGTGCGTGCGATGTCGCGCGAGGCGGCGGCCGCGATGCGCACCGCGTGCGAGGAGCATGCGCGGGCGTTCGACGCGCCGCGCTTCCTCGACGGCATGCGCGCGGCGATCGAGCGGGCGATAACGCGCGGCGCACACACCCGTGCCGCGCTCACGGGGGACGCTTGACCCCAGGGGGCGACAACGGGTTCATTCGTGCGGCCGGCGGCATGCGCGCGGCGCGCAGCGCACGGTGCGTTCGTGCCGCCGCGAGAGCCAGGCTGCGGTGCGATCGCATCCCCTGTGCGGAATTGCAACACCGAACCCGTCGACGTCGATGCTCTTCGGCGCACTGACCGGCATTCTCGCCGCGTTCACGGTCTCTTGCGTGCTGACGCGGCGGTTCTCGCAGCCCGGATCGACGCTCTACGTCCTGGATCGGCCGAATGCGCGTTCACTGCACGAGCGGCCGACCCCGAGAGGTGGCGGCGTCGCCATCCTCGCCGCGATCCTTCTCGGCGGCGGCGTGGTTGCCGTGCTTTACGGCGGCGACAAGCTCGGATGGATCGCGGTTCTTGCGGTCGTGCTCGCGGTCGTGTCGTTCGCCGACGATCGGCGCGGGGTTCCGGCCGGCTGGCGCATGGCGACGCATGTCCTGGTGGCGCTCGGTCTCA
>Ga0207873_1002233_pt1 | contig 16486 bp, 13 predicted proteins | sample BGWIniCompost_FD_187373 | JGI IMG/M metagenome (GOLD analysis project Ga0207873, IMG submission 187373) | Cellulose adapted compost microbial communities from Newby Island Compost Facility, Milpitas, CA, USA - BGW Initial Compost (SPAdes)... ...
CGATCTCCGAGGGTGTGGCCCCACGGGCCACGACCTGGGCGCGCAGGCGGCGGCGCACGTACGCCACCAGACGCTCACGGCGCCGCTCGTGGGTGCGCCATAGCTCCTCGGCCGGGATGTCCGCCACCTGCTCCCACAGGGTCGGGTCGTCGGGGTCGCTGCGCCAGCGAGGCCCGAGGTAGCGGTCGTAGAGGTCGGCCATGTCCTGGGAGACCCAGGAGAGCAGGTGGACGCCGTTGGTGATGGAGCCGATGGGCAGCTCCCCCTGCGGCACGTCGGGCCACAGGCCCTGCCACATGCGGCGGGCCACGGCGCCATGCAGGCGACTCACGCCGTTGGCGTAGGCAGCCGTCTTGAGGGCCAGGATGGTCATGCAAAAGGCCTCGTGATCGGCCCCGGGATCCCGCCGGCCAAGGGCCATGAAGGCCTGGCGGCTCAGGTGCATGGCTCGGTAGAAGTCGCCGAAGTAGCGCTCCATCATCTCCGGAGGGAAGTAGTCGTGGCCTGCCGGCACGGGGGTGTGCGTCGTGAAGACGTGACCGGCGGCGGCCGCCTCCCTGGCCTCGTCGAAGGTGAGGTCCTGCTCGTCCATGAGGCGGCGGATCCGCTCCAGCGCCAGGAAGGCGGAGTGCCCCTCGTTCATGTGGAAGACGCGGGGGCGCAGGCCCATGGCCGAAAGCGCCCGCACGCCCCCGATGCCCAGGAGGATCTCCTGCCGGAGCCGCATGTCGAGGTCGCCCCCGTAGAGCCGATCCGTCAAGATCCGGTCCTCGGGAGCGTTGGCGGCCACGTTGGCGTCCAGCAAGTAGAGCTCCACCCGTCCGACCCGCACCCGCCAGACGTAGGCCACGAGCTGCCGGCCGGGCAGGGTCACCTCCACCGTCAGGGGCTGGCCGTTGGAGCGCCGCACCAGCTGCATGGGCATGGTGTAGATGTCGTAGTCCGGGTAGTTCTCCTGTTGCCAGCCGTCCGGGGTGAGCGCTTGACGGAAGTAGCCCTGGTGATACATGAGGCTGACCGCGACCAGGGGCAGCCCCAGGTCGCTGGCCGACTTGAGGTGGTCGCCCGCCAGGTTGCCGAGCCCGCCCGAGTACATGGGCATGGACTCCGTCAGTCCCACCTCGGCCGAGAAGTAGGCGACCAGCGGCTGGTCGTCGGGGCGCCGGCCGAAGCGTCGCGCCCACCACGTCTCGCGCTCGGCCACGTAGGCGTCGAAGGACTCCAGGACCTGCCGGTACTGGGCCAGGAATCCCTCGTCTCCGGCGACCTCCTCGAGCCGCCGCCTGCCGATGAGGGCCAGCATGCGCACCGGGTTGTGCTCGGCGATCTCCCAGAGCCGCCGGTCCAGCCGGACGAAGAGGGACCGGATGTCGGCATCCCATGACCAGAGGAGGTTGTAGGCCAGCTCCGGCAGGCGCGCGATGGGCTCCGGCAGCGACGGAGCCACCGAGAAGGTGCGGATCGGGCGCATGGGCGGACCCCTCCTTGCCAGATCCCTGCCGCGTGCGGTCCGATTGTACGCACGCCTCCTGGCGGGCTGGCCCGCCGGGCGTGCCTCTCCTAGCTTTTGCAGGCGCGGGGGCGTCGCCGCCGAAAAGTAGGCCGACGGGGCCGTGACCAGGACGACGAGAGGATCCGCGAAGGGACGGGGTGCGTCAGGCCATGGCCGAAGCGACGACGCTGCAGCGCCACCGCAGGCTCACGGGGGTCGCCTCGCTCCTGGCTGGGCTGGGGCTGGTGCTTTCGCTGTATCTGACCTGGATCGACCTGCAGGGGGGACCCTCGGCGCCGGGCGCCTTGCTGTGCGGGCCGGGCAGCGGCTGCGCGACGGCGTGGGCCAGCCCCTATGCCCGGCTGGCGGGCATCCCGGTGGCGGCGCTGGGCGCGGTGGCTTACCTGACCTTGCTGGTGCTCGACCTCTGGGGCGGACGGGCCGCCCCGTCGGTACCGACGCGAGGTGCCGAGCGGGCAAAGCGAGGGCGGCGCCCGCAGCATGCGCCACCCCCCTGGCAGTTGACGGCCGCGGCCGGCCTGGCCTGGGCAGGCGCCATCTTCTCCCTCTACCTGGCCGGGGTGCAGGTGCTGGTGCTGCGCACCCTCTGCCCGTGGTGCACGGTCTCGGCCCTCATCATGGTGACTCTGGCGATCGTGCACTCCCTGGCGCTGCCGGGGCGACTGCCCGGCCGTCCTGTCGCGGCTGGGGTCGTGGGCGGCATCGTGCTGGCCCTGGTCAACTACGTGCCCGCCGCGGGGACCGGGCCGTCGGGCTCGCTGCCGCCCGCCAGTTCGGCCGGCGGGGCGCAGGTCGCCCAGGTGAGCAGCCTCGCCGAGTTGCAGCGGCTCATGAGCGCGGGCGACGAGGACGCTCCCGTGCACGTCGAGATCTACTCCGACTTCCAGTGCCCCTACTGCGCCCAGGCTGCAGCCCTGGTCGTCGCCCCGCTGCTGGACGAGGACGTCGCCAAGGGGCGCATGCGCATCACGTTCCACAACTTCGCCTTCCTGGGGCAGGAGTCGCAGTGGGCGGCCGAGGCCGCGGCCTGCGCCGCGGTGCAGGGGCGGTTCTGGCCGTACCACGACCGCCTCTTCGCCTCGCAGCTCGGGGAAAACCGGGGGAGCTTCACCTTCTCCCGCCTGACGCAGCTGGCCCGGGAGACGGGCATGGATGAGGCGGCCTTCCGGCGGTGCCTGGAGGGCAGGCAGATGCAGCGCCTGGTCGATGAGAGCCGACGCCAGGGGAGCGGCCGGGGGGTGCGCGCCACTCCCACCTTCTTCGTCAACGGCCGCAAGGTCGAAGGGCTGGTGCCCGTCTCCGAGATCCGGCGCCTGGCCTACGTGCAGTAGCGTCGCCGCACGGGAGGCCGAGCGCCCGGTAGGGGGGAGCTCGCACGGTGTGGCGGGTCATCCCGCAGGCGCGAGGCTTCCGCGAGCACGCGTTGCTCCGCGACGGCTCGTGGGTCCTGCTGCGAGTCGCGGGCCCCGATGACGTGCCGGCCGTGCGGGATCTGCTGGAGCGCGTCTCGCCGACCAGCCGGCGACTGCGTTTCTTCGGCGGCGTCGGCCAGGTGAGCCCGGCCTGGATCGAGGAGCTGTGTCGGCCCCCGGACCGGGACCGCGCCTGCCTGCTGGCGGTCTGGGGCGAGGGAGAGGCCGCCCGGGTGGTAGGCGTCGGCAACTACGTGGCCTTGCCGGGACGCAACACCGCCGAGGTGGCCTTCCTGGTCGACGACGCCTTCCAGGGGCGCGGCATCGGCACGCTGCTCCTGGAGCGCCTGGCGGGGATAGCCGCCGGCCAGGGCCTCGTCGGCTTCGAGGCCGATGTGCTGGCCGAAAACCGCCTCATGGTGGAGGTCTTCCGGGAGTCGGGCTTCCAGGTGCGCCAGGCCCTGGAGGGCGGGACCCTGCATGTCGAGTTCCCCGTGAGCGGGAGCGCGGCGGCCTGGGAGCGGGCCGAGCTGCGCGAGCGCATCGCCACCGCCAACTCGCTGGTGCCCCTGCTGCGCCCGCGCACCGTCGCGGTGGTCGGGGCGTCGCGCGACCCCGACAGCATCGGCGGCATGGTCTTTCGCTACGCCCTGGCTGCGGGCTTCACGGGCACCATCTATCCCGTCAACCGCGAAGCGTCGTCGGTGCACGGCGTGCGGGCCTACCCCTCGGTGGAGGCCCTTCCCGAGCCCGTCGACCTGGCCATCGTGGCCGTCCCGGCCCCGGAGGTGATCGGGGTCGCCCGGGCCTGCGTGCGGGCCGGCACCCGAGCGTTGGTGGTGCTGACGGCGGGCTTCGCCGAGAGCGGCCCCGAGGGAGCGGCACGCCAGCGGGAGCTGGTGGAGACGGTGCGGGCCTGGGGTGCCCGCATGCTGGGCCCCAACTGCATGGGCCTCATCAATACCGATCCCCGGGTGCGGCTCAACGCCAGCCTCGCCCCCGAGCTGGCGCCCAGGGGGCGCATCGGCTTCTTCTCGCACTCCGGGGCACTGGGGCTGGCCATCCTCTCCTACGCGGCCGAGCGTGGGCTGGGCTTCTCCACCTTCGTCTCGGCGGGAAACCGCGCCGACGTCTCCGGCAACGACCTCCTGGCCTATTGGGACGAGGATCCCGAGACGGACCTGGTCATGCTCTACCTCGAGACCTTCGGCAACCCGCGGCGCTTCGCCCGCCTGGCGCGACGGGTCAGCGCACGCAAGCCGGTGCTGTGCGTCAAGAGCGCGCGAAGCCCCGCGGGGAGCCGGGCCGCCGCGGCCCACATCGGAGCCACCACCCAGGGCGACGTGGAGGTGGACGCGCTCTTCCGGCAGGCCGGGGTCATCCGGGCCGACACGCTGGAGGAGATGTTCGACGTCGCCGTGCTGCTGGCCCACCAGCCGTTGCCCGCGGGCAGGGGGGTGGCCATCGTCAGCAACTCGGGCGGCGTGGCCACCATCTGCGCTGACGCGTGCGAGGCGCGGGGGCTGGTGGTGTCGGGCCGCGGCGTGGTGGACCTGGGGCCCCTGGCGGGCGCCTCGGCCTACGAGACGGCCGTGCTCGAGGCGCTGACCGACCCGTCCGTCGACGCGGTCATCGCCATCTTCGCCTGCGTGGCGGGCTGCGACCCCGAGGCCGTGGCACGCGCCATCCGACGGGCGGCCGTGCGGGCGGAGCGTCGCGTCGGCCTGGCCAAGCCGGTGCTGCTGTGCCGGATGGGCGAGCCCAGGGCCGTACAGGTGGCCGGGCACGAGCGCCCCTTCCCGGCCTACCGGTTTCCGGAATCGGCGGCCATCGCGCTGGCGAGGGCCGCCGAGTACGCGGCGTACCGTCGCCGGCCTCCCGGTCGCCTCGTCTTCTTCGACGACGTGGACGGGACCGGTGCGCGCCGTCTGGTGGAGGGGTGGCTCGCAGGGGCGGGCGAGGGGGAGGTGGAGCCGGACGGCTCGGGGACCCGCCGCCTGATGGCGGCCTTCGGGATGCCGGTGGAAGACGGCGGCCCCGACGGCGACCTCTCCGGCGCCCTGCGGGTGCGGGTGCGGCAGGACGCCACCTTCGGGCCGCTGCTGGAGGTGGAGGCCGGCTCCGCCCGCTGGGTACGCATCACGCCGCTGACGGATCGCGATGCCCGGGAGCTGGTCGAGGCGGCGCGACCCGGCTGGAGGGGCGCCGAGGAGGCGCTCCTGCGCCTCTCCCAGATGGTCGAGGAGTTGCCGTGGCTCGCTCGCCTGGAGGCGGTCCTCCGGCCGCACGGCGACGGTGTGCGGTGGCAGGATGTCCGGCTGGGGCTGCGCGGGGGGCTACACGAACCGCCCCCTCCCGTACATACTTGAAGAGGCCGGCCGCCGGGCGGGCACGGATGCCCGGGCGGCCGCTGAGGTCCAGCACTACCAGCCGGGAGCGACGTAGGGCGTGGATCAGGAGAACTTCTGGGATCGCGAGACGGTCATCGGCACCATCGAGAAGAACGCGACGGAGCGCATCGCCGTGCGTCGCGTCGAGCGGCGCGGGCGCGCCTACGTTGACATCCGCATCGAGTGGCGGCGGCAGGACGGCGACGAGTTTTTCCCGAGCAAGCGGGGCGTCGTCATCCCCATGGACGCCCTCGACGACGTCCTGGCGCTGTTGGAGAGCGCGCAAGAGGGCGGGGCGAGGGGCTCCGACGGGCGGCGCCAGCCCCACTAGGTGCCTGCATAGGCGCCCGTCAGACCCCGGCGCAACGCCTGCACGACGGCGTCGGCCTGCGGGGCCGCGCCCGACAGCCCGGCGGCGTCCAGGGCCAGCAGGGCTGCTCCCCCCAGCGGCGGGAGCAGCCCGGGTGCCACGTTGGCCCGCGGCAGCCGGGCCGTGACGGCCTCGGCGAAGGCCACCCGCAAGGGCTCGCTGGAGAAGACCCCGCCGGCGAAGCGCACGTCGACGGGGGCGTCGCCGCTGCCCATCGGCAGGCGGCCGAGGACGGCCACGGCCAGCTCCGCCAGCTCCAAGGCGGCGTCCCGGAGGATGGCCTGGGCCACCGTGTCGCCGCGCCGGGCCGCGTCGGTGACGAGGGGCGCCAGCGAGGCGATCACCGCCTTGGGGTTGGCCGCACCGTAGACGGCGCGGCGCAGGTCGTCCCATCCGGAGACCCGCAGGGCCGAGCGCACCAGGGACTCCAGCGCCGTCTGCGGCCCACGGCCATCCCAGGCGCGCACCACGGCCCGTAAGGCCATCCGACCGAGGTCGAAGCCCCCGCCCCGATCATCGATGAGATAGCCGTGACCCCCGGCCCGGTGCAGGCGGCCGGCGTCGTCCCGCCCCACCGCGACGCTGCCGGTGCCGGCATAGACCAGGACACCCGGCGTGCGAGGTCCCAGGGCGCCCTCGACCGCGCTGTCGAGATCGGAGCTGACACGCACCGGGCCGGCCAGGCGCAAGTGGGCGGCGAGGGAGGCCAGCACGCCGCGCAGCCATCCCTCGGCGTCGACGCTGGGATCCATCCCGGTCAGCCCGGCCCAGACGGCAACGATGGGGAGGGGTGGGGCATCTCCCGTGCGCTCGACGGTGCGGGCCACGGCTCCCTCCACGGCGCGCGCCACGTGTCGCGCCACCCGCTCCCGGGCCTCGGGCGTCAGGAGCGGCATGCAGGGCCCGCCCACGTCGTGGCCGAGGACGTCGCCTTCTGGCGAGACCACTGCGGCGCGGCTGGCGGTGGCGCCACCGTCGATGGCCAGCACGTAGCGGCTCACGCGACCTCGCTCCTCGCGGCCAGCCGTGTCTCCTGCTCGAACCGCTCGAGCTCGGCCAGGATGACCTCCCAGTAGTGGAGGTAGGCGCCCTGCTCGCCGGCCAGCCAGACCTGGCGGGATGGCCTCAGCGCCCTGCCCTCGGGGCCGTCGGTCTCACCCAAGACGCCCTGAGGCCCCTGGCCGACCAGAGGATCCATCCCGCCCACGACCTGCAGCACGGGCACCTGCATCGGGGCGGGGGCGTGGCCCATGTCATGGTGGCGGTAGGTGGTCAGCAGGCGAAGGCCCCGTTGCATCTCCGCGGGCCGGCCCCACCGCCGCAACAGGGCCAGCGGCAGCCGGGCCCGGTCGCGCATGGCCGGATCGAGGTAGACGGCCGTCGCATGCTCGAAGGCCTCCAGCCACTCTTCGGCGCGAAGCAGCCGCACGAGGTGGTCCAAAAACTGCGCCATGCGGTGGAAGGCCTGCCCGACCATAGGGGCCGAGATGAGGGCGAGTGCGCCCGCCTGCTGCGGCCAGCGCGCCCCCAGCCACTGGGCGACCAGCCCTCCGGCGTCCATGCCGATGGTCAGCCGGACGTCGAGGCCCAGGGCCGCGACGGCCTCCGCCACGTCTTGCGCCATCTGCTCGGTGGTGAAGCCCGGCGGCACCGCCTCGCGAGCCGACAGCAGCGTCAGGCGGTAATGGCGGGCGGCGGCGCCCCAGAGTCGCTGCATCAAGCCGGCCAGCGCCCGTCGCTCCAGCAGCGCCTCCATGACGCCCGGCAGCAACACGACGTCGGGGCCGGTGCCCCATCGCCAGCACATCAAGCGTCCGCCCTTGACGGGCACCCAGGTGCCGCTCCAGAGGATAGCGCCTCATCTCCCTCCGTGCACGGCCTCGCCAGCGGGTGGTCGGCCCGGGCCAGGCACGCTTCCCCGACCGGCCGTCTCCGACTTCCACAAAAGAGGGGGCCGGCCCTCTCGGGCCGGCCCCACGTCACGACCGATGTCCGACCGGATGGCCGGATCAGTAGTCCATGTCGCCGCCCGGCGGGTAGGGCGCCTTCTTCTCCTTCTCGGGGATCTCGGAGATGAGGGCCTCGGTGGTCAGCACCATGCCCGCGATGCTCGCGGCGTTCTCGAGGGCGGTGCGGGTCACCTTGGCCGGGTCCACGATCCCCGCGGGGACCATCTCGACGAACTCGCCCGTCAGGGCGTTGAGGCCCCAGCCCGGCTTCTCGGAGCGGATGCGCTCGACGATGACCGAGCCCTCGAGGCCCGCGTTGATGGCGATCTGGCGAGCCGGCTCCAGCAGCGCCCGCTTGACGATGTTGACGCCCACCAGCTCGTCGCCGCTGGCCTGGACCTTGTCCAGCGCCGGCAGGATGTTGATGTAGGTGACGCCGCCACCCGGCACGATGCCCTCCTCGACGGCCGCCCGGGTCGCGTTGACCGCGTCCTCGATGCGGTGCTTCTTCTCCTTGAGCTCCGTCTCGGTGGCCGCGCCGACCTTGATGACGGCCACGCCGCCGGCCAGCTTGGCGAGGCGCTCCTGCAGCTTCTCGCGGTCGTAGTCGGAGTCGGTCTCCTCGATCTGCTTCTTGATCTGCTCGATGCGGGCCTGGATCTTCTTGCGGTCGCCCTGGCCCTCGATGATGGTGGTCTTCTCCTTGCCGACCCGCACGCGCCGGGCGCGGCCCAGCATCTCGAGGCCGACGTTCTCCAGCTTGATGCCCAGGTCCTCGGAGATGAAGGTGCCGCCGGTCAGGATGGCGATGTCCTCCATCATGGCCTTGCGGCGATCGCCGAAGCCGGGCGCCTTGACCGCGCAGGCGTTGAGGGTGCCGCGGATCTTGTTGACGACCAGCGTGGCCAGGGCCTCGCCCTCGACGTCCTCGGCGATGATGAGCAGCGGCCGGCCGGCCTGCACGACCTTCTCCAGCAACGGCAGCAGGTCGTGCACGTTGGAGATCTTCTTCTCATGGAGGAGGATGAAGGGATCCTCCAGCTCCGCCTCCATGGCCTCAGGGTTGGTGACGAAGTACGGGGAGATGTAGCCCTTGTCGAACTCCATCCCCTCGACGACCTCGACGGTCGTCTGGGTGCCCTTGGACTCCTCGACGGTGATGACCCCGTCCTTGCCCACCTTGTCCATGGCCTCGGCGATCAGCTGGCCGATCTCGGGGTCGTTGCCCGCGATGGAGGCCACGTGGGCGATGTCGTTCTTATCCTTGACGGGGATGGCGATCCGCTTGATCTCCTCGATCGCGGCGGCGACCGCCTTGTCGATGCCCCGCTTGACCAGCATGGGGTTGGCGCCGGCTGCCACGTTCTTCATGCCCTCGAGCACGATGGCCTGGGCGAGGACCGTGGCGGTGGTGGTGCCGTCGCCGGCGATGTCGTTGGTCTTGGACGCCACCTCGCGGCAGAGCTGGGCGCCCATGTTCTCATAGGGGTCCTTGAGCTCGATCTCCTTGGCGACGGTGACGCCGTCCTTGGTGATGACGGGGGAGCCGTACTTCTTCTCCAGCACGACGTTGCGGCCCTTGGGGCCCAGCGTCACCTTGACCGCGTTGGCCACGATGCTGACGCCCCGCTCGAGGGCCCGACGCGCCTCGATGTCGAACGCGAGCTGCTTAGCAGCCATAGGTCGCCGATCACCCTCCTTTGCGATGACGAGTCACGAGGGTCACTTCTCGTTGTGGATGGCCAGGATGTCGCTCTCCCGGAGGATCAGGTACTCGACGCCGTTGAGCTTCACTTCGGTGCCGCCGTACTTGGCGTAGATGACGCGGTCGCCGACCTTGACCTCCAGGGGCACCCGCTGGCCGTTCTCCAGCAGGCGGCCCGTGCCCACCGCGATGACCTCGCCCATCTGGGGCTTCTCCTTGGCGGTGTCGGGCAGCACGATGCCTCCCTTGGTGCGCTCCTCTTGCTCGATGGGCTTGACCAGGACGCGGTCGCCGAGCGGGCGGATGTCTGCCATGCTCTCCCCCCTCGCATGTTGATCGGGATGGGTGGATGGGTGTTAGCACTCGCGGCCCGTGAGTGCTACCAGCCCTCTTATATATGCGCGCCTCTCGGGGACTGTCAAGCGCCAGGCGATCACCCCAGAGCATGGAAGCGGGCCCGATCCCGGCCCGTCGGACGGGAGGACCGCCGGGCCCCCGATGGAATACTCAATGCCAGGGGAGGCCATGCAGGAGACGCTGGTCGTGGCGCTGGGAGGCAACGCGATCCTGAGGCCGGGCCAGCGCGGCACCGCCGAGGAGCAGCGCGACAATCTGCGCCAGACCGGGCGCCAGTTGGTGCGCCTCATCCAGCGTGGCCACCGGATCGTCGTCACCCACGGCAACGGGCCCCAGGTGGGGGCCATCCTCCTTCAGCAGGAAGCCGGGCAGGCGCACGGCGTCGCGGCCATGCCGCTGGACGTCTGCGGGGCCCAGAGCCAGGGATTGCTGGGCTACCTGATCCAGCAGACCCTCTACAACGAGCTGGTGCGGGCCAACATCGAGAAGAGCGTCGTCACCGTCCTGACCCAGACCGTCGTGGACCCGGACGATCCCGCCTTCTCGCATCCCACCAAGCCCATCGGCCCCTTCTACACCGAGCAAGAAGCAAAGGCCCTCGCCCAACGGACAGGTCACGTCTACGTCGAGGACGCGGGCCGGGGATGGCGGCGGGTGGTGCCGTCGCCCGACCCGGTGGCCATCGTCGAGGCGCAGACCATCCGGGACCTGGTCGAGGCGGGCGTGGTGGTCATCGCGGTGGGCGGCGGGGGGATCCCCGTCGTGCGGGAGGCGGGATATTCGCTAGTAGGTGTCGAAGCTGTCATCGACAAGGATCTGGCAGCGGCGCGCCTGGCGGTCCAGGTCCACGCGGACCGGTTGCTGGTGCTGACCGATGTGCCGCGGGTCTACCTGGGCTACCGCACGCCACGGCAGCGGCCCCTGACGCGGGTGACCGTCGCCGAGGCCCGTCGGTACATGGAGGCGGGGGAGTTCGCCCCGGGCAGCATGGGGCCCAAGGTGCGGGCCTGCGTCGAGTTTGTGGAGCAGACGGGGCGGCCGGCCATCATCACGGCGCTCGAGCGGTTGGAACAAGCCGTCTACGGCGACGAGGGCACCACCTTCGTCCCGTAGGGGTCGACGTACACAGGGGGGCGATCGAGCCGTGCGACCGAAGGTGACCATCGTCGGAGCTGGGAATGTGGGAGCGACCACCGCTCACTGGCTGGCCATGCGGGGCCTGGCCGACATCGTCTTGGTGGACGTCGTCGAGGGGGTGCCTCAGGGCAAGGCGCTGGACCTGCTAGAGGCGGCGCCGGTGATGGGCTTTGACGTGCGCATCGTGGGGACCAACAGCTACGAGGAGACCCGTGGCTCCCAGGTGGTCGTCATCACGGCCGGCATCGCCCGCAAGCCCGGCATGAGCCGCGACGACCTGCTCAAGACCAACGCGGGCATCATCGAGCAGGTCTGCCGGGAGATCAAGCGCTATGCTCCCGACGCTTACGTCATCGTCGTCACCAACCCGGTCGACGTGCTGACGTATGCGGCGTGGCGCTACCTGGGCTGGGAGACCCGCCGGGTGATGGGCATGGCGGGGGTGCTGGACTCGACGCGCTTTCGGACCTTCCTCGCCATGGAGCTCGGCATCTCGGTCAAGGACGTCAGCGCCTTCGTCCTGGGCGGACACGGCGACCAGATGGTGCCGCTCGTGCGCTACTCGTACGCCGGCGGCATCCCCGTGGAGAAGCTGATCCCCAAGGAGCGCCTCGACGCCATCGTCGAGCGCACCCGCAAGGGCGGCGGCGAGATCGTCGAGCTGCTCAAGACGGGCAGCGCCTACTACGCGCCGGGCGCGTCGGTGGCCGAGATGGTGGAGGCCATCCTGCTGGACCGCAAGCGCCTGCTGCCCGCCATCGCCTACCTGGACGGCGAGTTCGGCCATCGCGACATCTACGTGGGAGTCCCCGTCATCCTGGGCGGGCGCGGGGTCGAGCGGGTGGTCGAGATCGAGCTGACGCCCGAGGAGCAGGAGGCCTTCGCCCGGTCCGTGGAGGCGGTGCGAGGCCCGCTCAAGACCCTGACGCTGCCGTAAGGCCCGCAGGGCCACCGTCGACCCCATCCCCGGCCGCCGGAGCCTGCCGTCCCGGCGGTGCATACAGTGGCGGGTCCGGGGAGGGGGCGGTCGCGCATGGCGATGGATGGCGTGCCGCCGCGGGGGGAGCCCGCGGCGGCGCCTTCTTCGATGATGGGGGTGCCGGCGTATCCTTCGGCCAGCCTCCTGTGGCACACCGTCTTCGGGCGTGAGGGCGCCTGGCGCCCAGAGGCGGCGACGGGCGGCGCGGCGGAGCCGGCAGGCCGGCGCGTGACGATGGTCATCGACAAGGGGACGCCCTTCGGCTACTTCCTGGATCTGCTGGAGGTGGCGGCTCCGTACATCCAGTTTTGGAAGCTGGCCTTCGGCTCGGCGCTGCTCTACGAGCCGGAGCAGGTGAGGGCCCGGGTCGAGCGGGCCCGGGAGCGGGGAGTCGAGGTATACGCCGGCGGCACCCTGCTGGAGATCGCCCGGGAGATGGGCGACGTCGGGGCGACCCTGGAGCAGATGGCCCGGCTGGGGCTGCGATGGGTCGAGATCTCCGACGGCACCTTCCCCCTGACGCCGGACCGCCGGGCCGAGCTCATCCGGCAGGCGCGGGACCGGGGCTTCGCCGTCATCACCGAGGTAGGGAGCAAGGATCGGGCGCAGCGCTTCGTGCCCGAGGCGGCGGCGGCGCAGGTCGAGTCGGACCTGGACGCCGGGGCCTCCTTCGTGCTGGTCGAGGCTCGCGACAGCGGGCAGGGCATCGGCGTCTACGACGCGCAGGGCAGGCTCGACCGGGCGGCGTGGCAGGCGCTGTGGGAGCGGCTGAGCCGGCCCGACCGGCTCATCTGGGAGGCGCCGAGGACCGATCAGCAGCGGGAGCTGTTGATCCTGCTGGGGCCTGACGTCAACCTCGGCAACGTCCAGGTCGGCGACGTGCTGACGTTGGCCTCCATGCGCTGGGGACTTCGATCCGACACGCTCCGGGTCTGGGCCGGCGGCCAGGGCGGTGCGTGAGGATGCGGCCAGGGCCGGAGCCGTTGCATTGACGGGGCTTTGCGCCAAGGGTAACATGTAACCAGGTTAATCAATCCGGCTGCCACGGGCCTCAGGCGGCGCGGCAGCGGGGAGGTCATGCCACCACCATGGTGACGCGCGAGCAGGTCGTCGATGCGCTCCGTTCCGTGATGGATCCCGAGCTCCACCGCAGCATCGTCGACCTCCAGATGGTCAAGGACGTGCGCATCGAGGACGGCCTGGTCGAAGTCGACGTGGTGCTGACGGTACCTGGCTGCCCTCTGCGCCATCGCATCGAGCAGGACGTACGCAACCAGCTGAGCCGCGTGCCCGGCGTCAGGGAGGTGCGGGTGCAGCTGGGCTCGATGACCGAGGCGGAGCGCCAGGCCCTGGTCAACCGGTTGAGCCCGCGCCGGCAGGCCCGCTCGGCCATCCTCGACCCCACCTCCCGCACGGCCATCATCGGCATCTCCAGCGGCAAGGGCGGCGTCGGCAAGTCGACGGTGACGGTCAACCTGGCGGTCGCCCTGCGTAGCCTGGGCAAGCGCGTCGGCGTGCTGGACGCGGACATCTACGGCTTCAGCGTGCCCAAGCTCCTGGGGATCAAGGGGCGGCCCGTGGTGCTCGACAGGGCCCTGGTGCCGCAGGAGGCCTATGGGCTGCAGGTCATCTCCATGGGCTCGCTGGTGGAGGAGGACACCGCCGTCGTCTGGCGGGGCCCCATGCTGATGAAGGCCCTGGAGCAGTTCCTCAAGGACGTGCTGTGGGCGGACCTCGACTACCTGCTCATCGACATGCCGCCCGGCACCGGCGACATCCCCATCAGCATGTACCAGCTCATCCCCCAGAGCTATCTGCTGGTGGTGACGACCCCGCAGCCCGTGGCCTCGGTGGTGGCGCGGCGGGTCGGCCGCATGGCCGAGAAGACCAACCAGACCATCCTGGGCGTCATCGAAAACATGGCCTACTTCATCTGCCCGCACTGCAACACCAAGGAGGAGATCTTCGGCAGCGGCGGCGGGCAGCAGATCGCCGAGATGCTGGGGGTGCCCCTGCTGGCCCGGCTCCCGCTCGACACGCGGCTTCGCCAGTCGGGCGACGAGGGCGCGCCGCTGGCGGCCAGCGAGGACGACCCCATCGGCCGGGCCTTCATCGAGGCGGCCCGGGCGCTGGAGCGCCGCCTGGCCGAGGCGGTGCCGTCGGCACCGCCCTTCATCCAGACGCCTCGTTGACGGTCGGGGCTGCGGGCGGCTGGCCCGCCGCGTGGGGCGGGGCGTTGAGGGGTTCGAACTCCACCTTGAGCACGTTGCCCCACCGGTCGAGGGTCGTCTTCATGCGCTGCTTGAAGTCGCCCAGGGACATGATCTGCGAGATGCTGGCCATCCCGGTGAACATCTCGTAGAGGTCCTTGGCCTCCTGGTAGGCGGCCTCGATCTCGTGGAGACGCTCCTGCATGGCCTGCAGGCGGCGGCTCAGGGCCTCGTTGGCGGAGGCCAGGGCCTGCTGGCGCGCCTCGGCCTCCCGCAGCGCCTCGTCGCTCCGGGCGGCGCGCTCCAGGGCCGATGCCACCTGATGTGCCCAACGGGCCAGCGCCGGCAGCGTCGGGGACGGCAGCTGCGAGAGTCGCGCTTCGAGCTCGTCGAGACGCCGGTGCAGGCGTGCGATGTACTCGGGTAGCCCCTCGAAGGCCTCGAGCAGGTCCGGCGGGATCGCCAGGGAAGGAGAGGCCCCGGCGTCCCGATGCGCGGGAGGGGCGGCGGGAGTCTGCGCGCTCTGCCCGTCGGTGGGCTCTCGGCGCAGGACGTTGTAGTAGAGCATGGCCACCGCCGTGGGAGAACGTTGGGGCAGCGTCTGAGAGACCCTGCGGAAGGCCTCGCTCAAGGGGAGCCCGCTTCGCTGGCATTCGGCGATGATGAGGCGTGCCTGCTCCTTCTCGGCAGGGGTCCAGCTCTTACGGCTGCTGCTGACGCGCCGGGCGGCGGGACGTGAACGGTCGGGTGCGGCCGCGACGGCCATGGGTTGCCTCCTTCCGGACGATATGGTCTGCCCCTCCAAGGATCTTTCCGCCTACCGACAGGCCTATGCGCGCTCGGGACGGGCCTCGACCAGGCCCTTTTGCAAGAGCGGCTCCAGGCTCTGGGGACGCCGGCGGGCCTCGAGCAGGGGATCGCGGCGGCCCGGGAGCCAGCGCGGCCAGTTGGCCACGGTGAAGTCCGAGGGCTGCACGTGCTGCAGCTCCTCCCATGTGACGGGCACCGAGACCGGCGCGCCGGGCAAGGGGCGCGGAGAGTAGGCGCCGACGACGGTCTTGCCCCGCAGGTTTTGGTAGGGGTCTACGTAGACCCGGCCCCGCCGGCGGCGGACGAGGCGTTCGGCGGTCACGAGGTCGGGGCGCAACTCCGCCAGCACCTGGCCGATGGTCGCCGCCACCCGGCTGGTGACGGCGTAGGTGTGGCGGGGCACGAGGGGGATGCACACGTGCACCCCGGTGGCCCCCGAGAGCTTGGGCACCGCCTGCAACCCGAGGGACTCCAGGGCGGGGCGCAGCCACAGGGCCACCCGGCGGCTCTCCTCGAAGCCGGACGGAGGGTCCGGGTCGAGGTCGATGACCAGGAGATCCGGGTGCTCGGGGTCGGAGGCCGTCGACATCCACGGATGGATCTCGACGGCCGCCAGGTTGCCGAGCCATGCCAGGGTGGCCGGGCTGTCGGCCACGACGTAGTCGACGACCCGCTGCTCGTGGGCGATGGGGACGGTGCGCACCCAGGAGGGGCGGGGGTGGGGCACCTGCTTCTGGTAGAAGGAGGGACTGTGGATGCCCCGCGGGTAGCGGGTCAGCACCAGGGGGCGGTCGGCCAGGTGGGGCAGCATGAGGGGGGCCACCTGGAGGTAGTACTCGACGAGCCGCGCCTTGGTGATGCCCTCCCGGGGCCAGAGGAGGCGGTCCGGGTGGGTGAGGCGCACCTCCCGGCCGTCGACGTGCAGGACGACCTCCCGGTCGCGACTCGAGGCCGCGCTCACGGCAGCAGGCTCACCACCGAGGCGTGGCGCAACCAGCCGGTCGAGGTGCGCTCGAGGTAGCGCACCCGCACCTGCCGCACGGGCGGGGTCCAGACGATCCCGGCCGCTTCGCGGGGCAGCCGGGCGGCCGGCGAGGGCAGGGCGAGGCCGGGGGGCGGAGAGGAGCGGGCCAGGGGGTCCAGGCTGGCCCGCAGCCGGCGCTGTTCGGCAGAGGAGAGCCCCGTGCCCACCAGACCCGTCAGACGGTCGGGCGGCGACGCCACCGCCAGGGCCCGGATGCCGCCGGGCTCGGCCGGGAGGTAGCCCACGACCCACATGGCCTCCTCCTTGAACGGCTTGAACTTGAGCCAGTGGCGGCTGCGCCGCCCCTCGAGGTAGGGGCTGTCGATGTCCTTGGCCACGGCGCCCTCGAAGCCCAGGCGCAGGGCCGACTCGAAGAGGGCTCGCCCCGACCCCACCGTGGCCGGGCAGAGGAGGACCGTGGCCTGCGGCGGCCAGCCGGCGGCCCATGCCTGCAAACGTTCGCGGCGGTCTCGCAACGGGGAGGTCCGCAGGTCCTCACCGTCGAGGTAGAGCAGGTCGAAGGCCACGTAGACGGCGGGCCGTTGCGATGCTGCCAGGTGAGCGGCCTGCTCGCCCATCCGGCTGCGCGCCAGCGCCGCCTCGAAGTCCGGCCGCCCCGAGGGGTCGGGC
>Ga0207873_1002234_pt1 | contig 16485 bp, 13 predicted proteins | sample BGWIniCompost_FD_187373 | JGI IMG/M metagenome (GOLD analysis project Ga0207873, IMG submission 187373) | Cellulose adapted compost microbial communities from Newby Island Compost Facility, Milpitas, CA, USA - BGW Initial Compost (SPAdes)... ...
GAGCTATCTCCCGTATGGAAGTGGGCACCTGCCTGTGTCAAGAGGGCACAGCATGCCCCGGCTAACTCACACCAAGCGTTTCAGCCCCGGGCACGTGCCGAATGCTGGGCACCCTAACGCCGGGGTGCGAGCCCCCTTCCCGGCGGGATGTCTTTGGCAGCCCAAGGCACGCACCACTTCCACGCACCGCGATGGAAGACAACAGGCCCCGGGGAATGCCCCCGGGGCCTGTGGGTTGGCAGAGACGTGCTGCCTAGACCGGGACGATCTGGTCTTCCAGGCGCTTGGAGCGCTTGGTGATGACCTCCGGCTTCTCCTTGCCGACGATCACGGTGTCGTCGTGGCGGAAGCCACCGACGCCGTAGATGTAGATGCCCGGCTCACAGGAGTAGACCTCGTTCTCCCGGAAGGCCCGGTAGTTGAACGCCATGTCCTCCGGGTAGCCGTGGCCCTTGATCCCCATGCCGTGCCCGGTCCGGTGGTTGATGTACTCGCCGAAGCCGGCCTCCTCGTAGACCCGCTGCGCCGCGGCGTCGGCGTTGGCGACGGTGTTGCCGGCCACCATCTGCGCCGCAGCCGCCTCGCAGGCCTCCCGCGCGGCCTCGAAGGCCCGGCGCTGCAGGTCGGTCGGCTCCCCAAGGAACAGGGTCCGCTCGTTCTCGACCACCAGCCCGGCCAGCCGGCCGACGATGATGTTGACGACGCCGTGCCCCTTCTCGAAGCGCGCGCCGCAGTCGGCGCCGGTCCCGTGCGGCGCGGCGGAGGCCGGCCCGCTCAGGGAGAAGACCTTCGCCTCGAAGCGGGCGTCCGGGTAGCGGCGAGCCGCTTCCTCTGCCATCAGCGCGGCGATGCGGAGGTCGAATGCGGCGACCAGTTCGCCCGGCTTGACCAGTTCCATGTAGCGGTCCTGCGCCCAGTCGGTCAGCTCGGCGCACTTCCGCATGATGTCCAGCTCTTCGGGGTACTTGTCCTCACGCATCCGAATCAGCCGCGGCCAGACGTCGACGAACTCCACGTCGGGCATGACCGCCTTGAGCGCGGCCGGGCCGCTGCCCTCGACGCCGAACCGCCCGCGCTTGATTCCCCGCGCGCGGAGCTTGTCCGCCAGGAGGTGCGCCCAGTAGTCGCGCGTGTAGGTGCGCGGGAACGAGCGCGGGTGCTCCAGGTAGATCCCGTAGTCACGGATGAAGAGGGTTCCCCGCTCCTCGGCCATGCGGAGGTGGTTGGTGGAGAGTTCGTTCATGACCAGGAACGGCTCGGCCTCGCGCGGGATGACCAGCGCGACTGGACGCTCCCAGGGCTCGACGTCCAGGTGGAAGCCGGACAACATGTAGAAGTTGTTCGGCTCCGACACGATCAGCGCCTCGAGGCCCTCCTCCGCGAGATACTCGCGGATCAGGCGGTGGCGGTCCTCGAAGACGCGCTGCGGTACGAAGACCATGGAGGAGAGCTCCTTCCTCTGCCGAATCAGACTTTCAAACGCGGATCAAGCACGTCGCGCAACCAGTCTCCCGCGATGTTGACGGCGAGCGCGACGAGGGCGAGGGCCAGCCCTGGGATGGTGACGAGCCACCAGGCCGCGAAGATGTACTCCATGCCCTCACTGATCATGCTCCCCCAGGCGGGGGTGGGCGGCTGCACGCCGAAGCCGAGGAAGCTGATGCTCGCCTCGGCCACGATGAAACGCGCCACCTGGAGCGTGCTGATCACGATGATTGGCGTCACGATGTTCGGGAGAAGGTGGCGCAGCATGATTCGCCCGTTCCCGGCCCCCACGACCCGGGCGGCTTCGACGAACTCGCGTTCGCGGAGGGCGAGGATCTCCCCGCGGGCGATGCGGGCATACTCGACCCAGCCGGCGATCACCAGCGTGATGATGATGTTGCGCAGGCCCAGGCCGATGATCGCGTTGATCACCAGCGCCAGCAGGATGAACGGGAACGAGAGCTGCACGTCGGCCAGGCGCATCAGGACGCTGTCGATCCAGCCGCCGTAGTAGGCCGCGATGACCCCGATCAGTGTCCCGATGACCCCGGCGATGACGACGGAGGCGAAGCCGACCGTCACGGAGATCCGCGAGCCGAGGATGAGCCGGTCAAACACGTCCCGTCCGAGCTGATCGGTCCCCAGCGGGTGACCCGCGGTGAGGGGCGGCTTGAGGCGCACGCCGTAGTCCGGCTTGTTGACGTCGCCCGACACCAGCAGCGGTCCTGCGATCGCCGCCAGGACGACCAGGGCAAGGAAGGCTACGGCGGCCAGCGCCCAGTAGTCCTGGAAGAGTGAGCTTCGGAAGCGGGTCCACTTGCCGCGCGTCGCGGCGCGCGGGAGCGCTTGTGCTGTCGTCATGATAGTCGCACCTGCGGGTTTACCCATGCGTAGGCGATGTCAGTCAGGAGGTTCGCCACCGTGTAGATGACGGCGAACAGCACCACCGCCGCCGTGACGACCGCGAAGTCGCGGTTCAGCAGGGCCTGCACCGTCACCCGGCCGATGCCGGGCCAGGCAAAGATTTGCTCGATGACGACGGCGCCGCCCAGGAGGCGCCCGATCTCGAGCCCCGTGGTCGTGATCAGCGAGATGCTGGCGTTCTTGAAGGCGTGCCGCCACAGGACCGTGTGGCCGGCCAGACCTTTGGCGTGCGCGGTGCGGATGTAGTCTTGCCGCAGCACGTCGAGCATCGTCGAGCGGGCCAGCCGGGCGTAGCGGGCGATACTGGCCGCGGCCAGGGCTGTCGCCGGCATGATGAGCTGTTGCCAGCTCCCCCGACCACTGGTCGGGAGCCAGTGGAGCGCGACCGCGAACAGAAGGATGAGGAGCAGGCCGAGCCAGAAGTTCGGCACGGCCTGCCCGATCACCGCCAGCAGTCCCGCGAGCCGGTCCCAGACCGATCCGTGGCGCACCGCTGCCAGCACGCCGAGCGGGATGCCGACCACCAGCGAGATGACCAGAGCGGTCATCCCCAGCTCCATCGTGGCCGGCATCCGCTCCAGCACGACCTCAAGCGCGGGGCGATGCAGGCGCGTTGACTCGCCGAAGTCGCCTTGGAGTGCGTCCCGCATGTAGCGGCCGTACTGGACCCACAACGGGTCGTTGAACCCCAGCCGCTCGCGGATCTCGTCGAGATCCTTGGCGGAGGTGTCCATCGGCGCGAACAGCAGGACGGGGTCGCCCGTCAGGCGGAGCATGAAGAACACCGCCGTGACGGCCAGGAAGACGACGATGACGCCGTGGAACAGTCGTCTGATGATGAAGCGCTGCATGTCCCCGCCTCGCGACTAGCTCTCGCGCGGCTTGGCATCACCCATGAACAGCGACTCGTCGACGCGCGGCGTCCAATCGACGCGATTGGAGACACCATAGATGTCGTGCTGCTGCCACAGGAAGAGCCAGCCGGCGTCCTCCCAGACCATCTGCTGCACCTGGTTCCACAGTTCCTGCGCCTTCTCGGGGTCGACGGTCTGCGACGCCTCCGCGATGACCGCCTCGACCTCCGGGTTGGTGTAGCCGCTGTAGGTCGAGTCGCCCACGAACAGGTAGCGCAGCGTCCCCTCGGCGTCGAGCGCCGGGCCCCAGCCGAGGTAGAAGATGTCGCCGGTGCGGCGGTTCACGATCTTGTCGAGGTGGGTGCCCCACTCGTTGTACTGGACCGTGACGCGGAAGCCGAGCTGCTCCAGTTCCGCCGCGATCGCCTGCGCCGCGTCGGTGTCCATCGGGTAGCGCCCCTGCGACGAGTCGAAGATGATCTCGGTCCCCGGCTGGATCCCGGCCTCCTCCAGCAGTTGCTTGGCCTTCTCCGGGTCGTACGGGTAGGGCTGGATGCTCGGATCGACCTGCGGGTTGATCTTGGACAGCGCGCCGGCCATGCGGGTCGCGTGGCCCTGGAACACCCCGTCGATGATGGCATCGACGTTCACGCCGTAGTTGATCGCCTGGCGCACCCGCTTGTCAGCCATGATGCTGCCCTCGCGGTTGTTGACCAGCGCCACGTAGTTGATGCGCGACGAGGGGATCTCCTCCGCCCGGGCGATGCCGCTGCTGTTGACGCGCTCGATCGCATCGACCGGGACGTCCTTGATGATGTCCACCTCACCCGCCAGCAGCGCCGACAGCCGCGAGGAGAACTCCGGGATGTAGCGGAACTCGAGCGTCTCCACCGCCACCGGGCCGCGCCAGTAGTCCGGGTTCCGCTCGAGGAGCAGGTACTCGTCCCGCACCCACTCCTTGAACTTGAAGGGTCCCGTCCCCACCGGGTTCTGGGAGACGTACTCGATGCCCTTCTCCTCCAGGTACTTCGGCGGGATCGGGTAGAGGTCCGCCAGGCGGGTCGGCAGGATCGGGTACGGCTCGGAGGTGGTGAGCCGCACCGTCATCGGGTCGACCACCTCGATGTTGGTGATGGGCTGGTAGCGCTCCAGGTAGTGGCTGTTGTTGTCGGGGTTCAGCGCGTACTCAAGCGAGACCTTGATCGACTCGGCGTCGAACGGCTCACCGTTGTGGAACTTGATGTCGTCGCGGACGATCTTGATCTCCCAGGTGAGGTCGTCGATCGAGGTCAATTCACCCAGCCAGGGGCCGACGCGGAAGTCGTTGTTCGGGTCGCGCCGCAGCACCGGGTCGAAGATGTTCTCGATCTGCCAGTTGGTCGTGGCGTCGACGACCGTGTTGGGGATCAGGGTCCGGGCGTCGGCGCCGAGCGCGATGACCAGGCGATCAAGCGTGCCGCCGCTGCCGCCGCTGCCCGACGAGCCATCCCCGGTCGGAGTCCCGGAGCCGGTCGGCGTCTGCGCGCTGCCACCCGTGCCAGACCCACCGGCCGGGGTGGTCGCCTCGTCGTCGCTGCCGCCGCCGCACGCTGCCAGGATCGCCGCGATTGCGCTGGCGCTCAGCCCGAGCGCCGCGGCGCGCTTGATGAACTCGCGGCGGCTCGTCCGACCGGTGAGCAGGTCGTAGACGATCCCATTGAAGTCGCGAGGGCTCGACATGGAGTCCTTCCTCCTCCTCGAATGAGTCAAGGACGTGCGAGACGTCCTCCTCTTCCTGTACCGCGCACCGTTGCGTGGTCAGCCATCGCCCCCGGAAGTCTGGCGGCGCAGCTTCCTACGCCGGTTTCTTCCGCAGCCCAACCCAGGGCCCGGTGCCGCGCTACGGCCGGCGAGCCCCAGTTCGTGCTCTCTTGAATGCTATCACCGTGGTGTCACTCGGGATGGTGTGCGATTCGCGTCGCTTTGTGCCGGCACCCTGATCAGCAATCCGGTCCACGCCTCTCCCTTCGTGGCCGACTCTTGCCTGGGCGAAGTGGGGGTGGTAGATGAAAGATCCGGCAATCCCTGGCGAGTGAGATAGCGGCGTTCGCTACCCCAACCCAAGACAACGAGTCACATATCAGGCCGCATGTTAGCAATCGGGAGGCATGTGTGTCAATGAACGACCCCTCTCGGTACGGCCTGTTTCTGTCATCCAGCCGATTCCGTCTCTCCTATCCGGTCAGAACATCCAGCCGATTGCGCATCTCCCGGCATATATAATTGGGCGTCAACGGATCCCGCTCGACGATGCCGGTGAGGGTTGGATGGTGCTGCAGACACAGTACGCGTCAGTCGATATCCGCTGCCCCCACTGCCGGGCCACCTGGGAAGTACCCGTCGCTCGGTACGTCAACGTCGGGACGGATCCCGATGCCCGGCTCGGCATCCTCCTCGGCACCATGCATCGCAGCCGCTGCCCGGTCTGCAAGCGCGAGCAGGCGGTTGACTTCATATTTGACTACTACGACCCTGAGCAGAACCTCGTCGTGCAGGTCCGACCGGAATGGGAGATCCGGGCGGGCGGCGGTGAGGACTGGTACTGGCAGCGGTACGAAGACCTCGTCCAGGCGTACGCGTCACATGACGTGCGGGTCGACGTCGTCTTCGGCTTCCAGGAGATGATTGACAAGTACCTGGGCGGCGAAGAGGCTGTCGCGGCCGCCAAGCGGGAGTGGGACGCGCGGAAGGCGGGCGCCAAACCCGCTTCCGAGCAGGACGCTCCACCGGAGGAGCCCGCGGGCGAATCCGGCAGTTCGACCACGGAGGATAACCACGCATGATCCGACTCAAGCGTGCCTATGATCCCCCCAGCCCGGACGACGGCGTCCGCGTGCTGGTTGATCGCTTTTGGCCGCGGGGCAAGTCCCGTGAGGCGCTGGCGCTCGACCGCTGGGAGCGCGACCTGGCGCCGAGCGCCGAGCTGTGCAAGTGGTTCAACCACGACCTCGAGCGCTGGCAGGAGTTCCAGGAGCGATACGCGCAGGAGTTGAGCGATCCCGGCAAGCAGGCCGCATTGCAGCAACTCGTGGAACAGGCGCGCAACGGCACGGTGACCCTGGTTTACGGCGCGCGCGATGAGGAACACAACCAGGCGGCCGCCCTCAAACGCTACATTGAGGAGCACGTCGCCTGAGCGGCCACTGGTTTGCGACAACGTTGCAGCGAGGTTAGCATCCTACCGAGTCGCCGGGTGGCGTGGGGACAGGCGGAGTTAGGAGGACCGCATGAGCCGAAATCTACCGGCACTGCCGTCGCGGGTTGAGATCGAGCCGGTATCGGCCGGCGGGCGCCTGCGTCGCTGGCTCCGATCGCCGCTGGGCGCTGCTGCCTCGGAGGTCGCGCCCGACTTGGTACGGCTGGCAGCCGAGCGCGTGGGGCGGCGCGGCAACTCCCACCAGACACCTCCCGGGGCGAGCGGCGTGGACGTATCCGAGGTGGAGATCGATCTGGCGGCGCCGTTCGTCCGCCGTGTGGTCGTGCGCACCGCCAGTTCCTGGTCGGTATCGCCGGAGGTCCTCCAACCGGCGCGCCGTCGTCGCCGGGCGGGGCGCCTGGGCCTCCGCGCGGCGATGCTCGCCGCGCTGGCGATGCTCGGCCTGGCCGCCTCCCGTCGGTTCCCGCTGAGCCTGCCGGATGGCCTGCCTGGCACCCGCCCGCGCGACGGCGGGAACTGACTGTCCTCCGCATGAGATGAGCAGACCCCGCTAGGGCGAGCTATGTGCTCGCCCTCACTGTTGCTGCCCCGGGAAGGGATCCGGCCGCGGGGTGCTACTCGGATGCCTTGGTTCGCTTGTCGGGCAGATCGCTCCTGCGGATGACACCGACGAGCCGCGAGCGCCAATCCACGACCGGGAGCATGTCGGTGCCGTGCTCGCGCATCAGCCGCTCCGCCTCCTCCAGCGTTGCTCCCTCGCGCACGGCCATCACCGGCGGGCTCATGACCTCGCTCACGAGCCGTGGCTGGGATGGGGCAGCCGTCGCTTCCGCCGGACGCGCTGCCTCGACCTGCGCGGCTTCCATCGGGCGGTGCAGGAAGAGCGGGACATGCGACTCGCTCAGGACTCGCTGTGCCACCGAGCCGAAGACGACCCGCTGCAGCCCGCGGCGCGAGTGCGTCGCCATCGCGATCATGTCGGCTCCGATATCCCGCGCCGCGCGCTGAATCTCCTCCGCGATGCGCCCCGTCCGCACCTCTGCCACGGCGGTGATCCCGCGGCTGCTCAGACGCTCGGTGACGCCCGCCAGGTACTCGATCGCCCAATCGCGAGCCTCCGACATGTATTCCAGCGCCGTGAAGTCCGGGTGGAGGGCTGGTGGTTCGATCACGTGGAGGAGGTGCAGTTCGAGTCCCTCCGTCCCGAGCACCGCCAGCATCCGCTCAAGCGCCTGCTCGCAGAAGCTCGAGCCGTCCAGCGGGACAAGAATCCGCTGGAGCCGTGCGGTCTCCGCGCCGCTGACCTCGCTGCTGGCTGGTACGACGATCGTCGGCCACTCCGACTCATGGACCACCCGGTAGGCGACACTACCGAGTAGCGCCCGCTGCAGCCCCGTCCGAACGTGGCTGGTCATCACCACGACCGGATCGTCGATATCCCGCGCCAGATCCAGCAGCTCCGACGCCGGGTCGCCGACGCGCACCACGACCGTCGCGCGTCCCTCGGGGAACGTGCGGGCGATCTGCTCCAGGAACTCACGCCGCTCCTCGATCCAATCCTGCTGCACGGAGGACTCGAGGCCCAGTGCGCCCACCAACGCGGCGTACTCGCGCGGCACTTCGATAACCGACACCAGCGTCACCAGCGCGTCGGTCCGGGCCATGAGAGCGCGGGCGATGGGCAACGCCTGCTGCGACACCTTGTTGACGTCCAGATGCGGCGCAACTAGGGGGACGACGATCGTCTTGCTCATCTCTACCAGCCCTCCCGAGAACGCTCGGCCGCTCGTGCCACGCGACCAGCGGCATCGCCCCCAGGCTACCGCATGTCAGTGGCCATGTCGCTGCATTGACGCGCGGAATTGTCGCAGAAACGTGCCAGATCATAGCAGGGACAAAGGGCAAGCGGGCTGATGGAGCTGGACGAGTGGCGCACGGGTTCCAGGGTCGTGGTACGTGCCCGGGGGTGAACCCCCGGGCTCACAATGAAAGCCCGCTAAAGCGGACTGGGGTGGAGCAGGGCACACATCCCGGTGTGACGGTGTTCACGTTCCGGTGAGGTGCCCGGGAGTAAACTCCCGGGCTGACAACGAAAAGCCCACTAAAGGGGCTAGGGACGCTCGACCCAGCGGGATGCCGGATCAGCCCCGCTCCCGGTTGGGGAAAGGGAGCCCCTTCAGTGGGCTTTCCCCTAATCAGCCCGGGGGTTTACCCCCGGGCGCGTGGTACCGACGAAGGACACCATGTCAACTGGGTCTGACGGCAATGTCCCAGCCGGCTCTAGCCGGCTTCGCCTTGTCAGCCCGGCGGCTTCAGCCCCGGGCCCCGACCACGACCTCCCACCACTCCGCCGTCTCTCCCGGAATTGCCCGGCTCATACAACGACCCCGGGAGGATGCTCCCGGGGTCGTCGCCGGCGAGCGTGGGAAAAGGGGTCAGGCTCGACTGGTAATGGCGCGATAGACAAACAGGAGGATGATGGCCCCAATAACCGCCACGATCAGCGTGCCGATGTTGAAGCCGGCGGTGAAGTCCGCGCCGGTAACGAGGCCGTAGATAAGCCCGCCCACGAACGCGCCGATGACGCCGACGATGATGTTCGTCAGCCAGCCCATCTGGGCGTTCGTACCCACGATCATGCTGGCGATCCAGCCTGCCAGCGCCCCGATAACGATCCACGCGATGATACTCATGCGGGATGATCCTCTCTACTCCGCATGACGCCCAATCCAGGGCGTTCATGCTCCGCGACGGGGAAACGGCACGCGACAACCTCGACACCCCGGGAAAACCGGGCGCGGGTCTTGACGCACAGTTCCTACAGTTCAAAATGCAATGGGCGTGCCAGGACTGTGCCCACGTGCTAGAGTTCGTTCGGTCATCATGACCAGGGTGGGCGGACCAGCGTGCTGAGGAGGGGTGGACCTGCTCGTGACTGGAGCAGAGCAGGGGCAGAGCGACACAGCCGGTGAGCCGGTGGCAATGACGCGACCGGCGATCGCGCCGGAGCTGCGGCTGCGCCTCGCCAGTGGCCTGCGGATCGTTACCCTGATCGGGATGGTATTCCTGATCGTCGGCACCGTCGTCAGCCTGGTACAGGTTGGCGATCTGCCGCGCGCGACCGTGCCGCCGTCCGAACTGCCGGAGCGGCTCCTCGCGCTCGACGCGCCAGCCATCGTCAGCCTCGGGTTCCTCACGATCCTCCTCGCCCCCGTCTACGGCCTCATCTCCCTCGCTTACGGATGCCTGCGGCAGCGTGACCGGTTCTACGCCGCTGCCGCCGGGCTCGTGCTGACGATTCTGGTGCTCAGCGTGGTGATCGCGCTGGTGACACGGGGAGCGTAGGGGTGGACCTGCTGACCGAGTTGGGGATCCTGCTGACGGCGGCCGGAGCCGGCGTGCTCGGCTCGCTGGTCGGGCTGGGTGGCGGCGTCTTCGTGGTCCCGATCCTCTCGGTCTTCTTCGGCATCCCCCTTAAGACAGCGATTGCTGCGAGCGGGGTGAGCGTCGTTGTCAACTCCGCGGCCGGGGCGTCGGTCTACCTGCGCGACGGGATGCCGAACGTCCGGCTCGCGCTGTTGATGCTGGTGCCGACGACCGTCGGTTCGATCGTCGGCGGTCTGCTCGCGGTGCACAGCTCGCCGAATGCGCTGCGGATCGTCTATGCCGTCTCGCTGTTCGGCATGATCATCGTGATGGCCCGCCGGGGGGCGCGGCCATCACCGCCGCCGGCAGAGCACGACCCGCTGGGGCTGACCGCGAGCTACTACGATCGCGCCATCGACGGTGGCACTGAGGTCTGCTACACGCCCCGGCGGCTTGGGCCCGGGATGAGTATCAGCGCCGGCGCCGGGATGATCTCAGGGATGCTCGGCATCGGCGGCGGCGCTGTGCAGGTGCCGGCGATGAACGCCATCATGCAGGTCCCGGTGAAGGCCGCCACGGCGACGAGCACCTTCATGGTCGGGCCGACCGTCGTCGCGAGCGCGCTGATCTACTACCTGAACGACCTGATCGATCCGGCAGTGGCGATCCCGGCGGTGCTCGGGATGATGCTCGGTGCGCAGTCGGGCGCGCGTCTTGCCCGCCGCGCCCGTGGCGTGCTGCTGGTGCGCATCCTGATGGTTATCCTCTTCTATCTCGCCACCACCGTTTTCCTGCAAGCCCTCGGCATCAACGTTCCCGGGGCGAGGTGAGGTGCGTCATGCGTGATGCGTCATGCGTCACCCTCACCCCCAGCCCCTCTCGGACGGAGCCCACCGGGGGAGAGGGGAGCACCACGGGTGCGTATGACGCATGACGCATCACGTTCCTCACCACCGCTCCCAGTGGACCACGTCTTCGAGCGGCTTGCGGCCGCGCTTGAGTGAGGGCGAGGGGATGTCCGGCGCCGGGTAGCCGATCGGGATGACCCCAACCGGGGTCACCTCCGGTGGGATGCCGAGCAGGTCCCGAAGCGCCGCCGTCTCGGGGATACCGGCGTAGCCCGCCGCCAGCCCCTCGTCGACCACCGCCAGGAGCAGCGTCATCACCGACATGCCGATATCCATGAACCAGAAGGGCACCGGCCACTCGATCTCGGTGCCGTCGGGGCGCAGCTTGTCCGGCTCCTGGTAGCGCGCGTGGTAGGCGGCCTCGCTAACGCAGGGGATGACCTGGACCGGTGCCTCGGAGATCCAGCGGTGGCCGAAGTGTGCGACGTACCCATCCTCCCCGCAGAGCTTGCCGATCTCCCGCCGCGTCTCCGGGTCGGTCACGACCACGAACGATTGCCCCTGAGTGTAGCCCGCGCTCGGCACCCGCCGGGCGAGGTCCAGCATCCGGTTCACCACGGCCGGGTCGATCGGGTCCGGCTTGAAGTGCCGCACCATCCGCCGTTTGCGCACGACCTCCGCGAACTCCATCCGCCATCCCTTCCCTGTGCGTGCGTTATGGGTGATGCGTCATGCGTCATACGTCATGCGTCAGCCCTATTGCGTAGTGCGTGTTCCGTGTTTCGTGTTCCGTCCTACTCCCCTCCCCCCTGGTGGGCTCCGTCCGAGAGGGGTCGGGGGTGAGGGGGACGCATCACGCATGACGTATGACGCATCACGGAACACGGAACACGCAGTACGCAACACGCAATACGGTTAGATCTCCACCTCCCGGTGGCGCGCGGCTGGGCCGCATTGGAGGTTGACCGCGACCGGCAGGCTGGCGATGTGGCAAGGAGCAGACACGACGTGCACGGCCAGCGCGGTGATGCGGCCACCGAAGCCGTGCGGGCCGATGCCCAGCCGGTTGATCGCTGCCAGCAGCTCCGCCTCCAGCTCCGCTTCCTCCGGGTCTGGATTCTCGCTGCCGATCTCGCGCAGGAGCGCCTGTTTGGCCAGTGTTGCCACCCGGTCGAACGTCGCGCCGATTCCGACGCCGACGACCACCGGTGGGCAGGCGTTCGGCCCGGCGAGCTGCACCGTCTCCAGCACGAAGCGCACGATCCCCTCGCGCCCGTGGGCCGGGGTGAGCATCGCCAGCCGGCTCATGTTCTCCGCGCCGCCCCCCTTCGCCAGGATCGCCAGCCGCACCCGATCGCCCGGCACCAGGCGGGTGTGGATGATGGCCGGCGTGTTGTCCCGCGTGTTGCGCCGCGCGGTGAAGGGGCGCTCGACCATCGACTTGCGCAGGTAGCCGACATGGTATGCCTCGTGGACGCCCCGGTTGATCGCCTCCTCGAATCCGCCGCCGACGAGGTGCACGTCCTGGCCGACCTCGGCGAAGACGACCACCGTGCCGGTGTCCTGGCACATCGGCACCCGGTCCGCCTCGGCGATGGCCATGTTCTCCAGGATCTGCTCCAGCACCTGCTGGCCCAGGGGCGAGACCTCCCGCTTCCGTGCCACCGTGAAGGCCCGGCGCACATCCTCCCCGGCGACGTAGTTCGCCTCCAGGCAGGCTTCGCGCACCGCCTCCGCGATCCGGTCGACGTGGATCTCGCGCATCTCACCGGCCTCCGTCCGCCTCCGGTCGGTCAGGGCATGGCCGGATTGTACTCCAGCGCCGACGGTTCGGGTTCGTGACCCGATACCGCGCCGATCTCCGGTTTGTCCGGGTTGTTTGTCCGGGTTTGTCTGTGGACATCGTGTCCGCGCCCGACCAGATTACGTGTAGTGACTCTCGTCATCATGGCGATAGAGGAGCATGCCCATGAAAGGCGTCATTGCCATCGCTCGTGCGGTGATCGCGGCGCTGTTCCACGGCGGGGTGCGTCCTGGCTCCCCTGCCGGCCGCACGACGGTGCGCGGCGCGGGACTGCATGAACCGGGCCCGCGGCGCCGCAAGCGGTTCGCCTCGAGGGGGCTGATCCTGTTCCTGGTCGCCGTGATGGCGCTGGGGCCGAACCTTCAAGTGGCCTCGGTGCGTGCTGCCGATCCATCTCCGCCGCTTATCAGAAGCGGGCCATGGGCGTCGATGCAGGAGAAGGCCATTCAGAACGTCCTGACGAGCCACGGTCTGCCCGCATCCGACGCCTGGGCCGTCAAGTCCTGGGCGCGGAACGATGCGCTCGCCGAGCTGTGGGCCCTGGTGGTCGAGGCGATCAAGACCGAGGCCAACGAGCGTACCCCAGAACAACAAGCAGCCGTCGACTGGCTCACCGGCCTCGTCCGTCAAAAGCGCATGCAGCAGGCCCGGTACGCGGGTCAGGAGTACGTGAAGTGGGCCGGATACGACCCGGCATACCTGGACTATCTCGTGACTCAGTACTATGACGCGGTCGCGGCGGGCCAGGATGCGACGAATGAAAAGCAGGATCTGAAGAACTACCTGGAACTTCCTCCGCTGAACTACGGCATGTGCAATGGCGGGTCGTGTGTCGGCTTGACCCTGCGGCAAGCGCAGGCCCAGGCCCAGGCCGGCTACTGCGTCTACCGGTCGCCGGCTCCCTACCAGACGGAGTATCAGGGGAACATCTTCCGGGGGACGAACAGCGTCATGCCGGCCGACTGCGTTCAGCCGGGAGGCGGCATCGGCGGCATCATCGGCACCCCGCCCCCCGTGCCGGAATACGACCAGTTCGTGAAATGGGGGGAGGCCCGCGCCAACTACGAGGCCATCAATAACCCCGAGTTCGCCATGACCTTCCGCGACATCGCCCTCGTGGTCGGACTCGGTACCGTGACCGTGGGGATGGTGGCCGCTGGGACGCTCGGCGTCACGCTGGCGCCGGTCCTGGCCGGGACGGCATTCCAGCTCGCGGTTTTTCCCCATGCCGGGTGGGTCAGCGGTTTGTCGTCAGCCACGCTGGCCGCTATCGGGTCGCCCGCGACGAACTCCGCTGCCGTCGCCGCGGCCAACGCCGGGGCGGTGAGCGCCGCGGGCGTGGGTGCCATCGTGGCCGCGGTGATCCTCTTCGTCGTCGTCACGACCATCCACCTGATTGACCTCGTCACCATTGAGCAGTTACCCGGCAAGATCCACACGTTGATTGTCGAGGCGCCGACCAAGTCGTACGACATCCGATCGATGCTGGATGATAAGGATGAAGTCGGCGAACTCTACAGCCTCTTCGTGCAGGCCACCTTGCCCTTACCGATGATCACCGGGGCCTGCGACAACAGGTTTCTGTTGCCTAACAAACCGACCTGCCTCAACCCTCCACCCCCGCCGCCGGCCAACGCCCAAACCGATCCGTTGTTCATGGTGAGCGTGAACGGCGGGCAAGAGACTCTCCAGAACACGATCACCTGGTACAACAAGACCACCGAGTGGACGACGACGGCACGCCTCAAAGGGGTCTGGTTCATCCAGACGGTGACCGATTCCGAAGGCAACACGCTGTCGGTGGTGACCAACGACGAGGAGGCGAGCCAGGAGATCCAATCGCTCCGCATCATGTACACCGACTGGGATGATAAGGCGCAGTACGCCTGGCTGGTCCGGGACGCGCAGGGCGCGTACAAGTTCGTGTCGCTGGCCGGGGACAGCGGCGCGTCGCTCAACGCGGAGACGTGCGACCAGGACGGGACCTGCGCGGTCTCCGACAGCATCCGCTATATCGACCGCGACGGGAACGAGTACGAGGCCAGAGTCGTGCCTCCGCCGGTCCCGGTCATCGACCCCGCCTCGATCAGCCTCTCCCCGGCGAACCCCGTCCAGGGACAGGAGGTCGAGCTCCGCGCGCAGGCGACATCGCCCATCGGTGCCGCGCTCACGTACCGGTGGGTGATCAAGGACAAGCCGCTGGACGATGTGTTGCACTGCACCATCGTGGACGGCTCGTTGGTGTGTGGTGGACACACGGTCACTGTCACGGGGAATCCTGCGAAGTACGTGTTCCCCACTAGTGGTGAGTTTGAGATCCGACTGGAGGTGACCGACTCAGAGGGCCGACGGGCAACAACGGATTTCAAGGTCAACGTGACGGCGGTACCGGCCGAAGTGCACCTCCTCACCCCGTGCTCCGACTTCCTGCCATGTGCCCCCGGATTCTTCAACAACGTGAAGGTGCCGCTGGGGACGGCGACCGTCGTGAAGGGTTGGATCCAGCACGCCGGCCCGCACGACGTGCTGGCGCTGACGGTCGACTGGGGCGACGGAGTGTCGAACGTGGCCACCAATATGGCTCCTCCGTGCCCCCAATGTATCCTCTCGCCCACGAAGATGGAGGACGGCTACCATACGGCGTTCGAACTGTCCCACACATACGGCCGGCCGGGCCATTACACCGTGACGGTCACGGTCGAGTACCCGTCCGGCACGACGGATACGGCGACGATCACCGAGACAGTGCTGCAGCCAACGACGACGTCGGTCACTGCCGACCCCAACCCCTCGGTGGCGGGCCAGCCGGTCACCTACACCGCCACGGTGTCGCCGGTGCCGACCGGTGGGACGGTCACCTTCCGGGACGGCAGTGCGTTCATCTCCGGCTGCATGGACGTGCCGCTGGCGGGCGACGGGACCGCGACCTGTACGGTGACTCCGACCACCGTAGCGCCCCATACCATCAGCGCCTGGTACAGCGGGCACGATGTTTATGAGGCCAGCTCGGGCACGCTGATCCACACGGTGAACTCGGTCCAGACCAGCCTCACGCTGACGGCCGACCCCAACCCCTCGATGGTGGAGCAGGAGGTCACGTTCACCGCGGCGGTGTCACCGGTGCCCACCGGCGGGACGGTCACCTTTACGGACGGGAATACGATCATCCCCGGCTGCGATGCCCTGGCGCTAGCGACGGACGGGACGGCAACGTGCACGACGGCGGGGCTGGGCCTCGGCGAGCACAGCATCACGGCGTCGTATAGCGGGCACGACTTCTACGACGGAAGCTCCGGCACGGTCACGCAGACGGTGAACAAGATCGCCACCAGTCTCGGGCTGGCGGCGCAGCCAAGCCCCTCGGTCTGGGGGCAGGAGGTCACCGTCACCGCCACCCTGTCGGCCAGCATGACGGGGACCACCGCGCCGAGCGGGACGGTGGGCTTTTCCGCCGATGGGACGGCCATCCCCGGTTGCGAGAGCCGCCCGCTGGATCCGACCGCGCTGACGGCTACCTGCACGATCGCGGGGTTGGGCGCTGGGGAACATTCTATCGGCGCCGCCTACAGCGGCGACGACGTCTACGCGCCGAGTGACGCGCCGGCGTTGACCCAGACGGTCCAGCAGGCGGCATCGAGCACCAGCCTCACCACCGCTCGCCCCGTGGTCACCGCAGGTGAGAGCGTGACGCTGACCGCCACGGTCACGGTGCTGCCGCCCGGGGCGGGGGTGCCGACCGGCACGGTGACCTTCTTCGCCGGTGGGACGCCGCTGGGCACGGTGCCGTTGCACGCGAACGCCGGCGTGACCACTGCCACCCTGACCACCGCCAGCCTCCCAGCGGGGACGTACGCCATCACCGCCGCCTACGCGGGCGATGCCAACGTCGCCGCCAGCACGTCGGCCGTGCTGACCCAGTACGTCAACACCGACCTTCGGGGCTATCCCACGTTCCAGGGCGGGCTGGATCTGCGGGGGGCGCAGTTGCCGGGGGCCACGCTGGTGGGG
>Ga0207873_1002235_pt1 | contig 16482 bp, 14 predicted proteins | sample BGWIniCompost_FD_187373 | JGI IMG/M metagenome (GOLD analysis project Ga0207873, IMG submission 187373) | Cellulose adapted compost microbial communities from Newby Island Compost Facility, Milpitas, CA, USA - BGW Initial Compost (SPAdes)... ...
CGACATGGCGGACCGCTGGCTCGTCGTCGGCCTGGGCAACCCCGAGGCCGAGTACGGCGGCACCCGCCACAACCTCGGCCACGACACCGTCCGGCGCCTGGCCGAGCGCCTCGGCGCGACCTTCAAGCCGCACAAGGCCCAGGCGCAGATCGCCGACTGCTGGGACCGCCCCGGCGGCACCCCGCTGTCGCTGGTGCTGCCCTTCGGCTACTACAACACCTCGGGCGGGCCGGTGCAGTCGGTGATGGCCTTCTACAAGGTCCCGCACGAGCGGCTCATCGTCGTCCACGACGACATCGACGTGGCGTTCGGGACGCTGCGGCTCAAGCGGGGCGGCGGCAGCGCCGGCAACAACGGCATCCGCGACATCGAGCGCCGCACCGGCAGCCCCGACTTCTACCGGGTCCGCATCGGCGTGGGCCGCCCGGGCGGCGTCCCCTTGCCCGTGCGCCGCTCCCGCCCGTCCGGGCGCCCCGCGGACGCCGCCGGCTCACCGCCGGCCGGCTGCACCGGGATGCCCTCGGGCACGGGCCGCGGCCGGTGCGGGTCCGGCGCCGCGCTCTGCTCGGCTCCCGGCTGGGAGTGCTCGGTGCGGGGCGCCGAAGGCGGGGAGCCCGAGGAGCGCGAGGCGCTCGGGGTACTCGCCGTGTCCGGGGTCCGCCCGCCGGCGGGTGCGCCGGTGGCCGCCGCGGAGGCACCCGGGGATTCCGGACCGCCGCCGGCCGCCGTCCTCCCGGACGCACCCGCCGCCTCGGACGACCCGGACGAGCCCGACGAGCGGCCCGGACCGGACGAGCCCGAGGGCTTGCCGGAGGATGCGCCGGCCGGCCTGCCGGAGGATCCGGACGGCGCACCGGGTTTCGTACCGGACGCCCCGGAGGACTTCCCGGACGTACTCCCCGCCGCCGGAGGCTCGGCGCCGGAGCGGCTCTGTGCCGGTAAGGCCGGGGCGGCGCCGGGCACGCGGGCCGGTGTCTGGGTGTGCACCGGCGCCCCGCCGGGACCGGCGGGGGTGCCGCCCGGCTGGGGGCGTTCGAAGGAGGTCGGCTGCTCCGTCACGCGTGTCGAGTCCGTCCGTCCGGCGCTGTGCGCCCTGCGTGCACTTCGTCCCGCCGAGATTCCGATACCCGGAAAACAACTGCCGGGAACGGGATCCGCGTGTGGTCAGAGGATGTTTCTGTGCCGTAGGCCGACCGTGCCCGGCCCGTACCGGTGTTGCTGCCGTACCCCTCGATCACGTCCTGCCGCCCCTCGGTGACGTCCGGTCAAGCCCAGCGCGTGCTCCGGTAGTTGCCGCCCGGTCGATATCTGCTCCCTGTCTTGCGGAGGACGATCCTACGTTTCGTGCCCGGGGGCGCATCAAGGGTCTCATGAGGACACATGCGCGGGCGTGCGGTCCCAGTCCTGCGGCAACGACGGTACCGGCCAGGCCGGATCCGGGCGCCAGTTCGGCCAGTCCTCCGAGAAGGGAGGTCCCCAGGCGGTGATCACCTCCACCGCGGCCCGGCCGGCCTCGCGCACCCGTCCGGCCAGCGCGGAGTCCACCAGACCGTCCCGCTGCGCCTGCGCGAACTCGTCCTCGTCACGCCAGTGCCAGGTGCCGTCCGGCCGCACCGAGATGTCCAGGAAGTGATCCTCGGAGTCCACGCCGCCCGCCCAGCGGGTGAGCGGCTCCTCGAGATTCACGTACCAGTTCTTGAACCGCCAGCCCGGCTCCCAGAACAGCCACACCGACCAGGGGTCGCCGGGCCGGGCCAGCTTCAGCACGCCGGTGCCGGACCAGCGGTCCCGCCGCACCGTGCGCGGCTTGGTGTAACGGGTGGTCAGGGGCTCGCGGTGCACCGGTGTGCCGTCCGCGAGGACCGGTTTCACGCACTCGGTGCCCGGCGCCATCCACACCGCGAGCAGCTCCGCGTCGTCGCGTACGACCGTGACGGGGCGCGCGATGTGGAAGCGCGCGCCGCCGTTCTCCCGGTACCGCCACAGGATCTGTGTCCCGGGCGCCCAGAAGTCCGCCGTACCGCCCGCCTGCCCGCGCCTCACCGCTCCGCCCTCTGTCATGCGCAGATACTAGGTGCCACAGGCATACGACGCTGCGGCACCCGCCACGGTTCACCCGTGCCGGAGACGGCCGGACCGCGTCGTCACGGCCGTGTCATCCGCAGGACGTCCAGCGCCTCGTCGAGCTGCTCCACGGTGAGGTCGCCGCGCTCGACATATCCGCCCTCCAGCACCACCTGCCGGATGGTCTTCCGCTCTGCCAGCGACTTCTTGGCCACCTTCGCGGCCTCCTCGTAGCCGATGTACTTGTTGAGCGGGGTGACCACGGACGGCGAGGACTCGGCGTACTCGCGGGCCCGCTCGCGGTCGGCCTCGATCCCGTCCACGGTGCGGTCCGCCAGCAGCCGGGAGGCGCTGGAGAGCAGCCGGATCGACTCCAGCACGTTCTTGGCGATGACCGGCAGCATCACATTGAGCTCGAAGTTGCCGGAGGCGCCGGCGTGGGTCACGGTCGCGTCGTTGCCGATCACCTGGGCGCACACCATCAGCACCGCCTCCGGGATCACCGGGTTGACCTTGCCCGGCATGATCGACGAGCCGGGCTGCAGGTCGGGCAGGCGGATCTCGGCCAGCCCGGTGCGCGGGCCGGAGGACATCCACCGCAGATCGTTGGCGATCTTCGTCAGGCTCACGGCGATGGTGCGCAACTGGCCGCTGGTCTCCACGATCCCGTCGCGGGCGCCCTGCGCCTCGAAGTGGTCGCGCGCCTCGGTCAGCGGCAGGCCGGTGACCCGGGCGACCTCCTCGATCACGGCGGCGGAGAAGCCGGGCGGGGTGTTGATTCCGGTGCCCACGGCGGTGCCGCCGAGGGGAAGTTCGGCCAGGCGCGGCAGGGAGGCCCGGAGCCGTTCGACGCCGTACCGCACCTGCGCGGCGTAGCCGCCGAACTCCTGGCCGAGCGTCACCGGGGTCGCGTCCATCAGGTGCGTGCGCCCCGACTTCACCACATCGGCGAACTCCTCGGCCTTGCGCTCCAGCGACGCGGCCAGATGCTCCAGCGCCGGGATCAGGTCCCGGGTGACGGCGGCGGTGGCCGCGATGTGGATGGAGGAGGGGAAGACGTCGTTGGACGACTGGGAGGCGTTGACGTGGTCGTTGGGGTGCACGTCCCGGCCGAGCCGCTCGCTCGCCAGCGTCGCGATGACCTCATTGGTGTTCATGTTCGACGAGGTGCCCGACCCGGTCTGGAACACGTCCACGGGGAAGTGCGCGTCCCACCGCCCCTCGGCGACCTCGCCGGCCGCCTCCTGGATCGCCTCGGCGATGTCCTTGTCCAGCACCCCGAGCCGGGCGTTCACCTTCGCCGCGGCGCCCTTGATCCGGGCCAGCGCCTCGATGTGCGCCCGCTCGATCCGCTGCCCCGAGACCGGGAAGTTCTCGACCGCCCGCTGCGTCTGCGCCCGCCACTTCGCATCCACGGGCACCCGCACCTCGCCCATGGAGTCGTGCTCGATCCGGTATTCGCTCATAACGGGTACAGCGCCCGAGCGCCCGGGGATGTTCCGCCCATTGACCCACCCGGGGGTCACCGAGCACCCCCGGCCCCGCGCCACCCCCGCGCCTTCCCCTTCCAGGGGGGCCGCTCCCCAGCCCCCGGCGGCAGGGCGGGCTGAGGGCTGGGAGCGGGGGGCGTGCTTGTGCTGTGAGGGGGCTTTGCCCCCAGCACCCCCGGTCGGGCCGGCCGACGCGGGGATGCGTTCTGGCGCGCTCGTGCCCCGGTCCTCGTCCCCGGGCCTCCGGTCGGGTCGGGGCCGGGCGGGGGTGCTCTTGCGCGTTGGCGCTTACGTGGGCTCCGCCCCCAGCCCTCCGGCGGCAGGCCGGGCCGGCCCGGAATCCGGGGGTGCTTGCGCGCTCGCGCCCGGGGGCTTTGCCCCCTGACACCCGGTCGGGCCGGCGGGCCCCGGCGCCGAGGTGGCCCATGTGCGCTCGCACGCCCGGGGGCTTCACCCCATGGCTCCGAGGCGATCCGAGGCTGGAGGGGCAGGACGCCGGTGCGTGCTCGTCTTCCGGGAAACCGGCTCGCCCTGTGTTACGTCCGGGAGAAGTGCGTCGGCGTCGGTGTCCGGGCCGGTCCGGGGGAGGGAGGAGGGCTGGGGGCTCTGCGTGCCGAGGTCGCGCGTGACCGACCGACGGGCGCCCCTCCGGCCGGGCGGCGCGCAACGGCCGGCGCGCGTCTGGCCGACGTATCACACGCTGCCCTGAAGCACACCGAGTGCAGCGAGTTGCCTGTTCGGTGCGCGTTCGAGGTGCCGAGGCGGGTGGTGGGGCAGGCCAGGGGGCGGGGGCGGAGCCCCCGGGGCGTCACCGCGGGCGGGCGTTGCGCCACACACCGTCAGACACGCGCCGTACGAGGCGACTTGCCGGTCCGGCGCGTGTCCGAGAAGCCGGGGGCCCGGAGGGCCGAGCCCCCGGACCTGTCGGACTCGCGGGTGGTCAGGAGAGGCCGGGGCCGCGGACCGGGATGGAGGTGAAGGTGGGAGCGGGGGACGGGTCCTGGAAGAAGTCGTTGCCCTTGTCGTCGACGACGATGAACGCGGGGAAGTCCTCGACCTCGATCTTCCAGACCGCCTCCATGCCGAGCTCCTCGTACTCGAGCACCTCGACCTTCTTGATGCAGTCCTGCGCCAGCCGGGCGGCCGGGCCGCCGATGGAGCCCAGGTAGAAGCCGCCGTGCGCGGCACACGCATCGGTGACCTGCTTGCTGCGGTTCCCCTTCGCCAGCATCACCTTGGAGCCGCCCGCGGCCTGGAACTGCTCCACGTAGGAGTCCATCCGGCCGGCGGTGGTCGGGCCGAAGGAGCCGGAGGCGTAGCCCTCCGGGGTCTTCGCCGGGCCGGCGTAGTAGACCGGGTGGTCCTTCAGGTACTGCGGCATCTCCTCGCCCGCGTCCAGCCGCTCCTTGATCTTGGCGTGCGCGATGTCCCGCGCCACGACCAGCGGACCGCTCAGCGACAGCCGGGTCTTCACCGGGTGCTTGGTCAGCTCCGCGAGGATCGCGTCCATCGGCTGGTTGAGGTCGATCTTGACGACCTCCCCCTCGTCCGCCAGCTGCTCGGGCGTGGTGTCCGGCAGGAACCGCGCCGGGTCCGTCTCCAGCTGTTCCAGGAAGACGCCCTCGGCGGTGATCTTCGCGACGGCCTGGCGGTCCGCCGAGCAGGAGACCGCGAGCGCGACCGGGCAGGAGGCGCCGTGGCGGGGCAGGCGGATCACGCGCACGTCGTGGCAGAAGTACTTGCCGCCGAACTGCGCCCCGATGCCGATCTTCTGCGTCAGCTCGAAGACCTTCTCCTCCAGCTCCTTGTCCCGGAAGCCGTGCCCCAGCTCGGAGCCCTCGGTCGGCATGTTGTCCAGGTAGTGCGCGGAGGCGTACTTGGCGGTCTTCAGCGCGTACTCGGCACTGGTGCCGCCGACCACGATCGCCAGGTGGTACGGCGGGCAGGCGGCCGTGCCGAGCGAACGGATCTTCTCCTCCAGGAACGTCATCATGGAGGCCTCGTTCAGGACCGCCTTGGTCTCCTGGTAGAGGAAGGACTTGTTGGCGGAGCCCCCGCCCTTGGCCATGAAGAGGAACTTGTACGCGTCGCCGTCGGTCGCGTACAGCTCGATCTGCGCGGGGAGGTTGGTGCCGGTGTTCTTCTCCTCCCACATGGTGAGCGGAGCCATCTGCGAGTAGCGCAGGTTGAGCTTCCGGTACGCGTCGTAGATGCCGCGGCTCAGCGCCTCCTCGTCCCGCCCCTGGGTCAGCACGTTCTGCCCGCGCTTGCCCATCACGATGGCCGTGCCGGTGTCCTGGCACATCGGCAGCACGCCCGCCGCCGCGATGTTGGCGTTCTTGAGCAGGTCCAGCGCCACGAACTTGTCGTTGCTGGACGCCTCCGGGTCGTCGATGATGCGGCGCAGCTGGGCCAGGTGGGCCGGGCGCAGATAGTGCTGGATGTCGCGGATGGCCTCCTCGGCGAGCTTGCGCAGCGCCTCCGGCTCCACCTTGAGGAAGGTCCGCCCGTCGGCCTCGAAGGTGGAGACACCTTCGGAGGTCACCAGCCGGTACGGGGTGGTGTCCTCTCCCGTGGGGAGCAGATCGGCGTACTCGAACTCAGGCATCGCGCCCATTCCTCACTCGACAGACGGCTGCCCGCCTCCGTCGGCGGGCGCCCACCAGCGTAAAACCTGCGGACCGCGGCTGAGCCTGTGAGGTAAGGCTCAGTTGCCGGACCACAGGGGGTGTCGCGATCTATCGTGTTTGGGTACGCTGCTGCCGTGGACCTTCAGAAGCACGCACCGCAGCAGGACAACGCACCGAGGCCCGCCGAGCTGCGGGCCTCGGACGCCGACCGTGACCGCATAGCCGAGCTTCTGCGCGAGGCCCTGGCCGAGGGCAGGCTGACCGCCGAGGAGCACGCCGAGCGGGTCGAGGGCGTGCTGGCCGCCAAGACGGTGGGGGAGCTCGAGACGTTCGTCCGCGACCTCCCGGCCGGCCACCAGCGCCGCCCTGCCCCCGCCCCGAGCCGTCCCGCGGCCGACGCCATCCCGGTCGACGCGGACGACAACGTCGTCGCGGTGTTCAGTGCCGCCGTCCGCAAGGGCCGCTGGCGCGCGGGCCGCCGCATCCACGCGTACGCGATCTTCGGCAGCGTGGAGATCGACCTGAGCGAGGCGCTCTTCGATCACCAGCAGGTCGTGATCAAGGCGTTCTCCGTCTTCGGCAACGTCGAGGTCCGCGTCCCGGAGAACGTCTCGCTGCGCGGCCTGGGTGGCGGCGTGCTCGGCAACTTCGAGGTGGCCTCGCTCGACGCGGAGGACCCCGAGGCGCCGGTGGTCTACGTCGACGGCTGGGCGGTCCTGGGCAATGTGGAGGCGCGCCCGAAGCGGGGCAAGCTGGTCGCCGACATCATGGACAAGGTGCAGCGCTCGCTGGACCGCGCACACCATCGCGGCATGCGCAAGCATCTCGGGCACTGACGGCAGGCGCGAACAACCCGTCCACTACTGATGATTTCGGGCGTATCGGTTATTTGTGGCGCATGTGGGCGTAGGTCGCCGGGGTGAAGGCAAGCATTCAGCCGCCGGTCGCCGGTCGCCGTTCGCCGGCCGCCCGAGGGCAACGGCCGTCCCCGCGGCCTCCCGTGCCACTGAACGCGGTTCCCGTACCGGGCGGTTGGGGACTCAGTGCATAGGCACGCGCACAACGGGTAAGCCTTGCTGCATCGTCTCCAGGAGGGCGCCGCGGGACTCACGCGGAGCCCGGCACACCCGGCACGCCCGCTCGCGGCGTTGCCGAACCGCCCTCGCGGGCCGGCCGCGGGGGACGGCTCGGCGCCGCGGTGTCGGACGCACCGGTCACTCCGGGCTCACCACGTGGATCTCGCAGCCCCCTCCAGCCGCGAAGCCGTCGTCAGGAGTTGACCGTGCTGCAACCGCCGCATTCGTCCCTGCAGGTAGCTGCCGTTCCGGCCCAGCGGGTGCCAGCGCGCGACAGGGACCAAGACACCCCCTGGCACACCGAGGCGGTGTGCCGCCGCGACGAGGCCGGTCTGTTCTTCGCCCCGTCGAAGGAGCCCACCGCGGCCCGCCTCTCCCGCGAGGAGGCGGCCAAGCGGGTCTGCGCCCGCTGTCCGGTCATGGTGGAGTGCCGCGAGCACGCCCTTCTCCAGCCCGAGCCCTACGGCGTCTGGGGCGGCCTGACCGCGGCCGAGCGCCGCGTGGTCCTGGCCCGCCGCCGGCGGCGTGAGATGGAGCTGAAGAAGGCCGCCCGCACGACGAACCGCATAGCCGCGGCCGGCTGATCCCGCACCGGAGCAGCGGGCGCACGCGACCGGACACGGGAACGACAACCCGGGAACGACCGCCCGGGAAGCGACCGCACGAGACAACTGCACGAGACAACTGCACGGGAAGCGACCGCACGAGACACGAGACAACTGCACGAGGCGCCGAGGAGGCAGCCGCACCAGAACGGCCGTACGGCCCCGGCCGTACGAAGAGGGCACCCCCTCCGCACAGGGGGTGCCCTCTCATGTCACCGGGCCGAAGCCCTGCCTCACTTGGCCCGGTCGAAGTCGATCGCGCTGTAGGCCCGCAGCTTGCTCAGCCGGTGCTCGGAGTCGATCCGCCGCACCGTTCCCGACTTGGAGCGCATCACGATGGAGTCGGTGGTGGCCGTCTCCGACCGGTACCGCACGCCCCGCAGCAGCTCGCCGTCGGTGATGCCGGTGGCCACGAAGAACACGTTGTCCCCGGTGACCAGATCCTCCGTCGTCAGCACCTTGTCCAGGTCGTGCCCCGCGTCGACGGCCCGCTGCCGCTCCTCCTCGTCCTTGGGCCAGAGCTTGCCCTGGATCGTCCCGCCCAGGCACTTCACGGCACAGGCCGAGATGATGCCCTCGGGGGTGCCGCCGATGCCGAGCAGCAGATCGATGCCGGTGCCCTCGCGCAGCGCCAGGATCGAGCCCGCCACGTCACCGTCCGAGATCAGCTTGATCCGCGCCCCGGTCTCCCGGATCTCCTTGATGATGCCCTCGTGCCGCGGCCGGTCCAGGATCACCACGGTGACGTCCTCGGGCGTGCCCCGCTTCGCCTTGGCGACCCGGCGGATGTTCACGCTCACCGGCGCGTTGATGTCGACGAAGTCCGCCGCCTCGGGCCCGGTGACCAGCTTGTCCATGTAGAAGACCGCCGACGGGTCGAACATCGAGCCGCGCTCGGCCGCCGCGAGGACCGAGATGGCGTTGGTCATGCCCTTGGCGGTCAGTGTCGTGCCGTCGATCGGGTCGACGGCGATGTCGCACTCCGGTCCGGTCCCGTCACCCACGCGCTCGCCGTTGTAGAGCATCGGGGCCTCGTCCTTCTCGCCCTCGCCGATGACGACCACGCCGTTCATCGAGACGGTGGAGACGAGCGTGCGCATGGCGCGCACCGCGGCCCCGTCGGCGCCGTTCTTGTCCCCTCGGCCGACCCAGCGGCCGGCGGCCATCGCCGCGGCCTCCGTCACCCGCACCAGTTCCAGGGCGAGGTTGCGGTCGGGGGCCTCGGAGGGCACATCGAGCTCGGACGGCAAGTGGTGATGATCGGTCATCGGAGCGCACCTTTCTGTACGACGACGGCCGGATGAGGGTGTGGGCCCGACTCTATCGTTAGGCAGACAAAATGAGCAGGGGACCCCACGGATGAGCGCTCCGGACACCTGCGACGATAGGGGCGTGGCAGGAAAGAGCAGCGTGCAGAAGTCGGCCCGGGACATGATCCTCTCCCTGGGCCTCATCGGTCTGGTGGCGGGAGTGGTCTGGCTGTTCCTCCCGCACGACGACAGCGACCCGGAGCTGAAGCGGGTGGACTACCGGGTCGAGCTGCTCACCGCCCGCCGCGCCGCCTCCTACCCGGTGGCCGCCCCCGAGGGCCTGCCGAAGACCTGGAAGGCGACCTCCGTGCGCTACCGCGGCGAGGAGGGCGAGGCCTGGCACCTCGGCTTCCACACCCCGGAGGGCGAGTACATCGGGGTGGAGCAGTCCACGCGCAAGCCGGTGCTGTTCATCGAGGAGGCGACCCAGGGCGCCGAGAAGACGGACGTCACCCAGGAGATCAACGGCGAGACCTGGACGCGCTACGACGGGGACCACTACGACGCGCTGGTCCTCGAGGGCAAGGACGGCGCGACCACGGTGGTGACCGGCACGGCGCCCTTCGGGCAGCTGGCGAAGATGGCACAGGCGCTGCGCACCGAGTGAGCCGCCGGCAGGCAGACGCGACAGGGCCCTCGCGGATCGCTCCGCGAGGGCCCTGTTCCGTGACCGGGTGAGTGTGCGGCCGGCGGCCGGTCTTCCGCCTGGGGTGCTTCCGCGTGGGGCGGTACGCCCGGCGGAGTCGGACGCGGCGGTGCGTCCTGCGGTCCTGCGCGGTCAGACCTCGCTGACGACCTGCTCGTACTCCAGCCGCGGGCTGCGCGGGAACCAGGCGTCCGGGCCGGGACGGCCGATGTTGACGATCATCAGCGGGGTGTGGTCGTCGTCCAGGAACTCCTTGCGGACGCCCTCGTGGTCGAACCCGGTCATCGGCCCGGCGGCCAGCCCCGCGGCCCGCACGCCGATGATGAAGTAAGCGGCCTGCAGGGCGGCGTTCAGCGCGGCGGACTTCTCCCGGACCGGGCGCTCGGCGAAGAAGAGGTCCTTGGCCTGCGGGAAGTGCGGCAGCAGGGCGGGCAGTTCCTCGTGGAACTCGTTGTCCGCGGAGAGGATCGCGACCAGGGGCGCGGACGCGGTCTTGGCCCGGTTGCCCTCGGCCAGGTGCGGCAGCAGCCGCTCGCGGGCCTCGGTGGAGCGGACCAGGGTGATCCGCAGCGGGCACTGGTTGAAGGCGGTGGGGCCGTACTTGACCAGGTCGTGGATCGCCCGCACCTGCTCCTCGGTCACCGGTTCGTCGGTGAACGTATTGGCGGTGCGCGCCTCGCGGAACAGCAGGTCCTGGGCGGCCGGGTCAAGAGCAAGTGACATTGCGTGAACCTTCTCGGTGGTGCGGTTGACGCATCCGACCGTACGCCCAAAGAAGTTCAACGCTCAACAAAATCTGGGCTGTGGTGATCCACTTCACAGGTCCCGTCCCCGGCACCGCGCCGCCGGCGGGCTACGCGTCCTCGCCCGCGTCCTCGGCCTCCGCCTCCTCCGCCAGCGCCGCGTCCAGCCGGGCCCGCGCACCCTCCAGCCAGCGCCGGCACACCTTGGCCAGCTCCTCGCCGCGCTCCCACAGCGCCAGTGACTCCTCCAGCGTCGTGCCGCCCGCCTCCAGGCGCCGCACGACCTCGATCAGCTCGTCCCTGGCCTGCTCGTACCCCAGTGCCTCGGCCACCGCCGCCTGCTCCGTCCCGCCGGTCACCGTCTGCTCCGTCTCGCCGGTCATCAGCCCACCCTACGCATCCACGCGGACCGTGAACTCGCCCTCCGACACCCGGGCCCGCAGCGCCTCGCCGGGCCGCACCTCTTCCGCCGAGCGCACCGCATGTCCGTCGGAGCGCTGCAGCACGGCGTAGCCGCGCTTCAGCGTCGCTGCGGGGGAGAGGGCCACCACCCGCGCATGCGTGTGGGCCAGCTCCGAGTCCGCCCGGTCGAGCTGGTGCCGCAGACAGCGCCGGCTCCGCTCGATCAGCGCGGTGACCTCCTCCGCACGGACGTCGATCATCCGGTGCGGATCCTGTATCGAGGGCCGGGCCAGAGCGTGCGCCAGGCCCCGCTCCTCGCGGTCCAGGAACGCCTCCACACAGCGCCGCGCCCGGTCCCGCAGCATCCGCACCCGCTCGAACTCCTCACCCACGTCCGGCACGACCTTCTTGGCCGCGTCCGTCGGCGTGGAGGCGCGCAGATCGGCGACGTAGTCGAGCAGCGGATTGTCCGGCTCGTGACCGATCGCCGAGACCACCGGCGTACGGCAGGCGGCCACCGCGCGCACCAGCTGCTCGTCGGAGAACGGCAGCAGATCCTCCACGCTGCCGCCGCCGCGCGCCACGATGATCACGTCCACCTCGTCGATGTCGTCCAGCTCCTTCACCGCCTGGACGACCCCCGGCACCGCGTGCACCCCCTGCACCGCCACATTGCGCACCTCGAAGCGGACCGCGGGCCAGCGGTGCCGGGCGTTCTCCAGCACGTCCCGCTCGGCGGCCGAGGCACGCCCGCACACCAGCCCGACCAGCTGCGGCAGGAACGGCAGCGGCTTCTTGCGCTCCTCCGCGAACAGACCCTCCCGCGCCAGCGACTTCTTCAGCTGCTCGAGGCGGGCCAGCAGCTCCCCGACCCCCACCGGACGGATCTCGGCCGCCCGCAGCGACAGCTGCCCGCGCGGCGCGTACCACTCCGGCTTGCAGTGCACGATCACCCGCGCACCCTCGCTCACCACGTCCGCCACCGCCTCGAACACCTGCCGGCGGCAGGTCACGCCCACGGAGATGTCGTACGACGGGTCGCGCAGCGTCAGGAACACCATGCCCGCACCGGGCCGCCGCGACAGCTGGGTGATCTGCCCCTCGACCCACACCGCGCCGAGCCGGTCGATCCAGCCTCCGATGAGCCGCGACACCTCGCTGACCGGCAGAGGTGATTCCGCAGACGTTGTGACAGCCATGCCCGCGAGAGTAGTGCGCCGCACCGACAGCGCACCGTGACCGCCCCGCGCCCGCCCCCCATCCCTCTCCGCGACCGGTCCCTCTGCCCGCCGCGCCCGGTCGCTCCGCCACCTCGCGCCCGGTCCTCTGCCGCCGCTGATCCGGGCGAGGGGGCCCGGCCCTTACGATGGACCGCATGACTGCTTCGCCTGGCCGCCGTGTCCTGCTCGCCGCCCCCCGGGGCTACTGCGCGGGTGTGGACCGCGCCGTGATCGCCGTCGAGAAGGCTCTCGAGCAGTACGGTCCGCCCGTCTACGTCCGGCACGAGATCGTGCACAACAAGTATGTGGTGCAGACCCTGGAGAAGAAGGGCGCCATCTTCGTCGAACGGACGGAGGAGGTCCCGCCGGGCAACATCGTGATGTTCTCCGCGCACGGCGTCGCCCCCGTCGTGCACGAGGAGGCCCGGCGCGGCCGGCTCGCCACCATCGACGCCACCTGCCCGCTGGTCACCAAGGTCCACAAGGAAGCGGTCCGGTTCGCCAAGGAGGACTACGACATCCTCCTGATCGGACACGAGGGCCACGAGGAGGTCATCGGCACCTCCGGCGAGGCCCCCGAGCACATCCAGCTGGTCGACGGCCCGGGCGACGTGGAGAAGGTCGAGGTCCGCGACCCGAACAAGGTCGTCTGGCTCTCCCAGACCACGCTCAGCGTCGACGAGACCATGGAGACCGTCGACGCCCTCAAGGAGAAGTTCCCGCAGCTGGTCTCCCCGCCCAGCGACGACATCTGCTACGCCACGCAGAACCGCCAGCTCGCGGTCAAGCAGATGGGCGCCCAGGCCGACCTGGTGATCGTGGTCGGCTCCCGCAACTCCTCCAACTCCAAGCGGCTGGTCGAGGTCGCCAAGCTGGCCGGCGCCCGCGAGGCGTACCTGGTGGACTTCGCCGACGAGATCGACGAGGCCTGGCTGGAGGGCGTCACCACGGTCGGCGTCACCTCGGGCGCCTCGGTGCCGGAGGTGCTGGTCGAGCAGGTTCTGGAGTGGCTCGCCCAGCGCGGCTTCGAGGACGTGGAGATCGTCAAGGCCGCCGAGGAGTCCATCACCTTCTCGCTGCCCAAGGAGCTGCGCCGCGACCTGCGTGAGGAGGCCGCCGCCCTGGTGGCCGAGCGGGGCGGCGCCGGGAGCGGCGAGCCCGCGGCCGAGTGACCGCGGCGGCCGCCCCGCCCGTCACGGAAAGTGCCGCATCGTCACGGAGGGTGCTGGAGGTCACGGAGATCGACTCCGTGACCTTCCGTGGTCCGTCGTAACGTAAGGCTATGCAGATCTTCGGCGTGGACATCGGCGGATCCGGGATCAAGGGCGCCCCGGTCGATCTGGACAAGGGGGATCTGGCGCAGGAGCGCCACAAGGTCCTCACCCCGCACCCGGCCACGCCCGACGCGGTGGCCGACGGCGTCAAGCAGGTCGTCGACCACTTCGGCTGGACCGGCCCGGTCGGCATCACCTTCCCCGGCGTGGTCACCGACGGCGCCACCGTCCGTACCGCCGCCAACGTAGACAAGAGCTGGGTCGACACCGACGCGCGCGTCCTGCTCGGCGACCGTCTCGGCGGCCTGCCGGTGACCGTGGTCAACGACGCGGACGCCGCCGGCATCGCCGAGATGCACTTCGGCGCGGGCCGCCACCACCGGGGCACCGTCATCGTGCTGACCTTCGGCACCGGCATCGGCAGCGCCCTGTTCACGGACGGGGTACTCGTCCCCAACACCGAGCTCGGCCATCTGGAGCTGCGCGGCCACGACGCGGAGAAGCGCGCCTCCAGCAAGGCCAAGGAGGACCACGACCTGTCCTGGGAGGAATGGGCCCGCCGGGTGAAGAAGTACCTGGCACACGTCGAGATGCTGTTCTCGCCGGAGCTGTTCATCATCGGCGGGGGCGTCAGCCGCAAGGCGCACAAGTTCCTGCCGCACATCAAGGGCATCAAGGCCGAGATCGTCCCCGCCCAGCTGCAGAACAACGCGGGCATCGTCGGAGCGGCGATGCGAGCGGCCACCGGCGTCTGACCGGCCGGCGACCGGGAGCCGGCCCGAAGCGGCGCCGGCCTCCCTCGGGTCACGGGTGCACGCACCCGGTCAGCGGCGTACGTGCCCGGACCCGGACCCGGCCCTCCGCCCGGCCCTCCGCTCCCGGCGGATCATGCGCATCCGCCGCACCAGAACGATCACCCCCGCCACCAGCGTCCCCCCGTACAGCCACCCGGCCTGGGTCGCGAGACCGGTCACCAGCCCCATCAGCCTGCTGCCCGTGCTGCCGTCGCCCCGCTCGGCGACCGGTACCAGCCCCACCAGGAAGCCCACCGGCACCACCACCGGCGCGGTGAGCAGATCACCGCGGCGCACCCACAGCGCCGTCAGCGCGCACACCGGCAGGAACAGCACCCCGTACACCGTCTGGGCCGCCCGCCCGAACAGCGCGCCGGCGAGCAGACCGAGCACCAGCAGCGCCGCGATGCAGAAGAGCCCGGTGCCGAGCCCGGTGAGCCGGGGACCGGGAAACCGGCGGGCGGCCGCGGTGGCGGCGGCCGGCCGGCGCTGTACGGGACGCGGCGCGCGGGCCGCCGGCCGGGACGTCCGCGGGGACCGGGAGACGCCGCCCCCGGTGGCCCGCCCCGCCTGCGGAGGCACCGGCGCCGGCTTCCGGGGTGCCGGAGCCCGCTTCCTGGCCGGCGCCTGCCCCGGCGCACGGGCCGGCGAGGGTGCCGCCCTGGCCTGCCGGGCGGCCCTGCCCGCCCCGGAAGGTCTGGCCTCGGGCCCGTCCCGTCGCGGCGGGTACTGCGCGGATCGCGTCCTAGGTTGCTCCACTGGACCAACTTAGGTCGGCTTATGTGCCGAATAGCCCGACAGACACGCCGGGGTACCGCCACGACCAGGCGTTCGATACGCCGCCGGGGTGGGCGCGGTCACGCCGTAGACTGGTGGATCGGCCCGCGCGGACCAGTCGGCAGGCCGAGCACCCCCATCCTGATCCAGTCCTGAATCCAGTCCTGAAGCCAGTCCTGATCCAGTTCTCATCCTCACGTACGGGAAGTCGCAAACGTGTCGCTCACGATCGGAATCGTCGGTCTGCCGAATGTCGGCAAGTCGACCCTGTTCAACGCCCTGACCAAGAACGACGTGCTGGCGGCCAACTACCCGTTCGCCACCATCGAGCCGAACGTCGGCGTGGTCGGCGTCCCCGACCCCCGGCTGCAGAAGCTGGCGGAGATCTTCGGCTCGCAGCGGATCCTCCCGGCGACGGTCGACTTCGTGGACATCGCGGGCATCGTGCGCGGCGCCTCCGAGGGCGAGGGCCTGGGCAACAAGTTCCTGGCGAACATCCGTGAGTCCGACGCGATCTGCCAGGTGATCCGTGCCTTCAAGGACGAGAACGTCGTGCACGTGGACGGCAAGGTCTCGCCGAAGGACGACATCGAGACGATCAACACCGAGCTGATCCTGGCCGACCTGCAGACCATCGAGAAGGTCCTGCCGCGCCTGCAGAAGGAGTCGCGGATCAAGAAGGACGTGGCTCCCAAGGCCAAGGCGGTCGAGGAAGCCAAGGAGATCCTGGAGAAGGGCGACACCCTCTTCTCGCAGGGCATCGTCCAGGGCAGCGAGCGCGCCGAGCTGCTGCACGACCTGCACCTGCTCACCACCAAGCCCTTCCTCTACGTCTTCAACGTCGACGAGGACGAGCTGGTCGACGAGGACTTCAAGAACGAGCAGCGCGCGCTGGTCGCCCCCGCCGAGGCGATCTTCCTCAACGCCAAGCTGGAGGCGGAGCTCGCCGAGCTGGACGAGGAGGAGGCCCTGGAGCTGCTCCAGTCCGTCGGCCAGGACGAGCCCGGCCTCGCCACCCTCGCCCGCGTCGGCTTCCAGACCCTCGGCCTGCAGACCTACCTCACCGCGGGCCCCAAGGAGTCCCGCGCCTGGACCATCAAGAAGGGCGCGACCGCCCCGGAGGCCGCCGGAGTCATCCACACCGACTTCCAGAAGGGCTTCATCAAGGCGGAGGTCATCTCCTTCGACGACCTCGTCGAGGCCGGCTCGGTCGCCGAGGCCCGCGCCCGCGGCAAGGCCCGCATGGAGGGCAAGGACTACGTGATGCAGGACGGCGACGTGGTGGAGTTCCGCTTCAACGTGTAGCGGGTTCCGTGGCTCAGCATCGCTGATCTAGCAAACATGCAGGTCAGGCTGATCTAGCAAACATGCAGGTCAGGGGGGTCTGCCTCTCCGAGGTCAGGCCCCCTTCGTATGCCCGTGCTGACTCTTCGCGTCCGGCGACGGCATGA
>Ga0207873_1002237_pt1 | contig 16474 bp, 19 predicted proteins | sample BGWIniCompost_FD_187373 | JGI IMG/M metagenome (GOLD analysis project Ga0207873, IMG submission 187373) | Cellulose adapted compost microbial communities from Newby Island Compost Facility, Milpitas, CA, USA - BGW Initial Compost (SPAdes)... ...
GCACCGCCTGGAAGTACAGCCAGCCGAAGACCAGCGGGAACGTGATCAGGGCGGCGAGGATGCAGCCCCACATGATGAGCCAGTGCGCGAGCCAGCGGGAACGGCCGCGCGGCCAGATGAAGCGGTTGAGCGCGATGTCGCTGGCAAGGTGCTTGGGGAGCCTCAGCAGGTTGCCCCTCCAGTACCGTGGGCTGAGCGCGAGCTGCCAGCCCCGGCGCCAGTACACCCGGGTGGGCGGGCGGCGCAGCCACATCGCGTAGCGGTAGGTGATGCCGAATGCGGCGAACAGGCTGGCGAACGTGTAGCCGACGAGTGCGGGATCGAAGTGGTCGAGGTTCCGCGAGCCCACGACGATCAGCACGGCCAGCACCGCGGTGACGCCCAGTCCCCAGGCCGCGGCGTTCAGCGCATCCCGCTTCACGAGCACCTCCACGGCCATGGCTCCCGAGGGCTCGGCCTCGGCCCCGCGCGCGCCGCAGCACCGCTCGCACGGCTCGTGGACGGCGTGCGCTGCGGCGGGGCCCGGTGCGGACCTCGTCTCGGAAAAACGATTCGGCGGCAGGGCCGCTAACCGGCCATGCCGCCGCTCCAACGCAGCGCCGATCAGTTAGCACCGTACGCCCACTCGCGCAAGACCCTGAGTGGAGCACGTCACCCCAACGCGGTCTCTCTGTTCATCCTTTCTCGCAGCCACCTGAGACTACGCGGGGCCGAACGCGCGCGGGCATCTCGCCCGCGTGCGCCGGCCACGCGACCGCTCACACTCGCTTTCCTGTCGTTGTCGGGGAGTTCGTTCCCGATCGAGCCGCCGCGCCCGCCGTTAGTCGCCGGGCAACCTGCGCTGCTCGTGGGCGCGTGGCTCGCCGAGGAGCTGCTTGTAGAAGTCGCGCTCGGCCCTCAGCTCCGCCAACTCGGCGCTCGCTACCTCGATCTCCTGCTCGGCAAGACTCAGGCGCCGCTCCAGCTCGGCGAGCCGCGCAGCCATGGGGACGATGTCGGCGGCGAGCGTCCCGTCCGGCGCCGTCCGCGACACCGCGGTGCTCTTGCAGATCGAGCAGCGCTTCGCGTAGAACGGGACCGCAAGCAGCGACAGACCGGCCGTGAAGACGGCCAACAACACGGTCACCGGCCCGATCCGGCGCGTCGCTTCGACCGGCCGGCGACACAGGGCGCAATACATGGTCGCCATGAGCTGCGGACCTCGCTCAAGGGAACAGCCGCGCGGTGTCGCAAACCGAAACACCGCGACGGAGCGGGCAGCACGGCACCCGCTGGTCCCGCTCATTACCACGGGCACACGCCCTCGTTCCCCCTCCGGCCGCAGCGCCCGCGATCGTCGTTAGTCTGGCGCGCCGGCAGGCACCAGCGCGGCGCCCTACCGCGTCAGCACCGGCAGGTACTCGCGCCACGGACCCACCGCGTCGCGGTACTGCTTCGCCAGCACACGCGCCGTCTGGGCGAGGTGCCCGAGGTCGTGTGCGACCCAGGTCGACAGGAGCTGCGCGAGCGTGACCGGCCCGAACGCCGGGTGCTCGCCCTCCAGCGCGAGCTCGGCCTCCGTCAGCCGCCAGCCGCGCACCGTCTCGAGGTTCGCGGCGCGCAGCCGCTCGAACTCGTCGAGCAGCTCGGCCATGCTCTTCCCCGCGCTCTCCCGATAGTGCCCGAACCGGTCGAACGGCGGGAACGCGCGGTTCGGCCCCTGCTCCAGAATGACCCGCGCGCGCGGGATCCAGTTCGTCCGCTCCGCGTGCACCAGATGCCCGACGTTGTCCCACGCGCTGAACGTGTCCGGACCCTCGTTCGGCGTGGTCCACGCCTCGGACAGCCCGCCCAGCAGCGCACGAAACGTCCCCGGCGTCCGCTCCAGGATCTCCAGCGCATGCGTCAGGTCGAACTGCATCGCCGCGCTCCCGTCGAATCGTGAACACTGCCCCGCGCATCCAAAGCCGCGCCCGGCTCCACCTTCACTCCAGCCGCTTCTCGAACCAGTGGTCCGCGTACGGGTCGTCGTTGAAGGGCGCGACCTCCACGTAGCCCGCGCGCTCGTACAGACGCCTCGCCTCCACCAGCGCGCGGTTCGTCTCGAGCCGCAACGTGCCCAGTCCCAGCGCGCGCGCCTCCGACTCCAGCGCCTCCAGGATCCGCCGTCCGAACCCCAGCCCGCGCATCGCCGGCGCGACCCACATCCGCTTGATCGACCCGACGCCGGGCGAGACCACCTTCACGCAGCCGCACGCCAGCGGCTCGCCGTCCGCGCTCGCGACCAGGAACGCGCCCCGCGGCGGGCGCAGCTCGTCGTCGTCCGCGGGAATGCTCCGGGCCGGGTCGAATCCCTCCTCGAACCGTTCTGCCAGCTCCGCGAAGTACCGCGCCACGCACCACCGCGCCGCCGGGCTCGCCGGGTCCACCCGCTCGATCACCGCCGCGGAAGCCTTCAGCAGGCGGTACACCTCGTCCATCGCGGCCACCAGGCGCTCCCGCTGAGACTCCGTCAGCGGCGCCAGGATCGCGGCCGCCGCCTCGTCCGAGCGGCGGTCCATCAGCTCGAGCTCCTCCACGCCGGCCGGCGTCAACTCCGCACGCCGCACCCGCTCGTCCTCCGGCGCCGACCGCACCGTCACCAGCCCCTTCGCCGCCAGGGACTGCACCAGCCGGCTCAGGTAGCCGGAGTCCAGCCCCAGCCGCGCACGCACATCGCGCAGATCGGCTCCGCCCCGGCCGATTTCGTACAGGACGCGCGACTCCCCCAGGGGCCGGTCGCGCCCCAGGAAACGATCCTCCAGCGCTCCCGCCCGCTGCGTGACCAGCCGGTTGAAGCGCCGGACCCGCTCGATCTGTCCGGGATCCATTGCCTGACTTTAGTCAGAGATCCTGGAGGGTGTCAAGCAAGCAAGAAGGCCGGGCCGCTGCGAGCACAGCAGCCCGGCCGGGGGTCTGCGGCCGCGGCGGACTCGGGTCAGGCGGATCTCAGGTCAGCAGGTTCTCGACCACCAGCACCGCCAGCACTACGGGCAGGTACGCCAGCGAGGCCAGGAACATCGCGCGGGCACGCGTGTCGGTGCGGCTGATCCGGAACGCGGCGGCGCGCCACAGATACCAGACGCCGGCCGCGACCGCCGCGACGGCGTACACCGGGCCCGCCGCGCCGGCGAAGAAGGGGACGAGGCTGACAGGCAGCAGCGCGAGCGTGTAGACGGTGGAGACGCGCGCGGTCGAGATGCCGTCCGCGTCATCCACGGTGAGCATGCGGAAGCCCGCGGTGCGGTAGTCGTCGCGGCACAGCCAGCCGATGGCCAGGAAGTGCGGGATCTGCCAGAGGAAGAGCACGAACGTCAGGGCGAGCGCGATGCCGTCGATGGCAGCGCCCGCGGCGACCCAGCCCGCCAGCACGGGCACCGAGCCGGGGATCCCGCCGACCAGCGTGTTGTGCGGCGTGACGCGCTTGAGGGGCGTGTAGAGGAGGACGTAGCTCGCGTGACTGAGCGCGAGCAGTGCCGTGGTCATCCAGGGCAGCGTCATCCCCGAGTAGGCGAACCCGCCCACCGAGAGGCCGACCGCGACCGTCACGGCCTGCTGCCGGGCCAGCGTGCCGCTCGGCACCGGCCGGTTGCGCGTGCGCCGCATTCGCGCGTCGATCTCGGCCTCGCGCACCTGGTTGAGCGCCGCCGCGCCCGCGGCAACGAGCCCCGTCGCCACGATCACGTGGAAGAACGTGGCGCTCGCGACGCTGCCGCCCGCGACGATGTAGGCCGCCACGGCGGCCATCGTGATGAACGCCGCGATCCCCGGCTTGCCCAGGGTGATCGCCGCGCGGATCTGCTGCGCCCGCGCCACCGCCCGGCCCTCTATCGCCACTTCCATTTGATTTCTGCTCCTGGTTCCCGCGCCGGACGCCGTGCGGGGGGCGGTCCGGCCGCGGCGCACCTCCTGTCGCCGTGCCTCCTACCCCGCACCCGCGTTCGCGGCTCGCCGGACCAGCTCGGCCAGCATCTCCGCGCCGCCCGGGACCGCGTACGCGATGCGCCCCGCGCCATCCACGACGTACACCAGCGCCGCGTGCGCGACATCGCCCGTCCGCGGGTCGCGCTCGCGCGCAACGCCCCAGGCGTCCAGTACGGCCTCGACCCGCGGGACGTCGCCGCCCAAGATGGCCACATCCTCGCCCGCGCGCCAGGCACGGGCGAGGGCCGGGAGGCGGGCGGGGGTGTCCCGCCACGGGTCCACCGTCACGACCAGGACGGCCGGCACCGGGGCGCCAGGCTCAGCCCGCAGCCGCGCCTGCGCCCCGAGCACGTCGCGGATGACCAGCGGGCAGACGGTCTCGCAGTGCCCGAACGCGAAGGCCACGAGCACCGGCCGGCCGCGGAACTCCTCGAGCGTCCGCTCCGCGCCGTGCTGGTCGACCAGCGCCAACGGCGGCGCGGGCCGGTCCAGCCGCACGGGCTCGGAGCCCGGCACGCCGGCGCCGGCCGCTTCGAATCCGGAGGCGACGTCGTCCGCCGCGAGCACGCGCCAGCCCGCCAGCGACACGGCGGCCGCCAGCGGCAGCGCCGCAGCCAGCGCGGCCGCGCGCAGCCGCACCGAGCGCCGCATGCGCGCGACGAGCGCGCGCACGCCGCGTCGCCACCCCACGCACAACGCCGCGAGCATGCCCAGCGGCTGCCCCACGAGGTTGATCCAGCCGCCCGCGTCCGGCAGCCCGCTCTCCCCTCGCACGCCGAAGCAGACGTAGCGCGTGCGCGCCAGCCACTCCGGCGCGCCATCACCCACCGGCCAGAACGCCAGCCCCCACCAGGCAGCCGTGGCGACGAGGATGAGCACCAACCCGGCCGCCGCGTACCACTCCTCCCCCGCCCACGCCCTCGCCCCCGCCCCGGCCCGGGGTGGGGGCAGGGGGGCGGGGCTCAGCCGATCCGCCACAGGAAGGACAGCATCTTCCAATTCGCGAAGTAGTACACCGCGAACGCGGCGAGGAAGATCAGCACCAGGACCAGCGTCCCGGGCGCCGGGCCCAGCCTGCCGGACACGGGCAGGCTCTCCTCGTCATCCTCAGGCAATGGCCGCGGCGGATTCACCAGCCCCGGCGGCAGACCGTACATGGCCATTGGACAGCTCTCCTTCCCGGATCGGTTCGCCGAAGAAGACCGACCACGCCGTGATGAGGATGTACAGCGCGCCGCCGACCGCGGCGACCAGCCCGCCGACCGCCATGACTCCCATCACCAGGTCCACGGCGGGGCTGAACTGGAGGTCGAACGGCGCGTTCGAGAACGTGATGTCCCAGTGCCGCCGCGGCACCGCGAACCCGCCCGCGAACGACATGAAGACCGAGAAGATCAACATCCCGCCCGCGAACAGGTACGGTTGCCACTTCGCCAGCGGCCAGAACGCGATTTTCTTCCGGAAGATCAGCGGGATCAGGTAGTACGTGAGCCCCATGAACGCCATCGCCGTGCCACTCACCACCGTCGCGTGGAAGTGCCCCGGCACGCGCAGCGTGTTGTGCGCGATGATGTTGATCTGCTCGGTCCCGATCGTCACGCCCGTGATCCCGCCCACGAAGCCGAACACCACGACCGAGAGCACCAGCGAGCTGAACCCCGGGTCACCCCACGGCGCGCGCCGGATCCAGCCGAACAGCCCCTGCGTGAAGCCGCGCAGCCGCTGGCCGACCTCCACCCCCGCGGGCACGGTGAAGCCGTGCAGCATGCTCGCCAGCACGGCCATGTACATGAAGTAGCTCGTGTTCACCACCTTCCACGCCGGCCCGAACCCCGGGTCGACCAGCAGGTGGTGCGCGGACGCCATCGAGATGAACAGGACGTACAGCACGAAGGCCGTGCGGCTGATCTTCTCGTTCAGCACCACCGAGCCTACCGTCAGCGCGCCCAGCAGGTACCACACCGAAACCATCGCCGCCACGTTGATCTGCTGCGACGAGTGCCCCAGCGCCCACCACACCATCCGGTAGATCTGCGGGTCGACCTCCATCAGCCCCAGCGACCACAGGAACGTCGGGATGTAGATCCCCGCGCCGTGGCCCAGCGTGATCACCGCGATGATCGCCGCCGTCGCCGCGCCGAACGTGATCAGCGGGACCGAGCCCTCGTACGTCCGCTCCCGCTTCGCCACGACCAGCGACGCGAAGAACTGGAGCACCACGATCAGCGCGCCCACCGCGAACAGAATGATGCCCAGGTAGTACAGCGGATGCGCGCGCAGCGGCACGTACGACGAGAGCAGCACGTCCGCGCGGCCCGTCCACATCATCCACTCCGCCAGCACCGCCCCCACCACCATCAGCCCGAACGCCGCCCACCCCAGGCGTGGCGCCGGAACGCGACAGTTCAGCAGCACCGGCCCCGCGAAGTACAGCACCGCCATCTCGAAGAACAGGATGAAGAAGATCAGCATCGTCATCCCGTGCACCGTCAGGACGCGGTAGAACCAAACCGCATCCAGCAGGTGCACCGCCTGCCAGCGCGTCAGCAGGACCAGCACCGCCGCGATGCCGCCGATCAGCAACGCCACCGTCGCCGCCACGCCGTGCGCCCGGATCAGCAGGTCCGCCTGCCGGTCGATCTTCAGCCCCGTCACGGGGCACACCCGGTAGATCCACCTCATCGTGACACCTCCGCGCCCGGCGCCGCCGCTCCGGCTTCGCCCGCATGTTCGCCCGCAACCGCCTGCCCACCCTCGCCCGCCTCGCCGGCCGGCGCCGGCTCGACGCGCAGCCCCCCGCCTTCGCCGGGCACCGCCGCCTGGCCTGGCACCTCGCCGTTCTCATCCACCACGATGATCCGGCCCAGCATCATGTGGTGGCCGATCCCGCAGAACTCGTTGCACATCACGCGGAAATCCCCCGCCTCCGTCGGGGTGATCCGCAGCGCGTAGTCGTAGCCGGGGACGATCTGGAAGTTGACGTTGATCGGGTACAGCGCGAAGCCGTGGTTCACGTCCACGCTCGAGAGATGCAGCGTGTACTCGACGCCCTTGCGCAGCTTCAGCACCGGCGTCCAGCTCCACATCTGCCCCATCATGTAGATGTCCGCGCCCGGCGGCGGCTCGACGATCGGGAACGCGCCGTCCATCCCCACCTGGTACGCCGCGATGAACTCCTGCACCCGCGCCCGGAAGTCCGCCGGATCCACCTTGCCGCGGATCCCGGACGGGTTCTGCCCGCCCTTCCAGTGCCAGAAGGGCATCATCGCGAACAGCACCATGCACCAGCCGAACGCCAGCGAGAACCACAGCTTCTCCGATCGGTGGGCCGGTTTCCACCAGACGCCACGCGGGGACTGCATACCGGTGTGCATATGCAAGCTCCTTGGGGGCGGGGGCGGGGGCGGGGGGATTCGTAATTTGAATTCGCAATTTGAATTCGAAATTCAGAATTCCGAATTTCAAATTGAGAATTCAAATTCGAATTTCGAATTCCCCTCCCCTGCCCCGCCCCCCCTCACGGCAGGGCAGACTGTGGCAGGGTCAATACCTCCCACAGACCCCACCCCGTGTAGATCACCAGCATCACGAGGATCCCGCCGACGAGCAGCAGGACCCAGTTGTCGTAGAGCCGCTGGCCGAGCGGGATCGCCTGCGGCGGACGGTGGTCGGTGTGTGGAGGAGAGGACATCGTGCGCCTCCAACGTCTGGGCGGTTGTGGCCTGGCCGCGGCGCGAGCCCGTGGCGATCCAGGCCGCCACGGCGCGCCGATTACACGCGTTTCGCATGATGAAGTGATAAATAACGCCGCGCAAGACCCCCGAGATGGGAGCACGACGGCGACGCACCCGCCGCCGGGACATCGGGCCCGGCCCGCAGCGCGCGCCTCACGGCCGCACGAACAGCGCGAGCACCTCGTCGCGCCGCGCGTACGCCCTGCCCGCGCGGACGAAGCCGAGGGCGAACAGGATACGGATCATCGCGGCGTTGTCCGTGCGCGTCGTCGCAAAGACGCGCGAACCCCGCTCGCGCTCCAGGAGCAGGCGGCAGAGGTCCATGGCGATGCCCTTTCCCCGGTGCTCGGGCACGACATAGACCCAGCCGAGCTCCAGCTCGAAATCCGCACCGTCGAGGCGCGCGTCCGCCTTCGTGAAGACCTCGCGCCGGTACGGCTCACCGGGCTGCTTCAGGCCCGCGATCGCCACGAGTTCGCCATCCGGCGCGTAGTGGAACGCCAGGCAGCTCGCGGCCAGGATCCGGTCGGGTAGCGTTCGGTCCGAACCGTCGAAACCCTGCCGGACGAGACGCTCGAACGCGCGGCGCTCGGGCCTCGTGCAGGCGGCTGGCGGCTCCAATCGCGTGGTCCCGTGCAATTCGATCCTGTCCATGACGACGCCCCAACCGAACCCTCAACGGCGCCGCACCGGAACCAGGCGCGCGTCGAGCTGTCCGCCCATGAGGACCCGGCGGCAAGGGGGCCTGAGCTCGAGCCACTGTTCCTCGACCCGTCACGGCTCGTACCCCGGCGCCGTGACCTCGATCGCGTAGTATCCCGGACGGCCGATGCGGGCCGCCCCTCGATGTCCTGCTCCACCCACTCACCACGCGCCCTTTGCATCCCACGCCCACAACGCGGTCCCCGTCTCTCGAAGAACGAGCCCACCGCGCCGATCCTGACTCCTCACCCCCTTGCGCCCACCCTCACGGCGGCCCGGTCCTTGCTTTTCTCATGAGCAAATGATAAATCTTCACGCCGCCGTCCGCGCGGCCACAACCGGACGCGCGGCGGGATCGGGAGGCAGTCGATGCATACGACGACACCCGCGCCGCGCCACGCGAGCTGGCGCATCCTCGCCCGGCTCGACGCCTGGGCGAACCGGCTCTACGGCGCGCGCTGGAATCCGCTGTATCACTCGGGCGCGATCGTGGTCGCGCTGCTGCTGGTGCTGCTGGCCACGGGGCTGTACCTGCTGGTGTTCTACCGGCTGGGCGCGCCGTGGGCATCGGTGGCGCGGATCACGGAGCAGGCGTGGCTGGGGCGCTGGATCCGGGGGCTGCACCGCTTCTCGTCGGACGCGGTGGTGGTCGCCGTGGCGGTGCACGCGTTCCGCATGTACGCGCAACGCAGGAGCTGGGGCCCGCGCGCGCTCGCGTGGGTTTCGGGGGTCGTGCTGCTCGCGGTGATCTTCGTCTGTGGCTGGACGGGCTACGTGATGGTGTGGGACGTCCAGGCGCAGCTCCTGGCGGTGGAGGGCGCGCGCTTCCTGGACGTGCTGCCGATCTTCTCGGAGCCGATCAGCCGGACGTTCGTGGGCGAGCGGCCTCTGCCCAGCGCGTTCTTCTTCCTGAACCTGTTCGCGCACATCGCGCTGCCCATCGGGCTGATCCTGCTCCTGTGGCTGCACGTCTCGCGAGTGGCGCGGCCGGTGCTGCTGCCGTCCCGGCCGCTCCTGTGGGGGCTCGTCGGCGCGCTGATCCTGCTCGCGGTGCTGCGGCCGGTCGGCATGGCGCCGGAGGCGAATCTGTTTCGGCTGCCGGACCGCGTGCCCCTCGATCTGTTCTACGCATTCTGGCTGCCGCTGACGCGGCGGCTGCCCGCGTGGTCGGTGTGGGCGGTGGGGGGTGTGCTCGCGCTCGTCGTGGTGCTCGTGCCCCTCTGGACCCGCCCGCGCCCGGAGGCCCGGCCGGCGAAGTCCGTCGTGAACGAGCGCGCGTGTACGGGCTGTGAGCAGTGCATGCTGGACTGCCCGTTCGACGCGATCACGATGGTGGAGCGGACGGATGGCCGCGCCGGCATGGTCGCGCGTGTGAACCCGGACCGCTGCGTGAGCTGCGGCATCTGCATCGGCTCCTGCGCACCCATGGCGATCGGGCCGGTCGGCCGCACGGGCCGCGACCAGCTCGCCCTCGTACGCGCGTTCGTCGAGCGCGAAAGGCCGCGCGCGCGCGACGTCGTCGTCATCGGCTGCGAGTGGAGCGCCGCTCGTCACGACGCCGCGCTCGGCGGCGCCCCCCTCTTCTCCCTGCCCTGCGCGGGCAACGTGCACACGTCATCCATCGAGGCAATGCTGCGAGGTGGCGCGGGCGGCGTGCTGGTGGTCGCCTGCCCCGCGCGGGACTGCCGCAGCCGCGAGGGCCCGCGCTGGCTCGACCAGCGCGTGTGGCACGGCCGCGAGGCCGAGCTCCAGGAGCGCGTGGACCGGCGCCGCGTGCGCGTCGTCGAGGCTGCGGGTGCGGAGCCCGGCGTGCTGGCGGCTGCGCTGCGTGCGTTCCGCGACGACGTCGCCGCGCTCGCCGCTCCCGGTGACGACGACGCGGCCGACCTGATCCGGCTCTGCCGCGCGCGCGGCGAGGATCCCGACCTCGAGGAGGCATCGTGAACGCCGCGCTGCGCGTCGCGCTCGCCGTCATCGTCACGGGCATCGGGCTGGCCGCGCTCGCCGCGCTGTCCGCCGTGCCCTACCGCGAGCCCGGCGCCGGTGATGCCGTGCTGCGCCTCTCCTGGCGCGTGCGCGGAATCCGCGTGCAGGAGTGCCGCACGCTCACGCCCGAACAACTGGAGAAGCTGCCGCCGCACATGCGGCGCCCTGAAGTCTGCGAGGGCCGCATCGCGCCGTACCGCCTGCACGTGCGCGTGGACGGCCGCGTGCTCCAGGACACACTCGTCCACGCTGCCGGCGCGCGCGAGGATCGACCGGTTTACGTGTTCCGTGAGTTCAGGGTGGCGCCCGGAGTTCATCGCGTGGCTCTGCTCTTCGTGCGCGAAGGGGGCCGGGGCAAGGGCAGGGGCGAGGGCAAGGGAGGCGGTGAGGAGGGCGAGCGGCAGGATGAACCACCGACGCGCGATGAGGCTCACGGAGGCGAACGCCGCGAGCGCAACGGCGAGTCTCCGGCGCGCCTGGAGCTCGAGGCCGACGTGTCGCTCGAGGCAGGCGACGTCGCCCTGATCACGTACGATCCGCAGCAGCGCGCGCTCGTGCTGCGGCGCGGATAGTGAACGAATGAGCACGATGCGGCCTGAAACTCCCTCGCCCTCGCCCACGCCCTCGCCCCGGCCTGGGGCAGGAGGGGAAGGGCCAGGGCAAAGGAGCAAGCCCGATCTCGCCGCGCTCGACTTCCACAGCGCGCCGTTCCTGGTCATCTGGGAGGTCACGCGCGCCTGCGACCTCGCCTGCCTGCACTGCCGCGCCGAGGCCGTGCGCGAGCGCAACCCGCTCGAGCTGAGCACGCGCGAGGGCATGAAGCTGATGGATGACGTCCGCCGCTTCGGCCGCCCGCTGTTCGTGCTGACGGGCGGCGACCCGCTGAAGCGGCCGGACGTGGTGGACCTCGTGCGCTACGGTGCGTCCATCGGCCTGCGCATGGCGCTGACGCCGTCGGGCACGCCGCTCATGACCGAGGACGTGCTCGTGCAACTGAAGGAGGCCGGACTCAGCCGCCTCGCCGTCAGCCTCGACGGCTCGACCGCCGCCATCCACGATGCGTTCCGCGGCGTGCGCGGCTCCTGGGAATGGACCATCCGCATGCTTCACGCGGCGAAGCGGATCGGGCTTTCGACCCAGGTCAACACGACGGTCAGCCGGTACAACCTGGACGACTTCACCGCCCTGTGCGGGCTCATGACCCGCCTCGGCATCTCGCTCTGGTCCGTGTTCTTCCTCGTGCCGACCGGCCGCGCCAGTCCGCGCGACGTCGCCAGCGCCGACGAGTTCGAGGCGATCTTCCACCTCATGTACGACCTCTCGAAGTCCGCGCCGTTCGACATCAAGAGCACGGCCGCGCCGCAGTACCGCCGCGTCATCCTCCAGCGCCAGGTCGCGGAGCGTCGCGCGGGCAAGCGCAGCGAGCGCCCCGAGCCGCTCACCGCCGGCGTCGGCTTCTCGCTCGCCGACGGCGTGGGCCGCGCCAAGGGCGTCAACGATGGCGACGGCTTCCTCTTCATCAGCCACGTCGGCGCGATCTACCCGTCCGGCTTCCTGCCGATCGCGGCGGGAAACGTGAGGAAGGACGACGTCGTCGAGGTCTACCGCCACTCGCCCCTGTTCGTCGCGCTGCGCGACCGCTCGCGGCTCAAGGGCAAGTGCGGCGTGTGCGAGTACCGCGACGTGTGCGGCGGCTCACGCGCGCGGGCGTACGCGGTGACCGGCGACTACCTCGAGGCGGAACCTTACTGCGCGCACGTGCCGGCGCGGTGGGCGCGGGGCGCCGGCCGAGGCGCGGCGGCTGACGCATCCATTGCGCCGCCAACCCAACATCCTTGACGGCTGGCGGGCGCGTCAGGGAAGCCGGCGGCATGATCGACACCGAGCCGGTCGACACCCCCTGGGGCGTGCGCATGTTCCGCCTCCGCGACCCGGACGGGTTCAGGTTCGCGATCTCATCGGCGGGGTGAGCTCCGGCCCGTTCGTTCGGAATCCGAGCTCGGTGGCGTTCGGCTGAATTCGGGATTGCGAATTGTCTTGAATTGCGAACTCGAAGTTCAAATTCAAATTCGAATTCAAATTCCCCTCCCCCGCCCCCGCCCTACACGAGACTCCCCTTCTCCCTCAGCAGGTCGCCCACCGTCGTGTTGCGCAGGAACGCCGTCACCTGCTCCGAGATGCCCTTCCACCGCGTATGCGCCGGGCACGGGTTGTGGTCGCCGCACTCGGGCCGGCCCAGGATGCACGAGCGCTGCGGCTCGATCCTGTCGAACGGCTGGATGATCTCGTAGATCGGCAGCTTGTCCGGGTTCCGCTTCAGCCGGAACCCGCCTAGCGGCCCCCGCGTCGACGTCAGGATCCCCGCCCGCGCCAGCGTGTGCAGGATCTTCGACAGGTAGTTGCGCGGAACGTCGATCGCCTCAGCGATCCGGTCCACCCGTACGTACTCCCCTTCCGCCCCGTGCTGCGCGACGTACAGCGTCGCGCGCAGCGCGTACTCCGCGGTCCCTGACAGCATGCGCGGCTCGCCTCCCCGCAAACCAATTCATCATACGAACATGAATAATAAGAATCGCTAGTCGCGGCCTCCTGATCAAGCCCCGCGGGCCCGCGTCAGGCCTTGCCAGGCCCCTTCACCACGACCTCGATGCCGCTGACCATCAGCACGACCTGCTCCGCCCGCGCCGCCACGCGCTGGTTCGCCATGCCCAGCGCGTCGCGGAACCAGCGGCCGATCGGCGTGGCGGGAACAACGCCGAGCCCGACCTCGTTGGTCACGACGATGAGCGTCCCGGTGCGCGCATCCGCTGCCTCGAGCAGGGCGTCGACCTCCGCCGCCGCGACCGCGTTGGCTACGGCCTCGCCGGCCTCGAATGCGGCGCTCACCGCGTTCGCCACGAGGAACGAGAGGCAGTCGAGCAGCACGACGGCGGGCTGTGCGTCGCGCACCGCGTTGCCTACCCCGCGCGGCGCCTCGATCGTGGTCCACGCGGCGGGCCGGTCCGCGCGGTGACGCGCGATGCGCGCAGCCATCTCGTCGTCGGTGCGGACGCCGGTGGCGATGAACGCGACGTCGTCGCCCCCGAGCTCGCGGGCGAGGCGCTGGGCGTAGCGGCTCTTGCCGGAGCGCGCGCCGCCCGTGACGAGGATCACGCGCATGGCGGCGGACGCGTGGTCGTCGCGTACAGATCGGGGTGGACGCCGCTCAGACACGCACGCCTCCGCGCGCGCCGGAAACGCCGGCGCTCGCGAACGTCGCCATCTCGCGCAGCACGGCCGCCGCGGCCTCGAGCAGCGGCAGCGCCAGCGCGCCCCCGGTTCCCTCGCCCAGTCGCATGTCGAGCGCGAGCAGCGGGTCGAGCCCGAGCGCCTCGAGCTGGATGGCGTGCCCCGGCTCCGCAGAGCGGTGCGACGCGACGAGGTAACCGCGCGCCGCGTCGCACATCGCCACCGCCGCGAGCGCCGCAGCGCCGGTGATGAAGCCGTCGACGACGACGGCGCGCCCGGCGCGCGCAGCGCCGAGCACCGCGCCGGCGAGCGCGGCGATCTCGAGGCCGCCGACCTGCGCGAGCACGGCCAGCGCGTCCGCGCGCTCGCCCACCCGCGCAGCCGCGTTCGCCGCGATGCTTGCCTTGCGCGCGACCGCGTCTGGCGAGATGCCCGTGCCCGGGCCTGCCACGCGCTCCGCGGGCGCACCGGTGAGCGCCACCGTCACCGCGGTCGCCGCAGTGGTGTTGCCGATGCCCATCTCGCCCAGCACGAACACATCCGTCGAGGCCGCGCGCTCCGTCGCGAGCTCGAGGCCCACGTGCAGCGCGCGCAGCGTTTCCTCGCGCGTGAGGGCGGGGCCGTACGTGAAGTCGCGCGTGCCGCGGCGCACCTTGCGGTCCAGGATGCCCAGCGACTCGGCATCCGCATCGACGCCCACGTCCACCGCCACGACCTCCGCGCCCACCGCGCGCGCGATCGCGTTGATCGCGGCTCCGCCCGCCGCGAAGTTGCGGCACATCTGCGCCGTGACCTCTGGCGGGTACGCGCTCACGGCACGCGCCGTCACGCCGTGGTCCGCGGCGAACAGCAGCACCGCGCGCCGGCGGAGCGGCGGCGGTGGGTCGCCGTAGATCAACGCGAGCCGCAGCGCCAGGTCCTCGAGCTTGCCCAGACTGCCCGGCGGCTTGGTCAGGTCGTCCAGGTGCGCGCGCACCGCCGCAGCGTCCGCACGCGCCGGCGGCGCGATCTCAGCGACGATGCCCGCGAGCTCGGGCGGCACCGGCCGCTGCCTCATGCGCCCTCCATGGTGATCGGGACGAACGCGAACAGCGCGGCGAGCTCCGCGACCAGGCCGGCAGCGCCGTGCGCATCGCCGGTCAGGCCGCCGAAGCGTCGGTCGAGAAACGCGGCAGTCGCCGCGCCGAACATGATCGCGAAACCGAAAGCGAGCGCTGTCCGCGCCGCGCCCGCGATCGGCGCGAGCCCGGCGAGGATGGCGACGGCGACGAGGGTCGGCGCGAACGGCCGCGCGCCCGCCGCGAACGCGGCGCCGAGCCCCGTCGCGCGCGCGGGCCGCCACCGCGCCAGCGACACCACCATCCACCACCGCCCGAGCACAGGGGCGACGAGCACCGCGGCCGACGGCACCACCGCGAGGGCGGCGAAGCGCAGGAGCAGCAGCAGCACGGCGGCGCTCACCGCGTGTGCGCCCGCGCGCGGGTCCTTCAGGATCTCGAGCCGCCGCTCGCGGCTCGCGACCGCGAACGCCGCGTCCGCGCAGTCCATGAGCCCGTCCTCGTGCAACCCGCCCGTCAGCGCCACCCACGCGGCGAGCGCGAGTGCGGCGCGCGGCAGCACCGGAAGCGGAAGACTCAGCACGGCGAACAGCGCGGCGCCGAGCAGCAGCCCAACAATGGGAAACCACGCGAGCGAGCGTGCCGGTGCGAGGCGCAGCTCCGCGTCGTCCGAACGGAGCGGGACCACGGTCAGATGCCGGAGCGCCGCGCGCAGCCCGGGAGGGATCATCGCTCTTCACCAGCGGGCCGCGCGAGCTCACGTGTGCGCCGCGGCGCCCGGTCCATCGGTCCCTCGACCGGGCGCTGCCCTTCTCGCAACGCGTCCGCCAGCACCCGCGCCGCCTCGACCACGCGCGGCCCGGGCCGGTTGAACAGGTCGTCGTCGACCATGATCACGCGGCGCTCGCGCACCGCGCCGAGCTCGCGCCAGCCGGGCAGCTCCGCCAGCCGCTCCGGCCGCAGCGCGTCCCGGCCGCTCGGCAGGACGAGGTAGTCCGGGTCGCGGCGCACGATCTCCTCGAGCCCGACCTCCGGCCACTCGAGCCGGACATCGCTCAACACGTTCACGCCGCCGGCCGCCTCGATGAGCTCGTGCGCGTAGCTGCCCGCGCCCGCCGCGTACGCGGGCTGATGCCAGACCAGATAGAGCACGCTCGGCCGCGGACCCGGCGGCACGGCACGGCGCAGCGAGTCCAGCCCGCGCTCGATCGCGACGGCCAGCGAGTCGCCGCGCGCGGCCTCACCGACCAGCAGCGCCAGCCGCCGTGCTGTCGCGGTGATGCCCGCGACCTGCTGGCGATGCACGTCCGCCGCGTAGACCGGCACGCCCAGCGCGTCGAGCCCGGCCACCAAACCGCGGCCCGCCTCATCGGCCTGCGCGATGACCAGGTCCGGCCGCAGCGCCAGCACCGCCTCGATGCCCGGATGGATGTCGCGGCCCAGTGACGGGAGATGCGCGATGCGCGCGTCGCCATCGTAGTCTGTGCGCGCGATCAGCCGGTCCGCCGCGCCCAGCGCCACCAGCAGCTCCGTCGCCGGTGGCACCGTGGACACGATCCGCCGCGCTGGCTGGTGCAGCGCGACCCGGCGGCCCGCGTCGTCGTGCACCTCCAGCGCGCCGGGCCTGCTGCCAGCGTCCGCGCGGCCGCAGGCAGCGACGAGCGCGAGCAGCGCGGAGCGCGTTGCCCACCCGGTACGCCTGCGCGTACGTCCGTGCCTGCCCGCGCCTGGCCCTTCTTCAGCGCTCATCGCGCCCTGCGGTCCGCGGCTCTAGTGCACCGTCGTGAACGCGATCGCGATCGGGCACACGCCCACCGGCACCTC
>Ga0207873_1002241_pt1 | contig 16461 bp, 20 predicted proteins | sample BGWIniCompost_FD_187373 | JGI IMG/M metagenome (GOLD analysis project Ga0207873, IMG submission 187373) | Cellulose adapted compost microbial communities from Newby Island Compost Facility, Milpitas, CA, USA - BGW Initial Compost (SPAdes)... ...
GCCCGCCAGGACGGGGGGCTGGCGGGCCTGTAGTCAGTGTGGCACGAGGGCGGTTACTCGGAGGACATCCTTTTCTGTTCCTCGGTTAGGTCGTCGAAGACCTTGAGGATCTCCACTCTCGCCTCGGGTGAGAGCGGCGGTGGCGGCTGCCGTGTGATCTCGCCGGTCTCGTACCAGGTCTCCATCCAGTCCCGCGGGCGCTCCGCAGGCTGTTCGTCGCTCACTGCTGTTCCTCCGTTGGTTGCAGTCGTTCGCCTAGCTTCGCGGCGAGGGCGTATGCGGGGTGGTTGTCGAGCTGGCGGCGGCGCCGGTTGTACCGCTGGGTGGTGCGCGGGTCGGAGTGGCTGACGGCGTCTTGAACGTCTTGGAGGGGCACGCCGTTGGCGAGGTTGTCGGTGATGAACTGGTGCCGCAGTGTGTGGGGCTTGATGGTGGCGGCTTGGGGGATGCCGGCGCGGCGGGCGAGGACGCGGAGGTGCTTCCACACTTCGGGCTGGGTCCAGCGCCGGCCGGTGTCGGTGGTGAAGAGGGGACCGTCGGTGCGGTCGCCGAGGTAGGCGAGGAGCGCGTCGAGGGCGAGGGGCGGCACGGGTGCGGGTCGCTTCTTGCCGCCTTTCTGGGTGAGGGGCAGGGTGCGGTGGCCGCGGTCGTAACCGAGTTGGTCGGCGTTGAGTGACAGCAGTTCGTCGACGCGGGCGCCGGTGAGGTAGAGGAGCATGACGAGGGCGTAGGAGCGTGGCGTCCAGTCGCGTGCGGTTTCGAGGAGCCGCATCGTCTCGGCTTCGGTCATGCCTTCGGTGGGGCTGTAGTCGGGGTCGACGTAGGGCCGGTTGACTGCGGCGAATGGGTCGGAGTCGACGGCTTGAAGTCGGGCGGCGTAGGTGTAGAAGGACCCGGCGGCGGCGAGGGCCTGCGCTTGGGTGGTCTCCGCCGGGGGCCGTCCGTTGCGGGTGGGGGTTTTGGCGAGGTGCTTGGCGTAGGCGTCGGCGAGTGGCAGCTTCGCCTGGAGCGGGTGGATGCCGGTGGAGCGGGCGTACTCCTCCCACACCTTGAAGGTTCGGACGTAGGCGCGCCGGGTGTGGCGGCTCTTCTGTCGAGCGATCCATCCTCCGGCGATGGTGGGCAGCGGGTCGCGGTCGCCGTAGATGTTGGTGAGGTGGTCGGCGAGTGCTCGGGCTTCGTCGGGCCAGTCGTCGCGGGGGTCGTGCCGGTCGGTCGACAGCTCCGCCGATGGGCGCGGAACGAGGACGGTCACGGCCGCCACTCCTCCCGGTAGCCGGGCCGGTCGGCGTAGGGCAGGGCGAGGATTTGCAGCACGCCGTGCAGTACGTCGCGCTTGTGGATGGCTGACGCCCGCTCCATCTCGGTCATGAACACGTCTTGGCCGCTGGCCCTCAACCGCTCACGGAGGGCATCGAGTTCCTCCACCTGCTCGACGGCCTTTGTGTATCCCGTGAGCAGCTGCCGCTTGGCGTCGATCTCGCGCAGCACCCGCGCCGGATCGTGGGCCACGATGACGCCGGTCTCACCGATCTGGCGGAAGCTGTCGCCCGCCCTCCGCGCGATCCGCTCGTCCTCGGCGAGCTGCTCGCCCAGCCACGGCACCAACTCATCCATCCTGCGCACTCCCTTGTATTGGATAACTGTCATTATCAACCACAGAGTTGGGTGATCGCCAGCCCTTCCGAGCACGACAACGGGCCCCGCTCCTCGAAGGGAGTGAGGCCCGGATATGGCATGTTATCGAGGGTAGGGCTGCCCAACTCGCGCCCTCGCAGACCCCGTCCGGGTGGCGCCGTGTCACGACTCTGCGACACCTGCACACACTTCCCACACACGCGGTCTACGGTGTCCCTCACGTTCAACCTTGGGGGGACTCATGCGTGTTCGCACCACTGCAGCCACGGCTGCCCTGCTCCTGGCCGCTCTGACCGCGTGCGGCGGCGGTGACGACAGCGGCAGCGAGACGAAGGCGTCGGAGGCGGCGCCGAGCCAGTCCGTCGACTGCACGGACCAGACGATGGATCAGGCGGAGTGGATGAAGCACTGCGCCGACGAAGCCAGCCAAGACGAGGACGCCGGCGCCCAGTCAACCGGCCTGAAGTTCGGCGAGACGTACACGTGGCCCGACGGGCTGAAGGTCACCGTGACCGAGGCGAAGGTGTTCACCGACTTCAACGAGGACCTGCTCGAGTCGCCGGAGCCCGGCAGCACCAACTTCCGGGTGACGCTGAAGGTGGACAACGGGAGCAAGGAGCCCGTCGCTCTGGACGACCTGTCGCTCATCGTGGAGGGTGCGACGAACGGCGGTGAGGCGGCGTTCACCATGTTCGAGAACGGCTCGCAGCCGCTCGAGGGCCGGCTCGCTCCGGGGGTGTCTGCGTCGAAGAACGCCGACCACGTGCTGGAGACGAAGTACGGGAAGAAGATCGTGGTGACGGTGCAGCGGAACAGCGAGAACTTCGACCTGGACTTCCCGGAGTTCTCGGGCGAGATCACCGGCTGAGGGCCGCACAGCGAAGCGCCCCCGCCGCCTGCCGAAGCAGGGGCGGGGGCGTTCGTCATGCCGGTTCGTCCGGCAGCGGTTCGAGGGGCGGGTCGTACACCGGCTCCTGGAAGGGCTGCGTGGACGGCGCCGGAGCGGGAACAGGCTGGGGTTCCTCGCGGCCGAGGCGGACCAGGGTGGCCATGTCGGCGGCGGTGTCGTCCCGCCGCGGGTGGCTCGGTATCGGGGTGGGCATGCTCACACTCCAGTTCGGTTGTACTCGTCCACCAGAGGATGCGGGGGCTCAGGCTCGATGCCCGCCCGGTGCATCTGACGGGCCCACCTGTCCGTCGTCCACGCGAACGCACGGACGATGGACTCGAGGCGGGACATGCGGCCGCGCAGGCTGCCATTTTCCTCGTCGACCCGCTTCACCGTGGCCTGCAGGACAGCCAAGTCCTGGGCGCGGGCCTGCGGCTGGGCTTGTATCTCGGCGACCGCCTGCTGGGCGCGCGCTGTGGCCTGCGTTGCTCGGACGGTGGCGCGGGCCATGAAGAACCCGCCTCCGCCGAGGACACTGCCGGCGGCCCCGATGACTGCCGCCCACTCGCCGATGTTCATGCGGCCGTGCCTCTCCGTGGCGGCTTCGGTGCTGGGGGGACCGAGTACTCGGGCACCGTGCTCGCCCACAAGATGACCCCGCAGTGCGAGGTGAGGTACCAGAGTGCGACGAATCCGCCGCGGCTGTAGTCGCCGGAGATGACGGCGACGGTGTAGGCGAGTGCCCACACGGTGGGGGGTATGAAGGCGGCCACGAAGCCCGCCCAGTCGCGGCCGACGCGGAGGAACGCGGAGCCGAAGGTGACGAGCCCGCAGATGATCCAAAGCCAGGACCAGTGGCGGAGCCCGCAGAACTGGGTGAGGAGTTGGAGGCCATGGTCGGCGGGTGGGATGACGAGGAACGAGACGCCATAACAGGTCTTGCCGAAGCCGGCGATTGCGAGGAAGCAGCCGCGGCGGCCCAGGGCCTTGTAGACGCGCCGGGCCGCACGGCATGGCATCAGACCGCCCGGGGAGGTTCGGCCGTGGCGGGCGAGGACGGACTGGACGGCGACACCTGGCCGCGGGTGAGCAGCGCGAGGCCGGCGAGGACGACGGCGTTGATGGCGCCGACCTTCTCCGCCGACAGCTCGAGGCCGTAGGCGGCGAGGAGCGCGGCGACGGCGGCGACGAGACCGGTGAACGCGGACGGCGCGATCGGGCGGGTGACGGCGGCCGTGGCCGCGGCGAACACGGCGCTGATGACGGCGACGATCGCACCCGCCTGCTCGGCGGACAGCCCGAACTGGAAGGTGACCAGCAGGGACAGGGCGGCGCTGATCGTGGCGATGAGGAGAGCCGGTTCACGGCCGAAGATCTTCATGAGGGTTCCTGACTCGAGTGGGTTACGCGGTGACCTTGAATCCGTAGCGGTCACCGAGCTTGGTGAGGGAGGTCTTGCCGGGGATGCCGTCGGCGTCCTTGCCGCGGTAGCCGAGGTGACGCTGCCAGGCGGCGTAGGCGGCGATGGTGGTCGTGCCGAAGTGGCCATCGCTGTAGCGCTTGGCGAGCAGGCCTGCGTTGACGAGGGCGGCTTCGACGGTCTTGACGCCGCTGTAGGTGACGGGCTGCCCCTTCGCCGCGGGGTTCTTGCGTGCGGCCTCGATGAGCCGGGCCAGGGACACGGTGGGCGCGGTGGGCTTCGGCAGCGGCTTGGGCGGTGCCGGGTTGGTGGCCGGCTTGCTGCCGAGGCGCTTGGCGACCTGGTCGAGGATGTGGTCCCAGTCCATGCCGGGGCCGCGGGGGTCGATTTTGCCGGGCTGCCAGTCGAGGTGGCGGAGTGCGGAGCGGGCGCCCCAGCCGTGCTTGCGGCAGATGGCGGCGATGACGCGGACGATCGCGTCGATCTGCGCGGCGGGCCAGGGGTCCTTGCCGTCGCCGAGGTTCTCGCATTCGAAGCCGTAGAAGTGGCGGTTGCCGTCGACGGCGGCCTGGTTGTCGGCGGGCGGCTTCTTCTCGGCGATGACTGCGGCGAGGACGTCGGGGTCGCCGAGTCCGGCGTGGTTGGTGCGGCCGTAGCCGACGAGATGGACCTTGCCGTCCTTGGCGATGACGCCGGTGCACAGCGGGCCGGGGAGGGTGCTGTGGCCGCGGCGGCACAGGTCGACGGTGTTGGCGGTGCCCTTGGTGACGGTGTGGTGGATCATCACGCCGTGCACGGGTCCCCAGGGGCCCTTCTGGTTGCGGTTGTGCGTCTCCCAGTTGCCGACTTCGACAACCTGCACGCCCTCGTTGTGGAGGGCGGCGAGGAACGCGGACGCGGACAGGGGTGTGGCCATGCGGGCTCCATCGGGGCGCGGGTCGGTCAGAAGACGGTGCGGAGGAAAGTGCACTGGAAGCGCAGGTTGTGCCCGGTTTCGATGACGTAGCTCGTGGTGCGGATGGTGACGACGCCGTTGGTGTCGAGGATGAATCCGCCGTGTGCGAAGCCCGAGTCCCAGCAGGCGTTGACGATGGCGTGGGTGGGCCGCCAGCTCGTCGGGACCGTGGCCGCGACCACGTCGTTGATGTTGCCGTTGGTGGGGGTGAGGTTGGCGCCGGTGCGGGTCATGTAGAAGTCGATGCTGGTGACCCGGCCCTGGCGGACGCCGTTGAAGTAGTTGACGGACCAGCCGGCCGCAGCGGACAGGCCGGTGGTGCCGGTCACCAGGCTCGGCTCCGGCGTCACCCAGGCGGAGCCGTTGTACATCTCGATCCGGTTGGAGTCGAGGAGGTAAGTAACCATGCCCTCCTCGGGTGTGGGGATCGCCGCGCCGCGGGCGGACGCGGACGCGAACCGCATCACACCGCGGGGGATGACGCCGGCGGCCAGGTCGCTGATCGCCTTGGCCATGTCGGGGGCGTCGGTGAGGGAGATGAGGTTGATGCCCTGCCCGTAGGGGTCCTGGGTCGGCATGCCCTCTCCTTTCGTGTGCTCAGTCGGCGAGGGGGCCGAGGGCGATCCAGTTGCCGCTGGAGGACTGGGAGATGACGATCACGTCGTCGACCGCGGGGGCGGCGTAGGTGGCGAGGTGGCGGACTTCCATGTCGCCGTCGACTTCGATGAGGCCGTCGCCGGGGACGGCGGTGACGGTGGCAAGCCGCCAGTCGGAGCCGCGCACGGCCGGCGTCTGCTCCCCCGCCCGCTGCGCCGACCGTTTGAGCGCCGCCTTCAACTCGCGGTTGACGGAGAGGTTCGATCTCACGAGTCCTCCTTCGCCGAGATGGTGGCGAGCGGGAAGTCGCCGCCGATGTCGAGCGGCACGGAGAACGAGGCGATCTGGTGGAGTTCGCGGGTGCCGTCCTCGTGCGTGACGCGGATGACGTCCCCCGGCTCCAGCGCCGGGTTCGGCAGCGAGCTGATGTCGCCGCTGCTGTTCGGTGCCTTCGCCTCGGCGAGCTTCAGCCGGGCGGCCTTCTGGCAGGCGTTCGTCGTGGTCAGCGTGGACGAGCTGTAGAACATGGGCCGGCGCCCATACGGGCCCGACCAATACGTCGGCGAGTTGGGGTCGTCGTCGACAGCCAGGTACTGCACAGGCGGGATGCCGTCGCTCGTGTTTTCTCCGCGGGCGAGGACGCCGTTGTAGACGCCGTCGCTGCTCATGGCGCGGCTGCCGGAGATGTACACGCCGCCCTCGGTGGCCTCCACCGCCCACACCGGATCCGTCTCGGTCAGCTCCGGCAGCGTGGAGATGACGAAGATGCCGTCGGCGTTGCAGTACACCTCGGCGCCAGCGGCGGCGGCGATCTCCCGGCAGCCCTCCCACGGGTCCGCCTCGACATCGAACCAGCGTGATCCGATGGGTTCGTCGTCGATGAGGGCCTGGATGTCGGCGCCGATGATGGTCCGCCGGATCAGCCCGGTGATCGCCGACACGACGGTGCCGGACGCCTGGTAGCGGGCGGTGAACTTGTCGTCCGCGACCCGCGCCGACAGGTCCTTGCCCTGCAAGGTGACCGGGCCTTCGGTGACGTCGCCGTCGACCGAGTCCAGCCGGAACACCCCCAGCGGCACAAGCTCCTGGCTGCCGTCGCCGTACTCGACACCGCGAGCCACGCGCAGGGTGGCGCCGTAGGTGGCGAGCTGGTCGGCCGGGGTGCGCGGGATGACCGTGGGGTCGGGCACGGTGATGGAGCAGGTGCGGCGGATCGCCTGCGAGCGGTCCACCGTCACGCTGCCGCCCGTGTGCTCGAGGTCGACGACCTCCCCCGTCGTCAAGTACAGCTGCACCTGCGTGACGGGGGTGTGGGACTCGGCGAGCCGGGCCAGGAAGCGGTCGGATACCGGGTACACGGCGTCACCCCCGGCGGTCGAGCAGCAGATCCTCGGCGGTGTCGTACACGTCCAGCAGGTCGCCGGCCGCGGCGAATTCGGTCAGTACGTCCTGCCAGGTGCGGCCCCCGCTGCCGTTGATGCCGGTGGTGACGGGCATGTCCTGCTCCACCAGCGGCAGCTGCCAGGCCCGCCACACCTCTTGGGCGAGCTGGGTGATACGGGATTCGGTGACCTGCCCGACCGACACGTACATGTCGTCGACGCCCATGCCCGGCGCGGCTTGCCACAGCAGGGTGTTGCCGGAGTCGAGCAGCAGGTGCAGGGCTGCGCGTTCCTCGTCGGAGCGGGTCCATATCTCCAGCTCCCCCTCCAGGCCCTGGCGCCTGCCGGAGAGGACGACCTTGTTGCGCCGTCCGCGCACCACGAACGCGGACTGTTCGACAGGCCGCTGCCAGTTCGGCGCCTTCTGCACCAGCACCTTGAGGTTGCGTTGCGGGTTGCCGGGGTCCTTCAGCCAGGCTTCGTTGAGGTCGGCGAGGGTGAGGGTGACGGTGTCCGAGGTGCGCGTGGAGCGGTTGCCGTTGGAGTCGTACTCCTCGATGCGGTACGACACGGGCACGCCCATCGGCGCCTCGTGGTCCTCGATGATGAGGAGGTCGGAGGTGATGGTCTGCCGGTCGATCAGCCCGGACTCGCCGCGCACCAGCGTGCGGGATCCGTCTGGCCCCACCCGGTAGATCGTGATCGTGTTGTCGATGGTGAGTTCGCGGAGGGTGAGCGTGATGTAGCCACGCTCGGAGTCCGCGACCACCGACGTGAGCGGCAGCACCTCCCACAGGGCGACCCGGTCGATATGCAGTACCGCGTTGGTGGTCGACGCGGTGGCCACGATCTCGATCGCTGCCTGCGTCGCCCCCGCCGGAGCGATCTGGTCGGACTGCAGGATGTACCAGGACGAGCCCGGCAGCAGAAACGCCGTGCCGGTGCTGGCGCCCAGGTCGGCGTCCTCGGCGTCGTACCAGCGGACACGGATCGTCGCCGTCGACCAGGTGCCCTCATCCGGGTGGGCGAGCGCCTGCGCCCTCCAGTTCAGGCCCTCCGTCACCGGATACTTGCCGGACTGGATCGTGGACTCGGTAGCCGTCGCCGAGCTGATGGCCAGCGCGTAGTTGCCGTCGAATCCGGAGTCGCCCCACGGGCTGGTGCGGGCGAGCGTCGCCACACCGGAGACGGTCGACCAGGCTGCGATGCCCTGCTCAAAGCTGGCGTCGGCGTAGGGGACGACGCTGCCGGACTGGATGACAGGCGCCGCGGTGATGACGACGGTCTCCAGCCGCAGCACCTGCCCCGCGCTCGCGCCGTCCAGGCCGGCCGCGAGCGTGCACGTGGCGGCGCCCGCCGGTGCGGTCGCCGACACGCGCTGCCGGTAGATGCCGGTCGCGGGCGTCGGCGGCGCCAGGACCGCCCTGGTCGCCTGCACCTGGTTGCCGACGCTGTCGAAGAAGCGGAGTTCGATCCAGGCGGTGGAGGCGACGGTGGGGGGCTGCACGTAGGCGTAGGCCAGATACTCCTGGCCGGGGGTGACCGCGGGCCGGTCCACCGCCTGAATGCTGGCGTTACCGGCGGCGGCCGCCGTCATGCACAGGGTGTGCCCGCCCGCGGTCCAGTTGGTGGCCGACCACGAGAACACCGGCACCTGGCGGGAGACGGTGGCGTTGGCGGCCGCCGCCCAGCCCGAGGTGTCCAACTCGGTGGACTCCGTGTTGAAGGGGAGCAGGTTGCCCAGCGTGCGGATCGGCAGGCCGAGGTAGACGTTCTCCCAGAAGTGGTTGACCAGCGCACCAGCCGGCGTCGACGACAGCAGCACCTGCGCCTGCGCGGCACCTGCCGGGGCTGCCGCGGCCACCGACACCCGATGCCACGACGCGGAGGCGGCCATCGTCGTCAGCGACCACGACACACCCACCTCGGTGCCCGTCGACGACAGCCAGCGGATCCCGATCCGCTCCGGCACCACACCCGCCGCATCAGCGAAGCAGTAGTAGACGGTGCCGACGGTGACCGGGTAGGAGGAGACGGTGCGGGCCTGCATCTCCCCCGCAGCCACCGACTTGACGACCAGGCAGCCGTCCCCGTTCCGGCCACCCGTCCCCTTCGACAGCGTCGCGTTCAGCTTCGCCGCCCAGCCCGAGATGTTCGGGTCGACCATCTCCGTCGTCGCGGAGAGCAGATTCCCGGGGATCGGCACGGAGACCTCCTCTCAGCCCGCGTTGAGTACCTGGATCAGCTCGCCCTGCGCGGCCTGGACGCGGCCGTCGGCGCGGGTGTCCACATAGGCGTGGAACTCGTGGCCGTCGACGACGAGGAGCAGACGGTCGCCCGGCTGCAGTCCGCCCCCGCTCGTGGCGGCGGCCTGCATGGTGCGCCACTGGGCGTTCGTCAGGACCGCCTCGGGCTTGCCGGTCAGGTTGACAGCCTTGGTGACACCCGGGGGCAGCCAGCCACCCGCGTCGTAGCCGCCCGCCCGGTCATACGCCCGCGGCAGGCTGCCGTACCGCGACAGCGCGTACCGCATCGACGAGTAGATGTTGGCGAGCGGGTCGATGGACACCCCGTACATGAACGGGCCCTTGCGCCGGTACTTCCCGGCGTAGGACCGGAACGTCGGCCCGATGACCTGCATCAGACCCACCGACGGGTGGCCGAGCTGCCAGTTGATGTCCCACTTGTTGACGGCCTTCGGGTTGCCGCCGGACTCCTGCTGCATGCGCCGCAGCGTCCGGTTGGCGTGGCCCGCAGACTGCCCGACCTCCCGCAATGCACGCAGCACCACGGGCCGCCACTGCTCGACGCCTGCGGACGGCGAGTACTTGACGGTCGGGGTGGCCCGCTTGTCGCCCTCCTTGCCGCCGGCCAGGAGCCGCTTCACGGCGCCCCGGGCGAGGTCCTTCATCAGGCCGACGAAGCCGGTGTTGCCGCCGGGAATCTTGCTGATCAGCGGGTTGATGACCGACTTCACTCCGGCCTTGATGGCGCCGCCGAAAGTGTCCTTCAGCCACTTGGCCCCGGCCTTGACCTTGTCCCAGCCCTTGCTGACCAGGTCGCCGATGCCGGAGAAGATGCCGCCGTCGGCGAACCCGAGAACGCTGCGGACGCCCTGCACGCCGCCGCGGCGGGCAGCGGCGTTCATGGCGTGCACGTACTCGGCGCCGACCGCGCGGGTCCACTCGGGCCGCATGATGGCCTCGCCGCCGGAGAGGGCGACGGGGCCGGCGACGGACGGCACGAGGTGCACGTCGCGGCCCGGCGTGTAGCCGGGCATGACACCGCCGGTGGCGAACTTCATCGGCTTGAGGTGCTTGCCACCGAAGGCGTCGGTGACGAGGTTCCACACCTTGCGGATGCCGTTGTTGTAGACGATGTCGACGACGTACTGGACGGGCTTCTTCGCGTAGCCGCGGATCTTGGCGAAGGCGTCGCGGATACCGGTGGCAGCCTGAGCGAACGCGTTGACCATCCGGTCGCGCAGGGACCGGCCCCATCCCGGGACGGTGACCGTGAAGAAGTTCTTGATCGGGTTGAGGACGTTCCGCTTGATCCAGTTCCACCGGTCGAGGAATCCTCGGCCCATGGACACGAAGGCGCCGACGATCCGGTCCCGCAGGTAGCGGCCCCATCCGGGGACGGTCTTGGTGAAGAAGTCCCGGATGGGATAGAGGGTCTTGCGCAGGATGTACAGCCACGCCCCGTAGATGTAGAACTGGATCTGCCGCCAGATGATCAGCGTGCGGTCCTTCAGTCCGGTGAAGGCGGCACTGAGCTTGGTGGTCACCCACCCCACCAGGCGGGCTATCACCGAAATGATCTTCGTGACCCAGCCGATCGTGGTGGAGATCGCGCCTGCCAGCTTGCCGATCAGGAACCCGGCGAACTGCAGCAGCGGAGGCAGCAGCCGCGACAGGATCACGACCGCCAGCCTCACACCGAGGATGATCAGCTGAGTGAGCGGCGGCACCAGCGGCAGCAGCGCGATCGCCAGCTGCACACCGGCCTGCACCAACTGCATGATCGACGGCAGGAGCTGGATCAGCACGCCGGCCGCAATCTTCAGCACCATGCCGATCAGCTGCGCGAACAGCGGCATCATCGGCGCGAACGCCTTCACCAGCTGCACCAGCGCCTCGGCGAGCGGCGGCAGGATCTGCGCCAGGCTGTCCGCGAGCAGGCCAACGAAGTCCCCCAAGATGGGGGCGATATCGGCGAGCACCGGTGCGAGCTGCGCCGCCACAGAGGCGATCAGCTCGCCGAGCGGGCCCATGATGCCGAGGACCGCCGTGGCGATCTGCACGAACGCGTCCGCGACCGTCGGCAGGATCGGCATCAGCGCCTCGAGGACCTCCTGCACCAGCTGCACCCCGACCGGGATGAGCGGCGCCAGCCCCTTGACGAGCTGCACGGCAGCATCCGCGAACCCGGTCAGCGACGGCAGCATCTGCAGCAGCGCGGCGCCGAGCATCTCCAGCGCCTGCCCGATGACCGGCAGCAGCGGCTGCATCGCCTCGAACACCGTCTCGACCAGCATGAGGCCGGCGTCGACGAGGGGAAGCAGCACCGGCATCAGCTGGGCGAGGGCCTGAGCGAACACCTCGGCCAGCATCTGCGCGACCTGCGCGAGCAATCCCATCAGCGGCTGCAGCATCGGCTGCAGCGCCTGGAACACGCCGGCGACCAGCCCGGCGATCTGCACCAGGGCAGGCGTCAGCGCCTGGATGACCAGGGTGAGCGGGCCGACCAGCAGGTTCACCAGCTGCGTCGCCACCGCGACGATCGGCTGCAGGGCAGGGGCCAGCGCCGAGATCACCTGGGCGATCAGGGCGGCGATGGGCTGCAGCAGCGGCATCACCGCGGCGACCATCTGCACCAGGGTTTCGCCGACCAGCACGAGGGCGGGGGCGAGCGCGTCGACGATCGGCAGCAGCGCCTGCCCGATGACGGTCGCCAGCTGCGACAGCAGCGGACCGACCGCGGTGGCGAGCTGAGCGATCGGCTGTGCGATCGCCGCCAGCAGCGGAACAGCAGCCTGCACGACCGCCCCGATGATGGGGACGAGCGAGTTGACGATCTGCGCGATCGACGCGAACAGGGCCCGCATCGTGGCCTGCATCTCGTCGGTCGCCAGCACACGGCGCAGCTCGCCGAACACGGCGGCGAGCGATCCGAGGATGGACGCCCCCGCATCGGAGGCGGCCTTCATGACCTGGTTGACCGTGCCGAGAACGTTCGCCAGCAGCGTCCCGAACTGGGAGATCACCTCGAACGCGCTGTTGATGGACTGCTGCAGGCCACCCGATTCGAAGCCCTTGGCGATGCCGTCCGTGAAACTGGTGATGGCGCCGGCCATCTGCTTCGAAAGGGCGTTGAAGGCAGGCTGGGCGGCCACCGCCAGCTGCCCGAACGCCGTGACCAGACGGCCCGGCACCTGCTCGAACGCGCGGAAGTTCTCCGTGGCCCCGGCGAGGATCTGCTCGAGCTGCCCGCTCCGCGCCATCTCGGTGACCGCGTTCGCGGCACTCTTGGCCATGGCGTTCCACACGCCGGCGGTGGCGGTCAGCTGCCGCTGCAGCACCGGGATCGTGGCCCGGCCCAGCGTGGTGACCGTGTCGTCCAGGCCCCGGAATAGCTCGTTCTGCACGCTCAGCTTGAGGTTGTCCCACGCCGGCGCCAGCCCCTGCACCGCGCGCACAAAGCTCTGTGCGTTGGGGGCGAGTTCGGCCATCGCCTCGCCGAACTGGCTGGTCTGCGCCGCGGCGGCAGCCTGCGCGTCCGCCACCGCGGCAGCGGCCTCCGCCACAGCCCGCTCGGCGTCCTCGACCTGCCGGGCGCCGTCACGGCGGGCCTTGGCGACATCGGCCTGCGCCTCGGCCAGGGCCTCCTGTGCGTCGGCGACATCCCGGGCGGCCTCCACACCGGTACGGCGGGCCTCCTCCTGCGCGCGGGCCAGTGCCCGCTCACGGTCGGCGACCGTCTCGTTCGCCGACTTGATGCGCTCGCGGGCGCGCAGCATCTGCTGCGAGCCCTCCACGCCGGCTTTGTTGGCCTTCGCCGTGTCGGTCTCGAGCCGCTTGGTCTCCTCGCGCTGCTCCTTCAGGTTGAGCTTGGCCCGCTCGTGCGCGATCCGCAGACGCTCCAGCTGCTCGAACGTCGTACCCGGCGTCACCTGCGCGGCGCGCAGTTCACGCTCGGCCTGCTTCAGGCGCAGGACGGCCTCACGCTCGTCGAGGCGCCCCTCGGCGAGCCGCTGGTTCATGTCCTGCAGGGCACGCGTCGCCTCCTGGCGGGCGTCCGTCAGCGAGGCCTGCGCCTCACGGGCATCCCGCTGGGCGTCCCGCAGGTCCCGCTCGGCATCCCGCACAGCCCGCTGGGCGTCCCGCTGCCTGCGCGCCGAGTCATCCACGACCCGCGCCAGGTTCTCCTCGGCGTCCGCGACGGCCTTCTGGGCGTCCCGGATCCGCTCGGCGGCCTGCACCCGCGCGTCCGCCAGGTTGCGCTGGGCGTTGGCCAGGCCGCGCTGCGCCGACTCCACCGCGCGGGTGGCGTTGGCCGCCGCCTGGGCGTCGGACTTCATCGCCTTCGTGTCGAACGCGGCCTTCAGCGCCTCGCCGACACCGGACAGGCCGATCTTCAGTGCGCCCGCGGCCGCGCCCGCGGTGGCCAGAGCAGGGGCGAGCGCCGCCGCGCCCGCGGCAGCGGAAGCCAGGTTGGCGCCGATCGCCACACCGGCCAGGGCGCCGATGCCGCGCATGCCCGCACCGAACGCCTTAGAGAAAGCGCCCGCCCCGGCCTTGCCCGCGCTGGATGCGCGGGAGGTCACGGAGCGGGACCAGTCCCCCTCGAACTCCGGCCGGATGGAGACATAGCCCCGGCCGACGAGCACACCGCCAGCAGCCACCGCGCACCCCCATCACTGGTTCGCGGCGGGCCTCCCGAACACGGCCGCCAGCTGCTTGGCCCCGGAGCCGTGACGGCCACCGAAGCGGATGACGTTGCTCTTCTTCGCGGGCTCCACACCCGGCCGCGGGATCGGGTCCGGTGGTTTGAGCCGGCCCGTCTTCTTCGGGTCGCCGTGCAGCTTCAGCTGCAGGAAAGAGTTCTCGCGGACGGCGTCCACGACGCTCGCCAGCAGCTGCGGCACCAGCGTCCACGCGTCCTCTTCGGGCGTGGACTTGCGCACCGCCCGCGCGGTCGCGGAGTCGGTGGGCAGGTGCTTGAGGAAGACGCGCAGCTCACGCCACGACATCTGTCCGCGGTACAGCTCCAGCAGCGACCGGCCGGGCCAGTAGTGGGCGATGTCCCACTCGACGGCCTCCGCGTATTCCTCTAGGAAGCGGCGGAGGCCGGCGATTCCCCCGGCTCCACGCCGGAGCGCTTCTGCCACTCCAGCGCGATCAGTTCCAGGTCACCGAACGTGAACCCGGCCTTGTACATCTCCTGCACCTTGTCGCGGCCCAGGAGCTCCTTGAGGATCTCGACGGTGTTGTCGAGGTCGCCGACGCGTTCCTGCAGCTCGAACGGGAGCGCCTTGATCGGCGGCAGGGTGAATTCGACGTCGAACAGGTTGAAGGTGGTGGGCTTCGGCAGGGCGTCGCGGCGTGCCTTGGCGAGCGCGTTGAGGTCGACGACTTCGGTGCCGGTGGTCTTGCTGGTCATGCTGCTCTCCTTGCGGGTGGTAGCGGGTTGGGGCCCGGCAGGCGCGACCCGCATGGCACGCCTGCCGGGAGATTCGGTCAGGACTCGGGCGCCCACGCCGGGTCGTTGGACAGCCACACGGCGATCTCCGGTGCGGTGTCGGCGTAGGCCGACACCGTCATCGGCAGCGCCACCGCACCCGAGCGGGCCAGGGTGATCGAGTCGCGGTTGGTGACCTCGCCGCGGGCGATGATCAGCCGGTTCTTGATGTCGCCGTCGACCCACTCCAGGCCGATGGCGCGCTCGTCCGGCGTCGGTGCCGCGGGGATCGCCAGCTTGTTCACGCCGGTGGTCACCTCGGTCATCGACGACGACGGGAAGTACAGGGTCACCGTCGATGTCTTCAGCTCGATCGCGGTGAACCCGAGCGTCATGTCGACACCGGTCAGCACCTTGCGGACCGGGGAGAGGGACTGCCAGGCGTTGATGTCCTCGGTCTCCGTCGAGTAGCTCATCTCGACGCCGTCGTCGGACAGGTAGCCCAGATCCACCCACCCGGCAGGCCAGGCGGTGTCCAGGTCGGTCGGGGCGGTCGTGCCCTTGGGGGCGATGTAGATGGAGCCGCCAAGGCCCACACGCACGTTGTCGGCGTCGTTCGCCATCGGGTTGCCTCCAGGCATAGCGAGGACCCGCACGGCCAGACGCCGCCGGGTGAAATGGGCAGAAACGGGATGCGGGTTGGGTACAGCTACGCGGGGCGGACCACCATGCTCATCACGAGCACGTAGCGGGGGATCGTGTCCGTCTCGGCGGACGGCTGGTAGGGCAGCCACACCAGGGACGTCTCATCGACGCCGTAGATGCGGGCACCGGGCTGCGTCGTCCCCTCAGCAGCGATGAGGTGCGCCGACACCTGGGCTGCCAAGTCGCGGGCCTGCTTCTTGGTAGCGGCCAGGATGTCGATGTCGAGGGTGCGGTCAGCGGTCACCGGCTTCAGCCGGGATCCGCCGCCGCCCAGCGTCACGGAGACGATCCCGGACGCCAGCTTCGACATGAACCCGGCGGGCCATTCGGTGCCGACGACCGTCCCCGCCGGCAGTGCCGCTTTGAGGATGCGGACGGTGACCTGCTCGGCGTCCGGCATGGCCACCGACTGCAGGCCGCTGCTCACCGCTTCCTGCGGCCGGACGGCACCGCGCGCTCATCACCGGCCTGCTCGGCGGGCGGCTGGGGCTGCGGTGGGGCGGGCTCGGTGACGGCCGGTGCCGGAGCCTGCTGCTCCTGAACGGTTTCCTCGGCGGCGACGAGGCCGTCCCGGCGCATGGCCTTCGCGGCCACCTCGTCGACGTCGATCGTGTCGCCGGGGGCCTTGTCCCCGTACCAGTAGGCGAGCGTGATCCGGGGCATCAGGTGCTCCTCAGCGATTCCAGGGCACGCCCGAGCGTGCGCGTCTTCGGTGACCAGCCTGTCTGCGGGCGGTCGCGGGATGTGGCCGGCCGGCCGGTACCGAACTCCACCTGCAGCGTCCACGGCGCGGTCGCCCCGAACTCGGCGCGCCAGCCGTTCGGCCGCATCGACACCGCCGAGTACACGCTCGCCGCGTACTCGCCGTGCCGTTGCACCGCCGGATCGTAGGTGGGGCCCGTGTATTTGGGGGCGATCGCCCGCGCCACCGCTGCACCGCGCTCGGCGATGTCCGACAGGGTGTCCCGCATGCGGCTCGAGCGGGCCAGCTCATCGAACATGCGCGGGTTCGCCACGTACCGGAAGCGGCCGGTGGCCATTACGCCACCTCCCTGAGGTCTGCCTCCACGTGGTGCACTCCCCCGCCCGGCGCGGGCCAGCGGGCCACCTTGCCGATGACCTGCATGGTGGTGCCCCACGCCTCGACGCGGTCCGTCTCCCGCAGATCGAGGTCCATGCCGCGGGGCGTGTA
>Ga0207873_1002242_pt1 | contig 16458 bp, 11 predicted proteins | sample BGWIniCompost_FD_187373 | JGI IMG/M metagenome (GOLD analysis project Ga0207873, IMG submission 187373) | Cellulose adapted compost microbial communities from Newby Island Compost Facility, Milpitas, CA, USA - BGW Initial Compost (SPAdes)... ...
TCCCCCTGGCCATCGCCGTTGGAATCCATAAACGTTTTTACATCCAGTGAGTAGATAATGGCGTTTTTATACCAGTTACTGGCCATCTGATCAGGGTTTAAAAATCGGTAACACCTTTTCTCCGAATACTTCAATGAAACGCTCTTGCTCCCGGTTCACGTTATGCAGGATGATCAACTCGAATCCCAGCTTCGCATAGCGCTCAATCCACTCGGCATGAACGCCCGGTTCGGCGGAAATGTGCACGTAAGGATCCAGATCGTCCGGGCTTACAAAGGCCGCCGCCTGTTCAAACTGGGCCGGATGGCGCAGTTCGGTTAGCAGACTGCTGTTGAATATATTGGACTTCCATTGCGAAAACGCCCCATGCCGCGCCTTCTCTTCGTTCCGGTCAAAGGAAAGCTGGACCTTCAGGTAAAGGGGTTTGCCTGCGCCGCCTCCCTCCTGAAACGCCCGAACGACCTTTTCCAGCTCGGTCAACGGTTGCGAAACGGTGATCAAGCCATCGACCCATTCCCCCATCCAACGGGCGGTTTCGGCCGTAATCGCAGCACCGATAACCGGCGGCGGCTGAGCAGGCCGGGTATACAATCGCGCTTCCTCCACCCGGACCAGTCCGTTCCAGGTAACGGTTTCGCCCGCCCAAAGGGCGCGCATGATGTCCACGCATTCTTTCAGCCGGGCGTTCCGCGTGGCTTTGCCCGGCCATTTCCCACCGGTGATGGATTCGTTCAGCGCCTGCCCGCTCCCCTGCCCCAGCCAAAACCGGTTGGGATACATGTCACAAAGAGTTGCGGCCGCCTGGGCAATGATGGCCGGATGGTACCGCTGCCCCGGCGCGTTGACCACCCCGAAATCCAGCGAAGTAGCCTCGAGCGCGGATCCAAGCCAGGCCCAGGCAAATCCCGATTGCCCCTGCTCCTGATTCCACGGACAGAAATGATCGGAAGAAAGCGCGGCGTGAAAACCCGCCCGGCCTGCGAATGCGGCGTAATCCAGCAACTCCCCCGGGCGGAATTGCTCGTGGGAAACATGATATCCTATCTTTGGGTTGGCCGGCATAGCGAAAGATTGGAAAGAATCATGCCAAGGGCTGTTTCCATACCGGCATATTATCCATCTTTAAGGAAGAATACTCCATTTTGAAAAAAGGGGTTAACCGTAATTTAGACCGAAGAACCAATAATACGATGAACAAAACATATATCTGGCTTATTAGCATGGTGGCGGCGCTGGGAGGCTTGCTGTTTGGATTCGACATTGCCATATTTTCGGGGACCATCCCGTTTATACAACCGCTGTTCAATCTCGATGCCGCCGGGCTGGGATGGGTGGGCAGCAGCCTGTATGTGGGCTGCATGGCCGGCGCGTTGGTAACGGGCTGGCTGACCGATCGTTTTGGGCGGAAAAAGCCGCTGATCCTGGCCGCCCTTATCTTTGCGTTTTCCTCCGTCCTGATGGCGCTCGCGGGCAGCGCGGCTGAATTGGCCCTGTGGCGCATCGTAGCAGGTTTTGGGGTCGGAGCAGCATCCATGCTTTCCCCGCTGTATATTGCCGAGGTGAGCCCTCCTGCGGTCCGGGGGAAGATGGTATCGATAAACCAGTTGGCCATTGTGGTCGGCATTCTGCTGGCCTACCTGTCGAATTATTTTCTGGCCGGCTGGGAAAACAACTGGCGCTGGATGTTCGCTTCGGGCGCCCTACCATCCGCATTGTTCTTCTTCTTTGTTTTTCTGGTGCCGGAAAGTCCGCGCTGGCTGCTTGCCCGGAACCGGGAAGAACAGGCACGGAAGGTACTGGGCAGGCTTGTGGAACCCACGGAAATCGAACTGGAAATCCGCGCGGTCCGCAGCAGTCTTTCCGCCAAAACCCTCAAGGTGGGGTTCTCCGGGTTGTTCAAAGCGGGTATCCGCTTTATTGTGCTGCTGGGAATCGGCATCGCTGTTTTTCAGCAGATATCGGGTGCGAACGCGGTTTTCTTCTATGCTCCGGTGATCTTTGAGCAGGCCGGCATGCAGGTGAACGACCAGTTGTTCCAACAGATCCTGATCGGCATCATCAACCTGGCATATACCCTCCTTGCCATGCAACTGGTTGATAAGGTAGGCAGAAAGAAAATGATGCTGGCGGGTTCTTCTTTGATGGCCCTTTTCCTTGTACTCGTCGCGGCCTGTTTTTATTTCAACCTGCTGGAGGGTTACTGGCTCACGGTGGTAGTGCTTGCATTCATTGCCACCTACGCCACCACCCTTGCCCCGGTCACCTGGGTCCTGATTTCGGAGATATTCCCAAACCGGGTACGCGGCATGGCAGTTTCGGTGGCTACATTTGCTTTGTGGGCTGCCTGCTTTGCACTGGCCTACGCGTTTCCGGTGCTGATCCAGGCACTTGCACCGGTTCAGACCTTCCTCCTTTTCGCGGCAATCTGTTTCACCTATTTCCTGATCCTCTGGCGTTACGTACCCGAGACCAAAGGGAAGACCCTGGAAGAAATCGAGGCCACTTTCAGGAAACCGTACCGGCCGGCAGGTGAATTACTTCAGCCAGGGGATTGAACAGATAGGCCCGGCCTGAAGCAAGCTCGGTACAGCGGAAACGTTTCCGTAAGCGGGGACCTTTGCGGAACACCCTTGCGCCGGCGGTTGCGGGCTGAGAGGACGACGCCCTTCCCCTGCCTGCGGGGAGCGCGAAAACAGCGCCTTCGGGAAGCTGTTCCACAGCCACCTTGTCGGGCCTGCCCGGATCGTATTTCCGGAGCGTGCGCAGCAAGTTCAGGTCGGTGCAGCTGGCCGCCGCAGGATTCCGCAGGTAGCGTTCCAGCGCAATCCGGATGTCCGCCGGGAAAACATCCAGCTCGAAAAAAGGCTGCATCATCTTCCGGAAGTATCCCTTCCATTCCTTTCCATGTGACAAGGCCTTGCTTCCGTGGTGATTCCAGGTAACCAGGTGCGCAAATTCATGCACCAGCGTTACCAGGAAGGCATACGGATTCAGATCGTGATTGATCGATATCCGATGAGGGTATCCCTGCTGCGGCGGGCGGTAGTCGCCCAGTTTGGTCTGGCGGCTCCGGGTGATTCTCAGTTGAACCTGATACAGGTCAATCCAACGGGCAATTACCGGCGCGGCCGGTTCAGGTAAATAGTGGGCTAGTTGTCGCACTTTGTTCAACGCAGCAATTGATAGGTGATCAGGCTGGCCACATAGGCCATTCCGGTCATGTAGGCTAGCTGTACCAGGGGCCATTTCCAGCTCTTGGTCTCCCGCTGCACAATGGCCAGGGTACTCATGCACTGCATGGCAAAAGCGTAAAACACCATCAGGGAGAACGCGGTGGCAATGGTAAATACCGGAAGCCCGGTATGGGGATTGGTTGCCTGAAGCATTTTTTCCCGGACGGAATCCATGTGACTGTCATCCGCTTCCACGCTGTAGATGGTTGCCATGGTCCCCACGAACACCTCGCGGGCGGCAAAGGAAGTGATCAGAGCAATACCGATCTTCCAATCGAAACCAAGGGGCTTGATCACCGGTTCAATGGACTTCCCAAGGATGCCCACATAGGAATTCTCCAGTTTCTCAGACCCAAGATGATGCTCCAGTTCCTCGGGCGTATACCGCTGCTGCATTTCCGCCGTAGCGTATTTGGCATCCACCGCCTGCATCCGCTCCCTGGGTCCGTAGGTGGCCATTACCCAGAGAATGATGGAGACTGCAATAATTACCCGTCCGGCCTGCACGACAAACGCCAGCGCGCGGTCGTACATGGTCATCGCCACGTTGGACCAGCGGGGCATCCGGTAAATGGGCATTTCCATAAGCAGAAATGAGCGTTCCTTGGAGCCGATGATGAATTTCATCAGATAAGCCACTCCAATTGCGGCAAACAAACCAAGCAGGTACATGAACAGCAAGGCAAGACCCTGTAAATTGAAAATTCCGGCTACCCGCTCGTCGGGGACCACCAATGAGATCAGCAACACGTATACCGGCAGGCGGGCGGCGCAACTCATCAGGGGGGTAACCAAAATGGTAATCAGGCGGTCTTTCCAGTTTTCGATGGTCCGCGTGGCCATAATCGCCGGGACCGCGCAGGCGATCCCACTGATCAGCGGCACCACCGAACGGCCATTTAGGCCCACCTTCCGCATGATCCGGTCCATCAGAAAGATGACACGGGCCATGTATCCGGTATCTTCCAGCACGGCAATGAACGCAAAGAGAATGGCTATCTGCGGAACGAAGATTACCACGCCCCCCAGACCCGCCACAATACCGTTGACCAGCAGGTCGGTGAGCACACCCGGCGGCATGACCGAGATAAGCCATCCGCTGAAAGAGGCAAAACCCTCTTCGATAAGCGACATCGGATATTCCGCAAGCGAGAAAATGGATTGGAAAATGATGAAAAGTATCAACACGAAGATCAGCAGGCCGAATACCTTATGTGTTAATACCTTGTCGATCTTACTTGTAAATGTCTCGGCTGCCGGCGGGACTTCCTGGTGGACGCAGTCGCTCAGCAGTTCTTCGATGTAATTGTACCGCGCAGCCGTTTCAGCGAGCTGGATCTTGGCCGGCTGAAAATTATGCTTTCGGATCAGTTCTTCAATGACCGGCACGCTTCCCTCCTCCAGGTACAGCAGATTCTTATACTGATTGGCTACGTGCAGCGCCTCATAGGGCTCCTCAATGGACAGACGTTGTTGAACCTCACTCAGAAAGGCAGGTTCCAGGCTTGCCACGTCAATGGTTTTCTTCTGGGTGGGTACCGGGGATACCCGGGCGATGGCTGCTTTCAATTCCGCGATGCCCTGTTTGTTCCGGGCATTTAAGGGAATTACCGGCACGCCGAGTTTCCGGGAAAGTTTATCGATGTCGATTTTCAGTCCCGCTTTCTCCGCGACATCGATCATGTTCAATGCGAGGATCACCGGGATCTTCAGATCAGCCACCTGGGTGAACAGCAGCAAGTTCCGCTTTAGGTTGGACGCGTCGGCCACCACCACGGCGGCATCCGGATGGAGTTTGTTCTTCTTGTCGGCCAGCACCTCAAATGCGATCCGCTCGTCTTTCGCTTTGGGATAAAGGCTGTAAATTCCCGGAAGATCGATTATTTCCGCGACGTGGGTATCCGACAGGGTACAATGGCCGGTCTTCTTATCCACCGTCACCCCGGGGAAATTCCCTACCTTTTGGTGAAGACCGGTAAGACTATTGAATACAGTGGATTTGCCGGTATTGGGGTTGCCCAGGAGCGCAACCCGTATCAAGTTCTTCAATCTGTCGGAGTTAGGATAATGGTTGCCGCCTCACTTTTACGCATACTTAACTGATAACCCGCAACGGTTACCGCCATGGGATCCCCAAACGCAGCGATGTAATCCACGCGTACCGACTCTCCCGGCAAGCAACCCATTTCCATCAGTTTGACCGACATTTCTTCATCCGAAAAGGAGGAGATGGTGCCGCTCTGACCCTTCTGCAATTCCGATAAGTTCATAAAGCGTACTCTGAATTTAGCTCCGAATTGCAATAATACTCCTTATTTATAACTATTCCAAATTAGGTTGAACAGAGGTGGATACGCACTAAACAAAAAGCCCCGCCACAGGGGCAGGGCTTCTTTAAAACCGTTGTAGTAGTCCGGCCTAAATTAAAAAGTATAGGTAAGGCCTACTGCAATGTTGTTGTTCTTAACCTTCACGCCGGCTTCGTTTTCCTTCGTGATGTCGGAAAGACCGGTGTAGTACCGTGCAAAGACGCCAAGACCAATGGGAAGCTGGTAGCTCGCGCCCCCGGTGAGTCCGAAGTCAATGCTTTCGGTATCGTCTTTTACGTCTTCCTCGTAATCTTCGTCCGTTCCTTTCAATTCATTCTTGGAAGAAAGCAGCAATCCGACCTGAGGTCCCAATTCCAAACGGAATCCGTCGAAGAACTGGTACTGCGCCAAAACCGGCAGGCTGAGGTAGCTCGTCTTCAATTTAAAGGACGCGTCTCCCTCTTCGTACAGTTTGGAACCTACCGCCGAATAGAAAAGCTCCGGCTGAACGGAAAAGTTTTCCGCTAATTCGGTATTGATAAAAACACCGGCATGAAATCCGGTCAGGATGCTGGGATCGCTGTCTTCCACATCTTCGGAAAGATGTACGTTCGCGAAATTAACACCGGCTTTTACCCCGTAGTTCACCTGTGCGAAGGCCCCGCCCATTCCAACCAGGAATAAGCCGGCTATCAACATTGTTTTTTTCATATTCATTTTAATTTAATTGCCCATCTAGGACGAAAAGTATGCCAGATGGCATGCATTAAATGCAAAAAACCCGTTACTAAATGATAAATAACAGTTTATCAATTAATTGCTTTATTCCAGCGGGCCTGGCAGATGGGCTGCCAAATAAGGAAGAAAAAGCTGACAGAATGGTCGGGTTTTATTCTACTTCAACGATTTCCGAGCGGTTTCCGACCCCGTTTTCATTGAATGCCTCCACAGCGAAATAGTATTTTCGATCTACCGATAAACTCTTTAATTCCAATGAGTTTTCCCCGTAAACCAACCAGGAACTATAGAGTTTATCCGGCGCGATGCCCCAGCGGACCTGGTATCCCTGACAGTTGTCCTGCGCCTGCCACCGGATTATGGCATCGCGTCTGTCAGATTGGCGGGTCACCTGTACGCCGCGGGTTTTTCCCGGAATTTTTCCGTGTCCTCGTCCAAAAACCCGCAGATCGGAAATGGACAGATTCGGCGTGGGCACGTGTATGTTTTGATATCGGATATACCGGACCGTCTGGGGCCGGGCAAGTTCCACATAGTCGTTCGGGACATCTTCAAAACTCCCGCTTCGGTCCACCAGGACCTCCCATTGTTTCCTGTCGAGCGAACCTTCAATCACATACCGGTGATACAATCCTTCGATCCTCCCGTACATTCCCGATTCATGATCGTGGTAATTTACCTGGATTGCATGGACGGTACCGGGCTGGAGCAAATCAATCTCTACCCATTGCTTGTCGTTGTTCTCCGCAGCCACCCAGAAGCTTTTAATGTTTTCATCCACCAGGTTCGCGACCGGATAGCCTTCCAGGGAAGAGGAAGCGGATACCGGTTTATTATAGGAAAGCAGCATCCAGCCGGTAAACTGGCCCGCCTTGCCGGGAACGGCCGGGGCGTAATGCGGGTAATCCCCGAATGACGTATTTACATACATCAGCCCGTCCGGGTCAAACCCCGTGGGGAACATGCTGATGCGCCGTTCCCATCCGATATTTACGGCAACCGCGGCGGTCGCGAAATGCCAGTATTTATCCTGGGGACCCAGCACCGTACTTCCGTGCCCGGCTCCGTTTGCAAACCCGCCGGGTTTATAGGAAACCGGATTATTCGGTGCGTAAGAATACGGACCCAAGGGCGAGTCGCTTGTATAGACACCGTCCCCATAGACATCCCACTCGGTTCCGGGAGCAGCATATTGCATGTAATAGGTACCCTCGTGCTTGGTAAGCCAGGGTCCTTCGATGTATCCGCCCAATACGGTGTCGGAATGATTGTTCCCAAAGCGCTCCCAACCGTGCTTTTCCGGATCCAGGTTGAAGAGTTGTACTTCCTCTCCCGGACGGAAGCTCCGGTTTTTGTCCAGGGTTTTACCCCGGATGGGGAATTTGTTGGAAGAGCCCCAGAAAAGATAGGTCTGCCCGTCGTCATCAATGAACAGGGCAGGATCCTGCAGATTATTCAGAATGGACGGAACGGCTTTCCAATCGCCGGCAAGCGGATCGTCGGTGTACAGGATGCTCATGGAACCGGACGGATCGCCGGTCATGTACAACACCGAATCCCTGTAATTGAACGCGGCAGGCGCGTTGGAGCCCTGCAGATACCATTTTCCAGGCCGGATAAACCGCCAGTTCAGCAGATCCCTGGAATGCCAGTATCCCATGGAGCGGGTCACAAACAAGTAGTATTCGTTCCGGAATTCAACCACGGCCGGATCCGCGCCGGAACGGTAGGAAAGATCGTCGTTGGCATTGTAAATCATGTAGGTATAATCCAGGTTCAGCGGATTGCAATACGTGCTCATCCGGGTCGATTGTGCAAAGCCGTCCATCCGGCAAATGCTGAATCCTATACTGAACGCGGCAAGTAAGGCGATTGAAAAACGGTTCCGGCCCATTGCTTGAATTTAAACTATTACCAACTGGAAAAGCCCAGCTTTTCCAGCCCTTGCGTTACTTCGGGACAGGACATGAACAATTCCCACAGCAAACCCGAGCGATAATTCTCGATCATCACCACGATCGGCCCCTGGTCAATCGCCAGGTAGCGTTGCGGATACCAGTCTTCGGTTTGGCTGAATGCATCGTAAAAGCCGTATTTGCCCCAGATCCGGCCACCCAGTTGATAATAAAAATGATTCAGCGCCGCGCTGGATTGTTCCGGCGTGTAAGGAAATGACGACAGCGCCGCTGTGGGCGTGATCACGCCCAGGTCATTGGTAGGACTGTGGCCGGAGTACCCTTTTACCGAGTAACTGGCCGTGAGTCCCCAGCAGTCCGCTCCATATCCTTTAAAACCCTTGGGGTTCTCCACGCAGTACTGGTAATTGATCAATGTATGATTCCGGTTTTCCTCCCAATAATTGGCATACCGGTCCACCAGCTTTCTTGGATCAAGGCCCAGATAGGAGTAGTGGGACCAGAACAAAGGGCCTCCGTAGGTTTCGGCGCCGTTATGCTTCAGGGATAAGCGGTGACCGTAGGTGTTCACCTCGGTGTTGATGCCTCCCCCCCGGGCCCAGCCTTTGTGATAAGCATCGGCCGGAATACCGTGCGTGGGGGACGCGGCCGCCAGAATGTAGGTCACCAGGCATTCGTTGTATCCTTCCAATGGAAAATCCATTTCCCAACCATAATTGGGTGACCAGTGCCAGTAAAGCACATCCTGTCCGCCCTGGGTGTACCAGTCCCACTCCACGTCCTTCCAGATCCGGTCCAGCCGGGCAGCCAGTGCCTGCTCTTGCTCATTGCCGTCGGCAAAATATTGACGCACGCACAGCAAACCCTGTATCAGAAAAGCGGTTTCCACCAGATCGCCTCCGTCATCCTTCGTACTGAAGGCTTTTACCTTGCCCGTTTCCCCATTCCACCAGTGCGGGTAGGCCCCGTGAAAACGGTCCGCCTTTTCCAGAAAATCCGCTATTTTCAGAAACCGTTGAAACCCTTCCTGGCGCGTGATGAATCCCCGTTCAATTCCAACCAGGATCGCCATCATTCCAAAACCAGAGCCACCCGAGGTAACCACATGCTTGTCATTCTGGGGATACACCCCGTCCACATGGTAGCGTTCACGCGCCAGCCCGGAGTTTGGCTCTGCGCCCTCCCAGAAGTATTGAAAGGTCCGGTATTGCACGCTATCCAACAGTTGTTCCTCGCTTAAACTATCGGGCTGTCCGTTACGGCCGGAAGGATTCTCGTTCGCAGGTGAATTGCAGGCCGCCATTCCCGCCAGCCACAGTATTAACAGGCAATTTCTCATAGACTCAATCATCACATTTTATTATCAAACAGTGCCTTGACTTCAGCCGCGGCAAGCGGACGGGTATATACCCGGAATTCGTCCAGCATTCCGGTATAACGGAGCATCCAGGCGTCCGGCGCGTTTTGGATACCAATGTGCTGCTGAAAAGCCCCAATCACGAATTTGGAGGCGTTCTGGAACGACAGCGGGCCGAGGGGCTCCCCGTTTACTTCCGGATGGGCTACCGCCTCGGGTAGGGAAAGCGGCGCTCCATCCAGGTAAATTGCCAGTTCGGATGCTTCCTCATCGTAGGTAAAGGCCAGGTGCCGCCACTTACCGTACATGTCGGGAAGCCGGTCCAACCCGTTGTTTCCATTGAAATCCACCCAATTGGGACCGTATTTCAGTTTCAATTGCATGGAATTATCGTCCGGATTACCGTTCCCTTCAATGATCACGAACAGATTCCCCCAGAAATCTTCGGTATTGGGTAGCATAAACACGCTCTGGGCGCCGCCTTCGTGTTTTTCCGTATTCATCCAGAAAGCCACCGTAAAGCTGCTTATCTCCGCCAGCTTTCCGGCCGAGGCAAACTGAATCTGCCCGTTTTCGGACCCCTGATAAGCTTTGCCCCGCACCCCGTCTACGTAGCTGATGTTTTGGGCAATGCCCTCCTCGAAGTGGATGCTGTCCAAGGGCGAATCCTCAAATCCCAGGTAAAGCTGGAGCGGTCCGTTCAGCCGGGCGGTATCGTCGGGGATGATCACCATCTCCGGCCGGTACATATCCTGACAAGAGCTGAAGCTCAAAACGGCAAAGGCCGCCGCCAATATTAAATATCTTTTCATGGCTGTAAATTAATAGTCCTCATTCTGTTCAATTATTCCGCCGGACCGGTCAATCTCCTGCTGCGGAATGGGAAGATAACGATGCCGCGGCTGATAGCCGGTTTTGCCGGCTGCGTGCATCACTTCCTGCACGATGCCCCAACGTACCAGATCAAAAAAGCGCTCGTTTTCCATTCCCAGCTCTACCCGCCGCTCATGACGGATTGCCTCCCGGAGGGCGACCTGATCGGTCGTTGTTACCGGCGGCAGCACCGAATTATCGCTTCCCCGGGCGCGGGCGCGGACCATTTCCAGGTAATCCAGCGCCTTCTGCGTACTTCCCAGCTCGTTGGCAGCTTCGGCAGCCATCAATACCACATCGGCATAGCGGATCACGCGCATATTGAACCATTGTCCGGCCTGACTTCCCGTGGATCTGCGGATGGAGGGGTTGGTGTACACCTTCTTATTCCAGTAAGGCCTTGGAACATTCGCCGTGGCCGGAGGCACTTCTTCTCCGTAGGGGGTATTGACCTGGCCAGAATAAAGCAAGGTAGCGTCTTTCCGCGGATCGCCCGGCTCAAATGCCTGGGCAAGCAATTCAGTGGGCGTATTCCAGCCCCAACCCAGGTTCCACTCCCCGGCGCCCCGGACGCCCTGATGCGTTGCATAATTGATCCCGTATCCGGTTTGCCCCTGGGTGTAGAGTGCCTGGATTTCAAACACCGATTCCCGGCTGTTTTCATTTTCCTCCCGGAATATCGCCTCGTAGGGAAGGCTCAGATCATACATTCCGGTGTTCATCACGCCTTCGGCGGCGGCCAGGGCAGCAGCCCATTGATCCCGGTACAAAAAGGTTTTGGCCTGCAAAGCAAGTGCAGCCCCCCGGGTAATCCGGCCGGGGAAACCGGGCCAGTTCAGCGGAAGGACCGAAACGGCTTCTTCCAGATCGGCATCGATCAGTTCATAAATTTCGTTCACGCTTGACTTCGGCACATAGGCGTCTTCGGGTTCCACGATCCGGAAATCAATCAACGGCACTTCGCCGAAAGCGCGTACCAGATCAAAATAGGCGTATGCCCGGAGGAACTTGGCTTCCCCCACGTTAATTGCGGTAGCCGAGTCGGTTTCGAGGCTGTCGGCCGCGGTGATTACCGCATTGGCCAGGGCGATCAGATCGAAATGATGGGTCCAGTAATCGTTCAACAGCCAGAAATTGGTCACGTACTGAAAATTGTCAAAGAAGTTCTCCGCGTCGACCCCGTCCCCTACCGCGCTGCCTTTATCCGCATCGTCCGACCGGATACTATGCACCGCCAGGTAAGCCACCCCGGAAAAGCCATTTTGACGCAAACCGGCATAAGCCGCAAATACCTGACCTTCCAGGGAACCGGCGGGTATGTCGTCTTCGGTATACCGTCCCTGGGGCAAGCGTTCCAGCCAATCTTTCTTGCAGCCCGATCCTGTCCACACAATCAGCAGGAGCGACAACACCCATAAAATCCGTTTATATAATGCTTTCATGATCGTATTCAGTTTATATTAGAAATTCAGGTTTACGCCCAGAGTATAAATAGCCGGTACCGGATAGGTGCCGCCGTCCACTCCGAAGGAGGTGGCGCTTCCGCCGATCTCGGGAGTAAAGCCGGTGGCATTGGTAAACGTCCAGGGGTTCTGCGCGTTCAAGAAGATTCGCAGGGACTTCAAGCCCAGGCGTTCCAGCGTTTGCTGATTAAACCGGTAACCCAGCTGAATATTCCGCACCCGGAAAAAACTGCCGTCCTCAATATAGTACGAGGAAACCAGTCGGTTATTCGCGCGGGAGCTGATGATGGGCTCCCAGTTGGACGTACCCACCCCATGCCAGCGGTCCAACTGATGCTTCTGAAAGTTGAACTGGGAGAACGAGCCCCTGTTCCAGTCGCGGAAAATCTCGTTTCCGTACACCCCGGTGAGGTCAACCCCCAGGTCAAACCCGCGGTAGTTCAGGTTCAGGGAAATTCCATAGATGAAATCCGGGGTCGGGTTTCCGATCATGGTACGGTCATCCTGGGTAATCCGGCCGTCTCCGTTGATATCCCGGTACTTGATGTCGCCCGGTTTTACCTCGTTGATTTCGTTTACGGGCGATTGCCTGATTTCCGTATCGGTCTGGTAGATCCCGTCGGAAACAAAACCGTAAAAGTAACCGATCGGATATCCTTTGGTGGTCCGGGATATTCCATTGAAGATGTCGTGTCCTTCCCGGACCAAATGCAATACCTCGTTGTGGATGGTGGTGATGTTTCCGCCCACGGAAAAGGTCAGATCGTCATTCAGACGCTGCGACCAGGTAGCGGCAAATTCCAATCCCTTATTGGCAATGGTGCCTTCATTCGACAATCCGGGACGGGCGCCCAGGGAGCCCGGCACAATGGCCATGATGTCCTCGGTCTTCTTGTTATACCAGGCTGCCTCCACCGAAAGGCGATTCTGGAAAGCCTGCAATTCAAATCCGGCTTCCCAGGCATACACACGTTCCCAATGCAGATTTGGATCGGCAATGTACTCGGGTTCATAGGCGGGGATCAACTGATCGCCGAATACCGCCGAATTCCCGGTAACCAGTACCGGATAGGCGGGGTAACGGTATTGATCTCCCGTGTTCTGGTTGCCCAGTACGCCCCAGGAACCTTTTATCTTAAGGTAATCAATGGCGCTTTGCGAGCGCATGAAATCCTCTTCGCTAACGACCCAGGCTCCCCCCACGGAAGCGAAGTTCTGCCAGCGGTCCGGATTGTCGGGCAAAAAGCCCGAACTGCCGTCGCGTCGGTACGATACGTTCAGCAGGTATTTGTACTTATAATTATACAGCACCCGCGAAAGGAAGGAAAGCGTGGCTCTTTCCCAGCCCGATCCGCCTCCGGTCTGTGTATCGCTGGCCCCGATATCCACATACCAGAACCGGGGATCGTTGGGAATGGGGTCGCCGCCTCCCTGGGTCCGCCGGCCGTTGGTCCCTTCAAAGGAATTGTAATAGGATGTCCAACCGGCGGTGGCCGTCAGGTTATGATCGTTGAAACTATTTTTATAGGTCAGCAGCCAGTCGGTCTGCACTTTGGTAAAAATGTCCTGGTTTTGGGAAACCGAGGTAACCTCTACCAGGCGGTCAATGCCGTCCCCTCCAATGTCGGGATTATACACATTGATCAGCGGGCTGTAGCTCCGGCTTTGGTTAAAGCCATAGTCCGCAAGCAGCGTGGTCCGGAATGTAAAATGATCCAGGAAGTTGATTTCCCCGAATACACTTCCCACCGCCCGGTACTGCCGGCCGATGTAGGTGTTTTTACGCAGTTCCACATCCACCATCGGAGACCAGATCTGCGCCCGTTGGAAATCCGGCAGCGTATAATACATGCCTGCCTCTTCATTGAAGACCGGTGCGATCGGCGCTGCGCGGATGGCGGCCGCCACATTCCGTTCCTGCGGCATTTCCGCCCGATACCCATTGAAATTTATTCCGACTTTCAGGTTGTCGTTCAATTGGAGCTCATCGTTCAGGGAAAGGGTGATCCGATTGTGCTTTTCGTGTTTGATCATCCCCTGTTCGGTCGTGTAACCCAACCCCATGTAGAATTTATTCTTTTCCGAGGCGCCGCTGACACTGAGGTTATTGTAGTTCAGCATTCCCCGTTGAAAGATCTGATCCTGCCAGTTGGTATTGCCCGTCCAATTGGAATAGTCATAGGGCTGCGCGCCGTCGTTTACCAATTGTTCATCATACAACATTTTAAAACCGTCCGCGTCCACCATATCCATCGGATCGGCAACTTCCTTGAACCCGACCGTACTATTGAAATTAAAGTTCAGCTCCCCGGCCCTGGCTTGTTTGGTGGTGATGATGATGACCCCGTTTGCGCCCCGCACACCAAAAATTGCCAGGGAAGAGGGATCTTTCAACACCTCAATGGATTCAATATCCGAGGGATTCAGGAAGTTGATGTTGTCATTCAGGATTCCGTCCACCACATACAATGGGCCGGTTCCATAGATATTATTGGTACCCCGGATGCGGATGTCGGGAGTGGCTCCCGGGCGTCCGGAGTTGGTGATCTGCACCCCGGCCACTTTTCCCTGAAGGGATGACACGGGATTGGTGGACGGCTTGTCGGCCACCTCGGAACCGTCAATGGATACAATGGACCCGGTGAGATCCCTTTTCTGGGCCGTACCGTATCCGATTACCACCACTTCCTCCAGTTCGGCAGCATCGGGCTGCATCTCCACGTTAATGACCTGGCGATCGCCAACCGCCTCCTGTACGGAGCTCATTCCTAAAAAGCTGAAAATAAGGACCGCGTCGTTCCCCGGAACCTTAATGGTATAATTTCCATCCAGGTCGCTGGCTGTTCCAATGCTGGTGCCTTCCACGGTGACCGAAACCCCGGGGATGGGCAGGCCGTCTTCGGCCCCAACCACCTTCCCGCTTACGGTCCGTTCCTGCGCATAGGCCTGCAGGGACACCAAGCATGAAAACATGAGTGCTGTAAGTAGTTTTCTCATAGTACAATCGGTTTGTGAATGTCTGCAACGAAGTTAGCCGTTCGAATCTCACGGCTCGAATTTCCACCCTCAACTTTACCACAACAAGCGGACCACAATAGCACATAAACACCTCAACATTACTACATCAACTAATACCTTTTGCGCAGATTATCAGAAATTTAGCATGTTGTACAAAATTTCCCATCTGGCAACGCGTGGGGGTCGCCCTGGGGTGGGGCTGCCAAGGGATTGCAATAAATTACGCTCCTTTTCCAGGGCTATAAGGCCATCATGTATTCCACCAGATTGTCGTCGTGTTCCAGATTCAATTTCTTCCGTAAGCGATACCGGCGGATTTCCACCCCACGAACCGAAATATTCAGCAGGGGCGCAATTTCTTTGGAGGAAATATTCATTTTCAGGTAGGCGCATAAACGCAGGTCATTCGGGGTCAGTTCCGGGTGGCGGTGTTTCAGTTCCCGGAAGAAATCCTCGTGTGCCCGGTTGAAACTCTGCTCAAAAATGCGCCAGTCATCGTCGTTGCTGATGTTGGCATCTATTATCCTTCGAAGTTTATGAAAGTCGGTGGTGGACAAACCATTACCCTGTTGTTTTTCCAGATGCGATAATTTTTCCTTGATCGCGATGAGCACTTCATTTTTCTTGATGATGGCCATGGTCGAATTCGCCAGTTCGTTGCTTTTGGCGGCAATCTCCGCCTGGAGTTTTTCGTTCTCCAATTCCACCACCCGCTGTTGATTCAAATACCGCTCTTCCTTTAGCTGTTCTTCTTTTTCGTGCCGGAGCCGTTGCATGGCTTCTTCGTGCTTCCGTTGGATCTTCTGTCGATAGCGTCTTCGGAAAAATGCCACCAGAAAAACAAGGGCAATCAAATAAACCAGGCCGGCCGGCCAGGACGCGTACCAGGGGGGCAGGACCTGGAAGACAAACGCATCCTGTTCCCCCGCCCGGTCCCGCTGACCGGCCACACGGACGCGGAAGGTATATGTGCCCGAGGGCAGATTCGTATACTCTTTGTAATTCAGGGAAGATGGCTCGGACCATTGCTGATCAAAACCTTCTAGTTTCACCTGAAATTTCCGATCAGGGTATCCGTAGGAAGGGGAAGCGAACCGAATTATAAGGTTGCTCTTGTTGTACCTGACCTTTGGCGCATCCGCGGTACGAAAAGGCAGCAGTCTGATGCTATCGGAAAGCTGGGTGACCGACCGGATAAAAACACCCGGGGGTGGTTTGCTGCCGTCCCCATGAAGGGACGTATCCCGAAGGATGGCAAAACCATCGTCCAGGCAGAACAGATAGGAGGTATCATTCAGCAGCACAATGTTCTGGTATTCAAAGACCATTTGGGATAGAAAGCGGGAAAAAGGAACGTGCAGCAGTTTTTGCACCCGATAATCCTCCAAGGTGATCAATCCGATGACCCGTGAGCTGATAAACCAGTACTTGTTCCGTCCGGCGGGAAGGATGCGGTGGGCCTCCTGCAGAATTCCCAGGTCCTCGTTCAGGCGCGTAAAGGGAACGATTCGCCCTTTCAGTTCGTCGTATGTATAAAGGCGCGTCCCGGTG
>Ga0207873_1002243_pt1 | contig 16457 bp, 15 predicted proteins | sample BGWIniCompost_FD_187373 | JGI IMG/M metagenome (GOLD analysis project Ga0207873, IMG submission 187373) | Cellulose adapted compost microbial communities from Newby Island Compost Facility, Milpitas, CA, USA - BGW Initial Compost (SPAdes)... ...
GGGGGGGGGGGGGGACGCCGGCAAGCCGCTCGTTGGCGCTCGTGGAAAAACGTCCGAGTTCGCGGGTGTCGGACAGCAAAGGGTGGGCCGGGTGAATGGGGGCGCCGATCGGGCGGCGGCGTACGGCGCTTTCTCGACCCGCGCCCCCGCCGCCCCGCCTTGCATCCCCGCCCGTGATCCCCTACCGTCCACGGGGGTAGCAACAGACATGTCGACGTTCGATCTACAGCTACCGTTTCCGCTCAAGGGCGATCAGCCGCAGGCGGTCGAGGAGCTCGTCCGCGGCCTCGAGCGCGGGGACCGGTACCAGACGCTCCTGGGCGTGACGGGCTCGGGGAAGACCGTGACCATGGCGTCGGTCATCGCCGCGTACGGCAAGCCGACGCTGGTGATGAGCCACAACAAGACGCTGGCGGCGCAGCTCTACGGGGAGCTCAAGCAGTTCTTCCCGAAGAACGCGGTCGAGTACTTCATCTCGTACTACGACTACTACCAGCCCGAGGCGTACGTCCCCGCCACGGACACCTACATCGAGAAAGACGCGTCGATCAACGAGGACATCGAGCGGCTGCGGCTGCGGGCCACGTCGTCGCTCATGGAGCGGGAGGACGTGATCGTGGTCGCCTCGGTTTCGTGCATCTACGGCCTGGGCGATCCCCGCGAGTACCGCGAGATGATGCTGACGCTGCGCACGGGGCAGCAGATCTCGCGGCGGGAGATCCTCGAGGCGCTGGTCCGGATCCAGTACAGCCGGAACGACTACGAGTTCACGCGCGGCACGTTCCGTGTGCGGGGCGACGTGGTCGAGGTCTACCCCGCGTACGACGAGCAGGCGATCCGCATCGAGTTGTGGGGCGACGAGATCGAACGGATCAGTCGCTTCGACCCGCTCACGGGGGAGACGATCGTCCGGCTGCCCCGGACCGCGATCTACCCGGCCACGCACTTCGTGACGCAGCGGCCGACGATCGAGCGGGCGGTCGAGCGGATCCGGGCGGAGCTCGAGGAGCGGCTCGCGGAGCTGCGGTCGGAAGGGAAGCTCCTGGAGGCGCAGCGCCTGGAGCAGCGGACGAACTTCGACATCGAGATGCTCCTCGAGCTGGGGACGTGCCCGGGGATCGAGAACTACTCCCGGCACCTGACGGGGCGCGCGGAGGGCGAGCGGCCGGCGTGCCTCTTCGACTACTTCCCCGAGGACTTCCTGGTCATCGTCGACGAGTCGCACCAGACGCTGCCGCAGCTCCGGGGGATGTACAACGGCGACCGGGCGCGGAAGCTGACCCTGGTCGAGCATGGGTTCCGGCTCCCGAGCGCGCTGGACAACCGCCCGCTCACGTTCGAGGAGTGGGAGGAGCTGGTCCCGCGGGTGATCTTCGTTTCCGCGACGCCGGGCGACTACGAGCTGGAGAAGTCGGGCGGCGTCGTCGTCGAGCAGCTCATCCGCCCGACGGGGCTGCTGGACCCCGAGGTCGAGGTGCGGCCGGTCAAGGGGCAGATCGACGACCTGATCGCGGAGATCCGGGAGCGCGAGGCGCGGGGCGAGCGGGTCCTCGTGACCACGCTGACGAAGCGCATGGCCGAGGACCTGACCGACTACCTGCAGCAGGTCGGGATCCGGGTGCGCTACATGCACTCGGACATCGATGCCATCGAGCGGGTCGAGATCCTGCGCGACCTGCGCCTCGGCAACTTCGACGTGCTGGTCGGGATCAACCTGCTGCGTGAGGGGCTGGACCTGCCGGAGGTGTCGCTGGTCGCGATCCTGGACGCGGACAAGGAAGGGTTCCTGCGGGACGAGCGGTCGTTGATCCAGACGATCGGGCGGGCGGCGCGGAACGCGCAGGGGAAGGCGATCATGTACGCCGACCGGATCACCGGCTCCATGGCGCGGTGCATCGAGGAGACGAACCGCCGCCGCGAGATCCAGAAGCGGTACAACGAGGAGCACGGGATCATCCCGCAGACGATCATCAAGAGCGTCGAGGAGGTCACGCTGAGCACGCGCGTGGCGGACGCGCGGAGCGAGGCGCCCGGGCGGGTGGCCGAGCCAAAGCCGAGCTACGCGGCCGAGGTCGACCTCGAGGAGTGGATCAAGATCCTCGAGCACCAGATGCGGGAGGCCGCGGCGGTGCTCGACTTCGAGCGCGCGGCGTTGCTGCGTGACCAGATCTTCGAGGCGAAGGCGAAGCTCGCCGGGAAGGCGACGGGGGCCGGTGCGGAGACGGCGCCGGCGAAAGAACCCGGGAAGGCGACGGCGCGCCGGGCGTGAGGCGGGGAGCACGAGCTCGGGGGTGGCCGTTTGAGCATCGGACCGGCGGGGCGCGGTCGAAGGAGGGGCGTGGTGGTTGGCGAGATCGGACCGGTGGAGCTCACGGAAGCGGAGCTGGAGGCGTGGGGGGAGCGGATCGGCGCGAGCGTCGCCGTGCCCGTCGTCTTCGCGCTGCGTGGGGAGCTCGGGGCGGGGAAGTCGGTGCTGGCGCGGGCGATCGCGCGGGGCGCGGGGGTCGCGGGGCCGATGCCATCGCCGACCTTCAACCTGGTTTTCCGCTATCACGGCACGAGGGGCGTGGACGTCTGGCACCTCGACCTCTATCGTCTCGAGGACCCGGACGACGTCTGGGAGCTGGGCTGGCGCGAGCTCGGCTCGGGCGACGACATCGTGCTGATCGAGTGGCCGGAGCGGGCCGAGGCGCTCCTGCCGCGGGACCGCTGGGATGTTTACATCGACATGATGACGGGATCGGGCGAGGACCACTCGAAGCGGCTGGTTCGGGCCGTGCGCCGCGGCGACGCGCCGGCGCTCCCGGCGCCGGACGGCGTCGCGTAGGCGTCGATCGAGGATCGGGGCGCGTATGAAGCCGTATCTCGCGATCGACACGTCGACGGCGCTGGGAAGCGTGGCCGTGGGGCGCCGCAACGAGCTCCTCGCTGAGGTGGTCGTGGGCGTGAGCGCGAAGCACTCGGAGTCGCTGCTCCCGGCCATCGACTTCGCGCTGCGCTCCTCCGGCCTCGAGCCGGCCGGGCTGGGCGCCGTCGTGGTGGCCGGCGGGCCCGGCTCCTTCACGGGCGTGCGGGTGGCGGCGGCGACGGCCAAGGGGCTCGTCCGGGCGCTGGGCATCCCCCTCTTCGCGTACTCGGGACTGCTCGCGCTCGCGGCCGCGGCCACGGCGGGCGAGACGCCGGTCTGCGCACTCTTCGATGCGAGGCGCGGGGAGGTCTACGCGGGGTGCTGGCGCTTCCCGGGAGATGGCGCGATCGAGGTCGTCATGCCTCCGACGGTGGCGCCGGTCGAGGAGGTGCTCACGGCGCTCGCGGGCGCGCAGCCGCGGTTCGTGGGCGAAGGCGCGCTGCGGTATCGGGAGGCGATCGAGTCGGCGGGCGGCCGGGTCGCCCCGGCGCACCAGGCGGCGCCGCGCGCGGGCGCGCTCCTCTGGCTCGCCGACGTCGCACCGGGGTTGGGCGCGGTCGCCGATCCGCGCACGTGGGAACCGGAGTACCTCCGCGCGGCCGGCGCGGAGCGTGGGGTGCAGGGGTGAGCGACGTCGCGATCCGGCCCGTGCGGCCCGAGGACTTGCCGCGGATCATGGAGATCGAGCGGGCGTCGTACACGGCGCCATGGCCGGAGGCGAGCTTTCGCGGACTCCTGCGCCGGCCCGACGCGTCGATCCACATCGCCGAGCTCGACGGGCGGATCGTCGGCTACGCGGCGTGCTGGGCCGTCTACGATCAGGGCGAGCTCGGCAACATCGCGGTCGCGCCCGAGTACAGGGGGCGCGGGATCGCGAAGCGACTGATGGATGCCGTGATCGAGGACATGCGCGAGCGCGGCGTCCGGGAGCTGTTCCTCGAGGTCCGCGTGACCAACGAGGTCGCCCGGCACCTCTACGAGCGGTACGGCTTCGAGGAGATCGGCTGCCGGCCCGACTACTACACCGCCCCGGTCGAGGACGCGATCGTCATGCGCAAGCGCCTCGAGCCCCGGGACGGGACCTGACCCTCGCAAGGAAACACAACCGGTGATGGATATGCCGAAATTCCCCGAGTACCGTCCCCGCCGGCTGCGCCGGACGGAAGCGCTGCGGCGGATGGTCCGCGAGACCACCGTCACGCCAGGTGACCTGATCCTCCCGCTCTTCGTCGTACCTGGGCGCGGTGTGCGACGTCCCGTGGGCGCGATGCCTGGCGTGGACCAAACGTCCGTCGACGAGCTGCTGCGCGACGCGGCCGAAGCCCTGGAGCTAGGGATCCCGGCGGTGCTCCTCTTCGGGATCCCGGAGACGAAGGATGAGGTCGGCTCGGGCGCGTACGCGGAAGACGGCGTCATTCAGCAGGCGGTTCGGACGTTGAAGGAGCAGCTTCCGGAGCTGGTCGTGATCACCGACGTCTGCCTGTGCGAGTATACCTCCCACGGGCACTGCGGGGTGATCCGGAACGGCACGGTGGCGAACGACGAATCGCTGGAGCTGATCGCCAGGCAGGCGCTCAGCCATGCGCGCGCCGGCGCGGATATCGTCGCGCCGAGCGACATGATGGACGGCCGGGTCGGCGTGATCCGCCGCACGCTGGACGACGAGGGGTACAGCGACGTCGCGATCCTGAGCTACGCGGCGAAGTACGCGTCGGCCTTCTACGGTCCGTTCCGTGAAGCGGCCCAGAGCGCGCCTCGGTTCGGGGACCGGAAGTCCTACCAGATGGACCCGGCGAACGGCGACGAGGCGCTTCGCGAGGTCCGGCTCGACATCGAGGAGGGCGCCGACATCCTCATGGTCAAGCCGGCGCTCCCGTACCTCGACGTGCTTTGGCGGGTCAAGCGGGAGACCGGGTACCCGGTCTTCGCCTACCACGTCTCCGGCGAGTACGCGATGGCCCTCGCCGCGGGCGAGAAGGGGTGGCTGGACGCTGATGCGGTGCTTTACGAGTCGCTCGTCGCGATCAAGCGCGCCGGCGCGGACATGATCATCACGTACTGGGCGCGGGAGTTCGCGCGACGAAGCTGAGGTGTGCAGTACCCATGCATGGAAGTCGTCGCGGGCGCCGGGCCTTCCGTCCGGCGCCCGTTCGTTGTCGGGTTGTTGCGTTCTTTCTGGTTTCGGCATCTCTCCTGGCACCATCGACGCTCTCGGCGCAGAGGCGGGCCCCCGGCTCCGACGTCGGACGGTGGCGCGGGCCGGTGACGCCTCTGCCGACCGACCACTGGGCGTACGACGCCCTCGACCGGCTGGCCGCTGCCGGGTGGCTCGAAGCCGGCCGGGTGGACGGGGCGCGTCCTCTCCCGGTGGCCGCGGTCGGCGCTGCGCTCGAGGCCGCCGCGCGGGCCGTGCTGGGCGAGGCGTTCCGGGACGGCTCGGCAGGCGGGAGCGGCGGGCGAGCCCGGACGGCGACCGGCGCGTTCGCCATCGAGGCCTGGACGCGCTTCCGGCGGGAGTTCCCATCGGTGGACGGGCCCGTGACGTCGACATGGCTCGGATACGAGGAACGGCGCGACGGCGACGAGCCGTGGCACGGCACCGTGCTCGAGGCGCGCATTCACTGGATGCCGGTCGCGTCCGTCGGCATGAACTACGAGCCCGAGCTGCGCTTCGCCGCCGAAGGCGGGGTGGCCGTGGACCACGGCCGGTTCGGCGTCGCGACGCGGGTGGGCGGCCTCTGGCTGTTCGCCGGGCGCGAGCGCCTCGCCTTCGCGACGGGCGCGGGGGGCGGCGTCACGCTGAGCGACGCGGTCGCACTGGACGGGATCGGCGTCGGGCTCGCGGAGCCCCTGGTACTGCCGGTCCTGGGCCCCGTGCACGGAATCGTCTACCTGAGCCGGATGGGCGGCGATGCGTTCGGGGACGCCGTGGGGTTCGGTGCGATGCGCGTCAGCCTCGAGCCCGTGCCGTGGCTGCAGCTCCACCTGAACCGGACGCTCCTCTTCGCGCGGCGCAACCGCGGGATGGAGATGTCGGCCAGGCATGTGCTCCTCATGCTGTTGGGGAAGCACACCGCCTTCGAGGACCAGCGCGCCTCCGTCGGGGTGCTGGTCACGGCGGACGTGGCGGGCTGGCCGGTCCAGCCCTACCTGGAATGGGGATTCGAGGACACCGCCGGCTTGGACGAGGACCCGGGGATCGTGGCGGGCGTCTTCCTCCCCAGCATCCCGTTCGCGCCAGCGATGTCGCTGCGCTACGAGTACACGGCATTCGGCGAGCACGCGCTGTTCCTCCCGGGCGCCGACTTCCAGCCGCGCGCCTGGTATCGCCACACCTCCGGGATCCGGGAGCGCTACGTCGATGACGCGGGCACGCCCATCGGCCACCCCCTGGGCGGGTACGGCTATGAGCACCGCGTGCAGGCCGGCGGTTGGGCCCGCGATGCGCGCCTTCGGGTGACGGTCTCGGCCTTCCATCGCCTGCGGAAAGAAGGGAACATCCTGTACGAAGAGCGCCCCGGGACCAGCCTCGGCGCCACGGCCGGCCTCGAGCTCGCCCTCCCGGCCGCCGGCATGCTCACGGTGGACTTCGAAACCGAACACGGCGCCGCCGGGTGGGCGTCCCGCAACGTGCGCGTCGGAGTGCGGTGGTAGGGCGGCCGATGGCCGCCCATTTGATTGACACCCGCGTACTTGCGTCCTATCTTCTCCACCGATCTCCCCGTGAGGCCACCGCCCGGGCTGCCGGAATGAGCCGGAGTCTCAACAAGGCGATGTTGATCGGGAACGTCGGCGCCGACCCCGAGGTCCGGACGACCGCGACCGGAATGAGGGTTGCGAGCCTCCCGCTGGCCACCCACCGGCGCTGGACGGACGACCAGGGCCAGGTGCACGAGAAGACCGACTGGCATCGCATCATCGCCTGGGACCGGCTGGCCGATGTCGTCGAGCGGTTCGTGAAGCGGGGAGATCGGCTGTTCGTGGAGGGGCGAATCGAGTACCGCAGTTGGGAGGATTCGGCCGGCCAGACCCGCTACGCGACGGAGATCATCGCGCAGGAGGTGATCTTGCTCGACGGCCCGAAGGCCGAAGCGAACCTCCCCGTCTGACGGAGCACGCCTTCATGCGAGAGCCGAACGACAGATCGCTATCGAAGTACCTGGGGATCGCCGTGCTGGCCACGGCGTTGGGGGTCGCCGCGTGCGGCGCCTCGCAGGCGCGGCAGGAAGTGCCGGTGCCCGAGGAGCTGGCGCGGGAGGACAGCCTCGAGGCCGCGCGGCGGGCGGAAGAGGAGCGCCGTCGGCTGGAGGAAGAGCAGCGTCGCCTCGAGGAGGAGCGGCGTCGCGCGGAGGAAGAGGCGCGGCGCGCGGCCGAGGAGGCGCAGCAGCAGCCGGCCGGGCGCGAGCACGTCGTCCGGCGCGGGGACACGCTCTGGGACCTCGCGGGGTTCTACCTGAGCAACCCGTTCCTCTGGCCGTTGATCTACGAAGCAAACCGCGAGGTCGTCGAGGATCCGCACTGGATCTATCCGAACGAGCGGCTCGTGATCCCCGGACTCCCGCCGCTCCGTGCCGAAGCGCCGGCGGATGCGACGGCGGCGAGGGCGGGCGAGGATCAGGCGACGGGGGTGAAGGCGAGCGAGCCGCGGCGTACGCGCTTCTACCGGGCGCCGGGCGCGGACCCGTCTGCGAGCCAGGGCGACCTGACGATCGAGGGCGAGTACCGCCGCGACCTCGAGGTCCCGCAGGTGAGGCCGGGAGAGTTCTACTCGGCGCCGTGGCTCTCGCGGTCGAACGAGTTGCGTCCCGTCGCGCAGGTGGTGAGCGTCGAGCGGCGGGACCCGGCGATCGGACGAGGCCCTGAGACGGTAAATCGGTACGGCACGGTCTATCTGCGCCCCACACGGTCCGCGCGCCTGGCGTCCGGCGATCGGCTCACGCTGGTTCGGATCGGCCACGAGGTCGGAGGCTACGGCCGCGTCGTCGAACCCGTCGGGCAGGCCGTGGTCACGGAGCTGCACGAGGAGACGGCCGCCGCCGTCGTGACGGAACACTACGGGCTGCTCGAGGAAGGGACGTATGCGGTTCCGTTCGAGGAGTTCCCCGGACTCGTCGTGGAGCCTCCGCAGCCGGTCGAGTCGGGGCCGGAGGGTCGCCTGATCGGCTTCGGTGTGGATCAGCCGGTCCCCGCGCCCCGCGACCACGTGTTCATCGACCTGGGGCGGGCCGATGGGATCGAGGTGGGCGACGAGTTCGTGGTCATCCGCCCCGAGCGGGGTGCGCCCCGCGGCGGTGCCGACCTCCCGGAGGAGACGGTCGCTCGGTTGCGCGTCGTGAAGGTGACCGAGCGGACAGCGACGGCGCAGATCCTTCGTCTCGAGCAGGCGATGCTGCGTCCCGGCCTCCCCGTCCGGCTGGTGGCGAAGCGTCCGTAACCATGCGTGACGCGGGCCGGCTCGCCGGCCCGGAACTCTGGTAGCTCGCACCACGGGCGCCTCGCGGCGCCCGTCGTTTCATGAAGGATATGGTGGCCATTCTGCACGGCCTGGCATTGATCCTCTATCTGCTCGCGGCGAGCGTGCTCCTCCGCACGCTGGCCGGCGCGCATCCCCGTGCACCGCAGCGCGGGCCGGCGGTGCTGGGCGTGGCGGTTCTGGCCCATGGTGCCGGGCTCGCCGCGTACGCGGCCGAGCATGGCGAGCTGCCGCTGGTCGGGCTCGCGCCCTCCCTTTCGGTGTTCGCTCTGTTGATCGCGGCGTTCCTGTTCGCGGTGGCGTTCTTCCGGGAGGCGCGGACGCTGGGGCTGGTCCTGCTGCCGCTGGTCTCGCTCATGCTCGCCGTCGCGCTGGCGCTGGGGATCCGGCCGTCGGGCGAGGCGCTCACGTTCCGCGGGCCCTGGCTGTACCTCCACGTCCTCCTCGCCTTCATCGGCTACGCCGGGCTCGCAGTGGCGTTCGCCGCCGGGCTGGTCTACCTGCTGCAGTTCCGCGAGCTGAAGGGCAAGCGGCTCGGCCGGGTGTTCCGCTTCTTCCCCTCCCTCGACACACTCGACGTTGTGGGTCGGCGCGCGCTGGCGGTGGGATTCCCGGCGCTGACCCTGGCACTCGGGCTCGGCTGGGCATGGACGATCCGGTTCCGCCACTCGTTCGCGATCGGGGAGCCGGAGGTGCTGTGGGGGATCCTGACGTGGTTCACGTTCGTGGCGGTGATCGCCGCCCGGGTCGGCGACCCGGCCCGGGGCCGGCGCGGCGCGCTGGCTTCGGTGGTCGGCTTCGCCGTCGTGGTGCTGGTTTACATGGTGCTGCGGCTCACCGCGGCGCATGGAGCAGCGTTCCTGTGAGTCGGCGGAGGCGCGGGGTGTGAGTCGGCGGAGGTGTGGACCGTGAGTCGGTGGAATCGCGGTCGCGGCGTGTCGGAACTCGCGCGGGCCGTGGCACGGTATCATTGGCTCCGACGGGACCCGCGCCGGTCGGAGCGCGTGAGGAACGATAATCGATGTCCCTGATCGTCGTCGGGCTCAGCCATCATTCGGCGCCCGTGGGCGTGCGCGAACGCTTCGTCTTCGACCGGGAGGCTGCGGCGGGTGTGCTGCGGGAGCTGACGGCGAGCGGCGTGGCATCGGAAGCGGTCGTCCTCTCGACGTGCAACCGTACCGAGTTCTATCTGGTGGAAGTAGAACGCGGGAACGGGGGCGCGAAAGCAGGTGGGAGGCCGGGGAACGGGGCGGTGCCCTCGGGGGATGGACTGCCCTCCGGCCCGGGGCGTCCGGGCGGGGCGGTCGACCCGCACGACCCCGCGCCGGCGGTCCAGGCGGTGCTCCGACTCTTCGCCGATCGTGCCGGGACGTCGCCGGAAGAGGCGAGCGCCTACATCTACTGTCACCGGGATCGGCGGGCGGTCCAGCACCTGTTCCGGGTGGTGACGAGCCTGGACTCGATGATCCTGGGGGAGGCGCAGATCCAGGGCCAGGTCCGGGCGGCGTACCAGGATGCCGCCGCGCTGGAGGCGGAGCCGAGGGTCGTCGGGCCGGTCCTCTCGCGGCTGTTCCAGGACGCGCTGGCGGTGGGGGGCCGGGTCCGGAGCGAGACGACGCTCGGCGCGGGTGCGGCTTCGGTGCCGGCGGCCTCCGTCGAGCTCGCCAAGAAGATCTTCGGTCCGCTCCGCGGCCGGCGCGCGCTCGTGCTGGGCGCGGGGGAGATGAGCGAGCTCGCCCTCGCATGCCTCACGGCGGAGGGGGTCAGGAGCGTGGTGGTGGCGAACCGCACGGAGGCGCGTGCCCAGGAATTGGCCACCCAGTTCGGCGGGACCGCGGCCCGGTTCGATGCGCTGGGCACGGCGCTCTCTGAAGCGGACATCGTGGTCACGGCCACGGCGGCGCCGCACCCCGTGATCACGCGCGCGCTTTTCGACCGCGTGCTCCCTCGCGGGCCGAAGCGGCCGCTCCTCATCGTCGACATCGCGATCCCGAGGGACGTCGAACCCGCGGTCGGGGAGGTGGACAACGTCTTCCTCTACGACATCGACGACCTCCGGCAGATCGTGGACGACAACCTGGAGCGGCGGCGAGCGGAGATCCCGGTCGCGGAACGCATCGTCGACGAAGCCCTCGACGCGTTCTGGAGCTGGTACGTATCACGGGACGTGGTGCCCGTGATCCGCGAGCTGCGCGAAGCCGCCGAGGCGCTGCGGCGCCGCGAGGTCGAGAAGGCGTTGCGGAGGTTGAGTCACCTGGGGCCGGACGACCAGGCCATGGTCGATCGGCTCACACGGCAGATCCTGAACAAGATCCTGCACCGGCCGACGGTGAGGCTGCGCGAGGCGGCGAGTCGGGGAAACGGCGAGGCTGTCGTCCATGCCGCGCGTTACCTCTTCGAGCTGGACACCGTGCGGGGCGAATCGGAACGGGAGGGGGAAGAATGAGCCGGAGGAGAGTGCTGGTCACGGGCGGCGCCGGCTTCATCGGGAGCCACGTGGCCGACGCGTACCTCGCGCGCGGCGACGAGGTATGGATCGTGGACGACCTGTCCTCGGGGAAGCGGGAGAACGTGCCCGCGGAGGCGAAGTTCATCCAGATGGACATAAGCGACCCGGCCCTCGAGGACGTGTTCCGTGACGCCGGCGGATTCGACATCGTCAACCATCACGCGGCGCAGATGGACGTGCGCCGGTCGGTTGCCGACCCGCGTTTCGACGCGCGCATCAACATCGACGGCTTGTTGAACGTGCTCGAGCTGGCGCGCCGGTTCGAGACGCGGCGGGTCCTGTTCGTGTCGTCGGGCGGCGTGGTCTATGGGGAGCCGGAGGTGATGCCGACGCCGGAATCGGCGCCGAAGCTTCCGCTCTCGCCCTACGGCGTGACCAAGCTGGCGGCCGAGTTCTACCTGCACTACTACCGGCGCGTGCACGGGCTCGAGTCCGTGGCGTTGCGGTACTCGAACGTATACGGACCGCGGCAGGATCCGCACGGCGAGGCGGGCGTGGTCGCGATCTTCTCGACTCGCCTGATCAACGGCGAGGCGCTCACGATCTACGGGGACGGCGAACAGACGCGGGACTACGTCTACGTCGGCGACGTCGTGGCGGCGAACATGCTCCTCTCCGACGCGCCGCTCGGCGACGGCGCGGGGCTGGACGCGTATTCGTTCAACGTCGGTACCGGGATCGAGACGTCGGTCAACCAGCTCGCGCGGGCGATGATGGCCGCGGCGGGAAGGGAGGTCGAGATCCGGTACGCCCCGGCGCGCCCGGGCGAGTTGCTGCGCTCGTGCCTGGACGCATCGCGGCTGCGCGCACTCGGTTGGGCGCCGCGGACCTCGCTCGGCGACGGACTCAGCGAAACCTATCGGTACATAGCGGGAAGAGGGACGACGCGGTGATCCTCATGCTCCAGGCCGGCGCGCCCCGCAGCGCGCTGGACATGATCGTTCGGGGTGGACTGTCCACGCACATCATTCTCGGCATACTCGCAGCGCTTTCGCTGTTGAGCTGGGTGATCATCTTCTGGAAGATCGCCCAGTTCCGGAAGGTGCGTCGCCAGGGCATGCATTTCGTCCGGTCGCTCGAGCACAGCCAGCGGCTCGAGGACGCCTACAAGTCGGTGTTGCGGCTCCCGGAGTCGCCGTACACGCGGTTGTTCCGGCAGGGGATCAATTTCTTCAGCGAGCTGAGGCCGGGCGCGTTGAAGGAGAACGCACCGCCGACGCCCGGCCTCACGGAAGCGCAGCTCCATGCGCTCCGACTCGTCCTGGAGAAGGAGCAGGCGCAGGAGCGCGACGAGCTCGCGGCCGGGCTGTCGTGGCTCGCCATCTCGGCGACGGTCTCGCCGCTCCTCGGCCTGCTCGGCACGGTGATCGGCGTCATGGACTCGTTCCTCGGGATCGCGGCGTCCGGGAGCGCGAACATCAGCGCCGTTGCGCCCGGCGTGGCCGAAGCGCTGGTGACCACGGTCGCGGGGCTCGCCGTCGCGATCCCTGCGGCCATCGCGTACAACCATTTCGTCAGCAAGCTCGGTGCGTTCAGCGGCGAGCTCGAGGGGTTCGCCAGTGAGTTCATCGGCGCGCTCGCGCGTGAAGGGAGGTTGTGAGCCATGTGGCCCCAGGGGAACGGCAAGAAGGGCTCGCTCCCGCTCACGGCGGACATCAACGTGACCAGTCTGGTCGACGTCGCCTTCACCCTGCTCGTCATCTTCATCATCACCGCTCCGATCATGCAGGGTGGCGTGGAGGTGCAGCTCCCGAAGGGCGATGTGCCGGCCATCACGCAGAGCGACGGGATCGTCGTCTCGGTCACGCGCGAGGGGAAGATCTACATCGGCGAAGTCGAGGCGAAATCCATCGAGGATTTCAAGGTCATGTACCCTCAGGTCGTCCGGCAGAAGGACGTGAAGACCGCGTATCTGAAGGTCGACCGTGAGGTGTCGTACGGCACTTTCGCGCAGGTGCTGGCGCTCATGGAGCAGCTCGAGGTGCCGGAAGTCGGGTTGATCTACGAGCCGGAGGCTGGGAGTTAAGGAATGATTGGCGGCGCTGATCGGCCGGGCGGAAGGCGTCCACGGCCGGGCAGGTGGGCCGTTGCCGCGTCGTTCACGGTCCACGTGGCGGCGGGGGGCGTCGTGTGGTCGACGTCGCTGGCCTCGCCGCCGCCGTTGCCGCCGTTCAAGGTCTACGAGGTCAAGATCGTCTCGCCGCCGCCCAGGGAAGCGGGGCCGCCGACGCCGGTGGCGGCGAACGCGCCTCAGGTCACGACGCCGGAGCAGCCGCCGGAACCACCGAAACCGGAGGCGAAGCCGGAGCCGAAGCGGCAACCGCCGCCGCAGCCGCCGAAGCCGGAATCGACGCCGAAGCCGGATCCGTCCAAGGCGGCGGCCGTGAAGGAGGAGGAGCCGAAGGAGACGCCCGCTCCGAAGCCGACCGGACCGAAACCGGACCCGAAGGCGAAGGAAGCGGGCGAGGGGATCGACATCAGGATCGAGGGAGAGGAGTTTCCGTTCCCCGGCTACCTCGAGAACATCCAGCTCCAGATCAGCCGCTACTTCCGGTGGACCGGGCGCAGCGGGCTGGAGGCCGAGGTCTACTTCGTGATCCGCAAGGACGGTACGATCGAGGACATCCGGCTCGTTCGAGGTTCCGGCGACGCGTCCTTCAACTTCGAGGCGATGGCCGCGATCGAGCAGGCGGGTCGGCGCGGCGCGTTCGGGCCGCTCCCCGAGGGTTTTTCCGGAGACCGGCTCCCGGTTCTGTTCTATTTCCGTCCGGCCAGGTGACGGGACAAGCCTTTACATGACGCCGAGGGCGACATAAGATGCAAACGCATCGTTTGTCATTGCTGTTGTTGCTGGTCCTCGCGACGCCGCTCGCGGCGCAGCAGGACACCACTCGCCTCCCGACTGGCGTGCGTCTGGGGATGATCTACCAGACGCTACGGCGTCCGTCGCTCGCGGTCCGGGCGTTCACGTCCGCAGGAGACGCGGAGCTGGCGGCGCAGGTCGGCGAGATCATCCGGCGCGACCTCGATTACAGCGACCGTTTCGAAATGTTCGAGGTTCCGCCGCAGCTCGCCTCGGGGCCGGTCGACTACGCGACGTGGAACGGACTCAACGTCGTCTACGTCCTGGACGGCGCGGTCGAGCCGCTCGAAGATGGGAGCCACCTCCTGCGGCTCACCCTGCACGACGTCGTCTACGGCGTCGTGAAGGAGATCCAGGCGTTTCGCATACCGCCGCCGACCGACTCCGATCATCGCATGGCGGTGCACGCCGCCGCGGACGAGGTGGTGCGGTGGGCGACGGGGCAGCCAGGGATGGCCGCCTCGCGGATCCTGTTCGTGAGCCAGGCGCCGGACGGCTCACGGGATCTCATGGTCGTCGACTCGGACGGCGAGAACGTGCGTCGGGTCGCGCGGGTCGACGGCGTGCTCATGTCGCCCTCCTGGTCGCCGGACGGACGACGAGTCGTCTACGCGGTCGGCCGGGACGATGGTTCGTGGGACGTCATCGAGCTGGACCTGGAGAGGGGCGCGGAGAGGCGGATCTCGACGCGTCGCGGGCTGAACACGACGCCGGTCTACTCCCCGGACGGCGAGCGGATCATGCTGGCGGTGGAGAACGGCCGGGATCTGGATCTCTTCGAGATCGAGCTGGCCACCGGGCAGTCGCGGCTGGTCCGCGGGGGCCCGGGCGCGGACCTGTCGCCCACGTACTCCCCGGATGGGCGACAGATCGCGTTCAATTCCGATCGGATCGGCCAGCCGCACATCTACGTGATGCCGGCGCAGGGTGGTGAGGCGGTGCTGTTGTCGCCGTACACGTACGGGGAGCCCGGACACTACGCGGCGCCGGACTGGTCGCCGGAGACATCGTTCGTGGCGTTCCACGGCCGGTCGCGGGGGCAGCACCAGATCATGGTGGCGGACGCGGCGAGGCCGGGCAGCACGGTGCAGCAGATCACACAGGAAGGCCGGAACGAGGACCCGAGCTGGGCGCCCGACGGCCGGCACATCGTCTTCCTGAGCGTTCGGCCGTCCGGATCGGGACTGTACGTGATCGACGCGGCGAGCGGTCGGACGCGGCCGCTCGTGCTGGGCGGACGATTCCGAACGCCCGATTGGTCGCCGACGCTGAAGCGAGCGTCGGCCCTGACGGTGCGCGGCGAGTAGGGCGCTGCGCCCGCGGAGGTTCTACGAATCCACCTACACCCATCAAGGAGACGGGAGATGCAGAAGCGAATCATCCTTCCGGCCCTGGTCGGCGCGTTGCTCGTCGGAGCATGCGGCGGGAGGCAGGCGCAGCAGACGGGACCGACGCCGGAGGAGCTGGCTGCGCAGGCCCGGGCGGACAGCATCGAGGCTGCGCGCCGCGCGGAGGAGGAGCGTCGGCGTCTGGAGGAGGAGCGTCGTCGGGCCGAGGAAGAGGCGCGGCGGCGTGCGGAGGAGGAAGCGCGCCGTGCGCGTGAGATCCTCGCCGAGATGGTGCACTTCGACTTCGACAAGTTCGACATTCGCCCGTCGGACCAGGAGACGCTCCGGCGCAAGGCGATGGTCCTGCGTGCGAACCCGGACGTGCGCGTCCGGATCGTGGGGCACGCGGACGAGCGTGGCTCGGACGAGTACAACCTGGCCCTCGGCCTGCGTCGTGCGAACGCGGTCCGGGATTTCCTGGTCAGCCTCGGCCTGGATGCGAGCCGCTTCGAGACGGCGAGCATGGGTGAGGAGCAGCCGCTCGTACGGGAGTCGAACGAGGAGGCATGGGCCATGAACCGTCGCGCCGAGTTCCACGTGACGGCGGGTCAGGTGGCCCGGACCGGGATGTAAGGAAGGAGGGGAGCGTGCGGCGTAGTGGCGACGCAATGAAACGGGGCCACACGGCCGGCCCCCGCGGAAGGACCAGGCGGCCGCTGCGCCGCAGCGCTTCCCTGTGCGCGCTGGGGCTGGCGGTCGCCCTGGGCGGTTGCGCGACCAAGAACGACCTCAAGCAGTTGAGGGACCAGGTCGTGGCGATGCAGGCGCGCCAGGATTCCCTCTTCCGCATGCTCGAGGAGCAGAACCGCGAGATCATCGATTCGCTGCGTGCAGGCGGCGAGTTGATGCTGCGCGTACGCGGCGAGCTCGGCTACCAGCTGCAGCAGATGGAGCAGCAGCTGATCCAGATCCAGGAATTGACCGGCCAGAGCCAGATCCGGCTCGCGGAGTTGCGGGCGCAGTGGCAGGCCCGCAACGAGCAGTTCGGGCAGCCGTCCGACCTGCCGGCGGGCGAATCGGCTCCGGCTGCTGGAGAGGCCGAGCAGCTCTACGAGATCGGGCGCAGCAAGCTGGAGGAAGGCGCCACTGCGACGGCGCGGGCGGCGTTCCAGCAGATCGTGAGCAGCTATCCGACTCACGACCTGGCGCCCGACGCGCAGTACCAGATCGGCGAGACGTACGTGGCCGAGCAGGCGTTCGACCAGGCGCTCAAGGAATTCGAGCGGGTGGTCGAGCTGTTCCCGAACTCGCCGCGTGCGGCGCAGGCGCTCTACCGCGCCGGCGTCATTTCGGCGGAACGCGGGAACATTTCGGAC
>Ga0207873_1002244_pt1 | contig 16454 bp, 16 predicted proteins | sample BGWIniCompost_FD_187373 | JGI IMG/M metagenome (GOLD analysis project Ga0207873, IMG submission 187373) | Cellulose adapted compost microbial communities from Newby Island Compost Facility, Milpitas, CA, USA - BGW Initial Compost (SPAdes)... ...
AGACGGTGTCGAGGTAGAGGCGGCGGATGTATTCGGTCGGCGGGTGGGGGATCCCCTGGCAGTCCGAGTAGGAGCGCCAGCCGATGTCGAGTCGCCCTGCGAGGTAGGGCACCGCCGCCCCGAGGTGCCCGACGAGCACCTTGACGCGCGGGTAGCGCTCGAAGAACCCCGAGAAGATGAGGCGCGAGACCGCCAGGGTGGTGTCGAACATGAACCCGACCAGCGGGGCCAGCGCGTACGGGTTCATGACCTCGATCCCGGCCGGAACCATCGGGTGGATGAAGAGCGTCGTGGCCCGGCGGTCGGCCTCGGCGTAGAAGGCGTCGAAGGCGGGGTCGTCGATCGGGCGGCCGTCGATGTTCGAGCCGATGATTGCCCCCACCATGCCCAGATCGTCGAGGCAGCGGACGAACTCGCGGACTGCTGCGTCGGGGTCGGCGGTCAGCGGCACACTGGCGAGCGCCCGGAAACGCGTCGGGTAGCTCCGCACGATGTCGGCGAGATAGTCGTTGCAGCGCCGTGCCAGATCGACCGCCGCCTGGCCCTGCAGGAAGTAGACCTGCGGCGTCGTGACCGACAGGATCTGCATGTCGATCCCAGCCTCGTCCATCTCCGCCACCCGTTGCTCCGGGTGGTGCATCTGCGGGGTGATGGTCAGAAAGCGGGACCCGCGCTCGCGGACCACGATGCGTCCCTCCGCGTCGCGGACCGACTCGTAGCGACCGGAGGCGAGCAGCGCGTCGAGGTATTCCGGGGGCTGCGCGTGGGCATGAGCGTCGATGCGCACGGGGATTCCTCCTCCTCACGCATGGCTGCGGAACCGCGGTTTGTCCGGTGGCGCCAGCATAACGCGGATTGCCCGGTTGCGCACGGGGTTGCAGCGATCGTCGGGTCAGGTAACGCTGACCCACGATCGCCACGTCTGACCCCCTTGCCAAATTCCACCGCCTCCGCTATGCTGGGAGAACACCTGTTCGATGTACGTACGGAGGCGGATATGGGCGAGTGGCTAAACAACGGGCCAGGGGGCAATCGTACGTATCTCGCGGTGCCGCCCTCCGGCACGGGCCCCGGTGTGCTGGTGCTGCATGCCTGGTGGGGCCTGACACCGAGTTTCGCCGATGCCTGCGATCGGCTGGCTGCGAACGGCTTCGTTGCGCTGGCGCCGAGCCTGTATCCCGATGGCGCGACGACCGCGTCCATTGGCGAGGCGGAGGCGCTGGCGGGGGCGCTCTTTGATGCGCTCGAGGAGACGGATGCGGTCGTGCTCGCCGCGGCGGAGGGCCTGCAGCAGTTGCCGGCGACGACCGGTGATCAGATGGGTGTCATCGGCTTCTCATTGGGCGGCTTCTGGGCGCTGCGCCTTTCGCAGGCCCGGCCCGACGCCGTCAGCGCCGTCGTGACGGTCTACAGCACCGGCGAGGCCGATTTCAGTCAGGCCCGCGCTGCCTACCTCGGGCACTTCGCGGAGCGGGACGACTTCGAGCCACCGGAGGCCGTTCAAGCGCTCGAGGGGGCGATCCGTTCCGCGGGCCGTGAGGTGACCTTCCACGTCTACCCCGGAACAGGCCACTGGTTCGCCGAGCCCGACCGGCCGGATGCGTACGACGCCGACGCGGCCGCCCTGGTCTGGGAGCGCACGCTGGCCTTCCTGAAGGCACGGCTCGCGTGAGCGTGCCGTCCGGTGATCCGCCTTGCTGGCCCCCGGATGAATGCCGTGATGGTGCTCCAACGGCCGCCTGCCCTCTGGCGTGCAGGCAAACACGCAAGAAGGAGGACACGCGATGGATCTGATCGACCGGCTGTTGGAGCACGACCACTGGGCGACGACACAGGTCCTGGAGACGTGCCGCGGCCTGACGGACGCGCAACTCGACCAGGAGTTCGATATCGGGCACCGAACACTCCGGAACACGCTCGAGCACATGATCTTCAACATCGAGGCCTGGGGTGCCATGATGGCCGGGCAGCGCCCCAACATGGACCGGAGTGACCGCTCCCTGAACGGGCTCATCGCGCGCCACGAGCGAGCCCACGCGGCGTTCGCAGCCGTCGCCCGCCAGGCACGCGACGAGGGGCGCCTGGACGACACCTACCGCGATCACTTCGGGCTGTCCACGACGCTCGGCGGCACGATCCTCCACGTTCCCTACCACAATGTGGAGCACCGCGGCGAAGCGCTGCATATCCTCCAGCGCCTCGGGGTGCCGGACCTGCCCGAAATCGACCCCCTGCTCTGGGAACACGAGACACAGCACGACGAGGCTCCCCGCTGAGGCCGGGACGCGCTTCCGGCACCACGCAAGCAGACAAGCAGAAAGGTGGTACGCCAGTGGCCGAAACGAAAGAGCAACGCAGTCCGAAACCTCCGGTCGCGGGCGACGAGGCCGCCATGCTCCTGGGCTACCTGGAGCGCCAGCGGGCGACCTTCGCCTGGAAGGTCGAAGGACTGGACGCGGCAGGACTGCGGGCGACGCTCGGCCCGTCTCCGATGACCCTGGGCGGGATGCTGAAGCACATGGCGCGCTTCGAAGACGGCATGTCTTCCGTGTGGCTCTATGGGCGGCCGCCGAGCCCGCCGTGGGATAAGGTGGACTGGAAGGCCGAGCACGACTGGGACTGGCGCAGCGCCGCTGAGGATTCCCCCGAAGAGCTCTATGCCCTCTGGCGGGACGCCGTGGCCCGTTCCCGGGAGTTATTCGCGGCGGCGTTGGCCGAAGGGGGTCTGGAGCGGCCGGGGATCGGGGTCACCAACGAGCATGGTGAGCATCCGAGCCTGCGCTTCATCCTGCTCAACCTGATCGAGGAGTACGCGCGGCACAACGGCCATGCCGACCTGATCCGAGAGTCGATCGACGGGCGCGTCGGGCACGACCCGCCGGGTTGACGGCAGCGCCCCATCCCGGTGCGGCTCGTCCTACCGGCCGCCACGCCCACCTCCCTCTGTCCAATGTGCGATACTTGGTTCTAGCTTCGGCGCTGGACCGGCGCGCGAATGCGCAGAGGGGGGTATGCCATGCGTGAGGTCGTGATTGTCGGCGCGGCCGAGACGAAGTTCGGAAAGTCGGAGTTGAGCTACCGCGAGCTGGCCGCTCAGGCAGGCCGCGAAGCGATGGCGGACGCAGGTGCGTCCCCGGAGCAGATCGAAGCGTTCTTCCTGGGGACCTTCTCGCCGGGAACCTTCATCCGCCAGGAGCACGCCGCGCCCTTGATCGCCAGCGAGCTGGGGCTGCAGAACGTCCCGAGCACGCGCACGGAGAACGCCTGCGCCTCGGGCTCGACCGCGTTCCTCAACGCCATCTTCGCGATCGCCGCCGGGGCGGCAGACGTGGTCCTGGTGGTCGGCGCTGAGAAGATGACGGCGACCCCGACCTCCGAAGTGACCTCGATCCTGGCCGAGGCGGCCGACTGGGAGCAGGAGAGCAAGGTCGGGCTTACCTTCCCCGGTGCCTACGCGCTCATGGCCCGCGCCTACTTCGACCGCTACGGCAAGACCCGCGACATTCTGGACGCGGTGGCGATCAAGAACCACCGCAACGCCATGGGGAACCCCTACGCGCAGTTCCACAAGGAGATCGGCCCGGAGGACATCGCCCGCTCAGCGATGGTCGCGGACCCGCTGACGCTCTACGACTGCTCGCCGATCTCCGACGGCGCCGCCGCGCTCGTGCTGGCTGCTGCAGACGTGGCCGGGCAGTTCCGCCGCCCGGGCGTGCGCGTGCTCGGGTTCGGCCAGGCGTCGGACTCGCTCGCGCTGCACCATCACGCCGACCTCACCACGCTCCCGGCCGCACGCAAGGCGGCCGAACGGGCCTATCGGATGGCCGGCGTCTCTCCGGAGGACATCAGCCTCGCCGAGGTTCACGACTGCTTTACCATCGCCGAGATCATCGCCACCGAGGACCTGGGCTTCTTCAAGCCGGGCGAGGGTGGCGACGCGGCCAAGGCGGGCGCGACCGCGCGCGACGGGCGCATCCCCGTCAACCCGAGCGGCGGGCTGAAGGCCAAGGGGCACCCGGTCGGCGCGACCGGTGTGAGCCAGATCGCCGAGGCGACGTTCCAGCTTCGTGGCGAGGCCGGAGATCGGCAGGTGGATGGCGCTGAGCTGGCGCTGACGCACAACGTCGGCGGTTCGGGCGCGACCTGCGTGGTGACCATTCTGGGGAGGCCGGAGTAATGGCGCAGGCAGGGACGGCGGCGGGTACGACGGGCCGCATCGTGAGCTACACGGTTATCTATGTTCCGACGCCGGAGTTCGCGGATGAGGCGCCCTACGCGCTGGCGATCATCGAGACGCCGGACGGTAACCGGTTGCTGGCCCGGATTGCGGATGCCGTCGACAGCGACGGCCTGCGCATCGGCGCCGCGGTGGCGCACGACCACGACGACGAGCGGGGCCCGGTCTTCCGGCTGGCGTGAGCAGGGGCGCCGGTGCCCTGCCGGCGCTCCCGATCCAGGGTGACGGAGGAGGTCGTTGACGCAGTTCCAAGAGATGGCGGTCGTCTGGTTGTCGGGGTTGGCCTCGATGCTGCCGCTCGGCTATGCCTTCGGCGCCGGGATGCTCGCAGCGGTCAACCCGTGTGGCTTCGCCATGCTTCCGGCCTACCTCTCACTCTACCTCGGCGTCGATGACGGACCTGCCGCGCAGCCGAACATGCTGCGCCGCCTGGGCCGGGCGGTCCTGGTGGGTGGCACCGTCTCGTCCGGCTTCGTCCTCCTCTTCGCCGCGGCGGGGTTGATCATCTCCGCCGGAGGCTACGCGCTCGTCAACGCCATGCCCTGGCTGGGAGCGCTCATGGGCGTCGTGATGATCGTGCTGGGCTTCCTGCTCCTCCTGGGCCGGACCGTCTCTCCCGCGACGTTCGAGCGGATCGCGGCCTCGCTGTCAACCTCGCCCCAGCGCTCGATCCGTGGGTTCTTCCTCTTCGGCCTGGCCTACGGCATCGCCTCGCTCGGCTGCACCCTGCCGGTGTTCCTGGTGGCAGTTGGCGGCGCCCTGACCGGTGCTGGGCCGGTGCAGGGGTTGACGCGGTTCATCCTCTACTCCCTCGGGATGGCCACCATCATCGTCAGCCTCACGGTGACCCTCAGCCTCTTCAAGGCGGGGCTGGTCGGGCTGCTGCGTCGGGCCATGCCCTACGTCCACTCGGCCGCGGCGGTGCTCGTCCTCCTGGCCGGGTTCTGGATCGTCTTCTACTGGTCCGACCAACTGCTCGGGTAAGGGATTGGTTCCCCTCACCCCCTGACTCCGTGACCCCCTCTCCCACGAGGGGAGAGAGGAGGGTTGATTTGCTTCGCTACCCCCGCACGTATTGCTCGAACCAGGCGAGGGTGTCGTTCCAGGCTGCCTCTGCCTGCTCCGGGTTCCAGCGCGGCCCGGTGTCGTTGTGGAAGGCGTGCTGCGTGTCCGGGTAGACCTTGATCTCGTAGGTCACGCCGGCCGCTTGCAGCGCCTGCTCGAGTTCGTCGCGTCCGTTGTTGGCGAAGTCGTTCGGGTCGGACGAATACACCCCGAGGACCGCCGCCTGGATGTTCGGCACCTGATCCAGCGGTGGCGGCGGGCCGTAGAAGGGCACGGCCGCGCTCAGGTCGGCGATCTGCGTCGCCGCACGCCAGGTGATCCCGCCGCCGAAGCAGTACCCGGTCATCCCCACGCGCGTGGTGTCGGCGAGGTCGGGCTGCTGTGCAAAGTAGTCGATCGCGGCCTGGAAATCGGCGACGTAGATCGCCGGGTCGGTATTGGACAGGATGCCCGGGATCTGCGACGGGTCCGAGATGTTGGCCGTTCCGCCCTCCCGGCTCAGCAGGTCGGGGGCACAGGCGAGGTAGCCCTCCTTGGCGAAGCGGCGGGTGACGTCGCGGATGTGCTCCACGAGTCCCCGGTTCTCGTGGCAGATCAGGATGAGTGGGAGCGGCCCGGATGCGTCGCTCGGCCGCGCCTGGTACGCCATCACCGTGGCATCCCCGCTCGGGAAGGACACGTCCTCCGCCTGGACCGACGGGTCGTCCTCCGGCACCGAGAGCGGGCTGCGGCCGATCGGGGTTCCGCTTGGCGTTGCTCCCGGGCTGGCTGCCGGGCTTGCCTCAGGACTTGCCCCTGGGCTGGCGGCGGCCGTAGGGGAGGCGGCGCCGGTCGGGCTGGCCCCCGGCGAGGTCGGCACCAGCGTCGACACCTCGGTCGCGACCTCCTCCGCCGAGCCGGGGCCACAGCCGAGCGCAACCAGGATCGACGCCGTGGAGGCGACACCGCCGGTGATGTGCAGCACCCGCCGGATGAGGTCCCGGCGAGACAGATAGCCGTCCTTGTAGTCCTCGACGAACTCGTGGATGAGGTAGCGCTGGAAGTCGTTCACGTCGAGCCTCCTCTCCTCGGATCGGCTACGGCACGGGCATGCGGCCCGGCCTCACAGCGGGGTGTCGGATGGACCGTTGCGCTTTCACGTCGTGTGCCACCGCGCTGGTCCGGCCCGTCGCTGCCTTCGGCGACCGTGCGCGGCATACGTTGTGCGACATCCGGAAAGCGACAGACCTGTTCCGAGTTGCGTATTGCGTGTTCCGCATTGTGATGGCCCCAGGTTTGCTTCCTGCGGAGTGGCTGGCGATTCGCGCCGCGCAGCACGCGATGCGGATTCGGGGGCACACGTCGCGCAACCCGCAGATCGCAGCAGGCAGCAAGAGGAGGTCTCCACCATGGTCATGGACCGTACGATCACCGTGATGGGGCGGCAGGAGTGGCTCAAGCCGATCGACAGCGCGCTGCAGCGGGCGATCTCCGGGGCGTTCCAGGCTGCCGGGCCGGTCGGGATGCGCATCAAGGATGTCCTGAACGGCGTGTGGCTGGGCCATCCCCTGCACCCGGTGCTGACCGACGTGCCGATCGGCGCCTGGACGGCTGCCGCCGTGCTGGACGTGATGGAGGCCGCTACGGGGCGCAAGGAACTGGGCGCCGGAGCTGATGCCGCGATCGGCGTCGGGCTTGCCGCGGCGATCCCCACAGCCCTGACGGGGCTGGCCGATTGGCAGTACCTGGTGGGGCGGCCGCGCCGGACGGGCCTGGTGCACGGGCTGCTCAACATCGGAGCGACTGCGCTCTACACGACCTCGCTGCTGCTCCGGCGCAACGGCGCCCGCAGCGCAGGCGTCGTCACCGCCTCGATGGGTTACAGCATGGTGCTCTTCACCGCGTACCTCGGGGGCGATCTCGTCTACCGCGACCGGGTGCCCGTCAACCACGCGAGCACCGAGGGCATGCCCCGTCGCTTCACGCCGGTCATGGCCGAGGCAGACCTCCCGGAGGGGCAGCTCACAAGAGTCGACGCGCAGGGCACGCCGGTCGTGCTCCTACGGCGCGGCGAGCGAATCTACGCCCTGGCCGCGACGTGCAGCCATCTGGGCGGCCCGCTCCACGAGGGCGAGCTGCACGACGACAACACGGTGACCTGCCCCTGGCACGGATCGACCTTCGCGTTCGAGAACGGCCACATCATCCACGGCCCGGCGACGATAGAGCAGCCGGTGTTCGAGACCCGGGTCAAGGACGGCCAGATCGAGGTGCGCCTGGCTCGGTGAAGCCGCGTGGCGGGTTCGCGCGGCGTGGTCTGGGTGCGGGATGGGTGGCACGAACGTTCCCACGCCGTGACACGTGCCCGGGGGTGAACCCCCGGGCTGACAATGCAAAGCCCGCTAAAGCGGGCTGGGCCAGACCTGGGTTGGCACTCTGGTGTTGCGGTGTCCACCGCCGGGTCAGTCCGGGGGTGTACCCCCGGGCACGTGCCACGCACCGGAATCCTCACACCACCCGCCCTAGCGCCCTGGCTGCCGCACGCCAGACGTATCTTCCCTCACGGCCCGGCGCCGACGACGCCGCGCTGGATGAGTACCAGCAAGAGGAGCACGATGACGATGGCGGCGGCCAGTCCCGCCCAGCCGCCGATGGTGCTGGCGACGCGGTCGAACCCCTCGCTGAGGCGTTCGACGCTGCGCATCGCGCTGGCCAGTTCGGCGTCCAGGTCTTCCAGCCAGCGAGACGGGGCGCGACGGAGTTGCGACGCTGGGCGGTGGACGACGGGGCGCTGATCGGTGTCCTCGATTGGTGCCAGGGGAAGTGCCGCCTGCTCGATGGCGCGGGCCATGGCTGCAGCCGAGCGGAACCGCGCGGCCGGGTCGCTGGCCAGCGCGCGGCGCACGACCGCGGCAAGGTCCGGCGGAACGGCCGGTCCCAGGTCATCGCCCGCGTCGCGTGGCAGGCGGCCGGTCAGCATCTCGAAGAGGACCACCCCGACGGCGTAGAGGTCCGTCTCCGGGCCGACCGTTTCGCCCGCGCGCTGCTCGGGCGCCATGTACGCGGGGGTGCCCAGCGCCTGATCTCCCCGGAACAGGTAGGGCTCACCCAGGCGGCAGGCGGCGCCGAAGTCCACGATCTTGGCGGTCGGACCCGTCCCGCCGATCATGATGTTTCCCGGCTTGATGTCGAGCAGGAGGACGCCGCGGCGGTGGATCTCGGCCAGACCGGCGAGCACCTGCCGGGCGATCGTGGCCGCCTCGTGCGGCGGCAGGGGGCCGCGGCGGTCGAGGACCCGGCGCAGGGTCTGGCCCTCCACCCACTCCATCGCCATGAAGGGCCGACCGTCGTGGCGGCCGTGACCGAGCACGCGGACTACGTTGGGGTGGTCGACATTGCCGCCGAGCTGCGCTTCACGTTCGAAGCGGGCCACCAGTTCCGGGTCGGCGGCGTGCTCCCGGTTGAGGATCTTCACCGCGACGCGCCGCTCGCCCCGCTCGGTGGCGAGCCATACGGTGCCGAAGCCGCCGCTGCCCACCACGCGGACTAAGCGGAACCGTCCGGCCAGGATGGATGCCGGTGCCTCTACCACGGCGCGTACGCTCCTCTCCCGCCGTCCGGCCCAAGTATAGCTGGGACGGTCGAGGAGGATTGTGCGCATCGTGTTCGGGCGACCGGCGACGGCCTGGCGGGGTGACGGCGAGCCGCGCCGGCTCGCCGTCATTCGATGAGGAAAACTGCAGGGATGGATGTGTCCACGTACTGCTGGTACTCGAGGCCGAGCCGTGTGCTGCCGCCCGTCTGCATCGAGTTGACGATGATCTGCCCGCGCAGCACCTTGCCGTTGCTCGCACCGCCCATGGTGAGCTTCGCCGAGGGCAGGTAGACGGTTCCTTCACTCAGCATCGAGGTCGTGCCGTTCCACTGGAACGTCTCGGTGTTGTCGGGGTGGGCGTACATGAAGACGCCCGGATGGTAGCCAGGGTAGATGCTCGTCGTCGGCGCGGTGAACGCGAAGGCCGCGCTGCCCGACGTGTGGAGGTAGCACCCCGGGCCGAAGAAGAGGAAGATATTCCGCCCGCCGATCCAGGTGCTGCCCGAGTTCTGTAGCTTGCACGTGTCCCTCGGGGGATTACCGCCGAAGTAGTACTCCCCGCTGGGGAGGTTGAAGTGGGTGCTGCCGCTCGTGAGCAGGCTTGAGCCGTCGTAGAAATACATCTTGACGTAGACATCGCCGTTCAGCCTGATCGTCGAGCTTCCCGAGAAACTGAGGTTTGCACCGTTGCGGAACCAGAACTCGTAGTGACCCGGGTTGAAGGTCAGGTGCGAGCTGCCACTGAAGACCATGCCATGACCCCCATCGAAGATGTAGGTGCCGGGGTTGAGGGTGACGCTGTTGCTGCCGCCGGGAAGGATCCCGCTTCCCGCGCCGCTGAAGTAGAAGGTGCCGCCGCCGAGCACGTTGCCGTTGGCGCTGCCGCCGATGCTGAGGCGTGCACCGTTGAGGAACGCGTAGTTTCCCCGCTCCATCCGGAAATCTGGCGTGCTGCCGCCGACGCTGATCCCAGGGCCGCCGTTGAACGTGTAGTTCCCACCCCGCAGCACGATCGGCCCGTTATTGCCGCCACCGATGGAGATCCCGGCTCCGTTGTTGAACCGGTAGTTTCCGTGCGCGAACTCGAGCGTGTTCCCGCTCTGCACGTTCTGGATGGTGAGGCAGTTCCCGCCGCCGCCGGAGTAGGTGCCCGCCGGGACGGTGTAGATGTTCACACCCCACGGCTGCGGGTACTCCATGCACTGCTGGGGGCTCCCGCCGACGTTCGGTACCGGGTTGCTCGGGAACGGCGGCAGCGTCGGCGGCTGGATCTTGTCCTTGAGCGGGTCCGGCACCTCCGGCGCGTAGGGGTTCGTCCCCATACCGCCTTCAATCCTGCTGGCCCCCGACTCCCTGAAGCCATCATTCGCGTTCACCTGCTGGTCGGCGACGATCGAGGTCGAGCCGGACGTCTCAATCGTGTAGTTCGACATCACGCTGCCGCCGGTGACTTCGATCCCGGTGTTGCCGCTGGTCTTGATCCCGCCGCTCGACGGGTTGAGGGCCAGCAGTGCGGCGTCGAAGGGCACCGGCTCCAGTGACGCCGCTGCGCGCGCACCCACCTTCCAGTCACCTGGATAGACCAGGCCGACGAAGAACTTGGGAACCTCGGCGTTCACGGTGACGCGCACCTGCTTCATGTCCGGGCTGAAGGTGATCTCCGGGGTGGCGTCGTAGCCGTTCTCCTCGACGTAGTAGGCCGCGATCTGCTCGAGTGTCGCGGTATTGGTCACGCCGGAGTGGACCGCGTGGGCCACCGCCAGGGCGGCGGCGTCGGCGGCGTTCTGCACGCCCCGGCGCTGGGACAGCAGGTAACCGACATCGACGGCTGCGGCCAGAAAGGCGATCAGGAGCACCGTGGCGGCGGCGAAGATCACCAGGATCTGCCCTCGGTGTGCGGTGTGTTGGCACGTGGCCGGCATCGGCTCCCCCCTCACTCAGTAGTGCACGATCATGGTGGAGCTGGCGCGGAGCGTCAGTGTGGGGGCGGGAAGGATGAACCCGACGAGCGGCCGATACGGGTACGACACCGCCACCGTGACCCGGTGCTTGGGTTGAAGGTCGCCGTCCGGCCGGTCGACGGTGACGGACAGTGCATCGGGATTGCTCAGGGGGGTCTTCGTCAGGATGGCCGCCTTGACTGCGTCCGGGTCAATCGTGTAGGCGGCGATCTCGGCCGGGTCCCTCAGCCCCTGCGACATAGTGCCGTGCACGGATGCGTAGCGTGCTCCCTCTCGGGCAGCGGAGGTCACCTGATGGTGGGTGAAGAGCAGCCAGCCCATCTCGATGATGCCGAAGATGAAGGTGAAAAAGACCAGGGAGGAGATTGCAAACTCGACCATCCCCTGCCCGGCGCGGTGCTGTCGCCTCCTCTGCCACCACATCGTCAGTACCCCGGCAGGACTCGCATCTGCACGACGCGGGACATCGTGAAGCTCCGGAAGGGCGGAAAAGCGAACAGGGGGCGGAACTCATAGCGCGCCTCGACGCGGATGTACTGAAACGGCGTGTTGGAGGGGTCCCGAAACACCTCGTTTCCCACCTCCGCGATGATGGTCGGGGTCACGCCGAATATGGCGTTATCCGCCTCCTGGAGCGCGGCGTCCCGGATGCCGGCAAGATCCTGGGCGTTGGCCGGGCTCATCGAGCCGTAGTGCGCGCCCTCACGGGCGACGTTGCCCAGCGTGATGTAGGCCGACAGCGCGCGTGCGAAGTCCGCCGCGCCGAGCAGCATCACACACAGGAGCGGCAGGATGAGCGCGAGTTCGACCAGGGATTGGCCGCGGTGGTGAGGGCAACGGTGACGCGGATCCCGCATGTACTCCCTCCCAGACGCGCCATGAGCCTGGCGCTCTCCCGTAAACCATCATATGGAAGGGATTTTTGCGGGAGCTACACTCAGAAGTACCAACGAGCGAGGGCCATCGGTCGATCAAGAAGCGACTCGCGTACCACCCGCACCATCGCGCCGGGTCACCCGGCGCGCCAGCACTCCGGGTCGTGGACGGGAGGGATCTTCCCAATCGCTTCCAGGAAACTGACGCAGGTGGTCCGGCCGAAGAAGGCGAGACGTGGGCGGAGGGCGGCGTGGATGGCGTCGGGATCGGCCGGCTGGCCGGCGAGCCAGGCGACGAAGGACCCCGCCTCCTCCTGCAGCGCCAGGAGCGCGCGGGCGTTGTGCACCGTCGCCTCGATCTTGGCACGGTGCCGCACGATGCTCGTATCCAGGAGCAGGCGATCTACGTCGTCCGGAGTGAATGCCGCGACCGCGGGGATGCTGAAGCGAGCGAACGCGCGGCGGAACCCTTCCCGCTTGTATAGCACGGTACGCCAGGAGAGCCCGGCCTGGAAGATCTCCAGCGTCAGCGCCTCGAAGTGCGCGTCATCGTCTCCCGGCGGGACGCCCCACTCCAGGTCGTGGTAGCGCGCCAGCAGGCTGTCCCCCGCGGCCCAGCCGCAGCGCACCCGTCCATCCGGCCACATGGCATCTCCCTTGTCCTCCGTAATCCGGTCGCCGCGCGCATATAGTATCGTAGACGTATCGTCCGGGGTCCGACCAACTCGGAAATCTCACCCAGGAGGCGCAGTCGATGCCCCACGGCCCGATCGTCCTCTTCGGCTCCGGCGAGACGTCGAAGCATGGCCGCCAGGTCCACGCGCACCTTTTCGAGCGTCTGGAAATCCCCGTTCGCGTCGCCATCGTCGAGACCCCTGCCGGGTTCCAGCCGAACGTCGCGAATGTCACCGCCAAGCTTCGCGCCTTCTTCCGCCACAACCTGAGCGGGTTCCGGCCTGAGGTGCGCATCGTCGCTGCCCGCCATAAGGGCGGTGTCTACGACCCGGACGCGCCGGATATCGTGGCGCCGCTGGAGTGGGCCGCGTACATCTTCGCCGGACCGGGTAGCCCGACATACGCCGTGCGACACCTCGCGGGCACCCGCACGCTGGCGCTGATGCAGCGCCGCGCGGCCGAGGGGGCGATTCTCTCCTTCGCCAGCGCCGCAGCCATCGCGGCCGGGCGCTACGCGCTGCCGGTGTACGAGATCTATAAAGCAGGTGAGGACCTGCACTGGGTGCCGGGGCTAGACCTCTTCGGCCACCTTGGCTTGGACCTGACCGTAGTGCCGCACTGGAACAACGCCGAGGGCGGCCGTGACCTGGACACAAGCCACTGCTTCATGGGTGCCGAGCGTTTCCGTTACCTGCGCCGCCTGCTGCCCCCGGAGACGACCATCCTGGCGATCGACGAGCACACGGCCTGCGTCCTTGATCCCGCGACCGAGCGGGTCGAGGTGCTCGGCGCGGGCCACGTCCGTGTGATCCGCGGCCCACGTGAGGAGCGCTTCGCCTCCGGCGAGTCGTTACCCTTCACCCTCCTCCGCGCGCCGGAGTGACCGCTCCGCCGTGCGGCAGCCTCGCCGTGACACGACATGCGCAGGTACCCGCCCCGTGATGTGTGCCCGGGGCTAGAGCGGCCGGGCTGCATAGGGGGTAAGCCCACCGAAGGGGCTGCGATGGCCACGTCCGGGCGGAGCCGAACCGGCATCCCGCCGCGGCCAGCGTCCCCAGCCGCTCGCAAACGGCTCCCCTCTCCAAGCTTTGGGAGAGGGGCTGGGGGTGAGGGCTGCGGTTATGCGCTACGTCCCGGCGCGGACATCGCGCGCTGCGGCGCGGCGGGCGTAGGTCTCGGGGGCGAAGCGAGCGAAGCTGAGGCCGCAGGCGGCAAGGAGGAGGCCGGTGCCGTAGAGCGAAGCGTTGGTGCCGAACAGGTCGGCCGTCCAGCCGAGCAGTGCCGGCCCGATCACATAACCGGCGTCAGCCAGCATGCGGAACGCGCCCATCGCTGCGGCGTTCATCCCCGCTGGGGCCACGTCGGCGGCGTAGGCCGCGGGCGCAGCGCCGCTCACGCCGCTTGCCAGTGCCCAGACGCTGCTGCTCACCAGATACCAGGCAAAGTCCGACGACACCGAGAAGAGCGCGAGCGCCGCGGCGCTGAGCAGCGTCGCCGGGACGATCACGACCTTCCGACCGAAGCGATCCACCAGCATGCCCGACGGGTACGCCATGACCAGTCCGATGATGCTGACCAGCGACAAGCCGACGCCGATCTGCGTCTCCGACAGGCCCATGCGCGTTTGCGCCAGCGTGGGAACCAGGTTGAAGAGCGCGCCGGTACGGGCGAAGGCGTTGCCGAAACCCACAAGGCTCACCAGCAGGAAGGCAGGCGTGGTCCCCAGGAGGCGGACCTGCTGGGCGAAGGGCGGGCGAGCCGCGCTGCCCGCTACCGCACCCGACCGCAGGGACTTCGTCTCCGGCACGCGCGCCAGGGCCAGCAGCGCCACGGCTCCGCCGACCACGGCGTAGGCGTAGAAGGGGAAGTCGAGCCCGCCGTACTCAGCCAGCATCCCGCCTGGGAGTGGACCGACTCCGACGGCGAAGAGGAACACCGACTGGTAGATCGCCATGGTGCGACCGCGTGTCTCCGGGGTGGTGACATCGGCCAGGATGATCTGCCCGCCGGTGAGGACCATGGCTGCGCCCGCCCCGGCGATGAAGCGCGCGGCCAGGAACAAGGCGTAGGTCGGCGCCAGCGCGCAGAGCAGGTTGCCGGCAACGGTGACGGCGCCGCCGAGCGCCAGTGTCCAGCGTCGTCCCGGTCCATCCGCGATCCGCCCGGCCGGCACCGCGGCCAGGAAGCGCGCCAGCCCATAGACCGCGATCGTCAGCCCGATCAGTCCGTGGGACACGCCGAACGACTCGGCATAGAGGGGCACCACCGGCACGATACTGCCGAAGCCGAGTTGATTGACCGCGATGACCGCACAGACCCAGACCAGGATGCGGTTCCGCCGGTACCATGTCCCCAGGTCCGAGACGCGGCGCATGCTTTTCCCTTCGCTCCCCACGCGGAGCGTGTCTCGCTCGATCCGGCTACCCAGCGGGATAGACGGGCACCCCGCCCGCCCGGCTACGATACCATAGCTCGCTCCCGACGATACCTGGGGCTGAAGTCGCCGGGCTTGATAAACACAGGGTTAGTACAAATGACTACGGCTAGATCTGGCGCTAATCCACGGGTGCCGGTATCCTGGCTACCAGGAGCTAGACAACGAGAGGGTTCTTGATGGGGGCGAACAAGTGTTCTATCATAATTGTAGCACTTGGAGATCCCTCTCGTTCATTTGGACAGTGAGCCATGCCCGCTGAGGTGCGATTGGAGCTCAACACCATAGAGGCTGAGCGGAGGATCAGCGTTCGATCCTTTCTCAGTGCTGTGCAAGCGTCTGTGGACCTCCTCCATGAATTGGATCGGCCTATCTCCGGGGGCAGGCTCGAGTGGTACTTCACGGAACTCGGGGTAGGGAGCGGCATCGCAGTCCTCGCACCGGAATGGATTGGTGCCGATGACGATGCTGTCTCTGACCACGAGATCGAGGTAGCAGAACAGCGTGTGGTGGAGCGTTTCGTGGATGGGCTGGCCGCACTGGACGAGCGAGCCGAGTGGCCCGAGTCCTTTAGTATGGATGCACTTCAAGCTGCTCTTCGCATCGTTGATGTGATGCGTGATGGCATTGTAAGCATACGCGTGTCCACTGGACGGACTCGAAGTGTCGAACTGACGGAACGGGTCATCGCTAACGTCAAGGACCTTATCGGCGAACGGTATACGGTTCTGGGCTCCGTGGAAGGCCAGATCGAGACGGTCAGTGTGGCGCGGGGACGGCGCTATTTCAGTTTGCGAGACGAGGTCGAGGATCGGGCGATCCGGTGTGCCTTTGCGCGGGAGCAGTTTCCGGAGGTGCGGCTCGCGCTGGGCCGACGCGTATCTGTCGCGGGGGAGTTGGCTTACTCCAGGGTAGGGCAGTTGGTCGGCGTGAGGAGCGTTACAGCAATTAGGCTGCTCGATGAGAGGACGCCACCTAGTGTCAATGAGATCACTGGTATTGCCCCGGAGTTCACTGACCATCTTCCCTCGGAGGACTTCCTCAATCAGGAGGATGGGTGAGCGGGAAGGTTCGCCTTTATTGGGACGCCAGTGTGTTCATTGCCTTGATTCAGAACGAGGTGGGGCGGGCAGAGACTTGCGCGCGTCTCTTCTCTGACGCTGAGGCGGGCAGGTTTCAGATCTTCACCTCGGTTCTAACCATCGCGGAGTGCTCAGGCGGCCGGGCAGTCGCTAACATGGCTGAGCGCGAACTGCACCTTCTGAACGAGGCGATCCGAGGTTTCATGGAGCATGCATGCCTGACAATGATACAGGTGGATCGTGCAATCGCTGAGCATGCCCAGTCGTTACAGCAGTGGGGGCGGCGAGAACTGGGCCGCAGACTCCCTCCCACAGATGCAATCCATCTCGCGAGTGCAATACGTGCACGAGCTTCGGTTCTCCACACGTATGACGACGACCACCTCACGCCGCTTGACGGCAAGACGCCGCCTCACGGAAATGAGCCTCTCTCCATTCGCCATCCCGGATGGACCGGGACGTTGCCTCTCTTCCCTTCGGAGTCCGTTGGATTCTGACGGCGTGTTCGCTCCCACTATCTGAAACGAACACCGTTCGTCTGGAGTCGATGC
>Ga0207873_1002245_pt1 | contig 16452 bp, 18 predicted proteins | sample BGWIniCompost_FD_187373 | JGI IMG/M metagenome (GOLD analysis project Ga0207873, IMG submission 187373) | Cellulose adapted compost microbial communities from Newby Island Compost Facility, Milpitas, CA, USA - BGW Initial Compost (SPAdes)... ...
TGTCGCGGCCTTGCTGGCCCTCGGCGCGGATGTCGAGCGGGCACTGCCCGCCCTGGCCGATATCAGGCCGCCGCCGGGGCGCGGAGCGCGGATGGTCCTGCCCATCGGAGATGGCGAGCTGTTGCTCATCGACGAGAGCTACAACGCCAATCCCGCCTCCGTCCGCGCCGCATCGGCCGTTTGTTGAGCGGTCGCGGCATTGGCGAGAGCCGTATCTGCCGTCTGCTGCGCCGCCCCCACTCCGGCGAGTGCGGTATCGGCGGTCTGCTGGGCGGCCGCTGCGTTGGCGAGCGCGGTATCCGCCGTTTGCTGGGCCGTCGCCGCGTTGGCGAGCGCGTTGCTGGCGTTGGCGAGGGCCTGCGCCGCGTCGTCAGCCGCATCGTCCGCCGTGGTCTTGGCGTCCGCAGCGTTGGCGAGGGCGGTGGGCAGGTCCTCCTCTACTTCGGCAAGACGGTTCTCGTGGTCGGCGAGGGTGGTGGCGTTGGCGCTGATGTCATTCAGCATCCCCTCCACCGTACCGTCAAGCGCCTTGTCGTTGTCATAGAGATCGTTGATGATCTCCGTGTCGACGTTCTGGTTGCGCCTGATCTTGCGATACTTGATGCGCGTTGCCATGTCACTTCCCCTCGAAGGTGAAGCCGGGGAGGCCGTTGGAGAACGTGCCGCCTTCGCTCGCGCAGACGTAGATGTCCGAGCCGAGCTTGTAGCGACCGGGGAATTCGGCGTCGGTGGGCGGGTCCAGCTTCGTGCGCTGGACCTTGAACGTTCCCACCTTTGCGGTGAAGGTGGGGGCGGTATCCACTACGATCGCGGGATTGAAGTTCTCCAAGCGCCCGGTAGTGGTTTCGAAACTGCCCGCACGCCCACTACCGATCAATCCCGTAGTGAACTGGAATCCCGGCAGTGGATTCAAACCGCTGCCGACCTGCGCCACGCCGTCTATGTAGAGACGGACCCGATCCGTACGGACTACCGAAATCCGGTAGCGTTGCCCCGGAACCCATACACGATCCGCGGACGAGTAGCCTACGCCATCAAGTAGTAGGAACAGCCTACCGTGGGCTAGGTTCGTTCGGTAGAGCGCAAGCGTTCCGGTTTCGTTCCGAAAATCGAATAAGAAATGATTGCGATCGATTGCGGAGGTATCGGGATAGTAGTCAAATTCTAGCCGCCAATCCGCCGGGTTGAATGCGGATGCGGAAACTTCGTAAGGCGTCCCAGCATAATTCCGAAGAAGATCTACGTTCACAACCTCCAAGTTAGCATGCCTGCCCAAGTCATCATCATCGTGGAGCAGAAGATCGCCCACCTTGATCCCGGCAGCGCGGAACCCGTCGCCGATGAGATCCACGAGCTTCGAGCCTGCGGTGAAGCCGACCTCGTGCTTCCCATCCGGAGCCGCGCGAGCGATGCGGTTCCAGCCGATGTCGTCGTCGAAGAGAACGGTCTTCTTCTCCTCTTCGTAGTTCATATCGACGCACACCACCTTCACACGCTTGCCACCCCACTCCAGGCCCACCTCCTCAACGCGGAAGAGACGCCCTTCGTATCCGGTGTCAAGCTGCGACCCGGCGAAGTGGTGTATCCGGATGAAATCCCCGACCTCCAGTTCCAGAGCGAAGAGCGGGGCGTAGAACGTGGCGACGGTGCGCTGCTCCATCCGGTTCGGTTCGAAGAAGACAGGCTGATCCCGGAGCACGCCGTCACGGTAGACGTAGGCGCTCGCGAACCAAGACCAGTCCACGTCCACTTCCAGGACTCGTCCCCACTTCTTGATGAGATCCTCACGCTCATCGAGCCCGAGTTCGTCGATGAAGCCGGGACGAGTGTAATCCTTCAGGCCCGTATGGTTGAAGCGGTTCGCGATACCCCACCGCTCGGCACCGATGGGGATGGTCTCCTGCCACGAGTCGCGCAGGATCTCCCATTGCGCATCGTAGACCACCGATCCTGGAACCTTCTCCGCCAACGTGGCGCGGTTGAAGGTCTGCTTCGAGATGCGCAGCTTCCCGTCCGCGTCCCACCATAGGTCCAGATTGTAGGTGCGGGCGATGGCGGAGATAACGGAACCTGCGTCTTCCCCGTAGGTGTACGTCCCGCCGACGCCGCGCGAACTGCCGAAGTAGCGGCGGACCTCTTCGAACGACGGGTGGTGGAGGCGGTGGTATGCCTTCTGTCCGGCGTACAACCGGACGATGTGTTCGATGAGGGAAGCCGGGTCGTGTCTGCCGTCGTCAGGATACTGAGAGAAGGCGGGGTTCCCAGCTACGCCCTCCACACCGTTCGGTAGCTGGACGTAGACGCGCCCATCCTTCAGATGCTGGAGGAACGCGTCGTAGAAGATATGGTCGGACCACGTGTCGCCGTTGCTCAGCGTTTTGATCGGAATCTGCGAGCGTCCGGTGTAGTTCTTCCATGCCTCGGTCGGCAGGTGCGTCACGAACTCCATGATGATGGCGTACCAGACAGAACCATCCGGCGCACGCACCTGCTCCGGGTAGAAGTAGAGATCCATCCCGTCCAGGTAGCGCTCGGCACCGTAGTCCAGCCATAGGTCGATCTGACGCGTCGTTTCGTTGTCGCTCAGGATGCCGACGCGGAACTCTCCGAACTTATGCTTCCGCGCATACATCGAAGCGGCATCCACCCTGCCAGGACACGCCCAGATGTTCTTCGTAACGCCGACGCAGATGCGCAGGGCGTCCGCAGGGGACGGCTCGTGGGTGCGGGGCGGGACGCTCCAGGTACTCGGATGGTTCCGGTTCTCGGAGGTCTGGATGATAATGGGCTTCACCCACTCGTCGCCGAACGGGACCGGAAGGTGCGGGTCGTCGCTCGGCGAATCCTCCGGCGGCGGTGCGCCGAACTTCTTCAGCAGAGCCGCCACGGTGGGAGGTTCGATCATCTCGCCGAAGATGCTGTCGGTGGCGTCGATCAGCGCGAGCTCGATGTAGGAAGCCGTGATGGAGGAGACACGGTCCACTCGCCAGAGAGGGCCGATGCGCCGGTAGAACTTCGGCGACAGGTTCCGGAAGCCGACGCGGATATCCACCTGCGCCCGGAGGAACGTGGGGTCGCGGAACAGCTTGTTCAGTTCCGCGTCGTTGTTCGCGAGACGGAGGGTGGTGGACATGCGTGCGAGCCCGCCACCCGGAGACATGCGGCGCCCGCAGTAGGCGAGGTCCAGGACGCGTCCATCAAGCTGGATGGCTTCCTTGCCCTTGCCGACGGGGCGGTCGATGTCACTGTAGTGATACGTCGCCCACGAAGAACCGCTCGGGATGTCCAGCCGAACGTGGAGGAACGGGTCCTTGCCCGCACTGTCCTGCGGGACCGCCCGCATCCCGCCGCCCTTCAGCAAGTCGGTGAAATCGAATCTGCTCAGGTCGTTCCCGGCGAAGGTGTAGTCGCGCGTGATCAGGTCTTCGTCGATGGCGAAGTAGTCCCGCGCCACGTTCCCGAACGCCACCTTCGCGATGTCCTCGGCGTAGATGGCGTTCGTGGTCTTGGAGAACGTGGCGTCCCGGAGGACGGGACTGATAGTGGCCTTCGTGGCAATCTGCGCCACCTTGGGAACGAGCGAACCGAGGGCGTGCGGCTGCGGAACGGCACGAAGGTTGATGGTCATGGTCTACCCCTGAACGATGTCCAGCTTTCCATTCAGAACCGGAGTAGCTCCGTTCGCCGTGCGGAAGCTCATCATGAAAAGACAGGCTCCCGGTTGCACCTGAGGAAGTCCGAGCGTGATGCCATCCTGGAAGGAAGGTACGAAGTTCACCAGCGGGAGATCCAGGATACGCTTGCAGAGCACGAGCTCGATGCCGCCCGCTGCCTGCGCCACGCTGGCCTGGAAAGAGACCAAGGACTTGACACCCGTCGAGCCTGCCGGGAGGTCGAACGGGATCATCTGCCCAACCTCCCCGCTTCCGGCATAACTGGCGGTCGCGACCTGGAGCTCATCGTTCTGGTTGATGAATTCCACCGTCCACGTGGCAGGCGTCGCGTTCGCGAGTGCCGTGGTGACGCTGGCGTAGAGCTCGACGCCGACGCCGTCCGCGTACCTCTGCACGCCGGAGGGCCATGCGATGTCCTGCTTCGCGGTGCCCGCCGCTGCCATGTCCACGAAGTTATTCCAGATGCGGTCGGCGATGGCGAAGAGGTTGGACAGAGTCGCGATCATCGAGATACGACCGACGTTCGTGGTCGCCCCGATCAGCGAGTCCTTGAAGGGGATGGCGCCCGCCTTCGTATTGTCCATGAACTCTCCGTTCAGGCCAGAGGCCGTGACCGGCGCGTTCGGAGGAAAGCCATCCCCCATGTGGAAGAGGTCCACCGTCTGGTTCGCCGCGAGCGTGAAGGAGTTCTTCCGAAGGGGGAAGCTCTGCGCCTGAACGAGCGCCGCTGCCAGTTCGTCGAGCGTTGCGATCATGTCCTATGCTCCAGTCTTTCCCCACGGGTCTTCCGTGAAGGAGAAGTCCACGCCGTCCACGCGTCCCGGCAGGATCAGGCGGTGGCTCCAGTTCTGTTCGGTAAAGCGCCCGAGCATGGCGTCCACCCCTTCCACATCCGGGATGAAGATGAACGGGTGGACGCGCCCCTGCACTTCCTTCTTGATGTTCTCCACCACGTTCTTCTCGGCTGCGGTGACACCCTCGTGCAGCGTGCCTCGGTAGCTGCGCCGCTCGCTTAGGAAGTACGCGTGGACCGCTCCGTACTCGCTCTCCTGGAAGGAGTCGTTGACGTGCCTGCCTACCTCCGCGCCCCAGACGAATCCCGGAAGCTCGACACGCTGTCCGAGCCACCACTCACCAAGCTGGAACGGGCGCCCATCTACGGTGGAAGGGTTGTCCACGATCAGTCGCCAGTAGCGGAACGTCCAGGTCTCGGGGAGCGCGGCGAACGCGGTGGGCTCGTCCGTAGTGATGATACTGCGGCTGGACCACGGGCCGTTCAGCGAATTGGCTCCGTAGAGCCAGACGCTGGAACCGGAATTCAGATTGTGGTTGATGAGAACTACGCTGTCGGCGGAGGCGGGCGAGGAAAGGTTCTTTCCGAACTGGCTCGTCTGCTTGACGCCGAACCGCGCCACCACTCCGGCCCTCCGCTTCGTGAGATTGGAAGGCCTGAATGGCGGCTCAGTCTGGTCCTGACTGCTGGACAGGTTCCAGGGAAGACCGGCGTAGACAGCTATCCACGTACCGGCACGCTCGAGGATGTTGTCGGTGAGGACCGCTGCTACGCCCATGATCAACCTCTGGAGGATACGACAGCCGGGTTGAGGCCAAGCTGCCGGATGATGCTGTCCATCTGCTCGATTGCCATCTGCCGCAGAACAGGGCCGATCTCCCGTAGCAAGAGCTCACGATGGAGCAAACCACCGCCCGCCTGGACGACAAACTGCGGGGCAACCGTAACAGGCCCGCCCCCCATAGGCGTTCCGACCTTGTGAACGCCAACAGGACCGCCCTGCGCAAAGGCAGGCAGGGCCTTCGGGCGGGGCATGTCGCCGACCCGGTTCAGCCAATTGAGCAGCGGCAGGCCGAGCTTCCGGGCCGACTTGGCCTTGATGACGAACTCCTCGTTGGAGAGCAGGGCAGGGATCTTGTCATCGGTCGGACCGCCGGGACCCCGCACCGGACCACCTTCGGAGAAGCCGAGAAGATCGCCGAGCAGACCGCCTCCGCCTGCCGCACCACCCGTGAGAGCGGTGACCAGACCGGAGGTGACGACCTGTCCGATGATGTCCATCACCAGACTGGAGATGGAGTTGAGCAGGTTCTCCAGCTTGAGGAACCCCTCGCTCATCGGGTTGATGAACTCCCGACCGAAGGCATTCGCCATGCGCTGCGCCGCAGACTTCTGGATGGCGATCTGTTCCGCCATCCGCTTCTCGGTCTCAGCCTTCGTGGCAGCGGTGACGGCCTGCTCGTACTGCTGAAGCAGGAGGGCGCGCTGCTCGGCGTGCTCCTGCTCCGTGATGAGCTCGTCCTCCAGACGCCGGTTCAGAGCCTCCAGCCTCTGCTCGTGCGCCACCCGGAGATCGTCGAGCTCCGACTCCGTGAGCTCCGCCCGCATGGCGGCAGTCTCAAGCTCCACGTCGCGCCGCTGGCGCTCGTGTTCCCGTGCAAGCTGGAGCTCCGTCTCGGCAAGCTCCGCATCACGCTGACGCTGGACCGCGTCGAGCTCTGCAAGGTAGGCGTTCTTCTCCTCCTCGCGGATCTTCTCGTCCGCGATCTTCTTCTCCAGCTCGGCGATCTGCGCAGCGTACCGAAGACGAACCTGCTCCAGCCTATCGTCCGCGAGATCCGCTTCGATGATGGCAGTCCGCAGGAGGGAGGCCGCGATGGCGTCGGCGGTCTTCTTGGCCTCCTCCGCCACCTTATTCAGAGCGGGAGGAATGGTCTGGACGGCCTTCTTGGTTTTCTCTACCGCCTTCTTCGGTGGTTCTTCGGAGGCAGTCCAGAGATCGCCGACCGCGTCGAAGGTTCCCTTCCAGTCATGTAGAATCTCACCGTCTGCGGTCTTGACGATATTGTAGGCGTTGCGGAAATTACCTTGGACGAGTTCTACGAGAGCGGCCCCGAGCGCGCCGATGCTCTTCCCAATGTGGTTGAAGATTTGCCAGACGACCTCACCCACCGTCGCCACGATCCTGAAGCCCGTGGAAATGGTCTTGGCGAAAGTGTCACCTTCCTTCGCACCCTTGATGAGACGGTCAGTGAGCGATAGCAGAGGCGGCAAGATTTCCGCGATGACGGAATTGGCAACGCCGGTCAGGACGCCGCTGAGCCGGGCCATGTTGTCATTGAATGCTTCCGCCTGCCTTGCCGTGTCATTGCCGATGACCAGACCGAGCGACTCGGCTTCCGCCTTCAGAGCCTCCAGACCGTCCCGCCCATTGTTCAGCATGGGGATCAGCTTGGCACCCGACTCGCCCATCAGCTTCATGGCGAGGCCGGCCTTGGCGGCCCCGTCGGGCATCTGGCTCATCCGCTCGGCCAGATCGAAGAATACCTGCTCGCTATCCCGCAGGCTTCCGTCGCTGTTCTGAATGTCGATGCCAAGCTGCTGAAAGGCTCGGGCAGCCTCTGCGCTACCGTTGGTAGCATCCACCATCTTCTGGGAAAGCGTACCGAGCGAGCGTCCGACCTCCTCGATGGACGTGTCGCTAAGGTTCGCAGCGTGCTGGAGCCCGGACAAGGTTTCCACCGCGACGCCAGTCCGGGTCGCCATCTTCCCGAGGGCGTCCGCTCCGTCGATAGCGGAGTCTACGAAGGTGAAGATCTTGTCTGCCGCGAAGGCGCCTGCGATGGCACCACCGAAAACCTTGAGGGTGCTCGACATCTTGCTGAGCGCTCCACTCATGGTGGAGTTCGCCTTCGCCATATCCTTCTGCAGCTTGGCGACGTTGGCGTGGATGTCGATTAGAAGCTGTCCGACTTTAGCTGCCATCCTTGTCCCTCGCTTTCGCCTGCGCGAATCCCGTCAGGTAGTGGGCCACCGCCTTGATTTGCTGCGTCGTCATGCGGTGACCCTCTGCAGGCGCCTTCTCGATGTCCGGCAGGTAGAAGAAGTCAGCCGGGTCCCAAGGCTCAGCACGAACCTTGGGATCCCGGTTGACATTCGCCACCACCGAAGCCAGAACACCGAAGCGGAAATCCTCCCGCTGCCGGGACTCGTCGAGCCTTTCGGTCAGCGCCTTGAACTGGCGCGGCGTGAGACGCCAGAACTCCTCGTCCGCCAAGCCGAGGTCAAAGCGCGCGATGGCCCAGAGCTGATCCCACGTCAGCCGTCGCGCGCTTCGGGAGGGCGGTGCGCACCATCCTCGTCCGGGATGGAACGCTCCACGACCTCTTCCATCTTCTCGGTGAACTCGCGCATGGTGGCGAGGTCCAGCATGGCCCCCACCTTTTCCTTCGTGAGCTCTTCTCCGTGGTCGATGGCGTCGGTCTGCAGCATGGCGGTGATGAGCAGAAGCATCTTCGCCGGCCTGCGGAACTCCGAGAAGTCCAGTCCGTCGAAGACGTTCACTCCGCCATGCTCGTCGAGGTAGGCCATCGCATTGAAGTCGAACGCCAGTTTGCGTTCACGATCGCCGACCTTGATGGTGGTGGTGGATTTCACGTTGCCTCCCTGTCAGGGCGCCGGGTTGAACGTGGGCTCCCCGTCGAGGTCCACGGTGAAGGACGCGGTCATGATGCCCGCAGGCGTGACCTCGCCAGGCTCCCAGTTCGAGGCGATGGCGGGGAAGTCCCACGTCTCGCCGTCCGGGAACTCGATCTGGTAGTTCGCGGTCTCCCCGACCTTCGCCTGGAGAGCCATATGACCGGTCGTGTCGCTCGGATCGAAGTTGACGTTGACGCTGGCCTGTCCCCACTCGCGGAGACCGCCGAGCTTCTGCTTCGTCTTGTTCGGGGACTGCATCGTGGTGCGGTCCAGGATCTCAGCGCTCACGCCCGGAGGCTTGATGCTGGTGATCTCCCCGACGGTGTCGTAGGTTCCAGGGTTCGCTTCGTTCTCCACCTTGAAGAGCGCACCGTATCCGATCTTCGATTCTGCCATGTCCTTCTCCCTTACGGCACCGGACGGTGCCAGACCGTGAAGTCCAACCCGACACCGACGATACCGGTCTCCTCGTCGGGTACGATGTCCTCTTGCTGCTCTAGGAACGCGCCTTTCACTGGGACTCCGTCCCATTCGCCCCGGAAATAATGGAGCGCCTTCACCACCGCCGAAGCCGCTGCCTTCACGATGGCAAGTCCGTTCTCTGTCTCGCTGTCAGCGGCAAGAACGCTGATGCGCAGGATGGTCCGCATGATGGTCGGTGGTCCGTTCATCGTCGGCTCGGGGTAGTCTTCCGAGAGGATGACGATGGCGGGGTAGCTGGCCTCCTCCGGCAGTTCTCCGCCGCAGACCACGCTTCCGGGCGCTACGAGAGCGGCGACGCCGGGATTGCTCACGAGGTAGCTGCGCGCACCTGCATCGATGCTCATGCCTTCCCCTTACCCTTCTCGGCTGCCTTCTTGACTTCCTTCTCCAGCCGCTTCTTCGTGTAGTCGATGGCGGCTGCGATGGCGTCCATAGTGGAAGCTTCGTACGCCGGTTTGATGAACGGCTGCGGGCGGATGCGCCCGGTGTATCCACGCCTGTCACCCGTCCGTTCTCGCATCAGCCGGATACGCTTCGTTTCCTTGCCCCCACGAAAGCGGGGGCGCGTTCCATCTTCGAACCACTTCGCCCAGATCTTCGGGTCGTTGACGAACGTGGCCTTGCCCTTGTTCTTTCCCGTCTTGGTAACACGGGGTCGCGGGTTCCGCTTGATCTCTACGAAGGCGTAGGGGTTCTTCCCCTTCTTCGTTGCCTCTTTGTACTTGATGGCTTTGCGAAGACGGGACTTGGCGGTGCGGCTGATGTTCAGCTTTCGCACGTTCCTCCGGACCGCCCCTGCATATGCCTTGGCGGAGGCGCGCACCGCACCTCGCATGACGTTCCGCTCGATACGGGCACCGAGCGACTTCAGGGTTTTCGAGATCTCCTCGGCCCCGTCGATGCGGATTTTCATGCGTTGACCTCCACCGCTTCTATGGTCATCTCGAGAGCCTCGCGAAAACCGAGCTCCGTCACGCTCTTGATGGCCCACCGCATCCCCTTGTAGAGGACGCGCATGTGGGAGTCCACATCCGGTCGGTAAAGAATGCGGACCGTCGCCGCCCTTGCCGCTACCACCTGCGCCGAGACCAGACGCTCGCGAGCGGTGGTCTCCAGAACTTCAGCCCAGACGGTAGCCACGTCCTCCCACGCTTCGCGACCGGGAGTGGGGTGCCCGTACTGGTCCAGCGGGGCGGCTGCCTTGCGCTGGATGGTGATCCTGCGGTTCCTGCGTCCGGCTTCCATTAGATGAACCCCTCCACCTTGAACGGCTGGAGGAGCGCGTCGAAGGCAAGTGGCGTCTCCGCGATGGTTCCGGCGATGACGGCTTCGCGGTGCTTGTAGAGATGCCCGCAGAAGAGCTTAATCGCAGCCTTGATGCTCTCGGGCACCGCATCCGCGTTCTCGTAGCCTGCGGTGAACTCCACCGTCAACGCTCCCGGTCGCGTGATATCCACGACAGGCCATCCGTCATGGAGGATCACGCGACCGGGCTCGCTGGCGGAGTCGACGGTGTAGGATCCAGGATCGATGTCCCGCTCCACGCCGTCGGTTCCTCGATACGCCACCCGCTGAACGCTGACCAGAGGCGCCTTCGGCAGCTTGATGACCGCCGCAGGGTAAGGCTTCCCCGGGCGCCAACGCGAAACCGGGAGCTCGTCGAACACGATGGTGAACGTACCCTGCATCATCTGGCGTTCGGTGAGGGCTTCCACCTTCTCCTTCGCCGTCTGAAGCAGGCTCGTCAGCAACGAGTCCTCCTCGTCCCCGTCAACGCGCAGATGCAGCTTCAGTTCTTCCAGACTGACGGGAGAGCCCGTCCCGCCTCCGGTTGCTTTCAGCGAGTAGCGCATGACTTACTTCCTCCGACCGTTCTTCCGCCGTCTCCGGCGGGATCGCGGTGCAGGGGCCTCTTCGGCTTCGGGCTCTTCCTCGTCGGTCTCCGGCTCCTCGACGTCTTCCTCGTCAACGAAGACCGCACGCTTGCCGTCTGCCCACTTCTCAGCCTCCTCGTCGGGGAGCGGAACCTCCTGACCCGCACGCCAGGAGAAGGAGGCCCCGCTGACCCCGACGAGGAGCTTGATGCGCCGCATCAGGATTCGGCGTTCTGGAAGTACTTCACCGCACCCCCGACGTCGAGGAGCCTGCCGTCGTGGCGCGAGAAGGCGAGGAAGCCGACCTGACCCCTGCGGGTGAAGGCCGAGTCGGTCATGCGGAAGAGCATGACCTGCATCACGTCGCGGATCTGATAATGCTTGAAGTCACCGAAGAGCACGCTCTTCGCCCCCGCCGCCATCTCCGGCATGTGCTGGTTGATGGTGTAGCGGTAGCGGAGAATCGTGTCCGGCTCACCCTGCGCGACGCCGGGGAGCCAGAGCGGGCGGTCCTGGGTGTCCTTCAGCTTCTTCAGGCTCTTGAGCGTGGAGTCGTGGAACATAAATCCGCAAGACCCGCTGCTCCGGTACGCCGGATCAACCGAGTGCTCGAGATCGACGAGGTCTTCGTAGGTGATGCTGTCCACCTGCCCCTCCGCCGCGACGACGCCTTCGGCGGCGGCGGTCACGATGCCCTCCGGCTGACCAACGCCGGTCCCGACGGTGAAGTGGCGGTTCGTGATGCGGTGGATCCGCTGCGCGAGCCGCCCGTTGATGTGGGACTCCAGGTCGACCGCGTTGTCCTGGAGCAGGGAGAACGGAACCGCGAGGTCCTTCGAAGAGTAGAGGAAGGCGCCGATGGACTTCGTCCCGAACCCGAAGTCCTGCCTCGAGACCTCGGTGTTCTCACCGACGATCTCGCCCTCCTCCGACGTGGCGTCGGTGGTGGCGAAGTCGATTGGCGCACCCGTGGAGGTCTGGACCACGCTCGCGACCTCACGCATCCCGCCGAAAGCCTTCATGGCCTCCAGGAGACCGCCGAAGCCGCGCGGCACGGTGTAACCACCCTCGGCCGGGACGCCCGTCGACATCTCGTTGCGGACCACCGCCTGCCGCTCCCGGAGCTCCGCCTGCTCCTCGGGCGAGAGGCCCTGGAAGCCGTTGCGGAGGAAGCGGTTGTAGAGCGCGCGCTCCCGCTCCGCGTCCACCCCAGCACGGTCGGCGACGGCGCCGTTGTGATCACGGGCGATCTTCGCAGCCGCCTCGACCCGGAGGATCTCCTCCTCCCGGTCGATCATGGCGTCGACCTCACCGATCTCGTTGGCGAGCCTGTCGTACTCCTTCTGATGCTCCGGCTTCCAAGCGTTCTGGTACTTGTCGTGGAGGTTCCGGAGCGCCATCGCAAGCGCCTTCCGCTTCTCCCGCATCTGCTGGATCGTCATACCTATCTCCCTATCGGCGTCGCCTAGACGCCTCTCGTCGTTGAACTGGTAACTGCTACCCGATCATCTCGAGCATCTTCAGGCGACGCTCGTTCCGTGCGACGATGTCCTCCACCGCCGACTTCTTCGCCTTCCGGTTGCGTGCGGCGGGGCGCATCTGACGCACCGCCTCCGGAGCGTTCTTGAAGGCCGCGATGGCTTCGCGCCAGCGAGCCTGCGCCTCCTCGTCTTCCTCCTCGGGCTCGTCACCCTCGAGAGTCTCCTCCTCTTCCTCCTCGGCGTCCTCGGGGATCTCCTCTTCCTCGGACTCCTCCGGCTCCTCGTCCTCTACCTTCACCGAGTCGATGAAACCTTCGGCCTGCGCCTCCTCGGCGGTGAACCACGTCTCCGCCGCCATCCACGAGCGGATCTGGTCGTCCGTCTTCCCGGTCTTCTTCGCGTAGTCCGCGACGATGGTGTCGTCCACCTTGTCCAGGAGGGCGGCGGTCTCGCGGAGCTCATCGGCGTTCCCGATGGCGAGTCCCCATGCGTTGTGGATCATGAAGAAGGAACCCGGCTCCGCCCGGACCTCGTCCGCCGCTATCGCGACGTAGGTCGCAGCGGAGGCGGCGAGTCCGTCGATATGGGCGATGACCGAACGACCGGAGGCGCGCACATCCCGGATGGCGGCGACCATCGCCCTCGCGGCGAAGACGTCACCTCCCGGCGAGTTGATGCGCAGGTTGATGGTCTTGGCCTTGAGCGCCTTCAGCTCCTTGGCGAAGTCCTCGGCGTTGAGACCACAACAGCCGATCGCATCGTAGAGCATCACGTCAGCTTCGTCGAGAGCCTCCTCACCTGCCTCGGCGCGGAAGCGTCGGAACCCCTTCGGCGCCTTCGCCCGGTTCTGGAAGAGTGCGTTCACCCGTTTCTTCATTCCCATCGACATCTCCTGGCTCCTCGGCGGGAGCGCTCTGCGCGAGGTAGATGGAGTCACCTCCAGGCACCTTCGACATCTTCTTCTTGCGGCGGATCTCGTTCACGGACATCCAGCCGGAGCCTTGCGCCCCGCCGAGCGCGGCCCGGAAGTAGTTGAGCTCAGCAGCCGAGTCGCCCCACATCAGGGCGTCGGTGTCGAACTCAAGGAAGTAGACGGTGGACCGAGGCCAGAACTTCCGGTTCATCTCCTGCGTCGCACGCTGGAGAGGTCCCTTCAAGGTGTAACGGACGAAGCCCAATCCCATCTGTTCAATGCCACTGCCCCATGTCTGCGTCTTATCAGTCTCGCCGATCATGAAGGGCGGTACGCCGAAGGCGCGGCAGATGTCCGCTACCTGGAAGAGCCGGCTCTCTAGAAGCTGAGCATCCTTCGCGTTGATGTTGAGCTGATGCGCCTTCGCACCGTGCGTCAGGATCAGCGGCATGTAGGCGTTATCGGGACCGGTGTACCGGGCAATCCATTCATCCCGGAGCTCCTGCGCCTGCGCCTTCTTCAGGGCACCGGGGACCTCGAGCGCGAACTGTCCGACGGTGCCGTTGCTGAAGAAGCGCGCGGCGTATTCCTCGGCAGCGAGCGAGAGCCCGATGGCGGTCTTCGCTGCCCATTGGATGACGCTCATGCCGCGGACCCCGTCGAAGCCGAAGCCGGGGAAATGCAGGACGTCGTCCTGATCCAGCCCGAGGAACGAGCCGTCGTAGAGCCTGATGTAGTAGCGAAGGCGGTTCTGCACCCGCTCCACCGTTACGTGCTGGCGGGGAATGGGGAGAAGGTCCCGTATGTTCCCGTTGCGGTCCCGGCCGATGGCGGCGATGCCGTCACCGTGTAGCATCTGGTCCTTCTGCATCCACTCCCAGAAAGAGGCAGCGGTCATCAGGCTGCAAGGCTGCTCGTTCAGGAGCCACCATAGACCGTTCGCCACCTTCCGGTCAGCCTCCTCGAACTGCCCATCAGGGAGCCGCTTGTAGATAACGATCGGCAGACCCGCCACCGCCTCGGACAGGAGGCGGACGCACGCGAAGACCACGGTGGCGCGCATTGCCGTGTCCGGCGTGACGAGCGGCCCCGCCGCCGACGGGCCTCCGTGGCTGAACATCACCTGCAGGTCAGACCACGTTCGGAGATCCGAGACAGACACCTCATCACGGATCTCTGCGATCTTGGCCTCCAGTTCCTTGATCTTCTTCTTACTCCTATTCCACCAAGCCATCGGGTGCTCCTAGAGAGCGTAGAAGAAGGACTCGTCGTCGTCCTCGACCTCTCGCCCCATCCAGCGGCCGATCGCGCCGATGAGGCCGACGGCACCGTCAATCTTGTTCTCCGCGCGTTCCTTGCGAGGGAAGACGTTGTCCTTGGCGTCCACCTTCGCTACGACGTTGGACATGCACCACGATAGGACCGGGTTCCCGTCATGTTCGATCTGTCCGGCCAAGATCAGCTTGTCCGTCTCCTTCATGGGCTCGCTGAAGTTCTTCACCGTGGCTCCGTACTCCACCATCGGGAAGCCTTCAGCCATCATGCGCGTCGCAAGCTGCGTCGCCTGGAAGGGGTCGTACGCCACTTCCTTCAACTCCAGAGTGGAGGACAGACCTCGCAGGTACTCCTCGATGAACTCGTAGTCGATGATGTTCCCGGGAGTAGCCTGGATCCACCCGGCGTCCGCCCATGCTCTGTAAGGCACGTTCTTCGCTTCGTCAATGCGCTGCTCGGGGAGCCAGAACTTGGAGATGACCCGGTAGCGGAACTTCGGGCGCTTCTCCTCCGACTCTTCTTCCTCCTGCCCCTCCACCGGGAGGCGCACCACCACGATGCAGGCCGCGAGGTCCTTCTTGCTGGCGAGGTCGAGGAAGACAACAGCGATCTCACCTTCCAGGTCCTCGATGCTGAAAGGCTTCTCACACTTCTTCCACGCCTCCAGGTTGAAAAACGGGGAGCGAGCCGTCACCCATTGGTTCAGATGCTTCGTGCGGAAGGTGCCGCTGCGGTGAGCATTGAGGATGGCCTGTCGCTGCTGCGAGCGGAGGAAGTCGATGGACACCGAGACGCCCGCGTTCGGGTTCGCCTTCCACAGAGCCGCCTCCGTGGTCCAGTCCTCATCGGGATCCAGCGTGAAGATAAGAGCGAAGAGCTCTTCGTCCACGACCAGACCGTTCAGCACCCGCTCGGCTTCCTTGCGTGCCTGATAGCAAGGGCCTTCCAGGTCCACGCCTGCGGTAGTGATGGTGTAGAGCAGAGGTTGCGAGCGGGCGCCCATGCCCGTGAGCATCGTATCGTAGAGCTCCGACGTGGCGTGCTCGTGGTACTCGTCGATGATGGCGCACGACGGGGAGGCGCCATCGCCCGGCTTCCCAATGACCGGCTCCATCCGGCTGCCCGTGCTCTCCTGGACCATCGTGGACGCGAAGACCTCGATGCCGAGCGCGTTGCGCATGGCGGGCGTCCGTTCCACCATCATCTTCGCGGGACGGTACACCTCCCACGCCTGCTGATGGGTGGTGGCGCCGCAGTAGACCTCCGCGCCTTCCTCGCCGTCGGCGAAGGCCATGTAGAGGCCGATGCCCGCCGCCTTCGTGGACTTGGCGTTCTTGCGGGGGACCTCCTCGTACACTCTCCGGAAGCGGCGGAGCTTGGTGGTCTGGTGGACCCACCCGAAGATCGAGGCGATGCCGAAGATCTGCCAGTCCTCCAGCTTGATCTTCTCTTTGCGCTTGGCCCAATCACCTTTGACGTGGGGAAGGTGCTCGATGAAGGCGCAGGCCCTCGCGGCGCGCTTCGCGTCGAAGACGTATGGGAACTCCTTCGTACCTGCGCGAGCCAGATCATTTAGATGACGCTGACAGGCTTTGACCGCGAGCTCGCCGGCGATGATGTCCCCCGACACCACCCTCTCCGCGAAGCGCGTCGCAATCTCGGCGTAGCTACGGATCCTCGGCTTCGTCGTCTTCGGCGTCTTCGTCGTCTTCCTCGCCGAGGCCGAGTCCTTCCCAGAAGCTGTTCGCGCCTTCCGCGTTGCCGCCACTTGCTCCTCCAACCTTCGGTACTCTCAGGATACCCTCCGGAGTGAGCCCGAGAGCGTGATACAGTTTCGCGATCTGCTTCTCGAGGTCGCTGAGCTGACTGATCGCAGGGTTCTTGACTGGATCCATCCGGCCCGTCGGTCCCCTCTCCCGGAGGAGGAACCGCTGTCCGATGCCGTCGCGCATCTTCTCGGCTCGATACTCCAGCCGTGCGAGGTGCGTGATGGCTCGGCGGTAGATGGGGGACAAGGTGTTCGCGAGACGCATGTCCGCCACGATGGAGTCGAAGATCGCGCGTTCCTCCTCTCGGAGCGGGGCGGAGGGAGCGTATTCCTCTTCATGCGCAGGCGCCACGCTCACTCGATTGGAGCGGTCACGGCTGGGACGGTACGTGCCGCGAAGCTTCTTCATCTCTGCCGGCAACGGCGTCTTTCCTCTGGCCATCGTGCTCTCTCATGGTGCGGCGATCTTCACTGACCGTGCGAGAATTTCGG
>Ga0207873_1002248_pt1 | contig 16432 bp, 11 predicted proteins | sample BGWIniCompost_FD_187373 | JGI IMG/M metagenome (GOLD analysis project Ga0207873, IMG submission 187373) | Cellulose adapted compost microbial communities from Newby Island Compost Facility, Milpitas, CA, USA - BGW Initial Compost (SPAdes)... ...
TCGGCGCCGGCGTGGTGTCGAAGATCATCAAGTAAGCACCCGGGCCCCGCGACGGCGGGGCCGTGAACCGGACGCCGGGCTCCCAGGCCCGGCGACCGGCCCGGAACCGGGCAAGGCGGCGCAAGCCGCCGTTGCCTTTTCCGGAAAACGGAACGAATCCGTACGCCAGTAGCTCAATTGGCAGAGCAGCGGTCTCCAAAACCGCAGGTTGGGGGTTCGAGTCCCTCCTGGCGTGCCATCCCAGAGTAGCGAGTCGAGTGAACAGCAGAGTCGAACAACCCGGGTCCGCGTCCGCGGGCGACATGGTCAGGTACGCGCTGGCGCTGCTGCTGGTCGCGGCGGGTGTGTTCGCGTTCTACTGGTTCGACGGCCAGTGGCCCGGCGCTGCCCGGATCGCCGCGGTCGTGGTGGGCGTGGTGGCCGGCCTGGCGGTGTTCCTGACCACCGCCAAGGGGCACCAGACCCGCGAGTTCCTGTACGAGTCGCGCTTCGAACTGCGCAAGGTGGTCTGGCCGACGCGCCAGGAAGCCATGCGCATGACCTGGATCGTGATGGTGGTCGTGGTCATCATCGCGCTGCTGCTGGCCGGCTTCGACACGATCATCCAGTGGCTGGTCAAGCTGTTCCTTGCCCAATGACGGAGAGTACGGGCCCGATGGAAGCGCAAGGCGTCAAGCGTTGGTATGTGGTGCACGCGTACTCCGGCTTCGAGAAGTCGGTGGCGCAGGCCCTCCGCGACCGCATCGCCCGTGCGGAGATGCAGGACCGCTTCGGCGACGTGCTGGTCCCGACCGAGGAAGTGGTGGAGATGCGCTCCGGCCAGAAGCGCCGCTCCGAGCGCAAGTTCTTCCCCGGCTACGTCCTGGTCCAGATCGCCACCCATGACGACAACGGGATTCCCCGGATCGACAGCGAGTGCTGGCACCTGGTCAAGGAGACCCCGAAGGTGATGGGCTTCATCGGCGGCACCGCCGACCGGCCGTTGCCGATCCGCGACGAGGAGGCCGCGGCCATCCTCGACCGGGTCCAGGAAGGGGTCGAGAAGCCGCGCCCGAAGGTCCTGTTCGAGCCGGGCCAGATGGTCCGGGTCATCGACGGTCCGTTCAACGACTTCAACGGCGTGGTCGAAGAGGTCAACTACGAGAAGAGCCGCCTGCGCGTGGCCGTGCTCATCTTCGGCCGCTCCACCCCGGTGGAGCTGGAATTCGGCCAGGTCGAGAAGGCCTGACCCCCGCCTGGCCGGGACGGGCTGCCCAAACGCCCGGGAACCCGCTATACTAGCCGGCTCCCCGCCCCGGGATGCCGGGTGACAGCGCTGGCCGCCGCGATGGCGGCCTTTCGTGCGGTCGGGGCACCGCGACGCCGGGACGCGTGAATTTCCCGGCCCGATGGGGAGCCTGAACGGCGCTAGCACCCGGAGAGTCCAAGCACCATGGCAAAGAAAGTCATCGGCTACATCAAGCTGCAGGTCAAGGCCGGGCAGGCCAATCCGTCCCCGCCCGTCGGCCCCGCGCTCGGCCAGCGCGGCCTGAACATCATGGAGTTCTGCAAGGCGTTCAACGCCGCCACCCAGAAGCTCGAGCCGGGCCTGCCGATCCCGGTCGTCATCACCGCGTACTCCGACCGCACCTTCACCTTCGTCACCAAGAGCCCCCCGGCCACGGTGCTGCTGAAGAAGGCGGCCGGCATCACCTCCGGCTCCAAGCGCCCGAACACCGAGAAGGTGGGCAAGGTCACCCGCGCCCAGCTCGAGGACATCGCCAAGGCGAAGGAACCCGATCTGACCGCCGCCGACCTGGACGCGGCCGTGCGCACCATCGCGGGCTCCGCCCGTTCGATGGGCCTGGTGGTGGAGGGCTGAGGACATGGCACTGACCAAGCGACAGAAGGCGATCAAGGAAGCGGTGCAGCCCGGCAAGGCGTACCCCATCGACGAAGCCCTGAAGATCGTCAGGGAGCACAGCAAGGCGAAGTTCGTCGAGGCCGTGGACGTCGCCGTCCGCCTCGGCGTCGACGCCAGGAAGTCGGACCAGCAGGTGCGCGGCTCGACCGTGCTGCCGCAGGGCACCGGCAAGACCGTGCGCGTGGCCGTGTTCGCGCCGCAGGGCGCCAAGGCCGACGAGGCCCTGGCCGCCGGCGCCGACGCGGTGGGCATGGAGGACCTGGCCGAGCGCATGCAGGCCGGCGAGCTGAACTACGACGTGGTCATCGCGACCCCCGACGCGATGCGCGTGGTCGGCAAGCTCGGCACCGTGCTGGGCCCGCGTGGCCTGATGCCGAACCCGAAGGTCGGCACCGTGTCCCCGAACCCGGGCGAGGCGGTGAAGAACGCCAAGGGCGGCCAGGTGCGCTACCGCACCGACAAGGCCGGCATCATCCACTGCACGATCGGCAAGGCCGACTTCGAGCCTGAGCGCCTGAAGGAGAACCTGCAGGCCCTGCTGGCCGACCTGATCAAGGCCAAGCCGGCCACGGCCAAGGGCCAGTACCTGCAGAAGGTCTCGATCAGCTCGACGATGGGCCCCGGCGTCACCGTCGACCAGTCCTCGCTCAACCTGAAGTGATGTACCTCCCGGGCGGCGCGGTTCGCGCGACGCCCGGGCAGCAAGTTTTGGGGGCACCGGCGCGGGCGTGAGCCCGGGCCGGAGCCGTCAAAGACCGCAGGCGCGGTCGACGCCGCAGCGGCGACGGGCACGGAAGCTCGGAATGGCACGGAATCGCCGCCGCTGTGGGCCAGACCGCTTAATCCCGGACTGCGAAAGCACGAAAGGGCCTGCGCAGATGGTTGCCGCCCTCCAGTGATTGGTTCTACCGGTTCCTGGAAAACGGCCGCCAGATGGAACGCCTCCCAGGGCGTTCCCCGCGTCGAAGGATCGATGCGGACCATGGCCTGTCCCGGCGTAGACGCGCCGGGGCGGAATTGAAGCAAGAGAGGAAGCGCAATGGCTCTGAATCTGAACCAGAAGAAGGAAGTCGTTGCCGAACTGGCCGAGGTCGCCGCCAAGGCGCACTCGCTGGTCGCCGCGGAATACGCGGGTCTCACGGTCGAGCAGTTGACCGACTTGCGCAAGAAGGCCCGCCAGGCGGGCGTGTTCCTGAAGGTTGCCAAGAACACGCTGGTCTCGCGCGCGGTGGAAGGGACCGATTACGCCGTCATCCAGGACGAGCTGACCGGCCCGCTGCTGTTCGCCTTCTCGCAGGAAGACCCCGGCGCCGCCGGCCGCCTCATCAAGGACTTCGCCAAGACCGCCGACAAGCTGAAGCCGCGCCTGGTTTCGCTGGGTGGGCAGAAGTACCCGGGCTCCCACGTGGATGTCCTGGCGTCTCTGCCGACCCGCGAGCAGGCCCTGGCCATGCTGGTGGGCCTGATCGCGCAGCCGGCCACCATGCTGGCCCGCGTGCTCGCCGAGCCCGCCGCGCAGACCGCCCGCGTGATCAACGCGGTCGGCCAGCAGAAGGCTGCCTGAAGTCCGGGTTGAGTCCCGTTCGCAACGCCATCGATCCGATCGTCATACGAACCAATCAGTCAAGGTAATCACAATGTCCCTTTCCAACGAGCAAATCCTGGAAGCCATCGGCAGCAAGACCCTCGTCGAGGTGATGGAGCTGGTCAAGGCTTTTGAAGAGAAGTTCGGCGTCTCCGCCGCCGCCCCGGTCGCCGTGGCCGCCGGCCCGGCCGCTGGCGCCGCCGCCGCCCCGGCCGAGGAGCAGACCGAGTTCACCGTCGTCCTGAAGTCGGCCGGCGAGAAGAAGGTCGAGGTCATCAAGGTGGTCCGCGCGATCACCGGCCTGGGCCTGAAGGAAGCCAAGGACCTCACCGAGGCCGGCGGCACCGTGAAGGAAGGCGCTTCGAAGGAAGACGCCGAGAAGATCAAGAAGGACCTGGAAGCCGCCGGCGCGACCGTCGAGGTCAAGTGATCCCGCGGTCCGTGCGCCCGGCGCACGGACCCGGCCCGCTTCGACCCCGCGCCGCGGGGCGGCTCCCGCCCCCCGGCGGGACCGGCAAGAGGAAAAGATTGGCCCTCAACCGAGAGCAAATCGAAGCAGCATCCACCGCGTTCCCGCCCCGGCGGGGGCGCAGGTGGGACCCGAGGCTGGGGACTGGCGTCCCCGGCCTTCGGTCGTTGTAAGGCGGCGGCGGTGGCGGTGCCCGGGATCCGGGCCGGCCACGCGACCGACGCTCAGCAGTTGTCAGTGGTCAGTAGCAGGAGAGGGCGTGCTGGTGCCGGCAATACCAGCGACTGTCCAGTGACAACTATCCGTTATCCCGGGCGCGCGCCCGCGCGGGCCCAAGACCGAGGCATCAGCCCCCCATGACGACTACCCAGCTCAAGTCGGAATACTCGTTCACCGAGAAGAAGCGCATCCGCAAGAACTTCGGCAAGCGCCGCTCGATCCTCGAGGTGCCGTTCCTGCTCGCGATCCAGGTCGATTCCTACCGCGAATTCCTGCAGGCGGACGTCGAGCCGGGCAAGCGCGAGGACAAGGGCCTGCACGCGGCGCTCAAGTCGGTGTTCCCGATCGTCAGCTACAACGGCTACGCGGCGCTGGAGTACGTCGGCTACAAGCTCGGCGAGCCGGTGTTCGACGAGCGCGAGTGCCGCCAGCGCGGCATGAGCTACGGCGCGCCGCTGCGCGTGACCGTGCGCCTGGTGATCTACGACCGCGAGTCGTCGAGCAAGGCGATCAAGTACGTGAAGGAGCAGGAGGTGTACATGGGCGAGATCCCGCTCATGACCGAGAACGGCACCTTCATCGTCAACGGCACCGAGCGCGTCATCGTCTCCCAGCTGCACCGTTCGCCGGGCGTGTTCTTCGACCACGACCGCGGCAAGACCCACAGCTCGGGCAAGCTGCTGTTCTCGGCCCGCGTGATCCCCTACCGCGGCTCGTGGCTGGACTTCGAGTTCGACCCGAAGGACGCGCTGTACACCCGCATCGACCGCCGCCGCAAGCTGCCGGTCTCGGTGCTGCTGCGCGCGCTGGGCTACTCCAACGAGGAGATGCTCAACGAGTTCTTCGAGATCAACACCTTCCACATCCTGCCGGAAGGCGAGGGCGTGCAGCTGGAGCTGGTGCCCGAGCGCCTGCGCGGCGAGACCCTGAACTTCGACCTGTCCGACGGCGAGAAGGTGATCGTCGAGGCCGGCAAGCGCATCACCGCGCGCCACGTGCGCCAGCTCGAGGCCTCGGGCATCACCGCGCTCGCGGTGCCGGACGAGTACCTGGTCGGCCGCGTGCTCTCCCACGACGTCGTCGACGCCTCGACCGGCGAGCTGATCGCCTCGGCCAACGACGAGATCACCGAGGAGACCCTGCAGGCGCTGCGCAAGGCCGGCATCGACGCCATCGGCACGATCTGGACCAACGACCTCGACCGCGGTCCGTACCTGTCCAACACCCTGCGCGTGGACCCGACCAAGACCCAGCTCGACGCGCTGGTCGAGATCTACCGCATGATGCGCCCGGGCGAGCCGCCGACCAAGGACGCCGCGCAGAACCTGTTCCACAACCTGTTCTTCTCGTTCGAGCGCTACGACCTGTCGGCCGTGGGCCGGATGAAGTTCAACCGCCGCCTCGGCCGCCGCGAGGTGACCGGCTCGCCGGTACTGTACGACGCCAAGTACTTCGCCGAGCGCAAGGACGAGGAGTCCGTGCGCATGCGCGAGCAGTACGGCGACATGTCCGACATCCTGGACGTGATCAAGGTGCTGTGCGAGATCCGCAACGGCCGCGGCCAGGTGGACGACATCGACCACCTCGGCAACCGCCGCGTGCGTTCGGTCGGCGAGATGGCCGAGAACGTGTTCCGCGTGGGCCTGGTCCGCGTCGAGCGCGCCGTGCGCGAGCGCCTGACCATGGCCGAGGCCGATGGCCTGACCCCGCAGGAGCTGATCAACGCCAAGCCGGTCGCGGCCGCGGTCAAGGAGTTCTTCGGCTCCTCGCAGCTGTCGCAGTTCATGGACCAGAACAACCCGCTGTCGGAGGTCACCCACAAGCGCCGCGTCTCGGCGCTGGGCCCGGGCGGCCTGACCCGCGAGCGCGCCGGCTTCGAGGTGCGCGACGTGCACCCGACCCACTATGGCCGCGTCTGCACCATCGAGACCCCTGAAGGCCCGAACATCGGCCTGATCAACTCGCTGGCGGTGTTCGCCCGCACCAACCGCTACGGATTCCTCGAGACCCCGTACCGCAAGGTCGTGGACGGCAAGGTCACCGACGAGATCGAGTACCTGTCGGCGATCGAGGAGAACGAGTTCGTCATCGCCCAGGCCAACGCGCCGCGCGATGCCGAGGGCAACCTCACCGCGCAGTTCGTGTCCTGCCGGTTCCAGGGCGAGAACCTGCTCAAGCCGCCGAGCGAGGTCCACTACATGGACGTCTCGCCGATGCAGACCGTGTCGGTCGCGGCCGCGCTGGTGCCGTTCCTCGAGCACGACGACGCCAACCGCGCGCTGATGGGCGCGAACATGCAGCGCCAGGCGGTGCCGACGCTGCGCGCCGAGAAGCCGCTGGTGGGCACCGGCATCGAGCGCGCCGTGGCGCGCGACTCGGGCGTGACCGTGAACGCGCGCCGCGGCGGCGTGATCGAGCAGATCGACGCGGCCCGCATCGTGGTCAAGGTCAACGAGGACGAGATCTCGGGCGAGACCGACGCCGGCGTCGACATCTACAACCTGATCAAGTACACCCGCTCCAACCAGAACACCTGCATCAACCAGACCCCGCTGGTGAACGTGGGCGACGTGGTCGCGCGCGGCGACGTGCTGGCCGACGGCCCCTCGACCGACCTGGGCGAGCTGGCGCTGGGCCAGAACATGCTGGTCGCGTTCATGCCCTGGAACGGCTACAACTTCGAGGACTCGATCCTGCTCTCGGAGCGCGTGGTCCAGGAGGACCGCTACACCACGATCCACATCGAGGAACTGACCTGCGTCGCCCGCGACACCAAGCTGGGCCCGGAGGAGATCTCGGCCGACATTCCGAACGTCTCCGAGCAGGCGCTCAACCGCCTCGACGAGTCGGGCGTGGTGTACATCGGCGCCGAGGTCCGCGCCGGCGACATCCTGGTCGGCAAGGTCACGCCCAAGGGCGAGAGCCAGCTGACCCCCGAGGAGAAGCTGCTGCGCGCGATCTTCGGCGAGAAGGCCTCCGACGTGAAGGACAGCTCGCTGCGCGTGCCGCCGGGCATGGACGGCACCGTCATCGACGTGCAGGTCTTCACCCGCGACGGCATCGAGAAGGACAAGCGCGCCAAGCAGATCGAGGAAAGCGAGATCAAGCGCGTCAAGAAGGACTTCGACGACCAGTTCCGGATCCTCGAGGCCGCGATCTACGACCGCCTGCGTTCGCAGCTGATCGGCAAGGTCGCGCTCGGCGGGCCTGGCGTGAAGAAGGGCGACACCGTCACCTCGCTGGTGCTCGACGGGCTGAAGAAGTCCGACTGGTTCCAGCTGCGGATGAAGGACGAGGACGCCGCCGAGGCGATCGAGCGCGCGCAGAAGCAGATCGAGGCGCACGAGAAGGAGTTCGAGAAGCGCTTCGCCGACAAGCGCGCCAAGATCACCCAGGGCGACGACCTCGCACCGGGCGTGCTGAAGATGGTCAAGGTCTACCTGGCCGTGAAGCGCCGCATCCAGCCCGGCGACAAGATGGCCGGCCGCCACGGCAACAAGGGCGTGGTGTCCACGATCGTGCCGGTCGAGGACATGCCCTACATGGCCGACGGCACCACCGTCGACATCGTGCTCAACCCGCTGGGCGTGCCGAGCCGCATGAACATCGGCCAGATCCTCGAGACCCACCTGGGTTGGGCCGCGAAGGGCCTGGGCCGCAAGATCGACCGCATGCTGCAGGCGCAGGCCAACGTGTCCGAGCTGCGCAAGTTCCTCGACCAGATCTACAACCACGACCAGGAGCTGCTGGCCCAGCGCGTCGACCTCTCGCAGTTCAGCGACGAGGAGCTGATCGACCTGGCCAGGAACCTGGTCGAAGGCGTGCCGATGGCCACCCCGGTGTTCGACGGCGCGACCGAGGCCGAGATCAAGAAGATGCTCGAGCTCGCCGACCTGCCGACCAGCGGCCAGACCCAGCTCTTCGACGGCCGCACCGGCGAGGCGTTCGAGCGCAAGGTCACGGTGGGCTACATGCACATGCTGAAGCTCAACCACCTGGTCGACGACAAGATGCACGCGCGTTCCACCGGCCCGTACTCGCTGGTCACCCAGCAGCCGCTGGGCGGCAAGGCCCAGTTCGGCGGCCAGCGCTTCGGCGAGATGGAGATGTGGGCGCTGGAGGCCTACGGCGCGGCCTACACCATGCAGGAAATGCTGACGGTGAAGTCCGACGACGTGCAGGGCCGCAACCAGATGTACAAGAACATCGTCGATGGCGAGTACGAGATGGTCGCCGGCATGCCGGAGTCCTTCAACGTGCTGGTCAAGGAAATCCGCTCGCTGGCCATCAACATGGAGCTTGAGGAGCACTGAGGCGCCGCGCGCGGGCAGGGCACGCCCCTTCCCGCGCGGTCAACGGTTCCGCCAGCAGTCCCTCAACCCCGGAGAACGACATGAAAGATTTGCTCAACCTCTTCAACCAGCAGCGGCAGACGCCCGACTTCGACGCGATCAAGATCGGGCTGGCGTCGCCGGACCTGATCCGTTCGTGGTCCTATGGCGAGGTGAAGAAGCCCGAGACCATCAACTACCGCACCTTCAAGCCCGAGCGCGACGGCCTGTTCTGCGCCGCCATCTTCGGGCCGGTGAAGGACTACGAGTGCCTGTGCGGCAAGTACAAGCGCATGAAGCACCGCGGCGTGGTCTGCGAGAAGTGCGGCACCGAGGTCACCCTGGCCAAGGTCCGCCGCGAGCGCATGGGCCACATCGACCTGGCTTCGCCGGTCGCCCACATCTGGTTCCTGAAGTCGCTGCCGTCGCGCATCGGCCTGATGCTCGACATGACCCTGCGCGACATCGAGCGCATCCTCTACTTCGAGGCGTTCGTGGTCACCGAGCCGGGCCTGACCCCGATGGAGCGCGGCCAGCTGCTCACCGAGGAGCAGTACATGCAGGCGCGCCAGGAGCACGGCGACGACTTCGACGCCGCGATGGGCGCCGAGGCGGTCTACGACCTGCTGCGCACCATCGACCTGCAGGCCGAGATCCTCAAGCTCAAGGAGGAGATCGCCGCGACCGGTTCGGAGACCAAGCTCAAGCGCCTGACCAAGCGGATCAAGCTGATCGAGGCGTTCGTCGAGTCCGGCAACCGTCCCGAATGGATGGTGCTGACCGTGCTGCCGGTGCTGCCGCCCGACCTGCGCCCGCTGGTCCCGCTGGACGGCGGCCGCTTCGCGACCTCCGACCTCAACGACCTCTATCGCCGCGTCATCAACCGCAACAACCGCCTGCGCCGCCTGCTCGAGCTCAACGCGCCCGACATCATCGTGCGCAACGAGAAGCGCATGCTGCAGGAGGCGGTGGACGCGCTGATGGACAACGGCCGCCGCGGCCGCGCCATCACCGGCACCAACAAGCGTCCGCTCAAGTCGCTGGCCGACATGATCAAGGGCAAGCAGGGCCGGTTCCGCCAGAACCTGCTCGGCAAGCGCGTCGACTACTCGGGCCGTTCGGTCATCGTGGTCGGCCCGACCCTGCGCCTGCACGAATGCGGCCTGCCGAAGAAGATGGCGCTCGAGCTGTTCAAGCCGTTCATCTTCTCCAAGCTGCAGCGTCGCGGGCTGGCCACCACCATCAAGGCGGCCAAGAAGCTGGTCGAGCGCGAGGAGCCGGAGGTCTGGGACATCCTCGAGGAAGTCATCCGCGAGCATCCGGTGCTGCTCAACCGCGCGCCGACCCTGCACCGCCTGGGCATCCAGGCGTTCGAGCCGGTGCTGATCGAGGGCAAGGCGATCCAGCTGCACCCGCTGGTCTGCACCGCGTTCAACGCCGACTTCGACGGCGACCAGATGGCCGTGCACGTCCCGCTGAGCCTCGAGGCCCAGCTGGAAGCGCGAGCGCTGATGATGTCGACCAACAACATCCTGTCGCCCGCCAACGGCGAGCCGATCATCGTGCCGTCGCAGGACGTGGTGCTCGGCCTGTACTACATGACCCGCGCCCTGGAGAACGTGCCGGGCGAGGGCATGGTGTTCGCCAACGTGGCCGAGGTCCGCCGCGCCTACGACAACCGCGTCGCCGCGCTGCACGCCAAGGTCAAGGTGCGCGTCACCGAGACGGTGATCGGCGAGGACGGGTCGCGCGAGAAGAAGACCTCGATCGTGGACACCACGGTCGGACGCGCGCTGCTGGCCGAGATCCTGCCCGACGGCCTGCCGTTCGCGCTGGTCAACACCGAGCTGACCAAGAAGAACATCTCGCGCCTGATCAACAGCTGCTACCGCCAGCTGGGCCTGAAGGACACCGTGGTGTTCGCCGACAAGCTGATGTACACCGGCTTCGGCTTCGCCACCCGCGCGGGCGTGTCGATCGGCATCGACGACATGACCATCCCGGCCGAGAAGAAGGACATCCTGGCCGAGGCCGAGGCCGAGGTGCTGGAGATCCAGCAGCAGTACCAGTCGGGCCTGGTGACCGCCGGCGAGCGCTACAACAAGGTGGTCGACATCTGGTCGCGCACCAACGAGCGCGTGGCCAAGGCGATGATGGACACCATCGGCACCGAGGTCGTGACCAACGCCAAGGGCGAGCAGGTCCAGCAGAAGTCGATGAACTCGATCTTCATCATGGCCGACTCGGGCGCGCGTGGTTCGCAGGCGCAGATCCGCCAGTTGGCCGGCATGCGCGGCCTGATGGCCAAGCCGGACGGCTCGATCATCGAGACCCCGATCACCTCGAACTTCCGCGAGGGCCTGGACGTCCAGCAGTACTTCATCTCGACCCACGGCGCGCGCAAGGGCCTGGCCGACACCGCGCTCAAGACCGCCAACTCGGGCTACCTGACCCGCCGCCTGGTCGACGTCGCCCAGGACGTGGTCATCACCGAGCACGACTGCGGCACCCTGCGTGGCCTGACCATGACCCCGATCGTCGAAGGCGGCGACGTGGTCGAGCCGCTGCGCGACCGCGTGCTCGGCCGTGTGGTGGCCGAGGACGTGTTCCTGCCGGGCAACGACGAGGATCCGCTGGTCACCCGCAACACGCTCCTCGACGAGGCGTGGGTGCAGAAGCTCGAGGAGGCCGGCGTCCCGTCGGTCAAGGTGCGCTCGACCATCACCTGCGAAAGCGCCTTCGGCGTGTGCGCGCAGTGCTACGGCCGCGACCTTGGCCGTGGCCACCTGGTGAACCTGGGCGAGGCCGTGGGCGTGGTCGCCGCGCAGTCGATCGGCGAGCCGGGTACCCAGCTGACGATGCGGACCTTCCACATCGGCGGCGCGGCCTCGCGTGCGGCGGCGATCGACAGCATCACGGTCAAGACGACCGGCACGATCAAGTTCAACAACCTCAAGACCGTGCAGCACGCGGCCGGCCACCTGACCGTGGTCTCGCGTTCGGGCGAGCTGTCGGTGCTCGACCCGCACGGCCGCGAGCGCGAACGCTACAAGCTTCCGTACGGCGCGACCGTGGCGGTGCCGGACGGCGCCGAGATCAAGGCCGGCCAGACGGTCGCCAACTGGGATCCGCACAACCACCCGATCGTGTCCGAGGTGGCGGGCTTCATCCGCTTCGTGGACTTCGTCGACGGCGTCACCGTCATCGAGAAGACCGACGAGCTGACCGGCCTGGCCTCGCGCGAGATCACCGATCCCAAGCGTCGCGGCTCGCAGGGCAAGGACCTGCGCCCGATCGTGCGCATCGTCGACAAGGACGGCAACGACCTCAACATCCCGGGCACCGACCTGCCGGCGCAGTACCTGCTGCCGCCGCGCTCGGTCGTCAACCTGCAGGACGGCGCCCCGGTGGGCGTGGGCGACGTGGTCGCCAAGATCCCGCAGGAAGCCTCCAAGACCCGCGACATCACCGGCGGCCTGCCGCGCGTGGCCGACCTGTTCGAGGCCCGCAAGCCGAAGGATCCGGCGATCCTGGCCGAGAAGTCGGGCATCGTCAGCTTCGGCAAGGACACCAAGGGCAAGCAGCGCCTGATCATCAAGGGCGCCGACGGCGAGGACCACGAGGAGCTGATCCCGAAGTACCGCCAGATCATCGTGTTCGAAGGCGAGCACGTGGAGAAGGGCGAGACGATCGTGGACGGCGAGCCGAGCCCGCAGGACATCCTGCGCCTGCTGGGCATCGAGCCGCTGGCCTCGTACCTGACCAAGGAGATCCAGGACGTCTACCGCCTGCAGGGCGTGAAGATCAACGACAAGCACATCGAGGTGATCATTCGCCAGATGCTGCGCAAGGTCGAGATCACCGACCCGGGCGACAGCCGCTACCTGGTGGGCGAGCAGGTCGAGCGCCAGCGCGTGCTGGAGGAGAACCAGCGCCTGCTGTCGCGCAACGAGTTGCCGATCAAGTTCGAGCCGGTGCTGCTGGGCATCACCAAGGCCTCGCTGGCGACCGAGTCGTTCCTGTCGGCGGCCTCGTTCCAGGAGACCACCCGCGTGCTGACCGAGGCGGCCGTCCGCGGCACCCGCGACCACCTGCGCGGGCTCAAGGAGAACGTGATCGTCGGCCGGCTGATCCCGGCCGGCACCGGCTTGGCCTACCACACCCGGCGCCGGAACCGGGCCACCGGCCTGACCGACTCCGAGCTCGAGACCCTGAGCGGCCCCGCCACCCAGGAGGAGGCCCCGGCCGACGCCTCGGCGGTCATGCTCGAGGACGCCCCGGCCCCGTCCGAGGCGCCCGGCGAGGAGCCCTCGGGCAACTGATGTAGTATCCCGGCGGGCCCCAGGGCCCGCCCAGATCTCGGAATGAGGCGCAGGGAGCGCCTCGTGTCCGGCCCAGGACGGGCGGAACAGCGCTTTCGGGCCCTGCCGCGGCACGCCGTGGCAGCGGGGCCGGGGCATGGCTTGCGTTGACGGTTTCCGTCGGCGCGGGCTATACTTTTCCGTCTCGGCAGGCAGGGTACGCCCCCGCCTGCCGTCATTTTCACGAGGGCGCAAGCCCCGAAACCCAAGAACCTTTCCGACCGATGGCAACGATCAACCAGCTGGTGCGCAAGCCGCGCAGCCAAGTCGTCTACAAGAGCCCGTCGCCTGCGCTGGCCAACTGCCCGCAGCGCCGCGGCGTGTGCACCCGCGTGTACACCACCACCCCGAAGAAGCCGAACTCGGCCCTTCGCAAGGTGGCCAAGGTGCGCCTGACCAATGGCTACGAGGTGATCTCGTACATCGGCGGCGAGGGCCACAACCTGCAGGAGCACAGCGTGGTGCTGATCCGCGGCGGTCGCGTCAAGGACCTGCCGGGCGTGCGCTACCACACCGTGCGCGGCGCGCTCGACGCCGCCGGCGTCACCAAGCGCAAGCAGGCGCGTTCCAAGTACGGCGCGAAGCGCCCGAAGGCCTGAGGATCATCACATGTCGCGTAAAGGAAACACCCCGCAGCGTTCGGTCCTGCCCGATCCCAAGCACGGCAGCGAGACCATCGCCCGTTTCATCAACATGGTGATGAAGAGCGGCAAGAAGTCCGTCGCCGAGAAGATCGTCTACGGCGCCATGGACGTCATCGGCGAGAAGAACGGCAACCCGCTGGAACTGGTCGAGAAGGCCCTGGGCAACGTCGCCCCGGCCGTCGAGGTGAAGTCCCGCCGCGTCGGCGGCGCCACCTACCAGGTCCCGGTCGAGGTCCGCCAGTCCCGCCGCCAGGCGCTGGCCATGCGCTGGCTGATCGAGTCCGCCCGCAAGCGCGGCGAGAACTCGATGCCGCGCAAGCTCGCGGCTGAACTCATCGATGCTTCCGAGAATCGCGGCGGCGCGATCAAGAAGCGCGAGGAAACCCACCGCATGGCGGATGCGAACAAGGCGTTCGCGCACTACCGCTGGTGATCTTCGGGGGCCTCCGGCCCCCACGGCACCGCCAGGTGCCATTTCGCGGCCCTGCCGCACGCGATGTCCAGATGCCGCCGCGAGGCGGCATTCGGCCATTGAAGCGAGTCCTTCGCGACAGTCCGGGCGCACCTAGCGCGGACTTCCCACCGCACCGAATCTGAGGCAATCCCCGTGGCCCGCACGACCCCCATCGAACGCTACCGCAACTTCGGCATCATGGCCCACATCGATGCCGGCAAGACCACGACGTCCGAGCGCATCCTGTTCTACACCGGCAAGAGCCACAAGCTCGGCGAGGTGCACGACGGCGCCGCGACGATGGACTGGATGGAGCAGGAGCAGGAGCGCGGCATCACGATCCAGTCGGCGGCCACGACCGCGTTCTGGAAGGGAATGGACAAGTCCTTCCCCGAGCACCGCTTCAACATCATCGACACCCCCGGGCACGTCGACTTCACCATCGAGGTGGAGCGTTCGCTGCGCGTGCTCGACGGCGCGGTGTTCGTGCTGTGCGCGGTCGGCGGCGTGCAGCCGCAGTCGGAGACCGTGTGGCGCCAGGCCAACAAGTACCACGTGCCGCGCATCGCGTTCGTCAACAAGATGGACCGCACCGGCGCCAACTTCTTCAAGGTCCGCGACCAGCTGAAGTCGCGCCTGGGCGCGTTCCCGGTGCCGATGCAGGTGCCGATCGGTGCCGAGGACAACTTCGAGGGCGTGGTCGACCTGGTCAAGATGAAGGCCATCTACTGGGATCCCGCCTCGCAGGGCCTGAACTTCGAGTACCGGGACATCCCGGACAACCTGAAGGAGCAGGCCGAGGAAGCGCGCGCGTTCATGGTCGAGTCCGCGGCCGAGGCCAGCGAAGAGCTGATGGACAAGTACCTCGAGGGCGGCGAGCTCACCGAGGAGGAGATCATCCGCGGCCTGCGCGAGCGCACCCTGAAGACCGAGATCGTGCCGATGTTCTGCGGCTCGGCGTTCAAGAACAAGGGCGTGCAGGCGATGCTCGACGGCGTCGTGCACCTGCTGCCGTCGCCGGTCGACGTGCCGCCGGTCAAGGGCGTGGACGTCGACGACGAGACCAAGGTCCTGACCCGCGAGTCCAGCGACAAGGCCCCGTTCTCGGCGCTGGCGTTCAAGATCATGACCGACCCGTTCGTCGGTTCGCTGACCTTCTTCCGCGTCTACTCCGGCATCCTGAGCGCCGGCGACCAGGTGCTGAACTCGGTCAAGGGCAAGAAGGAGCGCATCGGCCGCCTGCTGCAGATGCACTCCAACCAGCGCGACGAGATCAAGGAAGTGCTGGCCGGCGACATCGCCGCCGCGGTCGGCCTGAAGGATGTGGTCACGGGCGACACCCTGTGCGCCCAGGACGCGCCGATCGTGCTCGAGCGCATGACCTTCCCGGAGCCGGTGATCTCGATGGCGGTCGAGCCCAAGACCAAGTCCGACCAGGAGAAGATGGGCCTGGCGCTGGGTCGCCTGGCGCAGGAGGACCCGTCCTTCCGCGTGCGCACCGACGAGGAGTCGGGCCAGACCATCATCTCGGGCATGGGCGAGCTGCACCTGGACATCATCGTCGACCGCCTCAAGCGCGAGTTCAACGTCGAGGCCAACGTCGGCAAGCCGCAGGTCGCCTACCGCGAGACCATCCGCAAGACGGTCAAGCAGGAAGGCAAGTTCGTCCGCCAGTCGGGCGGCAAGGGCCAGTTCGGCCACGTGTGGCTCGAGATCTCGCCGCAGGAGCCGGGCAAGGGCTACGAGTTCGAGAACGCGATCGTCGGCGGCGTGGTGCCGAAGGAATACATCCCGGCGGTCGACAAGGGCATCCAGGAGGCGATGGCAAACGGCATCCTCGCCGGCTACCCGGTCGTGGACGTCAAGGTGAAGCTGTTCGACGGTTCGTACCACGAGGTCGACTCGTCGGAAATGGCGTTCAAGATCGCCGCCTCGATGGGCTTCAAGGAAGGCTTCATGAAGGCCTCCCCGGTGCTGCTCGAGCCGATCATGAAGGTCGAGGTGGTCACCCCCGAGGAGTACCTGGGCGACGTGATGGGCGACGTGAGCCGTCGCCGCGGCATCCTGCAGGGCCAGGACGACAGCCCGTCGGGCAAGATCATCAACGCGATGATCCCGCTGGGCGAGATGTTCGGCTACGCCACCCAGCTGCGTTCGATGTCGCAGGGCCGCGCGACCTTCACCATGGAGTTCGACCACTACGCCGAGGCCCCGGCCAACATCGCCGAGGCGGTGGTCAAGAAGAACTAAGGGCATGCTCCGCCCCCGGGCCTGCGGCCGCGAGGCGCGCGGGCCGCGGCGGGCGGGTCGCCAACGCGTTTCCGCCGGCCGCCGGGCCGGCAGTCACCATTACGGATCACAGAGGCAACAGTCATGGCAAAGGGTAAGTTCGAGCGCACCAAGCCCCACGTGAACGTGGGCACGATCGGCCACGTGGACCACGGCAAGACGACGCTGACGGCGGCG
>Ga0207873_1002249_pt1 | contig 16426 bp, 12 predicted proteins | sample BGWIniCompost_FD_187373 | JGI IMG/M metagenome (GOLD analysis project Ga0207873, IMG submission 187373) | Cellulose adapted compost microbial communities from Newby Island Compost Facility, Milpitas, CA, USA - BGW Initial Compost (SPAdes)... ...
CCCCCAGCCGGTCCCGACCGTCACCGCGGGAAGCCGCAACAAGGACGTGCCGGTGACCATCGTGGCGCGGGACAAGAAGGTGCTGGACCGGGTGGCCCACTGGAACTGGACCGAGGGCCTCAAGCCCGCGCCGCACGCCCCGCGCTGGGGCATGGACAAGTTCCGCGACCGCTTCATGACGGCCTACGGTCCGCAGGGCGGGCGCTGAGGAACTGCCCGACCCGTGCGGTGAACCACTCCGGGTCGTCCAGCCACGGGTAGTGCCCGGCGCCGGGCTGCACCGCGAACTCGGCGTCCGGGACGATCTCGGCGCAGCGGCGGGCGAGCTCCGGGCGGGGGCCGCCGTCGAGCTCTCCGGCGAGCACCAGCACCGGGGCCGTCAGCCGGGCGAGCGCCGCCCGGGCGGCGGGCGGGTCCCAGGCGCCGTCCGCGCCGAACAACTCGGCGGCCTCGTCGTTGTACTGCGTGTCCCCGGCCCGGTCGTGCGCGCGGGCGGTCTCGTCCCAGCGGCCGTAGAAGAAGGGGGCGAAGACCGGGTCGTAGTCGCCGGTGCCGGCCAGCCAGTCCCGGTACGCCGGCCAGGCCTGGGCGTACCAGGGTTCGTCCCGGCGCAGCAGGGCCGCCGCCCGGCGGTCCTCGGCGGTGGCCGGCATGCCCAGCGCCCAGGGGGTGGCGGTGATCAGGGCCAGCCGTGCCACCCGCCCGGGGTGCCGGGCCGCATACAGCAGGGCGAGGCTGCCGCCCGCGGAGTGGGCGAGCAGGTCCATGCGCTCCAGGCCCAGGTGGACGCGGAGCGCCTCCACGTCGTCCACGAGCCGGTCGCAGCGGTAGGTCGACGGGTCCTTCGGGACGGACGAGTCCCCGGTGCCGCGCAGGTCGAGCAGGGCGAGCCGGCGGTGGGCGTCGAGTCCGCCCAGGTTTCCCAGGTAGGCGCTGGCCCGCATGGGGCCGCCGGGCAGGACGACCAGCGGTTCGCCCTCGCCCCGCAGGTGACAGGCGAGCGTGGTCCCGTCCGGCGCGGTGAAGATCGGCATGAGGGTGATCCTGCGGCGCGCGCCCGGCCATGTGCAACGGACTTCCGGAGAAAGTGCAGGCCCAGGTCTTGCATCGACCGGTGGTGACCTGAATTACTGACCCCTGAAGCTCAACCGAATGATCGGTCGCCCGGATTGATGCGATTCGTGTGCGATGCGTGAAGGGAAGGTCCTGATGACTCAGGCGGCGGACCTGCGGGACGCGGCGGAGCGGCTCGACGCGGAGGGGCTGCGCGCGCTGCAGCTGGAGCGGCTTCGGTCCTCGCTGCGGCACGCGTACGAGAACGTGCCCTTCTACCGCGAGTCCTTCGACAAGGCGGGCGTCCGTCCCGACGACTGCCGGTCGCTCGCCGATCTGGCCCGTTTCCCGTTCACCACCAAGGCGGACCTGCGGGAGAACTACCCGTACGGCATGTTCGCCGTTCCCCGCGAGCGCATCCGCCGGATCCACGCCTCCAGCGGCACCACCGGGCGGCCCACGGTCGTCGGCTACACCGAGAACGATCTGTCCATGTGGGCGGACATGGTGGCCCGCTCCATCCGCGCGGCGGGCGGCCGGCCCGGCGACATCGCGCATGTGGCGTACGGCTACGGCCTGTTCACCGGCGGCCTCGGCGCGCACTACGGCGCCGAGCGGCTCGGCTGCACGGTGGTCCCCGCCTCCGGCGGCATGACGGCACGGCAGGTGCAGCTGATCCAGGATCTCGAGCCCGCGATCATCATGGTGACCCCGTCCTACATGCTCACGCTGCTGGACGAGTTCGAGCGGCAGGGCATCGACCCGCGCGGCACCTCGCTGCGGGTGGGCATCTTCGGCGCCGAGCCGTGGACCGAGCAGATGCGGCGGGAGATCGAGGAGCGATTCGCCATCGACGCCGTGGACATATACGGGCTGTCGGAGGTCATCGGCCCCGGTGTGGCGCAGGAGTGCGTGGAGACCAAGGACGGCCTGCACATCTGGGAGGACCACTTCTACCCGGAGGTCGTCGACCCGGTCACCGGTGAGGTGCTGCCGGACGGGGAGCGGGGCGAGCTGGTGTTCACCTCGCTGACCAAGGAGGCCATGCCGATCGTGCGGTACCGGACGCGTGATCTGACCCGGCTGCTGCCGGGCACCGCCCGGGTGTTCCGGCGCATGGAGAAGGTGACCGGGCGCAGCGACGACATGGTGATCCTGCGCGGGGTGAACCTCTTCCCCACGCAGATCGAGGAGATCGTGCTGCGCACGCCGGGTGTCGCCCCGCACTTCCAGCTCCGGCTGACCCGCGAGGGCCGTATGGACGCCCTGACGGTGCGCGCGGAGGCCCGCCCGGACGCGGACAGCGCGGTCCGCGCCTCGGCCGCGCAGCTGATCAGATCGGCCGTGAAGGACGGCATAGGGGTCTCGGTGGACGTGGAGATCGTCGATCCGGAGACGCTGGAGCGTTCGGTGGGCAAGATCCGGCGGATCGTGGATCTGCGGTCGGAGCAGCCCGCCGGGCCGGTCAGCTGAAGCGGTCGCGCAGCTCGCGTTTGAGGATCTTCCCGCTGGCGTTGCGCGGCAGTTCCTCGACGAACAGCACCCGCTTGGGCGCCTTGAACGGCGAGAGCTTCTCGCCGGCGTGCGCGATCAGTTCCTCCTCGGTGACGTCGCCGCGCGGGACCACCACCGCCGTGACGGCCTCCACCCAGCGGTCGTCGGGCAGACCGATCACGGCCGCCTCGGCGACCGCCTCATGGGTGTAGAGGGCGTCCTCGACCTGGCGTGAAGCCACCAGCACGCCACCGGAGTTGATGACGTCCTTCACCCGGTCGACGATGGTGAAGTAGCCGTCGGAGTCGCGCACCGCGAGGTCGCCCGACCGGAACCAGCCGTCGCGGAACGCCCGGGCGGTCTCCTCGGGCTTGTCCCAGTAGCCCTCGCAGAGCTGCGGTGAGCGGTAGACGATCTCGCCGGGGGTGCCGTCGGGCACGTCCTTGCCGTCCTCGTCGACCACCCGGGCGTCGACGAACAGCACCGTCCGGCCGCAGGAGTCCATGCGCCCCTCGTGCTCGTCCGGCCCGAGGACGGTGGCCAGCGGCCCGATCTCGCTCTGCCCGAAGCAGTTGTAGAACGCCAGGTCCGGCAGCCGCTCCTTCAGACGCTCCAGGACCGGCACCGGCATGATCGACGCCCCGTAGTACGCCTTGCGCAGCCCGCTCAGGTCGCGGGTGTCGAAGTCGGGGCGGTTGGACAGGCCGATCCACACGGTGGGTGGCGCGAAGAAGCTGTCCGCGCGCCCGCTCTCGATCAGGTCGAACAGCCGGTCGCCGTCGGGGGCGTCGAGGACGATGTTGGTGGCGCCGACGGCCAGGTAGGGCATCAGGAACACATGCATCTGCGCCGAGTGGTACAGCGGCAGCGCGTGCACGGGGCGGTCCCCTGCCGCCAGGTCGAGGGCGGTGATGGCGCTCAAGTACTCGTGCACCAGAGCGCGGTGGGTCATCATCGCACCCTTGGGCAGGGCGGTGGTGCCCGAGGTGTAGAGCAGCTGCACCAGATCCTCGGAGCGGGGTTCGGGGCCGTCGTACAACGGTGCCCCGTCCAGCCGGGCGAGCAGGCTGTCCTCGCGGTCGCGCAGCGGCAGGGACGGCACCTGGCCGGGGAGCCGGCCGGTGAGACCGGGGTCGGTGAGGACCAGGCTGCTGCCGGACTGGTGCACCAGGTAGGCGAGGTCGTCCCCGGTCAGGTTCTGGTTGACGGGCACGTGCACCAGGCCGGCGCGGGCACAGGCGAGGAAGCCGATCAGATAGGCGTCGGAGTTGTGGCCGAAGGCGCCCACGCGGTCGCCCGGGGAGAGCCCCTCGGCGAGCAGGAGCCCGGCCGCGCGGGAGACGGCGGCGTCCAGTTCCTCGTAGGTCCAGGTGCGGTCCGCGTACTCGAGTGCCGTGCGCGCCGGGGTGCGCCGTGCGCTGCGTCGCAGGACTCCGTCGACCGTGCTGCCGTGTCCGGGCGTCATGACTGACGATCCTCGGTCGGCGGGCGGGGCGGGGTCAAGACGCCGGTCCGGGGCGGGTGCAGGGACGGAGCGAGCGGCTGCCCGTGGCGGGCAAGGGCCGGACGGCCGGGCTCCCGGGATGGTTGAACGGTCGTCAGAAGTCCGTGCAGTCGTCCTGACGGTCGAACATACCGGTTGGTGCGCTCAGCCACTCCTTCCCCGACGACGTTGGGAGGCACGATGCGTATCCGCCCGAGACGGTTCGCTGATGTCCTTGACCCAGGCGCGGTGGCGCTCGGGGATCGTCGTCTCCGCATCGGCCCCGGTGACGCCCTCCACCTTGCCGGCGGGCATCACCACGTCCAGGCCGTGGGGCCGGCCGCCGGTGCGGGCCTCGATCCAGTCGAGGGCGCGGGCGAGCTCACCGGGGGCCGGTGCAGCGGACCGCGCCGAGCAGTCCGAGGCCGCCGGCCCGGCTGTTGGCGGCTGCGACGGCCGGGAACGGGGTGAAGCCGAAGACGGCGTGCTCGATTCCGAGGGTCTGGCTCGGCTCCGTCCGCACGGGCGCAGGATGCCGCACTCCTCCGGACGACGGAAGAGCCTTCCTGACGGTTCGCCAGTTCGACTTGATGGGTCGTCAGATCATGCGGTGTGCACACCCATTGACACACAGGCCACTCTGACAGGAAAGTTTCACTCCGCGAAGCGATCGCGAAAGATTCTTTCAGACGGCGCGGCAGGCTCAGGAGCCGGGAGGAAGCCCATGGCGGGCGACGGAGCGAGCGGCATCACCAGACGTCAACTCGGTCGCGGGACCCTGGCGCTGGGAGGTGCCCTGGCCCTCGCCGCGCTGCCGGCGGGACCCGCCGCGGCGGCCCCGGCGGGCGGCGGGCGCACCACCCTGCGGCACGGCTCACCCCACCGGGCCGGACTGCTCGCCGAGCATCTGGACCGGCTCGTCGCCGACGCCGAGGCCTTCCTCGGCCCGTCCCCCGAGCACCCCTGGTACGCGGGCGCCGTACTGCTCGCCGGCCGGGGCGGCACCGTGGCCCTGCACCGGCCCATCGGCATGGCGGTGCGTTACCGGGCCTACGACGAGGAGACCGACACCGGCATCGAGTTCCCCGAGGACCAGCAGATCCCGATGGCCGAGGACACCGTCTTCGACCTGGCCTCGGTGTCGAAGCTGTTCACCTCGATCCTCGCCGTGCAGCAGATCGAACGCGGACGGCTGGAGCTGGAGGCCCCCGTCGCCTCGTATCTGCCCGGCTTCGGGCGGGCCGGCAAGCAGGAGGTGACGATCCGCCAGCTCCTCACCCACACCTCGGGATTCCAGGCCTGGATCCCGCTGTACCAGGAGCCCACGTACGAGGAGAAGCTCCAGCGCCTGTACGACGAGCAGCTGGTGAACCCGCCCGGCACGGCCTACCTGTACTCGGACCTGAACCTGATCTCCCTCCAGCTGGTCCTGGAGAAGGTCACCGGCCGCCCCCTGGACACCCAGCTGCGCGAGGAGATCACCGGGCCGCTCGGCATGCGCCGCACCCGCTACAACCCACCCGCCTCCTGGAAGCCGAAGATCGCCGCCACCGAGGACGCCCGGCTGCCCTGGTCGGGGCTCGACCGGGGCCTGGTGTGGGGCGAGGTGCACGACGAGAACGCGTACAGCCTCGGCGGGGTCGCCGGACACGCAGGCGTGTTCTCCGACGCCTGGGACCTGGCGGTGCTCGGCCGCACCCTGCTCAACGGCGGCTCCTACGGCAGGGCGCGCATTCTGCGGCCGGAGTCGGTGGAGCTGATGTTCACCGACTTCAACACCGACTTCCCCGGCGACGAGCACGGGCTGGGCTTCGAGCTCTACCAGCACTGGTACATGGGCGCGATGGCCACCCCGCGCACGGCGGGCCACACCGGCTTCACCGGGACGGCCCTGGTGCTCGACCCGACCACCGACTCCTTCCTGGTCCTCCTCGGCAACTCCGTGCACCCGGTGCGCAGCTGGCGCTCCGGATCCGCTCCCCGGGTGGCGGCCGCCAACAACCTGGCACGTGCGGTGCCGGTGCGGCCCGCCCAGGGACGGGCCGCCTGGTTCTCCGGAATGGCGAGCTCCACGGAGGCGACGCTCGCCCTGCCGGCGCTGGACACCGGGCGGGGCGACGCCCGGCTGCGCTGCGCCCTGTGGTGGGACACCGAGCCGCGGTCCGACGTGCTCACCCTGGAGGCCACGGACGACGGCGGAGCCACCTGGCGTCCTGTTCCCTTCACCACCGTGCCCCGGCGGGGTGAGCCCGTGCCCCACCCCTCGGGCACGGCCACCGGCTGGTCGGGGCGCGTCTGGCACACCCTGACCGCCGAACTGCCCGCCGCGCGCGGCCTGGTGCTGCGCTGGCGCTACTCGACGGACCAGCTCTACGTGGGCCGCGGTGTCTACGTGGACGCCCTGCGCGTCGAGTCGGCCGGCCGGGTGCTCTTCGACGAGGCACGGCCCGCCGACCGGGACCGCATCGAGGCGCGGGGGTGGACGGCTTCGGCGGACTGACCTCCGGCCGGCCCGGCTCGTGGTCCGCCGGGCGGCCGGCCGTGCTCGCGCTCCGTCCGGCGGCCGGCCGTGCTCGCGCTCCGTCGGCCGACGGACCTCCGGACCCTGGTCAGTCCCCGCTGCTCTCCAGTACGGCCATCGCCGCGTTGTGTCCCGGCACCCCGCTGACCCCGCCGCCGCGGACCGCGCCCGCGCCGCAGAGCAGGACGTTGCCGTGGCGGGTCTCCACGCCCCAGCGGCCGGTGCCGTCCTGGGCATGGGGCCAGGACAGGTCGCGGTGGAAGATGTGGCCGCCGGGCAGTCCGAGGTCGCGTTCGAGGTCGAGGGGCGTCCTGGCCTCCAGGCACGGGCGTCCGTCCGCGTCGGTGGCCAGGCAGTCGGCGAGCGGTTCGGCCAGGTGGGCGTCGAGCTGGGCGAGCGTCGACTTCAGCAGCTCCTCGCGTGCCGCCTCGTTGTCGTGCCGGAACAGCCGCGCGGGCGTGTGCAGGCCGAAGAGGGTGAGGGTCTGGTAGCCCCGCGCGGCCAGGTCCGGGCCGAGGATCGTGGGGTCGGTGAGCGAGTGGCAGTAGATCTCCGACGGCGGCACGGCCGGGAGTTCACCCGCGGCCGCCTGGGCGTGCGCGGCGGCCAGCTGCTGGTAGCCCTCGGCGATGTGGAAGGTGCCGGCGAAGGCCTCGCGGGGGTCGACCGAGCTGTCGCGGAGCCTGGGCAGCCGCTTGAGCAGCATGTTCACCTTCAGCTGGGCGCCTTCGGCGGGCTCTGGAGGTGTGTCGCCGGTCAGGGCGGCCAGCTCCTGCGGGGAGGCGTTCACCAGGACGTGGCGGGCCGCGGCGACGCCCTCCCCGTCGGCGGTGCGGTAGGTGACCTCGGCGTCGGTGCCGTCGGTGTCGATGCGCACCACCTCGTGGCCGGTGGCGAGGACGGCGCCGGCGTCGCGTGCGGCGGCGGCCAGCGCGCCGGTGAGGGCGCCCATGCCGCCGACCGGGACGTCCCAGGCCCCGGTGCCGCCGCCGATCACGTGGTAGAGGAAGCAGCGGTTCTGCTTCAGGGACGGGTCGTGGGCGTCGGCGAAGGTGCCGATGAGGGCGTCGGTGAGGACGACGCCGCGTACCAGGTCGTCGTCGAAGTGGCGTTCGACCGCGACGCCGATCGGCTCCTCGAACAGCGTCCGCCAGGCCTCCTCGTCGTCGACGGTACGGCGCAGCTCCTCGCGGGTGGGCAGCGGCTCGGTGAGCGTGGGGAAGACCCGCCGGGCGACGCGGCCGGTCATGCCGTAGAAGCGCTGCCAGGACTCGTACTCGCGGTCGGAACCGGTGAGCCGGACGAAGGCCTCGCGGGTGCGCTGCTCGTCACCGGCGACCAGCAGGCCGGTGGGGCGGCCGTCGCGTTCGGTGGGCGTGTAGGAGGAGACGGTGCGGGAGCGCAGCCGGAAGTCGAGTCCGAGCTCGGTGACGATCTTCTGCGGCAGCAGGCTGACCAGGTACGAGTAGCGGGACAGCCAGGCGTCGACACCGCTGAACGGCCGCGTGGACACGGCCGCTCCCCCGGTGTGGTCCAGCCGCTCCAGCAGCAGCACGGAGCGCCCTGCCCGGGCGAGGTAGGCGGCGGCGACCAGGCCGTTGTGGCCTCCGCCGACGATCACGGCGTCGTAGGTCCCGGACGGGTGGAGTGCGGTCATGCTTCTTGGTAGCACGCGAAGATCGCGGGCGGCCAGGGGGCGAACCGGGTGCCGGGGCGGCCCGGGGGCCGGGCGCGGGGGAGGCCACCGGTCACCGTCCGTCCGCGGTTGCGCGGCGGCGCAGTGCGGCCACGTGTCGGTAGAGGTCCACGGCCTCGGTGTCGCGGCCCAGCTGCTGCAGGCACTGGGCCTCGTCGTCGCGGCTGGCCAGGGTGTCCGGGTGGTCGGGGCCCAGGACGCGCTCCCGCGCCTCGGCCACGGCCCGGTACTCGGTCAGCGCCTCCGCCCACCGGCCCAGCCAGCCCAGGCCGACGGCCACCTCGCGGCGGCTGACCAGCGTGTCCGGGTGGTCCGGGCCGAGGGTGCTCTCCCGCAGGGCGCACACCTCGCGGGACTCGGCCAGCGCCTCCTCCCAGCGGCCGAGCCGGCCGAGGTTGACGCCGACTCCGTGGCGGGCGCGCAGCGTCTCGGGGTGGGTGGGGCCCTGGACGCGGGTGCGGTCCCGGACGAGTGCGCGGTAGTGCTCGAGGGCCTGGGTGATGTGGCCGAGCCGGCCCAGGCTGATGCCGATCTCGTAGCGGGCGGCGAGGGTGTCGGGATGGTCGTGGCCGAGGACGGCGGCCCGCGCCTCGGCGACCTCCCGGTAGATGTCCAGCGCCTCCTGCCAGCGGCCCAGCAATCCGAGCGTGTAGGCGACTTCGTAGCGGCTGACCAGGGTGTCCGGATGGGTGGGGCCGAGCACCCTGGCCCGGGCGCGTGCGACCTCGCGGGCCATGCCGCAGGAGTCCTCGAGGCGGCCGAGCCGGCCGAGGTTGAAGGCCAGGTTGTGCCGGCAGCGCAGGGTGTCGGGGTGGTCGGGGCCCTGGGTGCGCTCACGGGCGGAGAGCACCGACAGATAGACCTGGTGGGCGTCGAGGGCGCGGCCCAGCTGGGCCAGGACGTAGGCCATCTCCTGGCGGGCGGCGAGCGTGTCGGGGTGGTCGGCGCCGAGCGCGCGGATGCGGGCCTCGGCCACCTGTTTGTACTCCTGCAGTGCCTCGGCGGCGCGGCCGGTGCGGCTGAGCGCGAAGGCGACCTCGTAGCGGCTGGCGAGGGTGTCGGGGTGCTCGGGGCCGAGCAGGCGGCGGCGTTCGGCGGCGACCGCACGGTGCACCTCCTCCGCCTCCGTCCAGCGCCCCAGCCGGCCCAGGCTCAGGCCCGCGTTGTGCCGGGCGGCCAGCGCGGTCAGCGTCTCCGGGGGCGGGGTGGGCGGGTCGTCGGGCACGGACCGGTCGGCGCGCACCGCGCCGGCGGGGCGGGGAATCCATTCCCCGGTCAGGCCGGCCGCGGGGTCCGGCGGGGTGGTCCGCAGCGTGCCGCCCGCGGCCTTGTGCCCGGTGGTCATGCCGCGGGTCCAGGAGGGTGAGCGCGCGGGCCGGCCGGTTCCGGCGCGCCGGCCGGCGGCGGGTGCCGCACCGGCTGCCCGCTCGTCCCCGGGTGTGCCCGTCGCGCCGGCCGTCATCCGGCCCTCCCCCGGCGGGAGGGCCACCCCCGGCGGGAGGGCCGCACGCTCCGCCCAGCCGGGCCGCGTTCGGCCCGCCGGGCCCGCCCGGTCCTGCCCGGCCGGCGCCGCCCCGCTCACCGGCTGCCCCCCGCTCCCCGGCACCACGAGCGGGCCCGCTCGGAGCGCGGCCAGGCGACCGGACAGCTCCCGGGCCGTGTCCGGGCGGGCCTCCGGGTCCTTGGCGAGCAGATCCAGAATGATGCGGTCCAGCTGCTCGGGCAGTTCGGCGCGGTGGGTGCGCGGTGGCCGGGGCGGGGTGTCGCGGTGGCCGACCAGGACCGCCCAGGCGTCGTCGAGGTCGAACGGCGGCACCCCGGTGGCGAGCTCGTACAGCACGCAGCCGAAGGAGTACAGGTCGCTGCGCCGGTCCACGGTGGAGCCGCTGATCTGCTCCGGCGACATGTAGTGCGGGGTGCCCATCGCCACACCCGTGCCGGTCAGGCGGGAGGTGAAGCCGATGTCGTGGCCGAGGCGCGCTATGCCGAAGTCGCAGATCTTCACCGTGCCGTCGGCGGTGCGCACGATGTTCGCGGGCTTCAGGTCCCGGTGCACCACGCCCTGGTCGTGGGTGTAGGCGAGCGCGGCGGCCACCTGTTCGGCGATGTCCACGATCTGCTCGACCGGCAGCGGATGGTGCTTGTTGTCCTCCAGGAGCTGGCTGAGGTTGCGGCCCTGGAGCAGCTCCATCACCAGGTAGAGCACGCCGCCGGACTCCCCGAAGTCGTGCACCACCGTGATGCCCCGGTGCTGCAGGGCCGCCGCCACCCGGGCCTCGCGGCGGAACCGCTCTCTGAGCACGCGTCCGAACGACTGGTCCTGGCCGGAGCCGAGCGGCTTGAGGCACTTCACCGCGACCTGCCGCCCCAGAGACTCGTCACGGGCCCGCCACACCTCGCCCATGCCGCCGCGCCCGATCAGGTCCAGCAGCCGGTACCGGCCCTGGATGAGCCTGGTGTCCCCCATCTTTCGCGCACGCCCCCGTCGCTGTAAGCCGTGCCCTCCCCTGGCTCGTCCAGTATGGCGACCATCCGCCCGACTTTGTACGGTGCCGTGTACTCCTGCGCACTACCTCCGCACCCGCGGCATACCCAGGCCGATCCAAGGAAATGATCTCCCATTGGATCTCGTTGCTGCCGCCGCCGAAGCGTTGCGGAAATGGGGAACGGGCGTGGAGGGAGCGGCGATGCCGTGCGGGGGCGCGGGGGCCGTCCACACCCGCAGGCCCCGAATGCCGCCGGGCGCGGGGGCCGGTGTGCCGGCCGGCGGCCCCGAACGACGCGAGCGCGGCGGCCGGGCGACGCGGGCGGCCCCGCGTCAGGGCGACGCCAGGCGGCCGTGCGCGGTGACCGCGGGCGGCGCCGGGCCGCCCCGCACACCGCTCGGCGGCCCCGGACCGCGCGCTCCGAGGCGCGTCTCGCCGGGGCGCGCCGCATCGGCGCGCCTCTCGTCACCGACGCGGGACGTCAGAGCAGGACGGCGAGGAAGTCCGTGCAGGCACGGGCACAGGCGCGGCAGGCCTCGGCGGTCTGCTCGGCCCCCGGCTGCCGGTCGAAGACGTGTGCGCTCTCCAGGGCCACCTGGCGGCACCACTCGACCTGGACCCGGATGGTGTCCTCGTCCACCTGGCTCTGCTCGGACAGCACGCGGCAGGTGGCGTCGCACACCTCGGCGCACATGATGCCCTTGCGTCGTACGAGTTCCTGGTTCTCGGTGCCGTCCGGATCCACGAGGCTCGCCCGCAGTGCGCACGCCCTGGCGGTCTCGGTGCACGCCTGGGCGCAGGCGAAACGGTCCTCGAGGAACCGGAACAGCTCCTCCTGCGATGTGGTCGTCACACAGCGCGAGTAGCCGGGGCCGCTCGAGGCCAAACCCTTTCGGTGTCCGGGTCGCGCCCGTTTCTCCCGGCCGGTTCACCGGCCCGTCCGGGGGTACCCGCGCTCCATGACGAACACCTCATGGATCGAGACGGCCGACCTCGCCGCCGGGCGCGGAGCCCTCGGCATCGGGATGGTGGTGGCGGCGGCCGTGGTCGTGGCCCTGCTGATCGGCGCCTTCGCCTTCGGCAGCCGGCGGGTCCGGCAGGCCGGGCGCGTCCGGCCGCGCCCGGAGGAGCAGCCGCGGATGCCGGAGGGAGGCCCGGTCCGGGAGGTACGGGAGAACAGGGAGCCCGACGAGATGCCGACGGGTGAGGGACGGCTGACCCCGCACGAGATGCCGGGCCGGGGCAGCTCGGGCACCGGCGCCGCACAGGAGCGGCCCCGGTGGGACGAGGGGAGCAGCGGCGGTTTCGGCAGCGGCGGGCCGGGCGCGCGCTGAGCGGCCGGTGAGGCGTCCACGAGCGGTCAGCCGCGGTGATGCGGCGGCTGCGGGTGCGCGGCAGCCGCTTGCGCGGTTCCGCGGGACCCTGAAGGACGTCGCCCTGCCGGCTTGAACCACCCTGCCGCACACTCGCCTGAAGGGGCGGGTCGTGCGGCCCTCTGATGCGCCGGACGGCGCGGGTGAGGGCCGCACGGCCCGCCCTTCGCCTGTCCGCGGTGACATGGATCACAGCATCTCGGTGCATCGTTTCGGGGGGCCGGGAGTCTTTGTCAGGGGTGCAAGGGATTGCCGGACACGGGGGCGCAGGGATGGAGCGATGGGGGGCCGACGGCTTCGACGCGTTCGTGGCCGCCCGCTGGTCGTCGCTGCTCCATGTCGCCCGGCTGCTGACCGGCGGGGACCGGCAGCGGGCCGAGGACCTGGTCCAGGAGGCCCTGGTGAAGCTGTGGTTCGCCTGGCCGAGGATCGCCGAGCAGGCCCCGGAGGCGTACGTCCGCCAGGTGCTGGTGCGGATGGCCGCCCGGTCGGCGCGCAGGCGGTGGTGGGGCGAGCGCCCGGTGGAGCGGTTGCCCGACCGGCCCGGCCCCGGCGACATGTCCGCGGCCGTGGCCGAACGCTCACGGCTGGAGGAGGCGCTGGCGCTGCTGCCGCCGAAGCACCGGGCCGCGGTGGTGCTGCGGTACTGCGAGGACCTGTCGGAGACCCAGGTGGCCGAGGCTCTCGGGTGCCCGGTGGGCACGGCCAGGTCGCACGCCTCGCGCGGGGTGGCGCGGCTGCGGCAGATCCTGTCCGGCACGGTCGGGCACCTGGGGTGAGGGGAGAAGCGATGGACGACTTCGAGCGGGAGCTGGCCCGCATGATGCGCGAGTCCCACCGCCCGAGCCCGTACGGCCCCGACCAGCAGCAGCGCCTCCACGCCGGCATCCGGTCCCGCCGCCGGGCCCGGATGCTGTGGCGGGCCGGCGGATCCGCGCTGGCGGTGACCGGCCTCGGCATCGGCCTGGCGCTGCTGCCCGCGCTGAACGACGGGTCACGGCCGGAGGACCGGCAACGGCTCCCGGCCGCCACGCCCTCGGCACCCCCGGTCCTGCCCAGCCCCACCGAGTCGATGCCGCCCGGCGGTCCCGGCACCTCGCCGCCGGATTCCTCGGATGCGGGCACGTCCGTGCCCGGAGACGGCCGCACCCCCACCTCCCTGACGCCCTCCCCCACCGGAGACGGCCGCACCCCCACCTCCCAGACGCCCTCCCCCACCGGGAGCGCCGGGACTGCGCCTCGGCCGCCGGACGGGCCCTCCCCGTCGGCCTCGCGGTCCGCGCGGTTCGCCGGCTCCGGGCCGGACGGCCCGGAGAAGACCGACAGCGGATAGCGGCCCCGGACAGCCCCTCCGCCCCGATCGCGCACACCCGCGAGTACCGGACGGCTTCGCTCCGGTACTGGGCCCCGTGCACCCAGATGACCGCCCGTGGCGCCGCCCGGCAGCCCCCCTTCCGGGGCCCGTCCGGCGCCGGAAAGAGACCGTGACCCGTCATGAGAACCGCGAGGCGGTCGGCACCGTCCGGCCGCCGCCCCTCCGCCGCGAGCGCCGCCCCGGTGGCCCTTCCGCGCCGTGCGCCGCTGCCCGCCCCGCACACCGGGCCCGTCCTGGACGTGGTCGTGCCGGTCCACAACGAGGAGACCGATCTGGAGCCGTGCGTGCGGCGGCTCCACGCCCATCTCGGCGAAACGTTCCCCTACTCCTTCCGCATCACCATCGCGGACAACGCCAGCACCGACCGCACCCCGCTGATCGCGGCCCGGCTGGCCGACGAGCTGCCCGGCACCGAGTGGATACGGCTGGCCGAGAAGGGGCGCGGCCGGGCCCTGCACGCCGCGTGGTCACGCTCCCGCGCCCCGGTGCTCGCCTATCTGGACGTGGACCTGTCCACCGACCTCGCGGCGCTGCTGCCGCTGGTGGCACCGCTGATCTCCGGGCACTCGGACATCGCGATCGGCACCCGTCTCGCACGCGGCTCGCGGGTGGTGCGCGGACCCAAGCGGGAGTTCATCTCCCGCTGCTACAACGGCCTGCTGCGCGGCACCCTGGCGGTGGGCTTCTCCGACGCGCAGTGCGGTTTCAAGGCGGTGCGGCGGGACGTCGCCGAGCGGCTGCTGCCGCTGGTGCAGGACCGGGAGTGGTTCTTCGACACCGAGATGCTGGTGATCGCCGAGCGCGCCGGCCTGCGCATCCACGAGGTGCCGGTGGACTGGGTCGACGACCCGGACAGCAGGGTGGACATCCTGGCCACCGCGCTGGCGGACCTGCGCGGCATGGCCCGGCTGGGCCGCGCGCTGGCCGGGGGCCGGCTGCCGCTGACCGCGCTGCGCCGCACCGGCACGCCGGGCGGGGACGGGCTCGGGCTGCCGCCCGCGCTGGTGCCGCAGCTGCTGCGCTTCGCCGCGGTCGGGGTGGCCTGCACGCTGTTCCATCTGCTGCTGTTCGCCTCCCTGCGGCCCCTGGCCGGCGCCCAGGCGGCCAATGCCCTCGCCCTGCTGGCCAGCGCCGTCGCCAACACGGCGGCCAACCGGCGGCTCACCTTCGGGGTGCGGGGACGCGGCGGGGCGCTGCGCCACCAGCTCAAGGGCCTGGCCGCGTTCCTGGTGGGCCTCGCCCTCACCAGCGGTTCGCTCGCCGTTCTCCAGCACACCGCGCCGGACGCCGGTGCCCGGGTGGAGCTGGTGACGCTGGTCGCCGCCAACCTCGCCGCCACGCTGCTGCGTTTCCTCCTTCTGCGGGCCTGGGTGTTCCCGGGCCACCGCTCCCGCCGTACGACAGGAGCCTCCGTCTCATGAGCACCGCCGGGACCAGCCGGACCGACGATCCGACGCCCTCCCCGCCCGTCTCCTCGGCCTCCTCGCCGCGCTCTCCCGCCTCGCCACCCTCCCCCGCCTCGCCCTCTTCGACCTCCCCGCGCCCCGAACCCGCCTCGCCGGTCCCGTCGGTCTCGCCGTCTCCGTCGTCCTCGCCGCCCGGGGCGCCGGTCGCGACGGCCTGGCCGGTGCTGCCGCGCCCCGCGCCGCCCGGCCTGCCCGAGCGGTGGCGCCGGGCCGCCGCCGCCCGGTACGGCCCGGTCCTCGCCACGTACGGCGTGCTCAAGCTGGCCGGCTTCGCGGTGTTCATGTACCTGCTGGACTCGGCCGGCGACTTCCGGGAGAAGCACCCGCGGTTCGGCGGGGGCGAGCACACCTGGGACGTGCTGGGCAGCTGGGACGGCTGGTGGTACCAGCAGATCGCCCTGCACGGCTACGACCCGGCCCTCGAGCCGGTGCCGGGCGCCACCGGAATGATCACCCTGAAGGGGAACTCGGCGGCGTTCTTCCCGCTCTACCCGGCCCTGATGAAGCTGGTCTCGGCGGTCACCGGGCTCGGCCCGTACGGCTCCGGCATGGCCGTCTCCATCGTCTTCTCCTTCGTCGCGGCGCTCGGCGTCCACGCCGTCACCGCCCGGCTCGGCGGGCCGCGGGCCGGTCTGGTCGCGGTCGGGCTGTGGGCGGTGTGGCCGGGGTCGGGTACCGAGTGGGCGGTGTACTCGGAGTCGGTGTACACCGCGCTGGCCGCATGGGCCTGCTACGCGGTGATGACCCGCCGCTGGCTCACCGCGGGCGTGCTGACCTTCACCGCGGGCCTCGCCCGCCCCACCGCGGTGGCCCTGGTCGCCGCGCTCGCCGTCGCCGGGCTGGTGGAGGTGTGGCGGCACCGGGAGAGGTGGCGCCGGCCGCTGCTCGCGGTGGCGATCGCCCCGCTGGGCACCGCCGGCTACCTCGGCTGGGTCGGCTACCGCATGGGCGACTGGAACGGGTACAGCAAGCTGCAGGACGGGGCCTGGGCGCACAAGTTCGACTACGGGCGGCACACCGCCGACGTGCTCACCTCGGTGGCCGTGGGCCGCACCGACTACCACTTCGCGATGCCGTTCGAGGACATGATCGGGGTCGCGGTGGTGCTGACGGTCCCGGTGCTGACGGTGCTGCTGGTGCGGCTGCGGCCGCCGGCCGTGCTGGTGGTCTACACGGTGCTGTCCTACCTGATGGTGATGGGAACGCAGCAGTACTTCGGCAATGTCTCGCGCTATCTGCTCCCGCTGTTCCCTCTCTTCATCCCGCCGGCCCTGGCCATGCGGCGCCTGCGCCGGCCCTCGCTGATGACGGTCCTGGGCACGGCGGCCCTGGCGTCCGGCTCGTACGCCGGGTACGCGCTGTTCGAGCTGGGGGTGCCGTAGAGCCTCCGGGGCGGGAAACGCCCTGGGGACCTTCCCGGCGGGACCGCCCCTGGTGCGCCCGGCCGCGGGTCCGTCCGGGTGCGGCCGGGCCCGCCGG
>Ga0207873_1002250_pt1 | contig 16418 bp, 20 predicted proteins | sample BGWIniCompost_FD_187373 | JGI IMG/M metagenome (GOLD analysis project Ga0207873, IMG submission 187373) | Cellulose adapted compost microbial communities from Newby Island Compost Facility, Milpitas, CA, USA - BGW Initial Compost (SPAdes)... ...
GGCGACCACGACGGCCTTCTCCATCTTCTCCTCGGCCTCGAGGAGGGTCTCTTCGATCACCACTTGCTCCTGCGTGTCTTGAGTAGGCCCGGCTGCGGTTCCGTTGTCTCGGCGGCGGCCGGCTGCGTCGCGTCTTCTTTCTGCACGGTTCCCGACCGGCGGGCCATTGTCCACCCCCGGCCGGGGTGATCAGCCGCGGCTGACCTGGTCACCCACCAGCGTGCCGATCTTCTCACCCTTGACCGCGCGCGCGATATTGCCCTCCGCGAGCAGTTCGAAGACGACGATCGGGAGATTGTTGTCGCGGCACAGGGTGACCGCCGTGGCGTCGGCGACCTTCAGGTCGCGGGTGATGACCTCCCCGTAGCCGAGGTGGTCGAACTTGACCGCGTCGGGGTTGGTCTTCGGGTCGGAGTCGTACACCCCGTCCACGCCGTTCTTGCCCATGAGCAGCGCCTCGGCGTCGATCTCCAGGGCGCGCTGGGCGGCGGTGGTGTCGGTGGAGAAGTACGGCATGCCCATACCGGCGCCGAAGATGACCACGCGGCCCTTCTCCAGGTGCCGGACGGCACGCAGCGGGATGTAGGGCTCGGCGACCTGCCCCATGGTGATCGCGGTCTGCACCCGGCAGTCCACGCCCTCCTTCTCCAGGAAGTCCTGGAGGGCGAGGCAGTTCATCACGGTGCCGAGCATGCCCATGTAGTCGGAGCGGGCGCGGTCCATGCCGCGCACCTGGAGTTCGGCGCCGCGGAAGAAGTTCCCGCCGCCGATGACGATCGCGATCTGTGCGCCGTCGCGGACCACGGCAGCGATCTCGCGTGCGATGGCGTGCACCACGTCGGGGTCGACGCCCAGTCCCCCGCCACCGGAGAACGCCTCTCCGGACAGCTTCAGCAGAAACCGGCCGCGTACTTTGCCGTCGTCGCTCTTCTCAGCCTTGGTGGTCATGGTCGGATTCCGCCTCTTTCACGTGTTGCACATACAAGGAGGCCATTGCCGGTCAGGGTTTCGCATCCCGTGCGGCAATGGCCTCCTCGTCAGATCTGCTGTCGTCCCGCACGCGCAGGTGCGTGACGCCGTGTCCGGACGACTGCTGACGACCCTATCGGGGCCGAGCGTCCGTCGCGGTACGGACTCAGATGCCGACCTTGATGCGCGTGAAGCGCTTCAGGGTGACACCGGCCTCGTCCAGGACCTTCTGGACGGACTTCTTGTTGTCCAGCGCGTAGGGCTGGCCGAGCAGCGTGGCGTCCTTGAAGAAGCCGTTGAGGCGACCCTCGACGATCTTCGGCACGGCCGCCTCGGGCTTGCCCTCGGCGCGGGTGGTCTCCTCGGCGATGCGGCGCTCGGCCTCGACGACCTCGGCCGGCACGTCGTCCTTGGAGAGGTACTTCGGCGCGAACGCGGCGATGTGCTGGGCGACGCCCTTGGCGACCTCGGCGTTCGGCTTGTCGAACTCGACGAGCACACCGATCTGCGGCGGCAGGTCGGGCATGGTGCGGTGCATGTACGCGGTGACGTAGCCGTCGGAGAACTGCGCGAAGCGGTCCAGGACGATCTTCTCGCCGAGGTTGGCGTTGGCCTCGTCCACGAACGCCTGGACGGTCTTGCCGGGCTCGATCTCGGAGGCGAGCAGGGCCTCGATGTCGGCCGGGGAGGTCTTCGCCACGTGCTCCGCGATGGCCTTGGCGACGTTCTGGAACTTCTCGCCCTTGGCGACGAAGTCCGTCTCGCACTTCAGCTCGACGAGCACGCCGGAGGAGTTGTCGTCGGCGATGATCGAGACCACGGCGCCGTTCTCGGCGGAGCGGCCCTCGCGCTTGGCGACGCCCTTCTGGCCCTTGATGCGGAGCGCCTCGACGGCCTTCTCGATGTTGCCCTCGGCCTCGTCCAGCGCCTTCTTGCAGTCCATCATGCCGGCGCCGGTGAGCTCCCGGAGCTTCTTGACGTCGGCGGCGGTGTAGTTCGCCATGAGTCTGTGAGTCTTTCTCGAAGTCTGGAGGTTCGAGGCCTGCGGCGGTGGTGCGCTGCGCTGCGGTATGCAGTTCTGCGTTGGCGCCGCAGGCCTACGGGTGGACGGCGGGAGCGGACGTCACCGCGCCCGGGGGCGCTGTGGGCCGGTTCCGGCTCCCGCCGTCATCGCTGACGCTGACGGGAAGGTCAGGCCTTGTCGCCCTCGGCGGCGGGGGCCTCGGCCGGCTTCTCGGCCGCGGCGGCGGCGTCGGCGGCCGGGGCGGCCTCGGCCTTCTTCTTCTCACCCTCGAGCAGGTCGCGCTCCCACTCGGCGAGCGGCTCGCCCGCGGCCTTCTCGCCCTTGCCCTCGGCGGCACCGCTGCGGGCGATGAGGCCCTCGGCGACGGCGTCGGCGATCACGCGGGTGAGCAGGGTGACGGAGCGGATCGCGTCGTCGTTGCCCGGGATCTTGTAGTCGACCTCGTCGGGGTCGCAGTTGGTGTCGAGGATGGCGACGACCGGGATGTTCAGCTTCCGGGCCTCGCCGACCGCGATGTGCTCCTTCTTGGTGTCCACGATCCAGACGGCGCTGGGCACCTTCTGCATCTCGCGGATACCACCGAGGGTCTTCTCCAGCTTGGCCTTCTCGCGGGAGAGGACCAGCAGCTCCTTCTTGGTGAGGCCAGAGGCGGCCACATCCTCGAAGTCGATCTGCTCGAGCTCCTTCAGGCGCTGCAGGCGCTTGTAGACGGTCGAGAAGTTGGTGAGCATGCCGCCCAGCCAGCGCTGGTTGACGTAGGGCATGCCGACGCGGGTGGCCTGCTCGGCGATGGCCTCCTGCGCCTGCTTCTTCGTACCCACGAACATGATCGTGCCGCCGTGGGCGACGGTCTCCTTGACGAACTCGTAGGCACGGTCGATGTACGACAGCGACTGGAGCAGGTCGATGATGTAGATGCCGTTGCGCTCCGTGAAGATGAAGCGCTTCATCTTCGGGTTCCAACGACGGGTCTGGTGACCGAAGTGGACGCCGCTCTCCAGCAGCTCCCGCATCGTGACGACGGCCATGGCCGTTTCTCCTTGGATTTCTCGGTTGTGCCGCGGGGGCCGGACGGCTCCCGCGCCTGACGCCCGCAACGCGCCGTGCCACGAGGGACCGAGGGGCGCTGACACCGGGGGACGGCCGTGACCGGACCGGATGTCGGGGCGTGCGAAGTCGACCCGGTGGCCCGGGTCGCCACCAGAAGTGTACGGGACCCGCGGGGCCCCGGGTGACGCCGTTGTCCACAAGCCGCCGCCTGTCCACAGGTCCACGCCATGATCGGGCGTTCCGGCGACGCTGGCGGCATGCGGATGAAGCGATCGAGGCGATGTGCGAGAGCGGCGGTCCGGTCGGCCGTCCTGGCGGCTCTGACCTGCGTGCTGCTCCTGTCCCCTCCCCCGGCCCGGCTGCTCGCGGCGGGGACCGGGGGCGGCGCGGGTGCGGGGGCGGGGGACGCGGCGGGGGCGCCGGCCTCGCCGAAGACGGCGGACGCGGCGGGGGCACGGGCCTCGCCGGAAGCGCCGGACGCGGCAGGAGCGGACGTGCCCGCGATCGGGCGGGCGTGGCCGGTGGGGACGGGCCCCGCGGTGCTGCGCGGCTGGGAACCACCGGCCACGCCCTACGGCCGGGGCCACCGCGGTGTCGACCTGGCCGCGCCCGCGGGGACGCCGGTCCGGGCGGTCGCGGCGGGCCGGGTGTTCTTCGCGGGCCGGGTGGCCGGAAAGGGCGTGCTCTCGGTGGAGCTGTCCGGCACCGGCGATCCCCCGCTGCGGACGACCTACGAGCCGGTGGGGGCGTCGGTCCGCGAGGGCGACGAGGTGACCGCGGGTGAGGTGATCGGCGTGGTGGAGCCCGGCGGCTCACACTGCAGGGCGCCCTGCCTCCACTGGGGCCTGCGCAGAGCCGGCACCTACCTGAACCCGCTCGCCCTCCTGCCGCCGTGGCTGCTCCACCGGGGACCGTCGAGACTGCTGCCGGTCCTGGGGGTGCCGCTCCCGGACGGTCCGGCGTGAGCCGGGGCCGGACGGCGGTCAGCCGCCGACGCCACGGAGGGCCATGGAGACCGCCGCCTCGGTGACGGCCCCGGGGTCCTCCACGCCGAGTTCGATGCGGCGGACGGCCGAGTCGACGATGCCCTGGAGCAGCATGGCCGCCAGGCGGGGCTGGTCGTGGTTCAGCTCGGCGAGGGCGTCGACGATCATGGCGATCAGGCCGCCGTGGGCCGCGCGGATCTTCTCCCGGGCGCCCGCGTCCAGCTCGCCGGCGGAGATGGCCACGACGGCGCGGTGCCTGCGGTCCCCGACCAGCGCGAGCTGGGTGCGGACATAGGCCTCGATCTTTGCCTCGGGGCCGTCCACCGCGGCCATCGCCGCCTCGACCTCGGCCGCCCAGACCGGGAAGTCGACCGCGCACAGCTCTTCGACGACCGCCGCCCGCGACCGGAAGTACTCGTAGACCGAGGAGCGCGCGAGGCCCGTGCGTTCGGCGAGGGCCGGGAAGGTCAGCGCCTCCGTACCGCCCTCGGACAGCAGGGAGCGTGCCGCGTCCAGCAGGGCGGCACGCTGCATCGACCGGTGCTCGGCCACGGAGGCCGCTCGAATCCTTGGCACGTCGACCACTGTACGGACGCGCCCCGCACGGCGGGAGTCACTCGGGCGGAACCACGAGGTCGCCTCCGTGCCCGGTCAGCGGCCGAAGCTCGCCAGCTTGGCCCGCAGCTGGAGCACGGACTTGGTGTGGATCTGGCTGACCCGGCTCTCGGTCACACCCAGCACGTTGCCGATCTCGGCCAGGGTGAGCCCCTCGTAGTAGTACAGGGTCACCACGGTCTTCTCCCGCTCGGGGAGCGTGTTGATGGCCCGCGCCAGGAAGCGCCGCAGCTCGCGGTCCTCGGCCACCTCCACCGGGTTGTCGGCGGCGGTGTCCTCGAGGGTGTCCATCAGGCTGAGCCGGTCGCCGCTCTCCCCGCCGGCGTGCAGCAGCTCCTCCAGGGCGACGACGTTGGCGAGCGACAACTGGCTGAAGACGGCGTGCAGTTCGTCCACGGGGATGCCCAGCTCGCGGGCGACCTCGCTCTCCGTGGGGGTGCGCCTGAGCCGTGCCTCCAGGGTGGCGTAGGCCCGCTCCACATTGCGGGCCTTCTGCCGCACCGAGCGCGGGATCCAGTCCAGCGCCCGCAGCTCGTCGATCATCGCGCCCCGGATCCGGGTGATCGCGTAGGTCTCGAACTTGATCTCCCGGTCGACGTCGAACTTCTCGATCGCGTCGATCAGCCCGAACACCCCGGAGGAGACGAAGTCCGCCTGGTCCACATTGGGCGGCAGCCCCACGCTGACGCGGCCGGCGACGTACTTCACCAGCGGCGAGTAGTGCAGGATCAGCTGCTCGCGCAGCCTCTCGTCCCCCGTCTCCTTGTACGACCGCCACAGTTCGTCGAGCGTCGAGGGGGCGGGCGGCCGCACGCTGCCACCGTCACGGGCGGCTGGGGGGATCGCCGCCCGGTCGGACCCGGAGGTGTGCTGGGGCATTCGTCGCCTTGTGCCGTTCTGCTGCGGAGTGCTGCTGCCTGGGTGAGCTGTCTGTCTGATGTCGAGTTGCCTGTTCGTGTCGGGATCCTCGTGAGCGTAGCGTGACTAAGGCGTCGCGGTGCGCGAACAACGAGGGCGGGAGCGTGCGCAGATACGTTCCGAGGGCCGTCCCGCCGGGGCACATCCGTCGCTCTGCGTGATCACCCTGATGCCCCAACTGGCTTATTTTCCCAGGCGTGTCGCGGTTCCCCCGGACGGCCGAACACGCTCCGTCAGCACTCGCGAGCATCGGCCCGGATCGAGATCTTCGCCTGGCGTGTCAACTTCCAGCCGTCGTCGTGTCGTTCGACGTAACCAAGTGCTCGTAGTTCGTACAGCCTCGCGACGGCGTCGTCCCGGCTGGTCTGGGCGCCGCGGGCGATGTCGGCGACGGAGGCCGGGGCGCGGGCCGGCAGGGCGGCGAGCACCTGGCGGGTGGCGGCCGGGAGCAGGTCCCGCGGCAGCACGGGACCGTGCCGCTCGGGGGCGAGTTCGCCGATGCCGCCGACCAGCTCGACGATCTCCGCGGCGTCGGTGACCAGCACGGCGTCCTGTCTGAGCAGCTCGTGCACTCCGGCGGACAAGGCGCTGGTGGCCGGACCCGGTACTCCCATCGTGTGACGTGCGAGGCGCCGTGCTGCCCGGGCGGTGACCAGGGCTCCGCTGCGGTGGGCCGCCTCGACGACGACGGTGCCGCGGGTGAGGGCGGCGATCACGCGGTTGCGGAGGATGAACCGGCCGGGGGTCGGATGGTCCCCCGGCGGCAGTTCGCCGACGACGAGGCCCTGGCCGGCGATCCGGTCGATCAGGGCGGTGTGTCCGCGCGGGTAGGGCCGGTCGATGCCGCAGGCGAGCACCGCGATGGTGGCGCCGTGCGCGCCGAGGGCACCGCGGTGGGCGGCGCCGTCGATGCCGTAGGCGCCGCCGGAGACCACGACCCAGCCGCGTTCGGCGAGGCCGGCGGCGAGCGTGGCGGCCATGTGGGCGCCGTACTCGGTGCAGGCGCGGGCGCCGACGACGGCGACGGAGCGCAGCGCCCACATCCGCAGGTCGGCAGGACCGCGCACCCACAGGCCGAGCGGCCGGGCGTCGCCGAGGTCGTCGAGCTGGCGGGGCCACTCGGCGGCGCCGGGCGGCACGAACCGCATCCCCGCCTCGTCCGCCGCGGCGAGATCCCGGTCCGGTGCGGCCCGCTCGGCCCGGGCCCGCAGCCCCTCCCACCGTCTGCCGCTGACGCCGGGCAGGAGCGGGCCGTGGCCCCGCAGCCGGGCCGCGGTCTCGGGCGCCCCGAGTTCGCGCACCCACTGCCCGGCGGTGGCGTCCCCCGGTTCGACGACGCGGGTGAGGAAGACGCGGGCGCGCAGCTCGTCGAGGCGCTCGGCGGGGCTCATGCCGTGGCCCCGATGGCCATGGGCACGCCCCTGGGGACTCCGGTGCGCAGCTGCAGGGCCAGGGCGACGTCGGTGGCGTCGGGCCGGTCGTGGCCGGTCAGGTCGGCGACGGTCCAGGCGACCCGCAGGACCCGGTCGATGCCGCGTGCGGTGAGCATTCCGCGCTCCAGGCTCCGCTCGGCCTCCTCCATGGCGCCGGGGGCGGCGTGGAAGCGGCTGCGCAGCTCGCGTCCGGGAATCTCGCTGTTGGTGCGCCACGGGGTTCCGGCGAGGCGTGCGGCGGCGCGTTCCCGGGCGGCCCGCACCCGGGCGGCGACCTGGGCGGTGGACTCGCCGCGGGCGCCGGTCGCGGCGAGCTCGGAGCGGGTGACGCGGTCGACCTCCACGCGCAGGTCCACCCGGTCGAGGAGCGGACCGGAGAGCCTGGCCTGGTAGCGGCGGATCGCGGAGGGCGGGCACTCGCACTGGTCGTCCTTGAGCGAGAAGCGCCCGCACGGGCAGGGGTTGGCGGCCAGCACCATCAGGAACTTCGCCGGGAAGCGGACGACTCCGGCGCTGCGCGCGATGACGACGTGCCCGGCCTCCAGGGGCTGGCGGAGGGCGTCCAGGGCATGGCTGCTGAATTCGGGAGTCTCGTCCAGGAAGAGTACGCCGCGGTGGGACAGCGCGACCGCGCCCGGCCTGGCGACTCCGGGGCCGCCGCCCACGAGGGCCTGCATGGTGGCCGAGTGGTGCGGCGCGCAGTAGGGCGGCACGTCGATCAGGGGTTTGCCCGGTGGGAGCAGGCCCGCCACCGAGTGGACGGCGGTGACCTCCAGGGCCTCCTGGCGGCCGAGCCGGGGGAGGATCGCGGGCAGCCGCTCGGCCAGCATCGTCTTGCCCGCACCCGGCGGGCCCTCCAGGAACAGGTGGTGGCCTCCGGCGGCGGCCACCTCCACGGCCGTGCGGGCCGAGGTCTGGCCGACGACGTCGGCGAGGTCGTGGCCGTGCTCGTGCTGGGCGGCGCCGACGGTGTGCATGCCGGTGGCGGCACCGGTGCCGGGGACGCGGAGCCCGGCGAGGAGCGGGTCGGGCCTGCCGTGCTCGGGCTGCTCCTCCTCGGGGACGGGCTCGTCGGCGAGCACCGCGATCAGCTGGCGCAGGCTGCGGATGCCGAGGACCGAGATCCCCGGCACCAGGGAGGCTTCCGCCGCCGCGCACTCGGGCACGACGACCTGTTCGTAGCCGGCGTCGGCGGCGGCGAGCACGGCCGGTAGTACGCCCCGGACGGGCCTGACCCGGCCGTCCAGGCCGAGCTCGCCGATCATCACGATGTCGGCGAGGACCCGGGGGTCGATCCGCTCGGCGGCCCCGAGGACCGCAGCGGCGACCGCGAGGTCGAAGCCGCTGCCGCTCTTCGGCACGGACGCGGGGCTCAGGCCCACGGTGAGCTTCTTCTGCGGCCAGAGGACTCCGGAGTTCACCACGGCGGCGCGGACCCGGTCCTTGCTCTCGGTCAGGCTCTTGTCGGGCAGGCCGACCAGGGTGAAGGCCGCGACGCCCGGTTCCAGGCCGGCCTGGACCTCCACGACGACGCCCTCCACGCCCACCAGGGCGACCGAGCAGGTGCGGGCGAATGCCATGTCAGGCCACCCCCCGCACGTGCTCGACGCGCGGCGCGCCGCGGGCCGGGAGCTGGATGCCGACCAGGTCGATGCGGACGCCGCCCGGTGGGGCTCCGCCGTGCTGCTGGAGCCAGCGCTGCGCGAGGTCGCGCAGGCGGGTCGCCTTGGCGGGTGTGATGGCCTCCATCGGGTGCTGGAAGGGGCCGGTCCTGCGGGTCTTCACCTCGCAGACGACCAGGACGTCCCCGTCCCTGGCCACGAGGTCGATCTCGCCGGTCCGGCCGCAGCGCCAGTTGCGCTCCAGGACCGTCATCCCGGCCTGCGTCAGCCTGCGTGCGGCCAGGGTCTCGCCGTACCTGCCGAGTGCCCTGCGGGTCTGCTGTGCGTTCATGTCGGCACCACCTCTCGGCGCCAACGGTCACGCACTCACCGCCGCCGAGTGGATCTTGGTGCGTTACTCGGCGGTTGTGGACAACTCCGTCACCCTCCGGGCTGACCCCTTCAGCCGCTGGGCAGCTCCAGATCGCTCTTGTTGAGCTCTTCGATGTTCACGTCCTTGAACGTCAGTACGCGCACCTGCTTGACGAAGCGGGCGGGCCGGTACATGTCCCACACCCACGCGTCCGCCATGGAGACCTCGAAGAAGACCTCACCCTGGACCGAGTGCACCTGCATCTCGTAGTCGTTGGTCAGATAGAAGCGCCGCTCGGTCTCGATCACGTATTTGAACAGACCGACGACATCGCGGTACTCCCGGTAGAGCTTGAGCTCCATCTCGGTCTCGTACTTCTCGAGGTCCTCGGCGCTCATGGCATGTTCCCCTTCAGCCGTGCGATCCCACCATTGTGCGCCAGTCCCGAGGGCCCCTAGACGATTTCGGTGTCCAGGGTCACGGGTCCGGCGGGGGGACCTTCGTCGAGCAGCGTGCGCAGCAGCTCGGCGAGTCTGGTCGGATACACCGTCTCATGCGCCCGGCTCAGTTCCGGGCACGTCCACCAGCGCGCACCGGCGACGCTGCGCCGCTCCAGGTCGGTCAGGGCCGTGGCGGCGGTGACCGTCTGGGAGGTCCGGGCCAGGTAATACCACTCGTCCTGGTCCCAGCGGCGGCCGGCGAACGGGAAGGAGCACCTGCGCCGCCACAGCACCGGCCCGAGCTCCACGTCGGTGATGCCGGTCTCCTCGGCGAGTTCCCGCAGGGCCGCCTGTTCACGGGTCTCGTCGCCCTCCACGCCCCCGCCGGGGGTGAACCACCAGTCGTCGGCCGGGTTGCCCGGTTCGTGGCCGTGCAGCAGCAGGATGCGGTCCCGCGGGTCCAGCAGCACCACGCGGGCGACCTTGCGCAGTCCGCCCTCGTAGGTGTCGGCCGGCGGGGCGGCGGGGTCAGTGGCCACGGGCCGGCTCCGCGTTCGCCCGGGAGCGGGAGGCCGCGGACCGCTTGGCGAGCGGGCCGTAGGCCGCCCCGCCGAGGATCAGCACGGTCCCGGCGATCACCAGCGCGACCATGGTGGGCAGCGGTCCCGGCTGCGACACCGGGCCGAGCTTCTCGAAGCCGCTGGGGGCGGGCAGCATGCCGTTCATCGGCCAGACCACGGCCTCGACGCGGCCCTGCACGGCCTTGCGGGAGACGGTGCCGCCCGCCGCGTCGGTGAGGTGGGCGGTGGAGTCCACCGAGCCGGACCGCTCGTCGCCGAGCAGGAACAGCCTGCCCTCGGGCACGGTCACCGACGGGAAGTCCGCCAGCCGGTCGGCGGCGTCCTCGGCGAGATACGGTTCGTCGATCTCCTTGCCGTTGACCTTCAGCTTGCCGTCCTGGCAGCAGGAGACGGTGTCCCCGCCGACGGCGACCACACGCTTGACCACGGGCACGTCCGCCCAGGACGCCTCGTTGAAGACCACGACGTCGCCGCGCCGGATGTCGCCGGCGTCGACGCGCTGCGCGAGCACCCGGTCGCCCGCGCCGATCGTCGGCGCCATGGACGTGGTGGGCACGGTGTACGGCCGGTACACCACGGCCGCCCAGGCGAAGCCCCCGAGGAACAGCACCATGCCCAGCGCCACGGCCACTCCCGACAGGCGCTGCCCGAGGCGGCTGCCCGCCGGCCCGGTGCCGGTGGAGCCGCCGGAGGCCGAACGCGTCGTGCTGTGACCACTCATGGGCCGCACCCTACCCGGCGGTACCGGGCGGGGTCAGCCCATCACCGGGTCAAGACCCCGCCCCGGGCGGGCCTCCCGGGACGGCGACGACGGTCCCTCGACGGCTCAGCCGGCCGAGCGGTCCATGAGCTTCCGGCGCCGCCACAGCACCAGCGGCACCGCGCCCGCGAGCGCCAGCCCCTGCGGCGCCACGGTGAGGGCGCCCGCGGCCGACGTCTTCGTGCCGATGCCCGGCTGCTCGAAGGTGTCCGGCACCGGCAGGGTGTCCCAGCGGCTGACCGGCCAGGCGATGACGACGGCCCGGCCGACCACGTCCTTGACCGGCACCATGCCGTTGTTCTTGTCGGCCCGGTTGTAGCGCGAGTCGCGGCTGTTCTGCCGGTGGTCGCCCATGACCCAGATGTGGCCCTCGGGGACCGTCACCTTGAACTGGCCGCCCTGGTCGTCCTGGCTGCACGGGGTGTTGCCGGGGTAGACGAACGGTTCGTTCAGCGCCTTGCCGTTGACCTTCAGCGGGCCGGTGCCCTTGCACTCGATGGTGTCGCCGCCGACGCCGATGACCCGCTTGATCAGGTCCTTCTCCTCCGAGGACGGCATCAGGCCGACCCAGCTGAGCACCCGCTGGAGCGGGTTGGGCGTGGGCGTCGGCTCGCCCGCCAGCCAGTTGTCCGGGTCGTGGAAGACCACGACCTCGCCGCGTTCCGGCTCGGAGCCGAACCACGGGGTGAGCTTGTCGACCAGGACCCGGTCGCCCTGCTGGAGGGTGTTCTGCATCGAGTCGGAGGGGATGGAGAACGCCTGCACCAGGAATGTCTTGATCAGCAGCGCCAGCACCAGCGCGATGCCGATCAGGATGGGCAGCTCCTTCCAGAAGGAGCGCGGCTTCTTCGCCTGGGGCGCGTCGCCTCTCCCGCCGCCTTCCGCGGTCGGGGGCTGCCCGTCGACCGGGCCGCCGCCGCTCGCGCCCGGAGTGTCATTCCCGCCGGTCATGGGACCGTCCGCCGCCCGGACGGACTCCGCGGAGCGCCCGCGGTGCTCCTCGCCGCCGCCCTGTCCGGACCGTGCGCCTACCGCAACATCCCCCACGCCAACTCCTTACTCTGTGCCGCCGCCTGCCCCATCCACGGCGCAGGCCCACCACTCCCATAACGAGCGGGAGTTCCGCAGGGCTCGGGAGCTGAGCAATTCCGTTCGGATCGTCGGAGGCAACCCTATGCGACGTCGGGCCTGCGGCCGTCGCCCCGGCGGCCGGGCCGGTCACCGAGGCGTACGTTCTCGGCTCCTCCAGGGTGCTCCAGCGGCCCAGCGGCCAGGCGATCACCATGGCGCGGCCGACCACCTCGTCCTCGGAGACCGTGCCGCCGTAGTCGGTGTCGATGTGGGAGCGGGAGTCGGCGGAGTCGGACCGGTGGTCGCCCATCACCCACAGCCGGCCCTCGGGCACGGTGATGTCGAAGGGCGTGGTGGACGGGGCGTTGCCCGGATAGAGGTAGTCCTCGTTCAGAGGTACGCCGTTGACGGTGACCCGGCCCTGCGGATCGCAGCACTGGACGCGGTCGCCGCCGACGCCGATGACCCGTTTGATCAGGTCCTTCTCGTTGTCGGACGGCAGCAGTCCGATGAAGGTGAGCCCGTCCTTGATCTGCTTGATCCCGACGGGGTCCTCCTTCTTGGGCGTGGTCTGCTCGTCCTGCAGCCAGCCGCCCGGGTCCTTGAAGACCACGACGTCCCCGCGCTGCGGCCTGGACCCGAACCAGGGGGTGAGCTTGTCGACCAGGACCCGGTCACCGATCTGGATCGTCTGCTCCATGGAGCCGGACGGGATGACGAATGCCTGGACCAGGAAGGTCTTGAGCACCAGTGCGATCAGCACGGCGACGCCGATGAGGAGCGGGATCTCCTTGACCGCGCTGCGCCTGCGGCGTCGCTTGACCTTGCGCTGCAGCTTGCGGCGCTCGGCGCGGCTGCGTCCGCGGGCGGGAGCGGCCGGCCGGCGGGCTCCGGTGGGGAGCAGGTTCTCCGCGGCGTTCGCAGGGGCGCCGCGCGGCCTTCCGCGGCTACCCATGCGCGCCTCCCGCGGTGGCCGCCCGGTCCGCCGCCGCGTCGGGCACCTGCGCGTAGGCGTCCGGCCGGTGCAGCCGTGCGGCGCGGCCGAAGGGCCAGACGATCCCGTCGGCCCGGCCGATCACCCGGTCCTCGGGGATCATGCCGCCGCCGGGCGAGCCGAGGTGATCGCGGGAGTCGCGGGACTCGGCACGGTGGTCGCCGAGGACGAACAGGCGTCCTTCGGGCACCACCACGTCGAAACGCACCGTCGAGGGGCTGTCGCCGGGGAACAGCAAGCCCGTCTCGTCGACCGCACGGCCGTTCACCCGGATCCTCCCCTCCTGGTCGCAGCAGACCACATGGTCACCGCCCACGCCGACGACGCGCTTGACGTAGTCGGCTTCCCCGAAATACCCGGAGCCGTCGAACACAATCGCGTCCCCGCGCTGCGGCCCTGCTCCGAAACGGTATGCCAACTTATTTACGAGTACACGGTCTCCGACCCTCAATCCCGGTTCCATCGACCCGCTGGGGATCTCGAACGGGCGGACGACGAGGGTGTTCAGCGCCAGCACGGTCAGCAGGCAGAGCAGCACGGCCAGGGTGATCCGCCCGCCGGGGACGTGATCCGCGAGGCGCGACAGCAACGCGGAACGCGACCGGCCCTCCCGGCCCGGCGTCCCCGAGGTGTCCTCGGGTGCGGCAGGGCGGGAGGAGCGGTCGCGCTCCGTCTGCTGTGCTTCGGTGTCCATCGGAGCCAGATGCTATCCGGCCCCGCTGTCACCGGGGGAAAGCGCCGGCGCTCAGCTCTCGCGCTTCTCCTTGATCTTCGCGGCCTTGCCGCGCAGGTCACGCAGGTAGTACAGCTTGGCGCGGCGGACGTCACCCTTGGTGACGAGCTCGATCTTCTCCACGATCGGGGTGTGCACCGGGAAGGTGCGCTCGACGCCGACGGAGAAGGAGACCTTGCGGACCGTGAAGGTCTCGCGCACGCCGGAACCCTGGCGGCGGATCACCACGCCCTTGAACTGCTGCACACGGGAGCGGTTGCCCTCGATGACGCGCACGTGGACGTTGACGGTGTCACCGGGACGGAAGTCCGGGATGTCGCTGCGCAGCGACGCGGAGTCGACGGAGTCGAGCAGGTGAGACATTTCGTCTGCTTTCTTCGTTGATGCCGCAGGTCATCAACGGCAACTAGGAATCGGATCACAGATGTGCGTCCCGGGCGGGCGTCGTGTCCCCCTGCGGCAGGGGCGCACGCCGGACGACGCACAGCAGCCGCCTATTCTTCCACGCCGCCGGTCCTGCGCCAAAATCGGCCGCAGTGCTCCCCCTCCGGGTCCGGTTCCCAGCCGAGGACGGACAGCATCTCGCGGTCCTTCTTGTCGAACGCCTCGGGGGCGCAGCGCTCGATGAGGTCGGGCCGGTTGGCGGTGGTGCGGCGCAGCGCCTCGTCGCGCCGCCAGCGGGCGATGCGGGCGTGATGGCCGCTGAGCAGCACCTCGGGGATCTCCCGGCCGCGCCAGACGGGCGGCTTGGTGTAGACGGGTCCCTCGAGGAGGTTGGCCATGGCGCCGGGCGCGAAGGAGTCGTCGCGGTGCGAGTCGGCGTTGCCGAGGACACCGGGCAGCAGCCGGGCCACGGCCTCGGTGATGACCAGTACGGCTGCCTCGCCGCCGGCCAGCACGTAGTCGCCGATGGAGACCTCGTGGACCGGCATGCGGGTGGCGTACTCGTCGACGACCCGGCGGTCGATGCCCTCGTAGCGGGCCGGGGTGAAGATCAGCCAGGGGCGCTCGGAGAGGTGGACGGCGAGCTCCTGGGTGAAGGGTCGGCCGCTGGGGGTGGGGACGATCAGGGCGGGCTCGTGCGAGCCGGTCTCGTAGCCGTCCGCCAGCACGGTGTCCAGTGCCTCGCCCCAGGGCTCGGTCTTCATCACCATGCCGGGGCCGCCGCCGTAGGGGGTGTCGTCCACCGTGTGGTGCCGGTCGTAGGTCCAGCCGCGCAGGTCGTGGACGTGGACGTCGAGCTGCCCGCGGGCGCGTGCCTTGCCGACGAGGGAGACGTTCAGCGGCTCGAGGTACTCGGGGAAGATCGTGACGACGTCGAGCCTCATGCGCCGGCGTCCTCGTCACGGGCGGAGGCGATCTCCGCGCGGTCGTCGACGAGGCCCGGGGGCGGGTCGATGACCGCCCGCTGCTGCTCCAGGTCGATCTCGGTGACGATCTGCGCGACGAACGGCACGAACACCTCGCTGCCGTCCGGGCGCTCGACCACGAAGAGGTCCTGGGTGGGCAGGTGCGAGATCTCGCTGATCCGGCCGACCGTCTCGCCGTCCTTGGTGACGACGTCCAGATCGATCAGCTGGTGGTCGTAGTACTCGTCCTCCTCCTCGGGCAGCTCGTCGGGGTCGACCTCGGCGATCAGGAGGGTGTTGCGCAGCGCCTCGGCGGCGTTGCGGTCGCGCACGCCCTCGAAGCGGAGCAGGAGGCGGCCGCTGTGGACGCGGCCCGACTCGATGGTCAGCGGCCCGGCGGACGGCGGGTCGGTGGCCAGGACGGCGCCGGGGGCGAGCCGCAGTTCCGGCTCGTCGGTGCGCACCTCGACGGTGACCTCGCCCTTGATTCCGTGGGCGCGGCCGATGCGAGCGACTACCAGCTGCACGGTGCTTGGTTCTCCTGATCTACGGCCGGCTGCCGTCAGGGCGCCGGTACGACTGCGGGCCGGGGACGGCCCTTCGGCCCTCCCCGGCCCGAGCCGGATGCGATAAGCGTCAGCGGACGTGATCCACGTCGACGAGGTCGACCCGGATACCGCGGCCGCCGATGGCGCCCACGACGGTACGCAGAGCGCGTGCGGTGCGGCCGTTGCGGCCGATCACCTTGCCGAGGTCGTCCGGGTGGACCCGGACCTCGAGCACACGTCCACGGCGCAGGTTGCGCGAGGCGACCTGCACATCGTCAGGGTTGTCGACGATGCCCTTCACGAGGTGCTCGAGAGCCTCCTCGAGCATGCTCAGGCCTCGGTCGACGCGGACTCGGCCTGGGCCTCGTCCTTCTTCTCAGCCTTCTTCTTCGGGGTGATCGCCTCACCCTTGCCCTCGTCCTCGCCGGTGAGCGCCTCGAACGACGGGCGAGCGGGCTTCTCCTCCGGCTGCAGCAGAGGCGCCGGGGCGGGCTCGCCCTTGAACTTCTGCCAGTCGCCGGTCTTCTTGAGGATGGCGAGCACGGGCTCGGTCGGCTGGGCGCCGACGGAGAGCCAGTACGCCACACGCTCGCTGTCGACCTCGATCACCGACGGGTTGTACGTCGGGTGGTACTTGCCGATCTCCTCGATGGCCCGGCCGTCACGGCGGGTACGGGAGTCGGCGACGACGATGCGGTAGTGAGGCGAACGGATCTTGCCCAGACGCTTCAGCTTGATCTTGACTGCCACGGGAGTGGGTTCTCCTGGATTTGACGTGGTTGGGCACTGCAGGTCGGCCGCGTGGGGTTGCGGTACCCGAGTGCCCGATGGACGCGTCAGCCGGAGGAGAGAGGGGTCCTATGCGGCTGTCGAGTACAGCTAGCCATTGTGCCATACCCTGCGGGGCCGCCTGGCCGAGGGGGTAGGCGGGGGTGGGGTCGGCTCGATCGGCTCGGGGAGTCGGGGCGGGGCG
>Ga0207873_1002251_pt1 | contig 16417 bp, 18 predicted proteins | sample BGWIniCompost_FD_187373 | JGI IMG/M metagenome (GOLD analysis project Ga0207873, IMG submission 187373) | Cellulose adapted compost microbial communities from Newby Island Compost Facility, Milpitas, CA, USA - BGW Initial Compost (SPAdes)... ...
ACCCGGCAGCTCTTCGACGAACAGCACGCCTTCACCTCCTCCCCGGCGGGTCTGGCCATGGCGGCTTGACTTCTTAGGCACGTGAGATGTCTTTCTGTTGCCCGACCCCTTCGAAGACCTCGACCGTGATCAGACGGTGCGCGTTCTGCCCCGCCACCTGGTAGGTCCCGGCTCAGTCGACGTCCGTGCCATCTGGCCCTTCCCCTTCGACGACGACTGGTCCCTGCACCAGCCTTCAAAGGAGGAAGGGGCGGTCGCGTGCAGCCCGTGCCTTCGGCTCCGTACTGGCTACGTCCCCGACCCCGACAGGCGGGGCCACATGCAGTGGATCACCGCCGCACACCGCGACCCTTTCGGCCCGGTCACCTGGCAGATCACCTTGACGCCACCACGCCGGTCGAGCTGCTCGGCGACGTGCACAGCGAACTACTCGACCTGTACCTCGAAGACCGACACAGCGACAAAGATCATCTGTTCCATTCCCAGACGTCAGCTCAGCACGCGTACATCCCGCTGCTCGCCCACGGCTGGAGGCACACGATCAAGACCGAGGGCACCCAGACCTTCCTCGCCCCAGACGCCCTGGGCGGGATGCAGCACCGGTACGAGCGGACACTCGGTTCCGGCCTCGCGCCGTCCTGGCGGATCTGGGGCGGCCAGCCGGCCAACCCCGACTGGCGCGTGCAGTTCTCACCAACAACCCCCGTCGCGCTGGTCGCCGCGTTCACCGCTTCCCTGCTTTCCACCGAACCGGTAGAGCGCACCGTGAAGGACATCCCTTTCTTCACGCGCCACTACGTCTCCATAGCGACCACAACGGCCAAGCAGAACAAGCCGTTTCCCCCGGTCGCTACGTCGCCTCCAAGACCGGCCATGAGCCGAACCCGCTAACGCCAGTACCCGCCACCAAGGAGCCTCCTCTTCGTGCACCCCCGTACCGTCCGCTCCACTGCCATCGCCGCCGCGGTGGTCGGCACCCTTACCTGGGCACCGGCAGCGACCGCACAGCCCTCCCAGCCGACGCCCTCCAGCACCACCCTCACCGAGACTCCGGCACCCGATGCCGGAAGTGTCACGCTCACCACGAAGGACCCGGCCGGAGACGTTGTCCAAGGCGCCTCATATCTGCTTCTCGACGCCACCGGCCAGGAGGCCGGGCACGGCACAACCGACGCACAGGGAACGCTGACCTTCCCGGGCCTCGCCCCGGGCGTCTACCGGCTGAAGGAGACCGCCGCCGGCAGCCCCCTCTACGACGTCGTCGCCGACCAGGACGTGATCGTCACACCCGGCGGCACCACTCGCCTGGCCATCGTCGCCCCGTTCAAGCCCGGCCACGTCCTGCTCCAGGCCAAGGACGACAAGACCGGCAAGCTCCTGCCCGGCGCCACCGTGAACATCGGCAGCGGCGATACGACCCTGCTCACCCTCACCACCGGGCCCAAGGGAACGGTCACCGGTGACGTGCCGGTGAGCACCCGGAAGGCCGAGTTCTGGATCAAGGAGACCGAGGCTCCCGCCGGATACGACCTCGACACGCGCACCAAGCCCTTCACCGCAGGCCCAGGCGACCCGGTCACCGTAACCGTCACCAACTCGAAGCGCTCGTCCTCGCCGAATCCCACACCGACCAAGAAGCCCACCCACATCCCCTCCACACCAGGGGACAAGCCGACCAGCGGAACCTCCGGCGGATCTGGGCCCAGCCCGGCCACCTCTGGCACACCCGACACCGCCCCTTCGGCCGCCCCGGTGCAGGACGCGACCGATGATGCATCGCCCACGGCCCCGGTCGGCTCCCTGGCCCACACCGGCGCCGACGCCAGCCCGTACCTCCTGGGCGGCGCTGGACTCCTTCTCCTCGGCGGCACCACCACCGTCATTGCCGCTCGGCGGCGAGCCAGGACCGACAGTGAGGACACCCCTGGCGCCAACTGACCCAATCTGAGCACAGCGCCCAATTGCCCCCGGATCCTCGCGGACCGGGGGCTCTCGGCTGTTCAGCCCATCTGTGGGCGGCGGCCTTCACCCAGGCATCTCGGAACACCGGAGACCGACACGTTACCGACCCTGTCGATAACTCCGGGCCGGGTCAGGCTCGCCGAACGAGTGCCGGCGGCGCTAGGAGGTCCGGCTGTCGTCGCCATTCGCGTCTCGCGATGTTGAGCGGAGAGCGCGTTTTACGTCGCGCCAAGCTGACAGGAGGTCCGGGAGCTGACGCAGAAGAGACGCGGCGAGAGTGATCAAGAGGCCCAGGAAGCCGAAAAGTTCCAGGGCGCCACTGGTGACGACGTGTGCCAGCCGCAGAGCATGGGTCTGGCCTCTGACCAGGGCAAACGACCCTCAAAGGGGTTATTATTCTGTTTTTGGGCATGCCGAAGAGATTAAAACGCAGCCTCCGCAGGCTCCTTAGTGGCTGGGTGGAGCCCGTGAGCTGCGCTTATCGAATTCGGCGGCAGCCATGGGTGTATTCCAGCAAATGACGGCGGGAAATTCATAAATTCCAGCAAACTGGCCAGCAAGTTGACTGAAAGTGTGCGGCGCTGGCGGGAAGCCTGCTCTTGACGCGAGGCAGCAGGAAGCTAAGAGAGGCGGCGGCCCTGTCGACCCCTGCTGTCACGTATGAGCGACGGATCGCACGCACGGCTCGCGGTCCCGGCCGTGGTGGCGTAGATCGGGTGCATGGTGCTGCAACCGCCGGTTGAACCGATGCTGGCGCAGGCCCGTGACCAGCTGCCACCGCCCAGCGCGCTTCCCGGCGAGCCGGTATTCCAGCCGAAATGGGATGGCTTCAGAGCCCTCGTGTTCACCCCCTGCCCAGCCCCCGGACCCGTGCTCATCCAGTCCCGGCGCGGGGCGCTGATCCAGGCCCGGTTCCCCGACCTATAGTGCACGCCGCCGCCCGGCTGCCCGACGGGCTGGTCCTCGACGGCGAACTGTTGGTGTGGGCCGGTGAGCATCTGTCGTTCGAGGCCCTGCAACGGCGCGCGGCGTCACAGCGGCGGACCGCCGCCCGGCTTGCTGAGCAGATGACGGCCCACTTCGTTGTGTTCGATGCCCTCCAGATCGACGGTCATGAGCTGTTGCGGACGCCGTACCGCGAACGCCGGGCGCGATTGGAGACGGTGTTCGCTGAACACCACCTTGTCGACCCTTGGACGCTTTGCCCGGAGACCGGCGATGTGGCTGTGGCCCAGGAATGGCTGATGTCCTGGACGGAGGTGCCCGGCCTTGAGGGACTAATCATCCGGGAAGCCAGCAGCACTACCTACCCGGGGCCCGCGCACTCATCAAGATCCGCAGACGGGACACCACCGAGGGCATCGTCGGCGCGATCACCGGCACGCTGCGCCGCCCGCGGAGCCTTGTGCTGGGCCGATACGTTCGAGACGGGATCCTGCGGGCCGTCGCCCGCAGCACAGAGCTGCAGCCCGGCCAAGTCCGGCATCTCGCCGATCATCTCATCGCGGCCAAGAGGGGGCACCCGTGGGAGGGCGTCCGGTTCACCACGACATGGGGTTCCCGTACCCCGCTGGACGTCGTCCTGGTCGAGCCTGAGTTGGTCGCCGAGATATACGTGGACACCGCCCAGGATCGAGGGGTCTGGAGGCATCCCGCGCGGTACGTACGACTTCGCGAGGACATGACGCCTGGGGACTTTGCCGCTTTTGGGCATGGAGCTGTGCCGACCGCTGGGTGACGGCCGCGGATAAGCCTGAGCCATCCTCGGCAGCCTCGACGGCTTGACAGGCCCGGCAGGCGAGCTGGGCGTTGGGCCCGTAGAGTCGCGTCAACCCTGGCAGCGCGCACAGTAGCCGACCTGATTGGGAGCACAGTCCAGCAGAACGGCGGCGGCGGTCCGGTCTGTTGAAGGGGCGATGCGCTGTGCCATCTCGTCCATGTGTCCGAATGTACGTCCGGCGACCTTGGAGGGGCAGCTCGCTCGTCGACCGGGAAGCTCAAGCCAGGTCTATGCCCAGCTCGGTGTCAGGGCGGCAGAACTGGCACGGCTCGATGTTCCTGTCGGCGAGGGCAGCCCGCGCCTCATCTGGCCTGATCCGGTGCGGCGTGCCTTCGATCATCGAGCAGTCGGCGAGGTGGGTGAAGGTGGGTTCGGACCCATGCGGCGTCCGCTTCTGCTGGACCACGTAGCCCGTCTTCGCCGACGGCTGGGCGAAGCCTGTGAGCCGGCCGCCTTCCTTCACGTTGCCCCTGGGTCGTTCCGGCTGGGCCATCTTGACCTTGTCTCGCTGGAGGCGCAGGAAAATGGCGATGGTCTCGGTATTGGCGAGCTGCCCGTCCAAGTACGCCAGGATCTCCCGGAGCCGGGGTGGGTCAGGAGGTAGTTCGGACATTGCGTGCACCGTGCAGCGCTGCCCATGCCGCCGACCATCGACCCTGCCAGTGCGGGTGGAACAGCACCTCCGAAGACAGGTGGATCAGTTGTCTCCGGACCGCGGTGTGCGGTTGTGTCGCGAGCCGCCCGTAGGTGGCCCACCACTCCTCTTGTGCGCGAGCGAGGTCGCCGGGAATTGCACTCATGGCCAGATTCAAGCATCTGTTCGATTGTATGTGCCACGTGGTCTTGGCAGGGCCCGAGTATGCGGGTCCCATCGTCAACGCGGCTCCAAGCGCTTCCCGGGACTGCCCCACGGCACGACCAGCGCGGCGACGAAGGGAAGGCCGGCCAGGAGAAAGAAGAGCGGTCCGTAGCCGCCCAGGGGTGTGGCGAGGGCGGCGCCTGCGAACGGCGCAAGGGCTGCGGCGGTGGTGGCTGGTGCTGCGAGGAGTCCGGAGAGTCGGCCGTAGTGCGTGGCGCCCCATCGGTCGGTGATGGCGGTGGCCTGGAGCAGGGTGAGGTTGCCGCGGATCATGCCGGCCACGATCGACACGGCGATGAGCAGGGCGTACGGGCCGGGGGTGGCGGCGAAGGCGGCGGTGGTGCTGCCGCCGAGGGTGAAGAGGATCGTGGTGCGGGCCGTTGCGGTGGTGCGGCGGGCGAGGGCTGCGTACAGGGTGCGGCCGAGGGTCTGTCCGGCGCCGCCGATGCCGAGGGCCCAGGCTGCCTGGCTGGTGGTGTACCCGCGTTCCAGCAGGAGTGGGACGAGGGCGACGACGACGGCGTACATCGCGAAGCCCGACAGGGTGAACGCGGCGGCGAGCAGCAGGAAGGGTCGGCTGCGACCGATCTCGGCTGCGCCTGCGGCCTCGTGGGCGGGGCTGGTTGGGGCGTCGGGCCAGGGTGCGCGCAGTGCCAGGGCGTGGGCGGGGATGGTGACGGCGGCAAGGATGCAGGCGAGCACAAGGTAGGTGTGGCGCCAGGACAGGTGCTCGGCCAGCAGAGCTGTCAGGGGTGCGAAGACGGTGGACGCGAGGCCGCCCGCGAGGGTGACGATCGTCAGGGCCCTCACATGGTCGGGGGCCCACCAGCGGGTGAGGGCGGCGAACGCGGGCTGGTAGAAGGTGGATGCCATCGCAAGCCCGGCCAACATCCAACCGGAGAAGAACAGCAGCAGGTTGGGGGATGCGGCCACGGTCAGCAGGCTGACGACGCCGAGCACGGAACCGGCGGTCATGACAGCGCGCGGGCCATGGCGGTCGAGGATGCGGCCGACGCGGATCCCGGCGAGGGCGGAGACGACGAGACCGAGCGAGAACGCCGCGGTGGTCGCCCCGGCAGGCCACCCCGTCGCGGCGGTGATCTGCGGATTGAGGACGGGGAAGGCGTAGTAGACGATGCCCCAGCTCACGATCTGCGTGGCGCAGAGGGCGGGCAGGGCGGCGCGGGGCCGCGACCGGTCCCCTGTTCCGGTCGCGGCCCCGCCGCCTCGGGTACTGAGGTCGGTCACGAGCCGCAGCAGCCGCCCGCCGGGGCCTGCTCGGCCGCCGCCCCGACCGTGGCGGGGGCGCCGAGCTGGATGAGCTGCCGTGCGGGCGCGCAGCAGCCGCCGCCGTCGCCCTGAGCGGCGTCGGGCGCGTCGAACAGGCCGGCTCCGCCGCACACTCCGGTCTCGGGCAGAGTGAGTTCCACGCGGTCGGCGGAGTTGAGGTCACCGGCGATCGCGGCGGCGACGGAGCGGACCTGCTCGTACCCGGTCATCGCCAGGAACGTCGGGGCGCGGCCATAGGACTTCATGCCGACCAGGTACACGCCCTGCTCGGGGTGGGAGAGCTCGCGGTGACCGTGCGGGTAGACGGTGCCGCAGGAGTGCTGGTTGGGGTCGATCAGCGGAGCCAGGGCCACGGGCGCCTGGAGGCGCTCGTCGAGGCCCAGACGCAGCTCGTCCAGGAAGGACAGGTCGGGGCGGAAGCCGGTCAGCACGATCACCTCGTCGACCGGGTCCAGACGGCGACCGTCCTCGCCGACCAGGACCAGGCGGCCGTCGTCCGCCCGCTCGATCGCCTCGGTGCGAAAGCCCGTGACCGCGTCCGCGTGGCCCTCGTCGACGGCGGCCTTTGCCGCCAGGCCCAGGGCGCCGCGCGCCGGGAGCTGGTCGGCTTCGCCGCCGCCGAAGGTGGAGCCCGAGATGCCCCGGCGCAGGATCCACACGCCCTTCGTGCCCGAGCCGTCGTCGGACTTGGCGAGGTCGGCGAGGTAGGCGAGAGCGGTGAACGCGGAGGCGCCCGAGCCGATCACAGCGGTGCGCTTGCCCGCGTACCGGGCACGGACGGCGGGGTCCTTCAGGTCCGGGACGCGGTAGGTGATCCGGTCCGCAGCGGCCTTCTCACCGAGCGCGGGCAGTCCGCTGCCACCAGCCGGGGACGGCGTGGCCCAGGTGCCGGAGGCGTCGATAACAGCGCGGGCGAAGAGGCGCTCCTCACGGCCGTCGGTGTGGGCGACGTGCACGACGAACGGCTGGGCCTCGCGGTCGGCGTCCACGATCCGGTCCCGGCCGGTACGCGAGACACCGGTGACGGTGGCGCCGGTGCGGACACGGTCGCCGAGTACGTCGGCGAGCGGCTGCAGGTAAAGGTCGGCCCAGTCGCCGCCGGAGGGGTAGGTGGCCGGGTCGGGGCGGGTCCATCCGGTGGGGGCCAGGAGCTTCTCGGCGGCCGGGTCGACGACCTCACCCCAGGTGGAGAACAGCCGCACGTGCGACCACTCGCGCACCGCGGCGCCAGCGGTAGGCCCGGCCTCCAGGACCAGGGGCTCGATGCCCTGGTCGACCAGGTGGGCGGCGGCGGCCAGACCGGCGGGGCCGGCCCCGATCACGACGACGGGCAACTCGGTGGTGGCGGGCGCGTTCACGGCGACTCCTTGCGTGTTTCGACATCTGTCGATGGCTTGCGCGGCCCAGCATGACACCTGTATTGATGAGCGTCAACATAGACATTCATCGAACCCAGGGGGATTCGCCGATGGAGCACATTGACGTCGCCGTGATCGGCGGCGGCCAGTCCGGCCTCGCCACCGCCCATGCGCTGCTGCGGCGCGGGCTGCGGCCGGTGGTGCTGGAGGCGTCCGACCGTGCGGCCGGGTCGTGGCCGCACTACTACGACAGCCTGACGCTGTTCTCGCCCGCCCGGTACAGCTCCCTGCCCGGGATGCCGTTCCTCGGCGCCGACCGCGACCGCTACCCGCACCGCGACGAGGTCGTCGCCTACCTCACCGCCTACGCCGACCTCCTGGACGCCGAAATCCGCACCAGCTGCCGCGTCACCGCGGTCCGCCGCACCGGCGACGGCTTCACAGTGGAGGTGAAGGACGGCGGCCGATTGTCCGCGCGGGCCGTCGTGGCGGCATCCGGGACGTTCGGTCACCCGCACCGGCCGGCGCTGCCGGGCCTGGAGGAGTTCACCGGCCAGGTGCTGCACGCCGCCGACTACCGCAGCCCGGCCCCGTTCACCGGCCGCCGGGTGGTCGTGGTCGGGGCCGGGAACTCCGCGGTGCAGATCGCCGCCGAACTCGCCAAGACCGCACGCGTCACGCTCGCCACCCGCGCCCCGGTGAAGTTCGCAGCCCAGCGCATCCTCGGCCGCGACCTGCACTTCTGGACGGCCCGCACCGGTCTGGATACTGCGCCCCTCGGCCGGTTCCTTGCGCGCCCGCCGGCGCAGCCGGTCCTCGACGACGGCCGCTATCGGGCCGCCCTGGCCGCCGGACAGCCCGACCGGCAGCCGTTGTTCACCAGTGCCAACGGCACCAAGCTCGTCTGGCCGGACGGGCAGCGGGAGGAGGTCGACGCGATCGTGCTCGCCACCGGCTACCGCCCCCACCTGCCCTACCTCGCCCGCCTCGACGGCGCTCTCGACGCCGAAGGGAACCCACGGCACCGCGAGGGCCTCGCCACCGGCGTGCGGGGGCTGGCGTTCGTCGGGCTGGAATGGCAGCGCAGCCTGTCGTCGAACTCGCTGCGCGGCGTCGGTCGGGACGCGGAGCGCATCGCCCGACGCCTGGCCGCCCATCTCTCGCGCCGGTGACGGACCTACCCCCACTGGTTCGACATGTGTGAACATAGACGCATGTCGAATGCCAAGGTGCTGCCGCTGCTCGAACCCGACGGTCAGGGCGTGGCGCCGTGCTGCCCCCCGCTGACCGAGCGCCCGATGACCGCCGAGGAGGCCGAGACGGCCGCGCGGATGTTCAAGGCGCTGGGCGACCCGGTCCGTCTGCGGCTGTTCTCCGCCGTGGCTTCGCACGAAGGCGGGGAAGCGTGCGTGTGCGACATCTCCGACGTCGGCGTCTCCCAGCCCACCGTCTCCCACCACCTGAAGAAGCTGAAGGAGGCCGGGCTGCTCACCTCCGAGCGGCGCGGCACCTGGGTTTACTACCGGGTTGAGCCCTCGGTGCTCGCCGCGATGGGCAAGCTGCTGACGCTGCCGGCCGCGGCCTGACGATCGAACAGACACAGGGGGAACCGTGGTGAGTGGGGCGTTGAGCGCGGTGGTGGTGCCGCTGGCGGCGGAGCACGCCGAGCAAGTGCTGGCGATCTACCAGGCGGGCATCGATGAGGGCAACGCCACGTTCGAGACCGCCGCCCCGAGCTGGGAGGCGTTCGACGCCGCGAAGCTGCCCGGGCACCGCTTCGCCGCACTCGACGCGGACGGGGTGGTGCTGGGCTGGGTTGCCGCGAGCAAGGTCTCCGACCGCTGCGCGTACGAGGGCGTGGTGGAGCACTCCGTCTACGTCGACCCGGCCGCCCGTGGCCGCGGCATCGCCTCCGCCCTGCTCAAGGCGCTGATCGACTCCACCGAACGCGCGGGGATCTGGACGATCCAGTCCGGGATCTTTCCCGAGAACACCGCCAGCCTCGCCGTCCACCAGCGTGCCGGCTTCCGTGTCATCGGCACACGGGAGCGGATCGGGCGCCACCACGGCGTCTGGCGCGACGTCGTCCTCGTCGAGCGCCGCAGCCCAGCGATCGGCTGAACGCAGGCCGCTCGGTGCGCATTCGGTGGCAGCGCGGATGCCGGTGCTCGGAGGTCTGGACGAATCCTGACCAGGCACGCGGTGCCTTCGCCCGAAGGGGACGTTGTGCCGTAGCGGGCGGGGGCGGCTGTCAGCGAAGATGCCCGGCATGACCACTGACCAGAGCCTTGTTCCGCTGCGCGCGACGCATTCAGTACCTGCGGTGTTCGGTGCCGGAGGAGCCATCGGGGTGCTGGGCGGGATGATCGGGCTGGGCGGGGCGGAGTTCCGTCTGCCCCTGCTGATTGGCCTTTTCGGGTTCGCGGCGCTCTCGGCCGTCATTCTGAACAAGGCGATGAGCCTGGTCGTGGTCCTGGTTGCGCTGCCCGCTCGCCTGGCCGGGGTCCCTGCCGCCGAGGTGGCCGCACGCTGGCCGGTGGCGGTCAACCTGCTGGCCGGCAGTCTGATCGGTGCCTGGGCCGGAGCGAGCTGGGCGGTGCGCATGCGCAGCTCCACCCTCTACAAGGTGCTGGCGGCGCTGATGGTGCTCATGGCAGCCGCCCTGGTGGCCACCCACATCACTTCCCTGGGCACTCTCTCCCTGCCGCTGTGGGCACAGGTGCCAGTAGGCGTCGTCGCCGGGTTCGGCATCGGTGTGGTCGCCGCGATCATGGGTGTCGCCGGGGGCGAGCTGCTGATCCCGACGATCGTGCTGCTGTTCGGCCAGGACATCAAGACCGCCGGAAGCCTCTCCCTGCTGGTCTCCCTGCCGACCATGCTGGTCGCGTTCGCCCGCTACAGCCGCGACGGCAGCTTCGCCGTCCTCGGCGCCAACCTCCGCTTCACCCTGGTCATGGTCGCGGGGTCCACTGCTGGCGCGGTGCTGGGCGGACTACTCCTGGGCGTGTTCCCGGACCTGGGGCTCATCCCCCTGCTGGCCGTGATCCTGCTCGTCTCCGCCATCAAGCTCGCCCGTCACCGCTGACAGAGCGATCTGCGCTGCTGCGTCTCCGGCGGGGCCGCCGACACCGAGCGTGGCTGAGGCCAGCAGGGTCCAGTCGCCGTAGAACAAGCAGGTTCAGCAGAGGTTCGCCGAGGGCGGCACGCCACCAGGGGGCGGCGGTGGACTCAGGCGTCCTCGATGATCGAGCATACGGTGGCCGGCTCGCCGCACGGCCGGTCGTCGGCGCCCCGACGGGTCTCCGCGAGGGTTTGGCGCAGGGCGAGGAGGTCGGTGATGGTCGCGTCGATCTCGGTGATGCGCGCGTCGAGCAGGTTGCGGACAGCGTCGCACGGCGGGGTTCCGCCGCGGCGGATGTGCAGGACCTCGCCGACGTCGTCCAGGCGCAGGCCCAGTGCGCGGGCCCGGCGGATGAACGTCAGCAGCTCGACGTCGTCTTCGCTGTAGAGCCGGTAGCCGGCCTGGCTGCGCTCCGCCTCGGGTAGCAGGCCCTTGGCTTCGTAGACCCGGACGGCCTTGCGTGTGAGCCCGGCGGCCTTGGCTGCCTGCCCGATCGTCATCCCTTGCATCGCCATGTGTGCCTCCTCCCGTCCAGTGTTGACCTTGCCCCCGGGGCCAGGTTCTAGCGTCGCTCGCGACGGAAGAGAAACGCGAAACTAGGAGGTGAGCGCGATGCCGTTCCGTGAGGGCGAGGTGTATCGCTGCCCCGATGAGAACTGCGGGTGCGAGCTGACGGTGACCAAGGGCGCCCCGGCCACCTGCGGCGGCGAGCAGAACCCGACGTGCTGCTGCGGCCAGACCATGGTCAAGGTCGCGTAGCCGAAAGTCCCTGGCCCGCCCGGCACCGGCCGGGCGGGCCAGGGACGGCTGTGCCGCCTGCTACCACCACGCTCACACGAGCCCGGCGATCTCGCGGGCCGCATCCCGAGCCGGGCGGCCGACGCCGATGAGGGTCGCGGAGGCCGGACCGGTCCAGTCGCCGTACCCGAGCAGGTGCAGCCGCGGCTCGCCCAGAGCCCGGGTTCCGGCGGTGGGGATGTGCCCGCGCGCACCGCGCAAGTTCAGCGGGGCGAGGTGGGCCAGGACCGGACGGAAGCCGGTGGCCCAGATGACGGCGTCTGCCTCGGTGTGGCTGCCGTCGGCGCACCGGACACCGGTAGCGGTGAGCCGGTCGAACATCGGCTTCGCGGTCAGGAGCCCGGCGTCGCGGGCCGCGCGGACGGGCGGGACGGCGACGATGTCGCCGAGCGAGGCGACCCCGCCGGTGTCGCTGCGGCCGGCGTCGAGGGCGCGGCGGCGGGCGGTGGCGACATCGAACAGGTCGCGGCCGTCGATGTCGTCCGGCAGGAAGCGTGGCGGGCGCCGGGTCACCCACATGACATCGATGTTGCCGTCCAGGGCGAGGTCGGCGGCGATCTGGGCGCCGGAATTCCCGCCGCCCACCACGATCACGTGCTGCCCGGCGAAGTCGGCCGGGGAGCGGTAGTGCACCGTGTGCAGCTGCCGCCCGGTGAAGACGGATCGGCCCCGGATAGCGGGGACGAAGGGCCGCGACCAGCTGCCGGTGGCGCTGATGACCGCCCTGGCCCGCCAGGTGCCGGTTTCCGCTTCGACCAGGAGCCGGCCTGCGTCGCGGCGTACTGCGTCCACGCGGGTGCCGTGCTGGACGGGCAGGTCGTAGCGCTTCTCGTAGTCGGTGAGGTAGTCCACCACGTGCCGGGCGTCCGGGTAGGTCTCGCCGGGCTGGGCGGGCATGAGCCGTCCGGGCAGTGAGGAGTGCTCGGCTGGGGAGAACAGGTGCAGGGAGTCCCACATGTGCTGCCAGGACCCGCCCGGAGCCGTGTCGGCGTCCAGGATCACGAAGTCGAGGCCCTGGCGGCGTAGGTGGTAGCCGGCGGCGAGTCCTGCCTGGCCGCCGCCGACCACCACCACATCCGTGTGCTGTGTCACGGCGCGGTCGTCACCGCATCGGCGGCGAACTTCCTGCGCCAGGCGAGCGCGACGTAGACCAGGCCGATGAGCACCGGGACTTCGATGAGCGGGCCGACGACGCCGGACAGGGCCTGGCCGGAGGTGACGCCGAAGGTGGCGATGGCGACCGCGATGGCCAGCTCGAAGTTGTTGCCCGCAGCCGTGAACGCCAGCGTCGCGGTGCGGTCGTAGGCCAGGCCGAGGCCCTTGCCGAGCAGGAAGGTGCCGAAGAACATGACCGCGAAGTACGCCAGCAGCGGCAGCGCGATCCGGGCGACGTCCAGCGGCTGGGAGGTGATCGTCTTCCCCTGGAGGGCGAAGAGGATGACGATCGTGAACAGCAGCCCGTACAGGGCCCACGGGCCGATCTTCGGCAGGAACTGCGCCTCGTAGTTCTCGCGGCCCAGCTTCTGCTCGCCGATGCGGCGGGTGAGGAAGCCGGCCAGCAGGGGGATGCCGAGGAAGATGATGACGTTCAGCGCGATGTGCCAGACGGAGACGTCCAGGCCCTGGCCGTCGCCGAGGTTCATCCAGCGCGGCAGCAGGTCGAGGTAGAGCCAGCCCAGCAGGCCGAACGCGATCACCTGGAACACCGAGTTGAGGGCGACCAGGACGGCTGCGGCCTCGCGGTCGCCGCAGGCGAGGTCGTTCCAGATGATGACCATGGCGATACAGCGGGCCAAGCCGACGATAATCAGGCCGGTGCGGTACTCGGGCAGGTCCGGCAGGAAGATCCACGCCAGGGCGAACATCACCGCAGGGCCGACGCCCCAGTTGATGACCAGCGAGGAAACCATCAGCTTCTTGTCGCTGGTCACGCGGTCGAGCCGGTCGTAGCGGACCTTGGCCAGGACCGGGTACATCATGACCAGCAGGCCGAGCGCGATCGGCAGGGAGATACCGCCGATCTCGATCTTCGCGAGCGCGTCGTTCATGCCCGGGACGATCCGGCCCAGGCCCAGGCCGACGGCCATGGCGAGCAGGATCCACACCGCGAGGTAGCGGTCGAGTGTGGAGAGCTTCTTGACGATCGAGTCGTCCCCGGCCGCGTCGGCGCTCTGGGCGAGGGCGGTGGTGGGCTCGGTGGAGGTCACGGGCAGGCCCTCTTGTTCTCGGCGGCGGTGCGGGCAGACTCGGCCAGCGCGGCAAACTGCTCGGAGAGCCCGGCCAGGACCTCGGGCTTGAGCTTGTAGTAGGTGAAGCGGCCACATGGCTCGGTCTCCACGATCCCGGCCTCGCGCAGCACCTTCATGTGGTTGGACAGGTTGGTCTGCTTGGCTCCGGTCTCCTCGACCAGGTGCGTCGTGCAGAGCGTTTCGCGCGCGAGCAGGGTCACGATCTTCAGGCGGAGCGGATCGCCCAGCACCCGGATCAGATCAGGATCGACTGAAGTCAGCATGCGCTGATACTCTCACATCACCACTCGCTGATACCAGCGGGGGCTGAAGTCATTGGCGGCTGGGTTCCGCCATGCGACGAGAGAGAACGATCACCATGGCCGACAAGCCGTCCGTCCTGTTCGTCTGTGTCCACAACGCCGGCCGCTCCCAGATGGCCGCCGCCTGGCTGACCCACCTGGCCGGCGACCGCGTCGAGGTCCGCTCCGCCGGCTCCAACCCCGGCGACCAGGTCAACCCGGCCGCCGTCGAGGCCATGGCGGAAGTCGGCATCGACATCTCCAAGGAGACGCCGAAGATCCTTACCATCGACGCGGTCCGCGAGTCGGACGTATGCATCACCATGGGCTGCGGCGACACCTGCCCCGTCTTCCCCGGCAAGCGCTACCTGGACTGGAAGCTGGACGACCCGGCCGGCCAGGGCGTCGAGGCCGTACGCCCGATCCGCGACGAGATCAAGACCCTCGTCGAGGGCCTGATCGCCGAGATCGCCCCGGCGAAGCCGGAGGCGACGGCGTGAACGAGATACGCGAGGTCGTCGTCATCGGCTCCGGCCCTGCCGGATACACCGCCGCGCTCTACACCGCCCGCGCCCAGCTGAGGCCCCTGCTGTTCGGCAGCTCCATCTTCGTCGGCGGATCGCTCACGACGACGACCGAGGTGGAGAACTTCCCCGGCTTCCCTGACGGCGTCGACGGCCCCGTCCTCATGGAGAACATGCGGGCCCAGGCCGAGAAGTTCGGCGCCGAGATGATCGACGACGACATCGTCGAGGTCGACCTCACCGGTGACATCAAGCTCCTCACCGACTCCGCGGGCACCGTGCACCGCGCGAAGACGGTGATCATCGCGACCGGCTCGGGCTACCGCAAGCTCGGCCTGCCGAAGGAGGATGACCTCTCCGGGCGGGGCGTGTCCTGGTGCGCGACCTGCGACGGGTTCTTCTTCCGTGACCGGGGCATCGTCGTGGTCGGCGGCGGCGACACCGCCATGGAGGAAGCCGCCTTCCTCACCCGCTTCGCCAAGTCGGTCACCGTCGTCCACCGACGCTCCACCCTGCGCGCCTCGAAGGTCATGCAGGACCGGGCCTTCGCTGACGACAAGATCTCCTTCGCCTTCGACAGCGAGATCGCCGAGATCAAGGAGGCGAACGGCATGCTCGGCGGCGTCGTCCTGCGCGACGTCTTCACCGGCGCCACCCGCGACCTGGACGTGACGGGGCTGTTCATCGCAATCGGCCACGACCCGCGCACAGAACTCTTCAAGGGACAGCTCGACCTCGACGGCGAGGGCTACATCAGCGTGGCCTCCCCGACGACGCGTACCAGCCTGCCCGGGGTGTTCGCCGCCGGCGACGTCGTCGACCACACCTACCGCCAGGCCATCACCGCTGCCGGAACCGGCGCGGCCGCGGCACTGGACGCCGAGCGCTACCTTGCCGCCCGCAACAGTGCGCAGTCCGAGCACGAGACCGCCGCCGTACCTGCTTGATCGGCGCAATGACGGCCTGGCCCGCTCCCACGCATCCTTGTGGATCGGACCGCGCCGGTCCCCTCCCAACTGTGCGTTCGTACGCGGGCCGTGACACATCGCGGCCTGCGTGGCCAGCCCCAGTCCAGCCGCTGCCGGCCCGCCCTGACCGTCACTGAGACCAGGCAGCGTCGGGCTGCCGATGCGAGGACCGAACTGTCGGCCAGCGCCAGACCCAACGGCCCTGCGGACTGTGGGAATAGCGCAGCTTCGGGATACGTGTGGTATCGGCTCTGCGTTTGGACGTCACCGTCGGAGACGTTTCCCGATTCGGTGCGGGTGTTCACCGTCCGCAGGATGAACTGGCCTTCCGGCCCGAAGATGGCAGACCGGCGCCTTGTGAGGCATATCGACAGCAGTTCGCCCGGGGCAGACAGGAAAGATCCTCGAAAGACTGGCCAACACTTCCAGCGGCATGTCAACGTAGACGACCTTCCCTGAAAAGCACCAGGTCAGGGTGGTGATGGCGTGTGACGGTCGGCCGCTAGCCGCTTCTCCCGGTTCCTTCGATATGGAGACGCCGACCGCCCCGTTCGTCCCCGCGGTCCCGGAAGGGGGAGCCCCCCGACGCGGGCAGCGACCTGAACTCCAGGGCCCGCTTATCGGCTGGTCGCCGTATCCATATCCCCATGCAAGGAGGCTGTCCGTGCCGTCTACGGAAATGACTGTTGGCGATCTCATCGATCTGCTGTCCGCCTGCGACCGCGACGCTCCGGTCCGGCAGGCGATCAACCCGTTCTTCCCGATGGAGCATCGCCTCGACCAGGTCCTCCAGTCCGTGGACGCGACCGGGCAGACGGTCGTCCATCTCGCCGAGAGCAGCGATGAGCACAGCCAGCTCGGTGCCCTGCCGCCCGAGGTAGCCGTGACGCTGGACTGGCAGTCTCCTGTCCAGCCACCGCGTCGCCCCCGCCGCACCGCTCGCGGCGGCCAGTAGATCCTCATCATCCTTGGAGGTCCCCTGAATCCCGACTTCCCCCTCGACCCCGCCGCACCCGATCGAACCCAGGCCGCGTACTGGGTCGGCCCCCGCCACCTGGCAGGTGACGACGGACGCCTCTACGACACCGTCGCCGACACCCTCACCGGCCTTGGCTGGACGAGCCTGACGATGGTCCGCGGCCGGCAAGAGCCGGACGAGACACCGGAAGACCGGCAGGTCGTACGCAGCACCGTCCTGCACATCAGCCCCGACACCCTCCGATGGGC
>Ga0207873_1002253_pt1 | contig 16412 bp, 13 predicted proteins | sample BGWIniCompost_FD_187373 | JGI IMG/M metagenome (GOLD analysis project Ga0207873, IMG submission 187373) | Cellulose adapted compost microbial communities from Newby Island Compost Facility, Milpitas, CA, USA - BGW Initial Compost (SPAdes)... ...
GGTGGCAAGCCGGGCGGCAACGGGTCCGGCGGAGGCTGAGGGTGAACCGGCCGTGACACGGGCCGGCGCGACGCGCCCGCCACCAGGTGGTGGCGGGCGCGGCGTCGTTTGCATCACCGTGCCGCAGATCCGGACCGCCAGAGGGCGAGGTCGAGGTCGGGAAAGATCATCCCGTCCCGCCCTTCCGCCTCGCCGATGAACCGCCAGTCGTGGTCCGTGAGGTCCTCGCCCCGCTCCTGCTTGCGGATCAGGTCGACGGCGCGATCGAAGATGTGGAGGTGGTTCGCAAAACGGACCTGCGCGTAATCCCTGGCTGCCTGCGTCGAGATCAGGAACTGCCAGTCCGAGGACTGGAGCAGGAGGAGCTCGCGTGCCGCGAGTCGCAGCAGACGGTGGATGATCTCGTGCTCCCGGTCGAGCCAGCGGTCGACGTACTCCCGCAGCGTCAGCTCCGCTCGGTAGATCTCGGGCCAGGTCCAGTCCGTTTCGTGATTCAGCCAGATGTAATGGTGCCCGCCCTCCCCCCAGGACCCCTCGGGGAGCGCGATCTCGCCCACCGGCTCGTGGTAGTCCAGGTACCCGCCGCCCGTGGTCAGCTCGAGCTCGTCGTCGCGGGCCATCTTCTCCATGATCCGCACGATCCATTCGACCCCTTCGTGCCACCAATGCCCGAAGAGCTCGGTGTCGAACGGCGCGACGACGATCCCCGGCTCGCCGAAGGTTTCCAGGTGCTCCTCGAGGCGGCGCCGGACGAGACCGTGGAAGTGCATCGCGTTCTCTTCGAGCCGTTCGGCTGCCATCTCGGGGACGTACTCGGCCTTCTGGCCGAGGTTGGCGCCCCGGCTCGTGACGCGCCAGTAGCGGTGGCCGCCGGGGTAATGGCGCTTGTGGAACTCGAGGTACCACCCGTCGCCGGGGTACCCCCACTCGCCGCTCCAGACCTGGAGCGAGGCCGCCGGCTCGCGAGCGAACACGTGCACCGGCGTGGATGAAGGGGTGGGAGAGTGGACACGGTACACGGCGTTGGGCGTGCGGGTCACGTCCTCGGGCCGGATCGCATGGCCGTACTCCTGCTCGTAGCGCTCGGCGAGCCGGCGCAGGGCGGGGTGGAGCTGGGCGTAGGTACCCATCGCCTGGCCGCCGCGGAGCAGGTGCGTGTCGACGAAGAAGTACTCTATGCCTTCGGCCGCAAGGAACTCCTCGATCCCGCGCCTCGGCCCCGAGGCCGGGACGCGGGGACCGGATACGGGCGGCGCCCAGTCGTACGCCGGTCGATATGCGCATTCCGGCAGCCAGATCCCGCGCGGGTTCCGGCCGAAATGCCTGCGGTAGCTGTCGATCCCGATCCGGATCTGGGCGCGCACCGCCTCGTCGGTACCGATCAGGGGCAGGTACCCGTGCGTCGCGGCGCTGGTGATGATCTCGATCGCGCCCACGTCCTGGAGGCGCCGGAGCGCGCCGATGATGTCGCGGTCGTAGCGCTCCCGGAAATCGGCGAGGCGCTCCGTGAAGATCTCCTCCCAGCGCCGGGCCAGCCAGGCACGGTGGTGGAGCCCTTCCCACTCGAACACCTCGGCGTCGTGGCGCGCGGATTCGATCCGCTCCTCCAGCCAGCCGTCGAGCTCGTCCTTGAACGCGTGCGACGCGAGCTGCTCGGCCAGGATCGGCGTGATGCCGAGCGTGATCCCGGGCCGTAGACCGCGGTCGAGGAGCCTCTCGATCCCGCGGATGAGGGGCAGGTAGCTCTCGGCGGCCGCCTCGCTCAGCCATTCGGTCCCGTGAGGCCAGCGGCCGTGGGCGAGGACGTAGGGCAGATGGGAGTGGAGCACGATCGTGAACGCGCCGAGTTTCATGGGCGGATCCTGGTTTTCGGGGGTGGAGTCTGGTCTGTGAATTGCACGCGTCGTCCCCGCCTTCAAGGTCCGTTCCCAAGTGGAGGGGGGATGTTTCGAGACCGTCGAGCGGAAAACCGCAGACAGCTCCTGACCGTCGGTGCGGGCGCGGCCGTCGGCTTCCTCGCCGGACTCTCGCTCGCGGCGGTGCGCGCTGTACGGCGGCGGGCGGCCGGCGCGCCGCGCGTTCTTGAACGTCGGGTGGCCCAGGCGCTGGACGCCGAAGGCCTTACGTCACGCTTCGATATCGAAGTCGGCGCGCTCACCGACGGGATCGTCGAGTTGACCGGAATGGTCCGGGAGGAGTCGGATGCCGATCGGGCGGTCGCCGTGGCCCAGAGTGTCCCCGGTGTGCGCACGGTGTTGAACCGGCTGGATATCGAGATCCTGGAGGAGCACCTGGCCGAGACTCGCGAGCGGAACGCGGACCGAACGCCTGCGGAGCGCGAGAGCCACTGGTACGGCAACATCGTGGGGACGGGGATGCGACGCCAGGGGCACGAGACCGACCCGGATCGCGAGGACGAAAGGGTTCCGATCATGTCGCGGGAGCTGGGGGTGGATCGGGCCGTGGAGGAGGCGAGCGAGCCGCTCGACAAGCTCGCGCCGGCCGTGGAGGGACATACGACGGCGCCGGCGGCGCCCACCGATCGTGCAACCATGGCCGACGCCTCGCACCGCCGGCTCGGCAACGTGCCCGAGGAGCCGCTGCAAGAGCTCAACCCGGCGTCGAGGGTCCACGAGAACGTGAAGACGGGCACCGAGCTCACCATCGAGGAAGCAGGCCTCGAAGAGGAGCCGGCCGAGCGCGGATCGGAGGATCGCGGGTAGCCGCTCCGGGGTAGTTTCAGCCGGTTGACGAGGCGGAACCTAGGGCGCTACCCTTCCGTTTTCAACGTCACCGGCTGAGACCATGACCGAACCACTGTCTCCACAGTACGATCCTGGCGCAATCGAAGCGCCGCTCTACAAGCGATGGGAAGAAAGGGGATACTTCCGCGCCGACCCCGAGCCCGTGCTCGAGGGGCGGAAGGATCCCTACGTGGTGATGATCCCGCCGCCCAACGTGACGGCGGTCCTGCACATGGGGCACGGCCTGAACAACACGATTCAGGACGTGCTGGTCCGCTGGCGCCGGATGCAGGGCCGGGAGACGCTCTGGCAGCCGGGCACGGACCACGCCGGGATCGCGACGCAGAACGTCGTCGAACGCATTCTCGCCAAGGAAGGGAAGACGCGCCACGACCTGGGTCGCGAGGCCTTCGTCCAGCGGGTCTGGGATTTCGTCAACGAGACCGGCTCGACCATCCTGGAGCAGCTCCGCGCGATCGGCTGCTCGTGCGACTGGTCGCGGACGCGGTTCACGCTGGACCCGGGGCTCTCGCGCGCGGTCCGCGAGGTCTTCGTCCGCCTCTACGAGAAGGGGCTCATCTACCGCGGAAACTACATCATCAACTGGTGCCCGCGGTGCATGACGGCGCTCTCGGACGAGGAGGCGGAGGGGCAGGAAACGCAGGGCAAGCTCTACTACCTCCGCTACCCGGTGGCCGCGCCCGGCGCGGGCAAGGACCTGCCGCGGCTCCCGGACGGGCGGCCGTACGTCGTCGTGGCGACCACGCGCCCCGAAACGATGCTCGGCGACACCGGCGTCGCCGTGCACCCGTCGGATGAGCGCTACAAGGACCTCATCGGGCTCGAACTCGAGCTCCCGCTCACCGGGCGGCGCATCCCGATCGTGGCGGACGAGGCCGTGGATCCCGAATTCGGCACCGGCGCGGTGAAGGTCACGCCCGCCCACGATCCGAACGACTTCGAGATCGGCCGCCGTCACGGGCTCCCCGAGATCGACGTGATGACGCCCGAGGCGACGATGAACGAAAACGCCCCGGAGGCGTTCCGCGGGCTCGACCGCTTCGAGGCGCGGGAGAAGGTCGTCCAGTCGTTCGCCGAGCTCGGGCTGCTCGAGAAGGTCGAGGACCACACCCACGCCGTGCCGCACTGCTACCGCTGCGACACGGTCGTCGAGCCGCGCCTGTCGCTCCAATGGTTCGTGCGGATGAAGCCGCTCGCCGAGCCGGCGCTCAGGGCGTCGCGCGAGGGGAAGGTCCGATTCACGCCCGAGTGGCGCACGAAGATCTACGAGAACTGGCTCGAGAACATCCGCGACTGGTGCATCTCGCGCCAGCTCTGGTGGGGGCACCGGATCCCCGTCTGGTATTGCCAGACGGAGGGGTGCGACGAGACGATCGTCGCACGCGAGGACCCGACTTCCTGCCCGAAGTGCGGCGGTACGGCGCTGGAGCAGGACCCCGACGTCCTGGACACGTGGTTCTCGTCGTGGCTGTGGCCGTTCTCGACGCTCGGCTGGCCGGACGAGACGCCCGAGCTCAAGGCGTTCTACCCGACTCACGCCCTGAGCACCGGATCGGAGATCCTGTTCTTCTGGGTCGCGCGCATGATCATGGCGGGCCTCGAGTTCATGGGCGAGGTCCCGTTCAGCGACGTGTACCTGCACAGCACGGTCCGGGATCATCTGGGCCGAAAGATGTCGAAGTCGCTGGGGAACGGGATCGACCCGCTGGAGGTGGTCCGCCGCTTCGGCGCGGATGCGCTGCGCTACACGGTCATCGCCGCCGCGGGCGTGGGGACGGACGTCCACCTGAACTACCAGGATCTGGAGGAAGCGTTCGCGCCCGGGCGCAACTTCGCGAACAAGATCTGGAACGCGGGCCGCTTCGCCCTCATGAACCTGGAGGGCGCCGAGGTCCAGCCGATCGAGGAGATCCACGATGCTCTCGAGCCGGCCGACCGCTGGATCCTCTCGCGGCTGAACAACGCGACGCGGGAGGTGACGCGGGCGCTCGAGCAGTTCCGGTTCCACGAGGCGGCCTCCACGATCTACCACTTCTTCTGGGGCGAGCTCGCCGATTGGTACCTGGAGCTGATCAAGCCGCGGCTGTACGGCGAGGCGACGGCGGAGAGCAAGCGAGCGGCGCAGTCGACGCTCGTCGCCGTGATGGACGGTGTGCTCCGGCTGCTCCATCCGATCATGCCGTTCATCAGCGAGGCCCTGTGGCTGCGGCTCCCGGTGCCGGTGGGGAAGAGCAGGGAAGAGTCGCTCGTGATCGCTCGCTGGCCCGAGCCGCGTCCCGAATGGGACGACGCCGAAGCTGAGGAGCAGATGGCCGCACTCATGGAGCTGATCGGCGAGGTCCGGACGCTCAGGTCGGAGTACGGCGTGGCTGCGGGCGCCCAGGTCGAGGTGCAGTTGTCGCACGTGCCGCCGGCGCTCGCTCGCGCCCTCGAGGTGGAAGAGCGGGCGGTGCAGCGTCTGGCCCGTGTCGCCGAGGTCCGGCGGGACGGCGCTCCGGATGGGCGCTTAGGGGCGCGCGCGGTCCTGAAGAGCGGGGCGGACCTCTTCCTCCCGCTCGAGGGCCTCATCGACCTGGAAAAGGAGCGGGCGCGGCTGTCGGCCGAACTCGAGCGCATCGAAAGCCAGCTCCGCTCGACCGAGGCGCGGCTGGCGAACGAACAGTTCGTCTCGCGGGCCCCGGCCGAGGTCGTGCAGCGCGAGCGCGAGAAGGCGGAGAACTTCCGCGCCCGGGCCGAGCGCCTCTCGCACATGTTGAAAGCGCTGACGTGAGGCGTTCGAGTCTGCACCTGGCGAGGGTCTTCGCTCCGGTCTTCGCCGCGGCCGTCGCGGCGGGCTGCGCCAATGCGTACGCGCCGCTCGGCGGCCCGCCGGACCGCGAGCCGCCTTACGTCGTCGCCACGGAACCGGAGGCGATGTCGGTAGTCCCGGATTGGAAGGGACCCGTCGTCATCCGGTTCAACGAGCGGATCAGCGAGCGCGGGATCCAGCAATCCGTGACGGTCTCGCCCGAGACGGGCGAGGTCGAGGTCAAGAAAGGCCGGCGCGAGCTCCGCATCTCTTTGAAGGGAGGCTGGCAACCGGGTCGGATCTACAGGATCGTGGTCCACCCGGTGGTCCAGGACCTGTTCGGGAACAAACGCCTTGACCCGGTCGACCTGGTGTTCTCCACCGGCGCACCCATCCCGGCCACGACTCTCGCCGGGGAGGTGCTCGACCGGATCACCGGGAAGCCGGTCCGGGACGCGCGGGTCGAGGCGGTGCACCTCGCCGATTCGGCGATTTACGTGGCCGTCACGGACACCGCCGGCCTGTTCGCGCTGAGGCACATCCCGTCCGGCGAGTACACGGTACGCGCGTTCGTGGACCAGATCCCCAATCGTCAGGCCGACTTCACCGAGCCGTTCCACTCCGCCGACGTATCCATGGGTGCGGCGGACACCACGGTGGTCCAGTTCGCCCTGCTTCCGGGAGACACGACGGCGGCTCGCGTCACGAGCGCGAGCGCGCCCGATTCGACGCACGTCAGGATCCGGCTCGACGATTACCTGGACCCGACGGTGCCGCTGGACAGCGTGCGGGTCGAGCTGTACGTGCTTCCCGACACATCCTTCGCGGGCACGGCCGAGGCGATGCACGGCCATGAGTTCCAGGCGCTCGTCGCCAGCCGGAAGGCGGCCAGTGATTCGGCGGCAGCGCCGGACTCCGCCGCCGCGAGGGGTACTGCCGGCGCGCCTGACGCTGTACGCGATGCCGCCGGACGGGACCTCGCCGCCGCAGGAGACTCCGCTGCTGCGGGCGCTGGGCCCGCCGCGGGCGCTCCGGCCGACACGGCTCTGCTCCCCGTGCGGGAGTTCGTCGCCGTGCCCGCCGCGCCATTGCCGCCTGAGACGCGGTTCCTGGTGCGCGTGGAAGGGATTCGCAACATCCACGGGCTCAGCGGCGGGGGCGGATCCGCTGAGTTCACCACGCCCGCGCGGCCGGCGCCCAAGGACACGACGGGGGCGGACACGATCCCCGGAGGCGCGAGGCCGGACACGATTCCAGCCGCAACAAGGCCGGACACGCTTCCTCCCGCCGCGAGGCCGGACACCATTCCTCCCGGCCCGAGGCCGGATTCGATTCTTCCGGCCGCCGGGCCGGGCTCCACGGGTCCCGCCGCGAGGCCGGACACCCTCCGATCGTCGGGCCGCCCGATCCATCGGAGACCATGACCGACCCCCGCCGCTCGATCCCGGCGGTCGACCGACTCCTTGCCAGCGAGGCGTTCGCGCCGATCCTGGCCGGCGCGCCGCGGACGCTGGTTCGCGACGCGCTCCAGGCCGTGCAGGATGAGGTGCGCCGCCTGGCCTCTGCGGGCGCTCGGGCCGGTTCACCTGCGAGCGCCGGCGCCGGTTCGCCCGACGTCGCTCTTCCCGTGGATCCCGCCGCCTGGGCCGATCCGTCTTGGTGGGCCGAGCGGGTGTCCTCCTGGCTCGCGGAGCGGACCCGGCCGTCGCTCCGGCCGGTGATCAACGCGACGGGCGTGGTCCTGCACACGAATCTCGGCCGCGCGCCCCTGGCCGCGGCGGCGCGGGAAGCGTTGGCGCGGGCGGCGCTGGGGTACAGCAACCTGGAGTACGACCTCGAGGCGGGCCAACGCGGATCCCGGTATGATCACTGCGCGGCGCTCCTGCGGGAGCTGACGGGCGCCGAGGCGGCGTTGGTGGTCAACAACAACGCGGCCGCGCTGGTCCTCGCGCTGAACACCCTGGCCGAGGGGCGGGACGCGATCGTGAGCCGCGGCGAACTGGTCGAGATCGGCGGCTCGTTCCGCGTCCCGGAGATCATGGCGAAGAGCGGCGCGCGGATGCGCGAGGTCGGTTCGACCAACAAGACGCGCCTCGAGGATTACGAGACCGCCCTCGGCGGGGACACCGGTGCGATCCTCAAGGTGCACCGGTCCAACTTCCGGATCGTGGGCTTCACGGCCGAGGTCCCGCTCCCGGAGCTGGTCGCTCTCGGGCGGGCCGGGAGAGTACCGGTGATCAACGACCTCGGCTCCGGGCTCCTCCTCGACCTCCGGCCGCTCGGGCTGCCGCACGAGCCCACCGCCCGCGAGGCGCTGCAGGCGGGCGCGGACGTCGTGACCATGAGTGGCGACAAGCTGCTCGGCGGTCCCCAGGCCGGGATCATCCTGGGCCGCGCCGAGTGGATCGCGCGGATGCGCAAGAATCCGCTCTGCCGAGCGTTCCGCGTGGACAAGCTGACGCTCGCGGCGCTGGAGGCGACGCTCGCCCTCTACCGCGACCCGGACGTCGCTCTGCGAGAGATCCCGGTGCTCCGCATGATCGCGCTCGGAGTCGAGGAGCTCGAGGGAAGGGCGCGGGCGTGGGCGGACCATCTCCGGGCGGCCGGCGTCGCGGCGGACACCGTGCCCGGCGCTTCGGCGATCGGCGGCGGCGCCTACCCCGGCGTCGAACTGCCGACCATGCTCGTGACCATCGATCCGGCACCCCGCTCGGTGCATGAGGTCGAGGCCGCCCTGCGACGGGGCGAACCCGCCGTCGTCGCCAGGATCGTCGACGATCGCGTCGTCCTCGACCCCCGGACGGTCCTCGAGGAAGAGGAGGCGACCCTCCTGAGAAGAGTGGTCAATGCCGCCACGTAAGGCGACCGGTCGGCCGGCGGCCTTCCTGGACAGGGACGGCACGCTGATCGCCGAGAAGGAGTACCTCGCCGATCCGGCGGGGGTCGAGCCGATCCCGGGCGCGGCGGAGGCTCTGCTGGCCCTCGCGGGCGCGGGGTACCGCCTCGTCATCGTAACGAACCAGTCCGGGATCGCCCGCGGCTACTACGGCGAGGCGGATTTCCATGCCGTCCAGAAGCGGGTCGAGGAGTGCTTCGCCGAAGCGGGCGTCCGTTTCGATGGCGTCTACTACTGCCCGCACCACCCGGAGGTCACGGGCCCGTGCGAGTGCAGGAAACCCGGCCTCGGGATGTACCGGCGTGCCGCGCGGGAACTCGGGCTCGACCTGGCGCGTTCGATCTACGTGGGCGACAGGGTGAGCGACGTGCTCCCGGCCCGTGACCTGGGCGGGCTGGGGTTCCTGGTTCGCACCGGGTACGGCGAGCTGCACGCGGCTCAGGCGCCACCGGACGTGGTCGTCGTCGACGACGTGGCGGAGGTCGCGAGGGTCGTGATACGCCGCTCCTGACGCGGCGATCCGGGGTTGACACCCCCCGCGGCGCCGTCTATCCTTGGCTTGAAACCTGCGCCGTTCGAGGGTGTACCCTCAGGCCGGGACCGACGGGAGAGGATCCCGAATAACGATCGAGGAGGAATCGATGACCATCACGGTCACGCCGACTGCAATTGCCGAGGTGCAGAAGTTCATGGCGGAGCAGGGCGCGGCGGAGACGGCCGGGCTTCGCGTGGCCGTTCTTCCGGGCGGCTGTTCCGGTTTCCAGTACGGGCTGAACATCGAGGACGAGGCCCAGGAGGACGACGAGATCATCGAGCTCGACGGGCTGCGCGTCTTCGTCGACCCGTTCAGCGCGCAGTACCTCGACGGCGTCGAGATCGATTACGTCACGACGATGATGGGTTCGGGCTTCACCTTCAACAACCCGAACGCCACCGGCAGCTGCGGCTGCGGCAGTTCGTTCACCGTCTGAGCGTCGTCCGGAGCACGAATGGTCGAGTGACGGGCTCGCGGGGGCTGCCTGCGGGCCCGTCGTCGCTTGTGTACCCGCAGGGTGAGATGGGCCGCCCGGGGTGGCCGGCGAGGTCGGGCGGCCGGGATCGAATTGGAGGCGTGAATGGCGGCTGACCTGGAGACGGGTCCGCTCGTGGTCCGGGTTTTCTCGAGTCCTGTCATGGGGGAGAATGCGTACCTCGTCTGGGGCGGCGGTCAGAGGAAGGCCGTGGCGATCGACCCGGGCGAGGGGGCGGCGGAGATGTTGAAGGCCGTCGAGGCGGAGGGGCTGACGCTGGAGGCCGTTCTCCTCACGCACGCGCATTTCGACCACATCGAGGGCGTCGGAGAGATCGTCCGACAAACGGACGCGCCGGTCTACCTGCATCCGGACGCGAGGCCGTTCTACGACCACGCGCCGCAGCAGGCGGCGATGTTCGGGATGTGGGTGGAGACGCCGCCGCCACCGTCGCACACGCTCGCTCACGGGCAGCAGCTCGAGCTGGGCGGGGCCCGCTTCCAGGTCCGCGAGGCGCCGGGACACGCGCCGGGGCACGTGATCCTGTACGTCGAGGAGGCCGGCGTCGCATTCGTCGGCGACGTCGTCTTCCAGGGCTCCATCGGCCGGACCGACCTTCCCGGCGGCGACTTCCAGCTCCTCATGCGCTCGATCCGGGAGCAGGTGCTGACACTCCCGGACGAGACCGTTCTGTACCCCGGCCACGGCCCCGAGACCACGGTCGGGCACGAGCGCGCCACCAACCCGTTCCTCGCCCCGCAGTACCGGGGTGGTTTCCTCGTTTGACGATCATGGCCGACAGCATGGCTGGCGCGGCGGAGCGCCCGGTCCCGATCGCGGTCTTCGCTTCCGGCGGCGGGTCGAACCTGCAGGCCATCCTGCAGCACTTCTCCGGGCCCGCGGGCGATGTGGGCCGCGTCGCGCTCGTGGTGAGCGACCGGGCTGATGCGGGCGCGCTCGAGCGGGCGGCGCGCGCGGGCGTTCCCACGCGCGTTATCCCGGTGCGCGGCCGGCCGAGCGATGGGGTCGCGCGCGAGACGCTGGACGCACTCGCCGCCGCGGGCGTCCGCCTTGTCGCCCTCGCCGGGTACCTCCAGCTCATCCCCGCCGAGGTGGTTCAGGCATTCCGGGACCGGATCGTGAACATCCACCCGTCCCTCCTCCCCGCGTTCGGCGGGAAGGGGATGTACGGGATCCGGGTCCACCGGGCGGTCCTCGAGGCCGGCTGCCGCGTCAGCGGCGCGACGGTCCACCTGGTCGACGAGGAGTACGACCGCGGCCGTATCCTCCTCCAGTGGCCGGTCCCGGTGCTGCCCGAGGACACCCCAGAGGCTCTTGCGGCGCGCGTGCTGCGCGTCGAACATGCGATCTACCCGGTCGTCGTGGAGGCGCTCGCCCGGAATCTCCTCTCCGGAGGCGACGTCGGGGCGTTCCGCGTCCCGGACTCGGCGACCTTCAGATTGGCGAACGAGGGATCGCCTGCCGCGGAGGAGGTGCGGCGAGCGTTGGGGCTGCAGTGACGGCGGACCGATTGGAGGGCGCTGGGTCTGCAGTGATGCAGGCCGACCGATCACGGACGAACGGACCGATCACGAACGCGAGGCGAGGCGTGGGGCGATGCCGAGGGCGATTCTTAGCGTTTCGGACAAGAGGGGGCTGATCGATTTCGCGCGGGGGCTCAAAGAGCTCGGGTGGGAGATCATCTCGACGGGCGGTACCGCGCGCATGTTGACGGAGGCCGGGATCGAGGTCTTGAGCGTGAGCGACGTGACCGGCCACCCGGAGATCATGGACGGCCGGGTCAAGACGCTGCACCCGGCGATCCACGCCGGGCTCCTCGCCCGGCGGGACGTCCCGGGCGACCTCGAGGCGATGGAAAGGCTCGGCTACGCCGGCATCGACCTCGTCGCCGTGAACCTCTACCCGTTCCGGGAGACGGTCGCTCGCGGTGCCGACCTCGCCGAGGCGATGGAGCAGGTCGACATCGGCGGGCCGACGATGCTGCGCGCCGCAGCCAAGAACCACGCCTGGGTCGTCCCGGTCGTGGACCCGGACGACTATCCGCTGGTGCTCGAGGCGCTCCGGAGCGGCGGCGTGCCGCACGAGACGCGGGTCCGGCTCGCGGCGAAGGTCTTTGCGCACACGGCGTCGTACGACGCGGCGATCGCCGAGTACCTGGAGCGCGAGGCCGCGAAGGGCAGGGAAGCGACATCGCCTGCGGGCGAGTTCCCGTCGTCGATCACGGTTCGGCTCACGAAGGTGCAGGACCTGCGCTACGGCGAGAACCCGGACCAGACGGCCGCGTTCTACGCCGAGGAGGGCGCGCCCCTCGGATCCCTGCCGCGCCTCTCCCAGCTCCATGGCAAGGAGCTTTCCTTCAACAACCTGCTCGACATCGAGGGCGCCGTCCTCGCGGTCTCGGCGTGGACGGACAGCGATCGGGCGGCGTGCGTGATCGTGAAGCACACCACGCCGTGCGGAATCGCGCTGGGCGACGACGCCGAGGACGCGTACCGTCGCGCCCTCGAGACGGACCCGGTCTCGGCGTTCGGCGGAATCGTCGCGTTCAACGTACCGGTCACGGGCGCCGCGGCGGAGGCGATGGCGAGCACGTTCCTCGAGGTGGTCGTCGCCCCTGGGTTCGACGATCACGCGCTCGAGGTGCTGCGGGCGAAGAAGAACCTGCGCCTGATCGCGCTCCCGATCGAGCCGGCGGGCGAAAACGAGCTGGACTACAAGAGGGTGCGCGGCGGGTTCGTCGTGCAGCAGCGGATGCGCATGACCTTCCCGGAGAACGAGTGGCGGGTCGTGACGAGGCGGCAGCCGACGGACCGGGAGTGGAGGGACCTGCGCTTCGCCTGGCGCGCCGTCGCGGCGGTCAAGTCGAACGCAATCCTGCTGGCCGAGAACGAGCGGGCCATCGGGATCGGCGCCGGCCAGATGAGTCGGGTCGATTCGTCGCGCATCGCGGTCATGAAGGCCCGGGACCAGGGCTTCGAGCTCCACGATTCGGTCCTCGCCTCGGACGCGTTCTTCCCCTTCCGCGATGGGATCGACGCCGCGGCCGAGGCGGGCGTCACGGCGGTGATCCAGCCTGGCGGCTCGGTCCGGGACGAGGAGGTGATCGCCGCCGCGGACGAGCACGGCATGGCAATGGTGTTCACGGGCCGACGGTTGTTCCGGCATTGAATTCACGCGCCCGGACTGAGGCGGTTCACTCACGGGCGTTACGGATCCTACCGGAGTGGGTCCGGTTTTTCGTCGGACGCCCCCCGGCAATCGCGGTGGGCCAGCGCCCGCGCGACGCCGAGCGCATCGCGCGGGCGCTGGTCTTTGCGCCCCTAGCCTCCGGCCGTCAGCGCATAGAGCGGCGTGGCCCGGTGGTCGCGCGCCTTCTCCCGCCCGCGCACGAGCTGGCGGCGGAGCTTCTGGATGGCCCGGTCGAGCGCGGTGCCCAGGTCCTCGGCCTCGCCCCGCGCGAAGACGTCCGGCGTCTTGGCCACCTTCAGGAGGATGTCGACGCAGTAGCGGTCGTGAGCCCGCTCGAAGGCGATGTCCGCTGCCAGGAGCCGGGGATCGAACCGACGGAGCCCCTCCACACGCCGATGCGCGCGGAGGACGACGGCTTCCGGGACCGTGCAGTGCCGGGCGATGATCCTGACGTTCATGATGCTACCTCCGGGCTGCGACACTCTTCGTGGACGCGCGAGGCGCGACCCGCGACCGGCAGGGCCGGAGCGGCCCGCGTCGCGCATCCTAACGATAACGGATCACCGGTCACCGGTCTGTCGGGGAATCGACGGAACCTGGCGTCGGGGGAACACCGACACGAACGGGCTAGACTCGGCGCCGTTCGGCGAACTTCGCACCGTCGCATGGAACGGCGAGACATGGCTTTCGCCCTCATCGAGGCGACGGTGTTCGGGGTGGAACTGCGCGCCCGCAGCGGTTAAATTTCATGGCGGGGAGGGCTAGACCTAATTGGTAAGGCAGCGGTCTTGAAAACCGCCGGGCGCAAGCCCTTCAGGGTTCGAATCCCTGGCCCTCCGCTGACCCTGCGCCCCTGGGGGGAAGCCCCCAGGGGATTTCTCGTTCCGACGGCGCCTCACGCCGCCCGCTCGTCCCAGGGGATCGAGTAGTCGTGGATCCACGACATCGCGCTCTCCCGGGCGAAGACCCGTAGCGCAACCGGCATCAGCAGATCCCGGAACCAGACCGCCGTCCGGCTCTTCAGGGCCTTGTACTCGCCGCGCTTGCGCCCGACGGCGACGATCTTCTCCGCCCGCGGCCGGCGCAGCGCTTCGTAGCGCGCGAACGCCATCTCGGGCTCTGCGATGTCCCGGAGGCAACGGGCCAGCATGAAGGCGTCCTCCATGGCGAGGGACGCGCCCTGGCCGGAGCTGGGCGAGACCGCATGCGCTGCGTCGCCGACGAGCACGACTCTCCCGTCGTGCCAACGTGGGATCGAGGGGAGGTCGTGGATCGGGAACGCGCCGATCTCCTCCGTCCGCTCGATCATCTCCACGATGTGCGGCGGGTCTTCCTCGTACAGGTCGCGGAGGCGCCGCTTCCAGTCCGCCGTCGGGACCGCGTCCAGCTCCCTCCGCCGGGGCTCCGGCCATACCCCGATGTTCGCGAACCACCACGCGTCGCCCCCCGGGAGCACGGTGTAGCCGAAGAAGGCGCGCTTCCCCCAGACCATGTGCATCGAGCCCGGCGTCGGGGCGAGGCCGGTGTCGCGCGCCACGCCGCCGAGGTTCACGAGGCCGACGTAGCTGGGTTCGGGCGCTTCCGGCGACATGAGCCGGCGAACGGGGGAGTGGATCCCGTCGGCTCCGATCAGAATGTCTCCCTCCGCCACGCTCCCGTCCTCGAAGCGCGCGGTGACCCCGCCGCCCGTCTGCTCGTAGGCGACGAAGCGCTTGCCATAGCGGACCTCGATCCCGCGTGCACGCGCGGCATCGGTCAGGGCGCGCTGCAACTCGCCCCGCATGATCGTCACGCTCGGCACGCCGGAAGGGAGCCGGCCGTTGGAGACGGCGCCAAGGCGTTTGCCGGTCCCGCTCCAGAAGGTGAGGGTCGGCGTCGGGATCGCGCCCGAGTCGATCACGGAGTCGAGGACGCCCAGATCCTCGAGGATGCGCATTCCGTTGACGCCGAGCCCGAGGAAGAGCCCCCGGGACGTGGCCGGGCCGTCGTGCGCCTCGTGGACGACGGCTTCGATCCCGGCGCGCTGCAGCGCCATGGCGGTCACGGGCCCCGCAATGCCACCACCGATGATGATCGCTTTCATGGTCTTGTTTCGCTCCTGCACTTGACGGCCGGTTGGGCCACGTTATTTTGTTCGGTCGAACGAAATATCAACCGGAGCGTGCGAATGTCAAGGAGGGAGATTCGAGGATGGACGAATCGACGACGCGGAGATCGAGAGCCGTCGAACCGGGGACCGGCGAATCGGGGACCGAGGAGACGAGGACCATGGAGTCAGGAACCGGGGATTCGAGGACGGACGAGCTCCTGACAGAGGAACCGCGAACGGCGGAATCGCCGTCGCGTCGAGAAGTGCTGATGCAGCGACTTGCCGCCGCGGGCCGCGAGCTGAGCGATGCGATCGTGCTCTTCCACACGGTGCTGGCGGAGCGCCTCGGCCTGGGGGCGAGCGACTGGAAGACGCTCGGTCTCCTCGAGCGACACGGCGCCATGACCGCCGGCGAGCTCGCCGCACGCACGGGGCTGGCGCCGGCATCGGTGACGGGGATCCTGGACCGCCTGGAGCGAGGGGGCTGGGTGCATCGTGGCCGCGACCCGGAGGACGGCCGCCGCGTGGTCGTGACGTTGGATGCGGGGGTGGTGGCCGAGAGGGTTGGGGCCTGCTTCGGCGGGCTCCAGCGGCGCCTGGCGGAGCTGTACGCGCGGTATACGGACGACCAGCTTGAGTTCCTCGCCGGGTTCATGGAGGAGATCGCGGCGCGCCAGCGCGAGGCGACGCGGGAGCTGCAGACCGGCTCGGCGTCGGCCGACGGGGCCGCCGGAGCGGACAGCGATTGACGACTGAGGATTCTTCGATGGATCGACGAGGATTTCTGCGCTACACTGCGCTTTCGGCGGGCGCGATGGCGGTCGGGGGCTGGGCCCTGGGCGCGGCGTGCGAGGGCTTTCCGACCCTTCCGGAGCCGGCGGTGCGGGCACCGTTGAGGTTTGGCCGACCGATGGCGGGTAGGGGAGAGCTCGTGGCTTCGTCCGGCGCCGGGATCGCCCTCGGGGACGGCCGCGTCGCCCCCGCATGGGGTTACAACGACGAGGTCCCGGGGCCCACGATTCGGGTGCGCCGGGGCGAGCTCGTGGACATCCGGTTCCGCAACGAGCTCGAGCAGGAGACGACGGTGCACTGGCACGGGATGGTGGTGCCCTCCGAGATGGACGGCCATCCGGCGAGGCCGGTCGCCCCGGGACACGAATTCGCGTACCGCTACGAGGTGGTACAGCGAGCCGGGACGTACTGGTACCATGCGCATCCGCACCACCACGCGGGAGAGCAGGTGTTCCGGGGACTCGCCGGCGTGCTGATCGTCGAGGACGAGGAGGAGGACGCGCTCGGGCTTCCCACGGGGGATTACGAGCTCCCGCTCGTCCTTCGCGATGCGCGGGTGGATCGGTCCGGTGCGCTCCGGTACGCGAGCGATCCGACGAGTCCCCGGGGCGATTTCCCGGTCATCAACGGAGTGCCCTATCCCGAGCACGACGTCGCCAGGGCGCGCTATCGGCTTCGCGTGCTCAACGGCTCGAACGCCCGCGTCTTCAGGCTGGCGCTGAGCAACGGCGCCCCGATGACGGTCATCGGGAACGACGGCGGGTTGCTCGAGGTCCCGGAGAGCGTGTCCAGGGTGGAACTGGGCCCGGCGGAGCGGGTCGACCTCCTCGTCGACTTTCGGCAGTACGCTCCGGGTGAGCGG
>Ga0207873_1002254_pt1 | contig 16404 bp, 13 predicted proteins | sample BGWIniCompost_FD_187373 | JGI IMG/M metagenome (GOLD analysis project Ga0207873, IMG submission 187373) | Cellulose adapted compost microbial communities from Newby Island Compost Facility, Milpitas, CA, USA - BGW Initial Compost (SPAdes)... ...
AGTCCCTTCCGGGTAGGGCAACTTGCCGTGCTCTTTGACAATGAGTGAACGCCTTAGGGGTATCATCATCAATGTACCCAGCATCCCGCCAAAGGCGGCAAGGATGAGGATCGTGAGATAGCGGAAATATTCGTCGCCATTGCTTTCAGGAGACAAGAACAGGAAACCGGGCAGCGTAAAGACAACACCCGCAGCGATCGACTCTCCCGCCGATCCCGTCGTTTGAATGATGTTGTTTTCAAGAATAGTGGTCTTCAGGAATTTCCTGCCGAGCGTAATAGCAATGACTGCGATGGGTATGGAAGCTGATACGGTAAGCCCGGCCTTCAGCGCGAGGTAAACGGTAGAGGCTCCAAACAAAATTCCAAAGAGGGCGCCAAAGGTGATTGATTTGACCGTAAGTTCTGCAAGCGTTTGCTCCGGCGGAACATACGGTTTGAACGCTCGTTGTTCTTCCATAGGTTTAGGTTTTAGTTTAGGCTCTATTGAACCGAACCCATCCACTTTTTCAGGATGGGATTCAGCAAAATAAACAAAATCCCGGCAGTGCCGGTGAATGTAATTACAGTAAGGAAAAGGCCCGGGACTTCGCTGGGATTGTGCGGATCAAAACCTCCGGCAAACAAACCTGCCAGCAGGTTGCCCAAGGCAGCACCCACAAACCAGATCCCCATCATTTGTCCTACGTAGCGCGGTGGTGACAATTTCGTTACTGAACTTAGTCCTACCGGACTCACTGCCATCTCCCCTGCCGCATGCAGGAAATATGAGAAAATCAGCCACGTGATGTTCGGCTTCTGTCCGCTCGTCACCACCAAGGCCGCGAAGTACATCACAACAAAACCGAGCGCAAGTGTGATAAGACCTAGGCCGAACTTGACCGGCATAGAAGGATTAAGATTTAGCGCGGCGAGTCGTATCCACAGGCTGGCAAACAATGGTGCGAGGATGACGACAAACATCGGACTAAGCGACTGCAGCGATCCTGCTGGAAGTTCATAGCCAAGTACAATGCGATCAGCATAGTCGCGCGCGAAAAGATTGAACGACGACCCGTGCTGCTCATATCCCGCCCAGAACAACGCCGCGCCAATAAACAATGCGAAGATGACCAGTACACGCTTTCGCTCCTCCCGTGTCAAGCCGCCTGCTACCAGTATGTACAGAAAGTACAGCAACGTCACAGAGACGATGACGGCACCCACCGCTTCCGCAATACCACGCGCAGTGCTGATATCGATAACGCCCGTGATGTGCAGTAGTGCAACAAGCACCACTACGAGGATGAGGAATACCAACAAGGTCTTCGTTGAAGTTGTCGACGAAGGCGTACCGGTGAAACGTGCCTTTGGTTTGACACCTGCATCACCCAGAGTGTTGGCCCGCAGCCTGAATTGAATGAGGCCCAGTAACATTCCTACAGCAGCCAGTCCAAAACCCAGATGCCAGTTCACCTTTTCGGCAGCAAAGCTCACGGCAATTTGTCCCAGGAATGAACCTATGTTAATCCCCATGTAAAAGAGGTAAAATCCCGCGTCACGCCGGGCGCCTCCTTCAGGATAAAGGTCTCCGACCAGCGTGCTGATGTTAGGTTTTAACAATCCCGTACCTGCCGCCACACATGCCAGTCCTGCGAAGAACACTTCTTTGCCGGCTGGTATTGCCAACAAAGCATGACCTAACAGAATACAAAGTCCACCGCACCAGATAGCCTTTTGTTGTCCGAGGACATTATCGGCTAGCCATCCACCAGGTAGTGTGAGCAGATACACAGCGGCGGTGTAAAGACCGTAGATGGCGGCTGATTCCTCAACGTTTAATCCCAGGCCATCGGCAGCCGCAGGTGTTGTCATAAACAAGATGAGGATGGCGCGCATGCCGTAATAACTGAAGCGCTCCCACATCTCCGTGAAGAACAGCGTGCTCAGGCCCGAAGGATGTCCGAAGAAACCTTTCGCTGGGTTCATCGTTGGTTATGGTTTTTGGGTTTGGACAACTACTGCCGACCGTCTGGATGCCAGGAACATGTTAAACACGATCATAAGTGTGACGGCTACAGCTCCCACAGCGGCTACAAGGAACCACATCAACTTTGGATTGGATGCCATATAAGTTGTGCGCAAGACGTCAGCAAGGAATCCTCCAACAAATGCTCCGATAGCAACGGGCAGAAAGGCAAAGCCCATGAAGGTACCCGTTTGTTCAGGCGGCGCAAGTGAAGCAACATATTCATAAAAGCGCGGCGACTGCAACGATTCGCCCAACGCGAAGAGGGAAATTCCGAGCACGGTGAACGTAACCGTTCCGCCAGCACCCACGACCACCCAGGAAAGGCTGGCTAATATCAATCCACCGGTAATCGAAACAATGGGTTTGAATTTTCGGGTGAGAAGGGTAATAGGAACCGTGAGCAGGATAATTGACCATGCATCGATCGTCTCCAGGATCTCAAAATGTTCATAGCGCAACACTTCGAGCGTGTACAGCGGCAGAAGAAAAAAGATCTGCCAGAACATGATCCAGAACCCGGAGAAAATGACGAGGAACGATATAAAACGGAAATTGGTAAATACCATGAGCATATCGCGAAATACCTGGCCAAAGGTCCTTGTGCTTACTCCACCCGCAGGGGCTGGCGGCTCGCGAAAGAATAGGCGTGTGCCTATCAGGAGTAAAAGCGATGTTGCCGATGAGACGATAAGAACGAACTCGATCCCAAACTTTTGGCGCACGGGCAATGCCAGCATTGGGCCAATAGCGCCTCCAAAATTTACCAGCGTATAATAAATAGCGAATCCCAACGATTTCGTTTGAGGCTTTGATGTCCTGTCGACGGTACCGACAATGCACGGTTTAATGAGCGAACCGCCGATAGCCGTAATGATGAGGACGATGATTACATATGCCCTCGGTCCGATGGCATGAACGATACCTTTCCCTGCATCCATGCCCGCCAATCCTATGAGGAAATATCCGAAGGTGAAAATGGCAAAGCACGCGGTGAGGGATTTTTTAAATCCGTAGCGATCGACAAATACGCCAGCCAGCACAGGCAGAAAGAATATCAGGCCGGAGAAGATGCCTGCCAGGGTGCTGGCTTCGTCCTGGAGCCCAACCTTTTCGGCGATGAACACGACCATCACGGCGTTGGCGCCGTAGAAGGCAAGCCGTTCAAACAGTTCCAGGGTGTTGGCGACCCAGAAATTGGGTTCGAAACCGTAACGTATGTCGCGGTAGCGGTCACGCAGCGCCATGCGGAAGAGAAATTTTTGAACCAAATAAAATTTTATCCACTACCGTCATTCAAAATATCCTGTAGACAAGTAAAACTTTTCGCAAAAAGAAACCTAAAAGGGCGCGCGACTTCTGCAAATTATATAGCCTTTTACCGACAGCACTTTGGCCCGAAAAGGCCAAAAATATGTCATTTCAATCGTTTGTGCTAACAGTTATTTGGTAACTTTGTGCCAACATTATTAACCTGAACTGAACGTGTCATGGAACACAAAGGATCGGTACCTGACGATCCGTCCCTGAAGCGCGCCGGCATCACCGACGGTGTTGTGCACTGGAACCTTCCGCCCGAGGAACTGGCCGATATCGCTGTGCGACTCGGTCAGGCGGTGACGACTTCTTCAGGGGCCATCGCCGTTGATACCGGAGAATTCAAGGGCCGCGCACCGCGCGATCGTTTTATCGTTAGGGATATGATCACGGATGAAGAGGTATGGTGGAACGACATCAACATACCCTTCGATCCGGGCAGATTTGATCGGCTTCTTGATAAAGTAGGATCATATCTGAGCGGTCGCGAAATTTTTGCGCGCGATGTTTATGCGTGCGCTGATCCCAGGTACAGCGTCAATATTCGGGTTATCACCGAACAACCCTGGGCCAACCTTTTCGCCTACAACATGTTTGTACGCCCCGATCGGGAAGCCCTCGATGATTTCGTTCCTGACTGGCTTATTATCCATGCTCCCGGATTTCAGGCGGATCCTAATCGCGACGGCACGCGTCAACGCAACTTCTCCATCATAAACTTTTCGCGAAAGATCATTCTCATTGGTGGAACCGGATACACCGGCGAAATCAAGAAGGGCATGTTTTCAGTGCTGAACTTCATGATGCCGCGCATGCACGATGTGCTGCCGATGCATTGTGCCGCCAACATGGGAGCTTCGGGTGACGTTGCGCTGTTCTTCGGATTATCAGGTACGGGGAAGACCACGTTATCTACGGATACAGGAAGGCGGCTTATCGGTGATGATGAGCACGGCTGGACACCACAAAACACAATCTTCAATTTCGAAGGCGGATGCTATGCCAAGGTGATTCACCTGACCGAAGAAGGCGAACCGCATATATATCGCGCGATACGGAAGGGAGCTTTACTTGAAAATGTCACCATGCATCCAGGCACTAACGTAGTGAACTTCGACGATGCATCCCTCACCGAGAACACACGGGTAAGCTATCCCATCCATCATATTGACGATAGTGTGATTCCTTCCGTAGCCGGTGCACCGTCCAACATTTTCTTCCTGGCTTGTGACGCCTTTGGCGTTCTTCCTCCGATATCGAGACTTGCGCCGAAGCTTGCCACCTACTTCTTCATGAGCGGCTACACCGCGAAGGTTGCTGGAACCGAAACCGGTGTGTCGGAGCCTACGATGACCTTTTCCGCATGTTTCGGCGCGCCGTTTATGCCGCTCCACCCTAACGTATACGCCGACATGTTCCGCCGCAAGGTCAAAGACGTGGGCGCACGTATCTGGCTTGTGAATACAGGATGGACTGGCGGCTCATACGGTTCGGGCAAACGCATTGCGCTGAATCACACCCGCGCCCTGGTCCGTGCAGCACTGAGCGGTGCACTCGACAGCGTAGCGTTTCGGAAAGAGGAACACTTTGGTGTCGAAATACCCTTGTCGTGCCCCGGCGTTCCAGATGAAATCCTGGACCCTGCGAGCGCATGGCCTGACCGCGAAGCATACGCCAATAAGGCCGCGTACCTGGTCAACGCGATGAAACGAAACTACGATAGCCTCTGGGCTCTCCCCGGCGACAAGCAATCCCGCGGCGAGCTCAAGATCGCCTCGACCTAAGATATATTTAACCTAAACTTGAGAAAGGTATCCTGCGTGGCGGGGTACCTTTTTTATGTGTTGATGTGTTGATGAGCGCGAGTTGCGGTACCTGCCAGGCGCATCTGTAGCATTATGGTGGGCACAAGTAAGATGGGCATGCAATAAATTCGGCAGGTGGCCAACATCAACGCATTAACACATCAACACATCAACACATTCTCCATATCTTTGCCCCATGCAGCCATCAACCCGCAAGAAAAAGCTGGGAGGATATCCCGCGACGGGAGTCGTAATATCTATTACACTGGCGCTGGTCGTCATCGGCTTATTTGGACTGGTGCTTATCTATTCCAACCGCTTTGAGGCGATCGTTCGGGAGAATGTCGTGTTCAAGGTTTACACCCGTAACGGGCTGTCCGAAACGCAGCTCAAACAGGTGGAACAGGCACTGGCTTCCCGGGAATTTGTGGCCGATGATGAAAATGCTGTCGTCTTTGTCTCGCGTGAGGCCGCCGTCAAGGAGATGTCGGATCTCGCCAAATACCAGGATGTGCTGGGCGATAATCCCTTTCGCGACATGTTCGAGGTGAGGATCGCGCCCGCATATCACGACACGACGCGACTCGATTCCGTCAAAAGGGAACTCGAAAGCATGAGTGGAGTATTTGAAGCTGTCTATGAAAAGGATTTCCTCGACGCGGTAAACAGGAACTTCAGAACAGCCTCACTGATCCTCATCGGCGTGGATGCTATTCTCCTCATCACGGTCATCCTTCTCATCAATAACACGATGCGGCTCGCGCTCTTCTCACAACGATTCCTCATCCGCAGCATGCAGCTCGTTGGCGCAAAGAGCAGCTTCATCCAACGACCGTTCCTGATTCGTGCCGCATTGTATGGACTTCTTGCCGGCGTTCTCGCTGCAGCAATTATCTACTTTGGCACACAATACGCCAATGGCAAATTTCAACAGCTGCAGGAACTGCACGACGAGCGCATGTTCCTCATCCTCCTCGGATCACTCCTCGCAACAGGCACTCTTATTGCCGTTGTGAGCACCTTTGTTTCGATAAGGCGATATTTAAAAATGTCGTTGGATGAGCTATATTAGCGACTTCTTCAGTAGGCAGTGGGCAACAGACAGTTGGCAGTAGTAGGGACGCGCAACTTGCGCGTTTCGCATAGGAGAAAATAAGATAACAACCAAAACAACATGGACAAGAGCGGCCTTCCGTTTGGAAAGAAGAACTATAGATGGATGATCATCGGGATTGTCACGCTGGTGGCCGGCTTTGTGATCATGTCTCTCGATAAGGAACCCCACGGCTTTGGCGTTCTTGGCCTCACCATCGGCCCAATTGTTATCATGGCCGGATTCATTATTGAAATTTACGCGATACTCATTCCGCGCGAAAAGGAGAAATAAGTGTCCCTCATTGAGTCAATCATACTTGCCATTATCGAGGGGATAACGGAATTCCTTCCTGTGTCCTCCACTGGCCATATTATCATCGGTTCTACCCTTATGGGCATTGCCGATCAACCGCTGACGAAACTGTTCACCGTCGCCATTCAGTTTGGCGCCATCCTTTCTGTAATTGTTCTTTACTGGAAGCGGTTCTTTCAAACGTTCGACTTCTACCGAAAGCTTTTCGTTGCCTTCGTACCCGCAGCAGTGATCGGATTGCTCGTCGGCGACTATATCAACTTGTTGCTTGAGCGCGTTGACGTTGTTGGATACATGCTTATCATCGGCGGAGTATTCTTCCTGTTCACCGACAAACTCTTCGAAGAAAATGAACGCATGCCTTCCGAAGGCATCACGTATCCGGTGGCGTTGAAAATCGGATTCTTCCAGGCACTTGCGCTGGTTCCGGGTGTTTCCCGATCGGCAGCAACGATCATCGGCGGTCTTACACAACGTCTTAACCGCAAGACCGCGGCTGAATTCTCATTCTTCCTCGCGGTACCCACCATGTTCGCCGCATCCGCCTACAAGCTGTTTGGATACTATCGCGACGGGGGATCGTTTGGGGAACGGGAGCTGCTCGTGCTCGCAGTTGGAAACGTCGTCGCGTTTATCGTCGCCTTGCTTGCCATCAAGTCGTTCATCAGTTATCTCACGCGTCACGGCTTCAAAGTATTCGGATATTATCGCATTGTCCTGGGCCTCGCGATCCTGATCCTCTATTATCTCGGTGTTGACCTGGCCATTGTATGATGGATCGTCCCGCTGATGACGGTCGCGTTCTCCTCGTTGACAAGCCTCTGGGCTGGACATCCTTCGATGTCGTCAACAAGATCCGCAAGAAGCTAGGTATAAAAAAAGTGGGACACGCAGGAACGCTCGATCCATTGGCGACAGGTCTCCTCATTATCTGTACCGGAAAGAAAACACGCGCTATCGAACAATACATGGGCCTCGATAAGACGTACACAGGGACGATAGTACTTGGTGCGGAGAGTCCTTCGGGCGACCTTGAAACTGAGCCAATACCCGTGGCCGACCCTACTCACTTAAGCGATGAACAAATACGAGAAGCGGCACGGACTTTCACAGGTGCCATCGAGCAGATACCGCCCGCCCATTCCGCGGTGAAAGTCGGCGGTAAACCCGCTTACCTCCTCGCAAGAAAGGGAAAGCCCGTGGAGTTGAAACCCAGAACCGTACGCATTCACGAATTTGAAATCACCTCCATAAACCTCCCGGAGGTAACCTTTAGGGTAACGTGTTCGAAGGGTACTTATATTCGAAGCCTTGTGCGCGATTTCGGCGCGCATCTTAAAGTCGGCGCATACCTTTCGGCGTTGCGCCGTACCCGCATCGGTGATTTCCGCGTTGAGGATGCAAGTTCGATCGACGCGATTGAGTAATAAAATACTTTAACTTCGCCCCTTATCAAAGGTACAGCGAATGAAGATTTATCATGGACTGGATGATTTCGTGCGTCTCAACTATGCAGTGGTGACGAGCGGAACCTTTGACGGCGTCCACCTGGGACACCAGAAAATCCTGGCGCGCTTGATAGAGATCGCCAGGCGACATCAGGGAGAGTCGGTGGTCCTCACCTTCTGGCCCCACCCCAGGCTGGTCCTTCATCCCGAAGAAGATACACTCAAGCTGCTGAACACTTTCGAAGAGAAAGCCGAGCTGATGAAAGAAGCGGGCATCAACCACCTCGTCCGCATTCCATTTACGAAAGAATTTTCGAACTACACTTCCGAAGAATTTATCCGAAAAGTTCTCGTTGAAACACTGGGGACACGCAAGCTCGTGATCGGATACGATCATCGCTTTGGCCGAAACCGGGAAGGAAGCTTTGAACAGCTGATGGCGAACGCGCCAAAGTATGGTTTCGAGGTCGAAGAAATTCCCCGGCAGGATGTCGACCACGTTGGTGTCAGTTCAACACGTATCAGAAACGCGCTGGCCGTGGGCGACATCCAGACTGCGACGCACTTCCTGGGGCGGCCTTACAGTATTACAGGCAGAGTAATACACGGCGATAAACTCGGGAGGATACTCGGATTCCCAACGGCCAACATAGAGATCGATTCAAAATTCAAACTCATACCCGCCGATGGCATATACGCCGTAACTGTAGACCACGAACATCATCGCTATAAGGGCATGATGTACATTGGCAATCGTCCGGCCGTTGCGGGGACGCATCATGGACTTGAAGTCAACATCTTTGATTTCAATCGCGATATTTACGGTGACGACATTACTGTTCACTTTCACGACAGGATACGTGAGGACAGTATGTTCCAGGACCTCGAGGACCTGAAACGTCAACTGGCAAACGACAAAGAAGAGACGTTGAGAAGGCTTGAGCACATCAAACTGAACAAGTGATGGAAAAGCCCTTGTGGACACCGTCGGAAGCATTTGTTGAAAACTCCAACCTGAGTCGGTACAGGAGGTGGCTTGCCGAAACGAAAGGTGTGCACACAAGTACCTACGCAGAATTGTGGAAATGGTCTGTTACGGAAACAGACGCCTTCTGGAAAAGCATCATAGAGTATTTCAACATCGCTTACGAAGGATCACCCGATCCCGTGCGCTCCGGAACGAAAATGCCCGGCGTGCGATGGTTCGAAAACATGCGGCTGAATTACGCTGAACACATCCTTCGTAACGCAACTTCATTGCAGCCTGCTATCCTTTTCAGGGATGAATCAGGGAGCGATCGCGAAATCAGTTGGGATACCCTCACACGTGAAGTTGCTTCCCTGCAAGCCTACCTGCGCTCCGTCGGCGTACAACGTGGCGACAGAGTAGCGGCATTCCTTCCCTGTTCACCTGAGGCCACCGTTGCATTCCTGGCCACGAGCGCTCTTGGCGCGGTATGGTCGTCATGCTCTCCCGACTTTGGCGCGGGTGCCGTAACGGATCGCTTTGCGCAAATTGAACCTGTGGTCCTGATCGCGGTTGATGGGTACAGATACGGCGGTAAATTCCATGACAAATCATTAACGGTGAGCGAAGTCATCGCCACAATGCCAAGCCTTCGCAAAGTTATTATGGTGGAACACCCTGAAGCATCGGGCGTAACATCCTCCGATCGGATCGTGAGCTGGCGTGATGTGGTTCGTTCCACCGATGAAGCGGTCTCGTTCGATCGCGTTCCTTTCAACCATCCCCTTTGGGTGCTGTACTCTTCGGGAACAACAGGTTTACCGAAAGCCATGACGCACAGTCATGGAGGCATATTGCTCGAACAGTTCAAGTACGGTCCCTTTCACAACGACTTCAAGAAAGGTGAACGCTGCTTTTGGTATACCACCACCGGGTGGATGATGTGGAACTACATTCAGGGAAGTCTTCTTACCGGGGGCATACTTACCCTGTACGACGGAAGTCCGGCTTATCCTGATATGAATGTGTTGTGGAAGTTTGCTCAGGATTTTCGTACTGACCACTTCGGCACCAGTGCGGGCTTTATCCTCGCTTGCAGGAAAGGGGGTGTGCGACCTGGCAACGACTTTGACCTTTCTGCACTCCGCTCCCTGAGTTCCACGGGAAGTACGCTTCCTCCAGAAGGTTTTGAGTGGGTCTATCGTGAAGTAAAGCGAGACTTATGGCTTGCGTCGATGAGTGGAGGAACAGATGTATGCAGCGCGTTTGTCGGAGGCAATCCAACGCTCCCGGTATATTCCGGCGAGATTCAGTGCCGTGCGCTGGGATGCGCGCTTGAAGCGTATGATGAGAATGCAAATTCGATAAAGGAAGAGGTAGGCGAAATGGTAATCACCAGGCCAATGCCGTCGATGCCGATATACTTCTGGAATGATCCTGACTTTACTCGGTATCGCGAAAGTTACTTCGAAATGTTTGAGGGTGTATGGCGACATGGCGACTGGATAAAGATCACATCGCGGGAAGGCATCATTATCTATGGCCGGTCCGATGCCACCCTTAACCGCGGCGGTGTGCGGATCGGTACGAGCGAAGTTTATCGTGCGGTTGATACGGTGGAATCCGTTAAGGACAGCCTGGTAGTGTGTGTGGAAAAACCGGGGGGTGAATTCTGGATGCCGCTGTTTGTCGTCATGAAAGAAGGGAAGAAACTCGACGACAAAATCAAGGAGGCCATTCGCCACGCACTTCGCACGCAATACAGTCCGAGGCACGTTCCGGATGAGATTATTGAAGTGGATGACATCCCCTACACTATCAGTGGCAAGAAAACTGAGACACCGGTAAAGAAAATCCTCGCCGGTGTGGATCCGGGAAGAGCCGTACACGCCGGCGCACTTCGCAATCCAACTTCCCTGGACGCCTTTATCGCCCTGGCCCGGCAGCGGGGCTGATCCCGTTTCGCGGATTGTGCTATGTTTGCGTCATGAGAAAAACAGACATCAGATTTACCGTTTCCCTCGACGCGAAGAATATCCCTGAAAAGATTGAGTGGGATGCCACTGACAAGCCCCTCGATACGCCATCCGAAACCAAGGCTATAAGCCTCGCCCTGTGGGATCCAAAACAAAAAAACACACTGCGTATCGATCTGTGGACCAAAGACATGCCCGTTCATGAAATGAAGCGATTTTATGTCGACTGCATTGGTGGTCTGGCCCAGAGCCTGCTGCAATCCACGGGGGATGAAGTGATGTCGGGTGAAATGAATGCCCTGTGCGAGAGGCTGGTCGAACACCTTAAGAAGAAGCCGGACTAATTACGGGCGAGCTACCCTCCCACTACCGCTCTAACTTTTTTCGCAAACGTTTTAACTACGCGAATTGAGTTTTTTTATCGAAATTGGGCTGACAGCCCTCGCCATCAGGCGGGCAATCAACCAACCAAAAACCCTATGAGGAGGAGCACATATTTGAACATGCTGGCTGGACTCTTAGTGGCCAGCCTGACGACATCGGTCTATGCGCAGACAACGATTTCAGGTACCGTAAAAGATGCAGCAGGACAGCCCTTGCCGCAGGCCAACATTTCTGTGGAAGGCAAGATGGTGGGAACGGTCACCAACATCCAGGGTGAGTTCACGCTGAGTGTTTCGGACCCCCCACCCATTACGATTATCGTATCGTACATCGGGTACCAATCACAGCGTATCGAAATTACAAACGAAAGTGCTTCCGGTCTGGAAGTCATACTCAGCGAACAGACCGTTCTCGGGCGTGAGGTCGTTGTTTCGGCTTCGCGTTTTGAAGAGAGCTATCTCACATCACCTGTAACGGTGGAAAAGGTAGATCTGCTCGCGATCCAGCAGGCTCCGGTAGCGGAATTCTACGACGCCCTTGCCAACGTTAAAGGCGTACAGTTCACTTCCAGCAGTCTGAACTTTCCTCAAGTTAATACGAGAGGGTTTGCCACCATCGCCAACGTACGCTTTGTACAGCTGGTAGATTGGATGGACACCTCCGCTCCGCTGCTGAACTTCCCTACCGGAAACATCGTGGGCCTGAGCGAACTCGATGCCGAGAGTATGGAGTTGCTCCCCGGCACAGCTTCCGCGTTGTATGGACCCAACGCATTCAACGGTGTGTTGATCATGACCAGTAAGAGTCCGTTTGATTATCCCGGCCTGAGCGTGCAGCTTAAGGGAGGAATCACCACATCAGACGCACAGGGAGAATCATTCCCCATGTACAACTTCAGCGTGAGGTATGCCAAGTCTTTCAACAACAAGTTCGCGTTCAAGGTAAACTTTTCCCTGCTTGACGCCGAAGACTGGCATGGTAACGATTACACACATGACATTAACCGTCCCGACTACCAGGCTGACCTGACGAAACAGCCGAACTTCGACGGCGTAAACCTGTATGGCGATGAAATACAGATTCTCGCCCAGGTGCTGCCATTCGGGACTTTCGACCTTCGGCGTACAGGATGGCGCGAAGAAGATATTCTGGACAATCGCGATGCGCGCAGCATCAAGGGTGATGTCGCGCTTCACTACCGACTGACGGACGAACTTGAGTTGTTGTACAACTACCGCTACGGCGGAGGAAGTTCGGTTTATCAGGGTTCGCAGAAGTACGCACTGCGCAATTTCACGCAGCAATTCCACAAACTTGAATTGCGTTCAGACGACTACTTCGTTCGGGCATATCTCACCGCAACGGACGCCGGAGATTCCTATAACGTGGGCGCACTTGGTGCCATTATGAATGAGTATATCAGTCCGACAGCAAGCGTTTGGGCCCCTACATACATCCAAACTTACATACTGGCAATGCAGGGCTACATACCGGGCGTGCCGTCCGGAGATCCGTCGGCAGCGCATGCAGTAGCGCGGTCAGTCGCTGATCAGGGCAGGCCCCAGGTCGGCACCGCGGAGTTCCGTAGCCTGGTCGAGCAAGTCAGGAACAATTACTTCCAGCGTACACCGCCGGGCGCAAAGTTTATTGATAACTCACGCCTGTTTCACGGAGAGTTTAACTACAATTTCGCTGACAAGATTGACTGGGTCGACATTCTCATAGGCGGCAACTTCAGACAGTATAGTTTATTTTCCGAGGGTACGATCTTCAACGAAGACCCGGACACCGGTACAAACTTCAGACGCATCAACATCAATGAAGTTGGTTTCTTTGCGCAGTTCACGAAAACGATCGCCGAGTCGCTCAAACTCACGGGGTCACTACGCTACGACAAGAACGAAAACTTCGATGCCCAGGTAACGCCCCGGATTTCCGCTGTGTATACGTTCAATGATTCCCATAATATCAGGGCATCATTCCAGACGGGTTTCCGGAATCCTGACACGCAAGCGCAATTCATTTACTTCCCTGCCGGAACAAATACCCTACTCGGTAGCACGCGCTCAAATGCAGAAAGGTACGGCCTCCACGAAGGCGGTGCCTACACATTGGAATCCTACCTGAGGTATATCGATGGTGATGGAATTCTTGACGAAGATGGAAACCCCATAGGTGGAGATCCAAGCGTACTGGAGGTGGCCAACATTGACTACGTAGGTCCGGAAAAACTCAGGTCTTTTGAGATTGGCTACAAGGGCGTCTTCAACAACGACCTGTTGGTGGACTTGAATGCCTACTGGACTTCGTATACAGATTTCATCGGCGGAGAGGATTATGTACTCCGCTCACCCACCACACACCAGGGACAGAAAGTTCCTGCGGGAACCATATATACACCGTATGTAAACTTCCCCGAAGACGTAACATCGTTCGGGGTCGGTGTAGGCATCACTTACAACCTGCCGCGCGGGTTTAGCCTTACCGGAACATACAATTACGCGACATTTGACGACAACCGCGAAGAGAACAGTCAGTTCCGGGCGGGCTTCAACACGCCGGAAAACAAGTTTACCGTTGGGCTTGCAAACCGCAAGATTGCCAGGAACTGGGGTTTCGCGATCAACTACCGCTGGCAGGAAGACTTCCTGTGGCAATCGGACTTCGGAGAGTGGGTGGTACCTGAATTCGGTGTACTCGACGCTCAAGTCAGCTACAAAATCACTTCGCTCAAGACGATGCTGAAACTGGGTGGCACCAACCTGTTCGGTAGCGACTACCGGACAAACCTTGGTGGACCTTTCGTTGGACAAACGTATTACCTCTCGCTGACCTTTGATGAATTCCTTCGTTAATTCCGAAAGCCATGAAAACCGCAACTCGACATATTCTCTTCTTTCTCTCCGTTCTAGCCTTTTCATGCGAACAGGAGTATAAAGTATACACGAATGATCCCTGCGATGGAAGTGACCCCAACATCATTTGTCCTCCCGCGCCTATCGATGATTGTCCCGATGATGCATCGGCGGGCTCTATCGATCTGACAAAATTCGTGGCGATCGGCAACTCACTCGGCGCAGGATACCAGGCTGCCGCCCTGTTCACGGAAGGTCAAAACAATTCGTTGCCTAAAATTTTGGCGACACAATTCGCGTGCGCAGGGGGAAACCCTACTTTCAATCAACCGGATATCGGCTCCGTCAACGGTTTCAACGCCCTGTTCTCAAACGTAGGCCTTGGCGTGATCCTGGGCAGACTTGTTCTGTTTGAAGACGCGAATGGAGATATCCTCCCCACCCCGGCTGGAACTCCCGGACTTCCGCCGCCATTTAACACCGCCGACCTGCCCGGACCTTACACCGGCGATAAGTCAGCGCTCAACAACTTCAGCGTGCCCGGTATCCTTCTGGGTCAGGCTTTGATTCCGGAGACGGGCGGGCCTCCTTCCAGTGACCCTGGTTCACCGTACAGCCCCTACTACGCACGGTTTGCCAGCGACCCTGGAACGTCAACCATTCTTGGTGACGCCATCGCCGCGCAGGGTACATTCTACTTCTTCTCCCTGGGAGTTAACGATGTTCTTGGCTATGCCATCGGAGGCGCATCGCAGGAAGCGATATTCACCAGCGCTAGCGACTTTGAGACTCAATACAACATCGCCTTTGGAAGTCTGCTCGCAGCACTGCCTAATGCGAAAGGCGTAGTGTTGAATATTCCCGACCCTCTATTGTTGCCGTATTTTAATCTCGTGCCCTGGGATGCTATTGAGCTCGACCCTACACTGGCTGGTGCCCTCAATGCCGCCTTCGCAGGCTTTAACGCAGCGCTCGACGGCCTCGTGGCAAACGGTCTGATTTCCGCAGATGATGCCGCGATACGCAAGGTTTCCTATAAAGCGGGTGTTAATCCCATCCTGATTGTCGATGAGGATCTTGAAGATCTGGGTCCGTATTTCGATGGTCTGTTGGGCATGGGACTCATCGACGAAGAGCAGCGGGCAGCGCTTGCGCCTTATGAACAAGCCCGACCAATGCAACAAGGTGAGTTTGCAACTTTTCCAGCAGCGCTTACGTTAGGCAGGCCCCTGGATCCTGGTAATCCAAATTCCATACACGGGGTAGTTGTGCCGGCTGGCGACCAGTATATCATCACCAGGACCGAGGCAGAGACAATCAGAGAGCGCACTGCGGCGTTTAACCAAACAATCAGTACCGCCGTTGCCGGCAGTGGTGGACGGTATGCCCTTGCCGACGTTCACACCAAATTAACGGCCTTTGCAAATACAGGGATAGACTTTTCCCACGGTGTTGTATTGACGCCGTCGCTGGACCCGCCTACCGGGGTATTTTCAGAAGACGGTGTGCATCCGAACAGCAGAGGCTACGCTTACCTCGCCAATTTCATTATTGACACGATCAACCAGGCGTTTGGTGCAAGCATTCCGCACGCGAACGTAGGTGAGTATGGTGCGACTATGCTGCCCATCGCAGCGCAGTGATAGGCGCAGTTGCAGATGCAGTTGCAGACGCAGGGGGTAAACCACTGCATCTGCAACTGCCTCTACATCTAATCCTTCTCAACCGGATACCCCGCGGCCTTCCACGCCTTGATACCGCCTTGAACGGAGTATACGCTATCAAATCCCATATCGATCATGATACGGGCTGCTCTTGAACTTCGTACTCCACTACCACAGTAGAGGTAATAGCTGCGCGACCTGTCGAGATCTTTTACCTGCTTTTTGAAGTTGCGCGAATCGACGTTGATGTTTCGCGCACCTTCGATGTGCCCTTCCTCGACTTCTTTGGGTGTGCGCACATCGATCAGAATTGCACTCGTGTTATTCTCCGTTTTCTTCTTCAATTCGTCAACGGATATTTCAGGCTGCGCCATCGCGAAAGCCGATGGGAGGAGCAGGAGGAGGGAAAGAAGTGGGAAGCGCATGGAATGATGATTAGTGATTAGTGATTAGTGATTTGTGATTTGTGATTTGTGATTAGTGATTAGTGATTAGTGATTAGTGATTTGTGATTTGTGATTTGTGATTTGTGCTTGCCTGAATAGGGTTGACTGTTTTTATCGTATAGTGTCT